>Ga0222419_101121_pt1 | contig 11461 bp, 8 predicted proteins | sample 1B20Ametagenome_FD_182474 | JGI IMG/M metagenome (GOLD analysis project Ga0222419, IMG submission 182474) | Enriched microbial communities from leaf-cutter ant dump, University of Wisconsin, Madison, United States - 1B20A (version 2) | ecosystem: Environmental > Terrestrial > Nest > Insects nest >... | reverse complement strand
GGTGGTGGAGCTGTTCACCGAGGTGGACGGGCGCTTTCCCAACCACCACCCGGACCCGAGCAAGCCCGAGAACCTGCGCGACCTCATCGCCGCGCTCGAGGGCGGCGACGCGGAACTCGGCCTGGCGTTCGACGGCGATGGCGACCGTCTGGGCATCGTGACGCGGGGCGGCGAGAACATCTTCCCCGACCGCCAGCTCATGCTGTTCGCGCGCGACGTGCTCTCGCGCGTGCCGGGCGGCACCATCGTCTACGACGTGAAGTGCTCGCAGCGCCTGGCGCCCGCGATCCGCGCGGCCGGGGGCGTGCCGCTGATGCACTGCACGGGCCACTCGCTCATCAAGGCCAGGATGCGCGAGGTGGACGCGCCGCTGGGCGGCGAGATGAGCGGGCACCTGTTCTTCAAGGAGCGCTGGTACGGCTTCGACGACGGCACCTACGCGGGCGCCCGCCTGCTGGAAATTCTGAGCCGCCACGCCGACCCCGGTGCCGTGCTGCACGCGCTGCCCACGAGCTGCAGCACGCCCGAGCTCAACGTCGCCTGCGCCGAGGGCGAGCCGCACCGCCTCGCGGCCGAGCTGCAGGCGCTGGCGCCGCAGGTGTTTGCCGCGCCCGCCGAGATCACCACCATCGACGGCCTGCGCGTGGACTGGCCCGACGGCTTCGGCCTGATCCGCGCGAGCAACACCACGCCTGTGCTGGTGCTGCGCTTCGAGGGGCAGAGCGACGAGGCGCTGGCGCGCATCCGCGCGCGGATGCTGGCGCTGCTCGAGCGCGTGAAGCCCGGCGCCGTGCTGGGCGGCCCGGCGCACTGAAGCGCGCGATGCAGCGGCTGGCGCTGGCGCTCTACAGCCTGCTGGCGTGGCTGGCCATCCCGCTGCTCAGGCGCAAGCTCGCGCGCCGCGCGCGGCGGGAGCCGGGCTACGCCCATGCCGTGCAGGAGCGGTTCGGCCGCTACGCCGCCGCCTTCGTGCCCGATGCGCGGCCGCTGGTGTGGATCCATGCCGTGTCGCTGGGTGAGACGCGCGCGGCGGCCCTCGTGCTCGGCCCGCTGCGCGAGCAGGTGCCGGGCCTGCGCCTGCTGCTCACGCACGGCACGGCCACGGGCCGTGCGCAGGGCGCCGGGCTCCTGCGCGAGGGCGACGTGCAGGCCTGGCTGCCGTGGGATACGCCGGGCGCGGTGCGCCGCTTCCTGCGGCACTTCCGGCCGGCCCTCGGCGTGCTGATGGAGACCGAGATCTGGCCCAACCTGGCGGCCGGGTGCAAGGCGCGGGGCGTGCCGCTCGTGCTCGCCAACGCGCGGCTCAATGCCCGGTCGTACGCGGGGGCGCTGCGGCTGGCGTGGCTGGCCAGGCCGGCCTATGGCGCACTGGCGGCGGCGTGGGCGCAGACCGAGGCCGATGCGGCCCGGCTGCGTGCGCTGGGCGCGCCGGTGCGGGCGGTGCTGGGGAACGTGAAGTTCGACGCGCGGCCCGCGCCCGGGCTGCTCGCGCGCGGCCGGGCCTGGCGCGATGGCTCGGGGCGCCCCGTCGTGCTGCTGGCCAGCTCGCGCGAGGGGGAAGAAGCCGCGTGGCTGGAGATTTACAAGCAAAACAAGGCGCTAACCTGCTCTGGCTCTGCGCAATCGGATATCGATATGGGAGACGTGCAGTGGCTGGTCGTGCCGCGCCATCCGCAGCGTTTCGACGAGGTGGCGCGGCTGTGCGAGGCGGCGGGCCTGCGGGTCTCGCGCCGCAGCCGCTGGGGCCAGGCGCCCGAGGCGGCGGACGTGTGGATCGGGGACAGCCTGGGCGAAATGTCGCTGTACTACGCCATGGCGGACTGCGCGCTGCTGGGCGGCAGCTTCGCGCCGCTGGGCGGGCAGAACCTGATCGAGGCGCTGGCCTGCGGCTGCCCGGTGGTGCTGGGGCCGCACACCTTTAACTTCGCCGAGGCGGCGGCGCTGGCCGTGCAGGCGGGCGCGGCGGTGCGCGTGCGCGATCTGGCGCAGGGCGTGCGCGAGGCGGTGGGCCTCGCCACCGACGCGCCCCGCCGGGCAGCGCAGGCCGCGCGCGGCGAGGAACTCCTAGCCGCGCACCGTGGCGCGGCGCTGGCGACCGCGACGGCGCTGGCGCGGCAGTTGGGGTGACGGGGCCGGGGCGCCCGCGCGTCACCCGCCGCGCCGGGCCTTGCGCCGCCGCTCGTGCAACAGGCCCAGGCCCAGCAGCAGCGTGAGCAGCGCCAGGCCGTACCGGTCCAGGGCCGGGATGGCGGCGGGCGCCGCGGCCGCCGTGAATTCGAGCAGGATCGAGCCGTCGCCGCCGTTGCCCGCGGGCGCGCCGCCGTTGCCCGCGGGCGCATAGGTGGTGGCGGTCGAGGTGGCGGCCGCCGTGGGGCCGACGCTGCCTCCGGCGCCCCCGCCACCGCCCCAGCCGCCCCCGCCGCCGCCATAGCCGCCTCCGCCCCCGCCGCCCGAGCCATAGTTGCCCCCGCCGACCACGCTGCCCACGCCTGCATCGGCGATGCCGCCCGCGCCGGCACCGTCGCCCAGGCCTCCTGCGCTGCCGCCGCCGGCGCCGCCGTTGCCGTCTCCGCCGGGCAGGGCGCCGCTGAGCAGTGCCCCGCCGGTCCCATCGTGCCCGGGCTGCCCGCCCTCGGCGTCGGGGGGATAGCCGCTGGCCGTGCCCGGGCCGCCGGCGCCATTGACGCCCGCCGCGCCGCTGCCGCCCTGGCCGCCCGGCCCCGGCGCGCTGGCGAGGGCCCCGCCGCCCCCGCCGCCGGCGATGATCTGGTTCGGGGTGTCCGCATCGACCGTGGTGCTTCCGCCACCGTAGCCGCCGTGGCCCGGGACGGACGGGCCACCGCCGCCGACGAAGAGCGCCAGCGTGGCACCCGGCGCCACGGGGTAGTTGACGACGCGCACGCGAGCCCCGGCCCCGCCGCCGAAGCCGTCGGCCACCGATCCCCCGCCGCCGCCCCCGCCGCCGATGGCGGTGACCTGCATCGCGGACACGCCCGCCGGCACCGTGCAGTTCAGCGCTCCGGGGGTGGTGTAGGGCACGCCGCTCACGCACGGCCCGGCCTGCGCCAGGCCGGATGCGCCGATGAAAGCCGCCGCGGCGAAAATTCGCGTATCGATCATGTCTCTTGTCCTTTGGCGAAGGAATGGCGCCGCCCGGCGCTGCGTGGCGCCGCGTGGTGCGGGACAGGCAGGGTTCCGTATAGCAGCCGCCGCGCTGCCGCTGCAGCGGGTACCGCGAATGACCCGATCGGCGGTACCGTTATTGCGGCGGGGGCGTGCCTTCGCGGGGCGTTCGGCGGGCATTGGCAATGGACGGCTGTCTCCGGGACAATGGCGCCTTTGCGCCGACTGCCCCAGGGCGTCGGCCGCGGTCATCACCGGCTTCGGCGGCTGCCATGAAAGAACAACACTACCTTACCCCCTTGTTTTCCCCCGGCTCGCTCGTCGTCTTCGCGGGCGACCGCAATGCGCCGGAGCACCTCACGCCGCAGGCGCGGGCCCTGCACGAGGCCCTGCGCGCGCAGCGCTTCGCGGGCAGCCTGCAGTACCTGGACGTGAAGACCACCGGGACGCTGGCCGACCTGGCCCAGACGCGGGCCGACCTGGCCGTGATCGCGCTGCCGCCCGAGGACGTGCCCGCCGCGCTCGCGGTGGTGGGGCGCATCCGCTGCCGCAGCGCGCTGGTGCTCTCCAGCGGCGTGGACGAGGCGCGGGCGCTGCAGTGGCGCAAGGTGGCGCGCCGCGAGGGCATCTGTCTGCTCGGCCCCAATTCGCTGGGGTTGCAGCGGCCTTCGCTCAAGCTCAACGCGAGCGCCGTGGGGCCGCTGGCGCGCGAGGGCTCGCTCGGGCTGATCTGCCAGTCCGGCGCGCTGGTGGCGGGCATGCTCGACTGGGCGGTGAACAACGGCGTGGGCTTTTCCAGCGTGATCTCGGTCGGGCCGCACACCGATCTCGGGCTCAGCGAGGCGCTGGACTTCCTCTCGCACGATCCGCACACGCACAGCATCGCGGTCTACATGGAGGGCATCCAGAATGCGCGCGGCTTCATGAGCGCGCTGCGCTCGGCGGCGTTCGCCAAGCCGGTGGTGGTGCTCAAGGCCGGGCGCAAGCCCGCGGGCAACGCGGCGGCGCAGACGCACAGCGGCGCCATCGTCGGCAGCGACGAGGTGTTCGACGCGGTGCTGCGCCGCGCGGGCGCGGTGCGGGTGCGCACCTTCGTGGCGCTGTTCTCGGCCGTCAAGTGCCTGGCCTCGCGCTACCGCCCCGTGGGGCGGCGCCTGTGCGTGGTGACCAACGGCGGCGGGCCGGGCGTGCTGGCGGCGGACTGGGCCAACGAGATCGAGCTGGAGCTGGCGCACCTGTCGCCGGAGACGGCGGCCGCGCTCGCGCCGAAGCTGCCGCCGCTGGCCACGCTCTCGGAGCTGGTCGATCTGTCGGAAGAAGCCACGCCCGAGCATTACGAGCAGGCGCTGGAGGCGGCCTTCATGGATCGGCAGGTTGATGGGGTGCTGGCCGTGTTCTCGCCCAAGCTCGGCATCGACGCCGTGGCCGTGGCCCAGGCCACCGCCAAGGCGCGCCAGAAGGCCAACAAGCCGCTGCTCACGAGCTGGATCGGCGACGCTTCGGTGCTGCCCGCGCGCGAGGTGCTGCGCGCGGCGCAGATCCCGACCTTCCGCACGCCCGAGGCGGCGGTGGGGGCGTTCGGCAACATCGCCTCGTTCCACCAGAACCAGCAGTTGCTGCAGCAGACGCCGCCGCCGCTCACGGACATGACCGACCCCGACATCGACAGTGCGCGCCTCGTGATCGAGAGCGTGCTGGCGGAGCGGCGCCACATCCTCACCGAGATGGAATCCAAGACGCTGCTGGCGGCGTTCCAGATTCCGGTGACCAACACGCTGCTGGCGCGCAGCAGCCACGAGGCGATGATGATCGCCACGCAGATCGGCTTTCCGGTGGCGCTCAAGATCGATTCGCCCGACATCACGCACAAGTCGGACGTGGGCGGCGTGATGCTCAACGTGCACAACGGCGCGGCGGTGCGCGATGCGTATGAAGAGATGGTCAAGCGCGTGGCCACGCTGCAGCCCGAGGCGCGCATCAACGGCGTGACGGTGCAGAAGATGGCCAAGGTGCGGCGCGGGCGCGAGGTGTGCATCGGCCTGGTGACCGACGAGCCCTTCGGCCCCATCATCACCTTCGGCGCGGGCGGCACGATGATCGAGCTGATCCGCGACCGCGCGATGGAGCTGCCGCCGCTCAACCAGTTCCTGGCGCGCCGCCTCATCCAGCGCTCGCGCGTGGCGCAGACGCTGGGGCAGTGGCACGGCGCGGCGGCGGTGCACATCGAGGCGCTGGAGCACCTGCTGCTGCGCGTCTCCGAGATGGTCTGCGCCCTGCCGCAACTGCGCGAGATGGACATCAACCCCATCATCACCGACGAGACAGGCGCCGTGGCGGTGGATGCGCGCATCGTGGTGCACGAGGCGAGTGCCGCCGGCGCGGACGGCAAGGGCGCGGCCGCCTACGGGCACCTGGCGATCCTGCCCTACCCGGAGCGCTACGAGCAGGTCTGGCCGATGCAGGGCGGCGGCGAGTACCAGGTGCGCCCGATCCGCCCGGACGACGCGCAGATGATCCAGCGCCTGGTGCGCGAGCTCTCGCCCGAGAGCCGGTACTTCCGCTTCGTCTCGCCGCTGTCGGAGCTGCCCAACTCGCTGCTGGCGCGCTTCACGCTGATCGACTACGACCGCGAGATGGCGCTGGTGGCGGTGCACCGCGAGCGCCAGGTGGACGCCGAGGGCGAGGTGAGCGCGACCGAGCGCATCATCGGCGTCTCGCGCTACGTGTCCAACCCCGACCACACGAGCTGCGAGTTCGCGCTGGTGGTGGCCGACGACTTCGCCAACCGCGGCGTGGGCGCGCGCCTCATGATGTCCATCATGGACGTGGCGCGCGAGCGCGGCCTCACCGAGATGCAGGGCCTGGTGCTTGCGAGCAACGTCAAGATGCTCAAGCTGATGCGGCGCATCGGCTTCGAGGTGCGCGAGTTCGACGACGACGTCGAGTTCAAGCTCGTCGTGCACCCTCTGTGACGGGGCTCAGCCGTAGCTCGTGAACACCTCGGTCGTGACCCCGCCCTTCTTCATTGCCGGGCGCACCAGCAGCACCTCGTAGGCGTCCTTGCGGCCGCCGTAGGCCGGGCCGTCCATGCCGGGGCTGCCCACGGGCATGCCGGGCACGGCCAGGCCCAGCGCCTTGGGCCTTTCCCGAAGCAGGCGGCGCACGTCGCCGGCGGGCACGTGGCCCTCGACCACGTAGCCCTCGACCAGCGCCGTGTGGCACGAGCCCAGGCGCATCGGCAGGCCCAGGCGCGCGCGGGCGCCGGTGTTGCCGCTCTCGTGCACCGTGGTGGCAAAGCCGTGCGCCTGCATGTGCGCGATCCAGTCCGTGCAGCAGCCGCAGCTCGGGTCTTTCCAGACCTGCACCGGCGTGGGCGTGGGTGCGGCCCAGGCGGGCAGGGCGGCGGGGCTGGCGGCGAGGGCGGCCAGGCATTGGCGGCGGGTGAAAGTCGTCATCGTCTGAAATCGGATTTGGGTCAAAACGGGCTCAAACCATTGCTGGACAAGCGCGAGCAGCTATTGGAATCGATGCGGATGCCCTGCATGCGATGGCCCTTGGTTCACCGTGAGGCGTACGCGGTTCCCCAGCGGCGCAGCCGCAGGCCGTTGGCGATGACGAGCAGGCTCACGCCCATGTCGGCCGCCACCGCCATCCACATCGTGGCGATGCCCGCCACGGCCAGCAGGCAGAACGCGGCCTTCACGGCGAGCGCGGCGCCGATGTTCTGCCACAGCACGCGGTGCGCGCGCCGCGAGAGCTGCACGGTCTCGGCCACGCGGCGCAGGTCGTCGTGCATCAGCACCACGCCGGCGGTCTCCATCGCCATGCCGCTGGCGTGCGCGCCGCCCATGGCGAAGCCGAGGTCGGCGGCGGCCAGCGCGGGCGCGTCGTTGATGCCGTCGCCCGCCATCGCCACGCGGCCGTGCGTGGCGCGCAGTGCGCCGAGCGCGGCGAGCTTGTCCTCGGGCAGCAGGCTGCCGCGCGCGTCCGCGATGCCCGCCTCGTCGGCGATCGTGCGCACCGTCGCGGCGTTGTCGCCGCTGAGCACCACGGGGTGGATGCCCAGCGCCTTGAGCTCGGCGATGGCCTCGCCGGCGTGTGCGCGCAGGGGGTCGGCCACGGCAAACAGGCCCTGCACGGCGGTCTCGTCCATCAGCAGCGTGACGGTGCGGCCCAGCCGTTCGTGCTCGCCGCACAGCCGGGCCAGGTCCTCGTCCATCAGGCCGCGCTCGCGCGCCAGGCGCGTGTTGCCCAGCGCCCAGGCGCGCCCGGCGATGCGGCCCTGCACGCCGCGCCCGGGCAGGGCGGTGAAGGCCTCGACCGCCGCCGCGCTGGCTTCGCCCGCAGGCAGACTGCTGGCGATGGCGTGCGAGACGGGGTGGTCCGAGCGGACCGCCAGCGCATGCGCGAGCCGCGCCATCGCTTCGGCGGGCAGGCGCCCGATGGCCTGCCAGTGCGCCAGCGCGGGCTGGCCGGTGGTGAGCGTGCCGGTCTTGTCGAGCGCGATGGCCTTGAGCTGGCGCGCGCCCTCCAGCGCGCTGCCGCCCTTGATCAGGATGCCGCGCCGCGCGGCGGCGGTGAGCGCGCTCACCACCGTGACCGGCGTGGAGATCACCAGCGCGCAGGGGCAGGCGATGACGAGCAGCGCCAGCGCCTCATAGATCGCCTGCCGCCAGCTCCAGCCCATGAGGAGCGGCGCCGCCGCGGCCAGCAGCAGCGCGAGCGCGAAGACGATGGGCGTGTAGACGGCGGCGAAGCGGTCGACGAAGCGCTGCGTCGGTGCGCGGCTGGCCTGCGCCTGCTCCACCGCATGCACGATGCGCGCGAGGAGCGTGCCGCTGGCGGCGGCGGTCACGCGCATCAGCAGCTCGCCCTGCTGGTTCACGCTGCCCGCATAGAGCGGGTCGCCCACCGCCTTGTCGGCGGGCTGGCTTTCGCCCGTGATGGGCGCCTGGTTCACGCTGCTCTCTCCCCGCGTCACCGTGCCGTCGAGCGGCACGCGCGCGCCGGGGGCGATGCGCAGCACGCTGCCCACGGCCACCTGCGCGGCCGGCTGGCGCCGCACGCCGCCGTCGGCCTGCACCACGTCCGCCATCTCGGGCGCGAGGTCGAGCAGGTTGCGGATCGCGTGGCGCGCCCGGTCCATCGCGCCGTGCTCGATGCGCTCGGCCGCGACGTACAGCGCCATCACCATGGCGGCTTCCGGCCACTGGCCGATCAGCACCGCGCCGGTGACGGCCACCGTCATCAAGGCGCTGATGCCCAGCCTGAGGCGCGCCAGGTCCTTGAGCCCCATGCGGTACACGCCCAGCCCCGCGAGCGCGATGGCCACCACCGCCAGCAGCATGCCCGGCCAGGTCTGATCGAAAGCGTGGGCCGCCTCGGCACCGGCGGCAAAGAGCAGCGCCAGCGCGATGCGCGGCCAGCCGGGCAGCGTGCCGTGGTCGTGGCCGGCGCCGCCGTGGCCGTGCGCGCCGCCGCAGGGGGCGCAGGCGCTGCCCGCGGCCTCGCTCTCCGCGTGCGTGCCCGGATGGGTGTGCTCGCGCGAGGGGCGATGGCCCTCGGGATGCGCGGGGATGGCGTGGTTCATGCCATGATTGAAAACCCTGAAGTCACTTGAAGGTCAAGCATGTCCGCGCAAAGCCCCCACCACCGCATTGGCGATGCGGCGCGCCTGTCGGGCGTGTCGGCCGCGAATATCCGCTACTACGAACGCGAGGGGCTGCTGGCGCAGGGCGCGCGCACGGCGAGCCGCTATCGCCTCTATGGCGACGCGGACGTGCACCGCTTGCGCTTCGTGCGGCTGTGCCGCGCGATGGACATGTCGCTGGATGAGGTGCGGGTGCTGCTCGCGCTCGATACCCACGGGGCCCATTCGCACCATGCCGCCTGCGCCACGCTGGACGAGCACCTGAGCCATGTGCGCACGCGGCTGAAGGAGTTGCGCGCGCTCGAACGCGCGCTCCAGGACTTGCGCGGGCGCTGCGACGGCACGGGGCGGGAGTGCCATGTGATCGAGGCGCTGCATGAACGCGCGGACGCCGAGCCGGTGCCCGCGCCGCTGCCGGTGGCGCGGCGGCATGTGTGACGAAAGGGCGAGCGGCGAATGGCCGGTCACCAGTCCCCGTCGACCTGCGACGGGATTATGAAAACAGGAGCTTGCCGCGCTTGACAGCCAATGGTTTCAAGCTGTTTTTGCTTGTAAATTCTGGTTCTTGCGTATGATGGCCGCATGAACGCATTGCCGGTCCCCACGTCCCTGCTGGAGCGCTTCTGGCGCGCGGCGCGGCGCTGGGCCGTCGCATGGTGGCGCATCCTCGACCTGGGCACGGTGGTGCTGGTGCTGCTGCTTTCGCCGTCGAGCTGGCATCGGGCGCAGCGCTCGCGCATGGCGCGCCAGATCGTCGCGGACACCTTGCCCATCCTGCTGGGCTTCACGGTGCTGGTCGCGCTCCTGAGCCTGGTGCTCACGCGCATCGTGGTGGTCACGGCGCAGAGCTACGGCCTCACGCGCTACGCGCTGGAGATGGTGGTGCGCGTGCTGGTGCTGGAGCTGATCCCGCTCACCGCCGCCCTGTTCGTGGCCATGCGCGCCACGATCCCGGGCGGCATGCAACTGGCGCAGGCGCGCCAGCGCGGCCAGAGGGTAGGTGCCGATGCCGTGCGCCTGGACGCCGTGCCCCGCGTGGTCGCGGGCGTGTACGCGAGCGTCACGCTCGCGGCGCTCTCGTGCGCGGTGGCGCTCGTCATGGCCTACATCGGGGTTTACGGCGCGAATCTGGCGGGCCTCGGGGGCTACACGCGCGTGTTCGGCCAGATCTTCACGCCGCAGATCACGCTGGTGTTCGCGCTCAAGACCCTGTTTTTCAGCCTGGCGGTGGCGCTGATTCCCGTGGCGGGCGGCCTGCACGGCCCGTGGGGCGGCGCCGCCGCGGGCACGGGCGCCTTGGCGCGCATGTTCGCCGTCCTGCTCCTGATCGAGGTCGTCTCCCTCATGGGCAACTATTACTGAGCCATGGTGCACGAGCCGCCCACCGACGCCCCCCTGCCGCCGGTCGCGCACCTGCGCCTGAAGGCCCTGGCGCTGCTGCTCTTCACCGCCGCGCTCATCGTCGGCTCGGTGCTCTACCTGCTGTATGCGCGCGGCGCCTTCGAGGCCACGCAGCGCCTGGTGCTCGTCACCGACGATTCCGAGGGCGTGAGCGTGGGCATGGACATGACGTTCTCGGGCTTTCCCATCGGCCGCGTGCGCACCATCGACCTGGCTGACGACGGCAGCGTGCACATCGCCGTGGACGTGGCGCGCCGCGAGGCGCACTGGCTGCGCGAGACCAGCGTCTTCACGCTGGTGCGCGGCCTCGTCGGCGGCACCACCATTAAGGCCTACAGCGGCGTGCTCTCCGATCCGCCGCTGGCCGACGGCGCCGAGCGCCCGGTGATCCGTGGCGACGCGGGGGCCGAGATCCCGCAGATCCTCGCCAGCGCGCGCCAGTTGCTGGACAACCTGAACCTGATCACGGCGCAGGGCTCGGAGCTCGCGGCCGCGCTCACGCAGGTGCGCACGCTGGCCGAACGCCTGAACGGCCCGGGCGGCGCGATGGCGGTGCTGATGGGCGGCGACGCGCAGGCGAAACAGATTCCGGCGCTGCTGGAGCAGGCGACCCGCCTGCTCAGCGAGAGCCGCGCCCTGATGGCGCGCCTGGACGCCATGGGCGCCAAGGCCGACCGCCAGCTCTTCGGCCAGGGCGCCGACGCGGGCCTGCTGCCCGAGGTGCGCGCCAGCGTCGCGCAGGTGAGCGGCCTGCTGCAGGAGGCGCACCAGACGCTTACTCGCGTGGACGCTGTGCTGGCCGAGGCGCAGGCCGTGGGCCGCAACGCGCGCGAGGCCACGACCGACCTGGGCGCGCTGCGCGCCGACGTGGAGGCGAGCGTGCGCAAGGTCGAGGGGCTGCTGAACGACATCAACCGCAAATGGCCGTTCGCGCGCGACACGGAGCTGAAACTGCCATGACCGCCGCGCTGCGCCTCGCCCTCGCCGCCCTGGCCCTGCTGCTCGCGGGCTGCGCCGGCGCGCCGCCCGCACCCGACTGGCAGATCGACGCGCACGCCGCCGCAGGCCGCGCGGTGCAGGCCTGGCTCAATGGCGACGACAAGGTGGCGCACAGCGAATGGCAGCGCGCCTACGGCCAGGCGGCGCGCACCGGCCGCCCCGAGGTAGTGGCGCGCCTCGCGCTGCTGCAGTGCGCGGCCGAGGTGGCCAGCCTGCGCTGGGACGGCTGCCCGCGCTTCGAGGCGCTGCGCGTGGATGCGGATGCGCCGCAGCGGGCCTATGCCGACT
>Ga0222419_101115_pt1 | contig 11542 bp, 10 predicted proteins | sample 1B20Ametagenome_FD_182474 | JGI IMG/M metagenome (GOLD analysis project Ga0222419, IMG submission 182474) | Enriched microbial communities from leaf-cutter ant dump, University of Wisconsin, Madison, United States - 1B20A (version 2) | ecosystem: Environmental > Terrestrial > Nest > Insects nest... | reverse complement strand
CGCCGCCGTCCTCGGCGAGCAGGCGGGCCTCGGTGTTCGCGAGCAGCATCCCGACGGATGAGCGGTCGACGTCGGTGCGGTCGTAGGGGATCGCGTGGGTCACCGGGCTCGTCTCGGTCATGCCGTACCCCTGGCAGACCACGCAGCCGAGGCGATGCGCGACGGCGGAGGCCAGTGCGCCGTCGAGCGGCGCGGCCCCGGAGAAGATCACCTTGATGGCCGACAGGTCGTACTGGTCGATGAGCGGATGCTTGGCCAGGGCGACGGCGATGGGCGGCGCGATGAACACCCAGCTGGTCCGGTGCTCCTGCACGACGCGGAGGAACTCGGCGAGGTCGAACTTCGGCATCGTCACGAGGGCGGCCCGCTGGCGCAGCGCGAAGTTCAGCAGCACGGTCATGCCGTAGATGTGGAAGAAGGGCAGCACCGCCAGCACGCGGTCGTCGTCGGCGAGGGAGATGGTCGACCGGCACTGCGACACGTTGGCGACGAGGTTGCGGTGCGTGAGCATGACGCCCTTGGGTCGGCCGGTGGTTCCCGAGGAGTAGGGGAGCACGGCGAGGTGCGTCGCCGGGTCGAAGGACACGTCGGGGGCCGTGTGCCCCTCGCCCAGCAGCTGCGGGAGCGAAGGGTGGCCCTCGGCGCCGTCGAGGACGATCACGTGGTCGGCGTCGAGGCCGAGGCGCTCCGCCGCCGCCTGCGCTCCGGGGAGCAGCGGCGACACCGTGACGAGCCAGGTGGCGCCGGCATCCGTCAGCTGGTTCGCGATCTCGTCGGCCGTGTACAGGGAGTTGATCGTCGTCGCCGTGGCGCCGGCGCGGAGGATGCCGTGGAACACCGTCGCGAAGGCGGGCACGTTCGGGCACAGCACGCCGACCTTCGTGCCGACCCCGACCCCGCGGGCGGCGAGGGCTCCGGCGAACAGGTCGATCTGCCCGACGAGCTGGCGATAGGTCGTGACGGCCCCGGTCATGCCGTCGATCAGGGCCGTGGCGTCCAGCCGTGACTCGTCGAGGTCTCCGAACAGGAAGTCGTAGATGGAGGTCTCGGGGATCTCCACATCGGGGTACGTACTGCGAACCATGAGATCTCCTTCGATCCGGGTTGTCGACGGCGGCATCGCCTTGCGATCCAGTGTCGCATAGTTCGGCACTGAGTCCCAGGGGCCGATCCTAGGAGTTCGCGCGGTACCGCGTGCCAGGGCGGCCCTTCGTGGAGTAGTCGAGAGACCGCACCGCGCGACCCGTGCTCGCCAGGTGCTCCAGGTAGCGCCTGGCGCTGACACGGGAGATCTGCACGTCCTCACCGATCTCGGTCGCCGAGGCGTCGGCGCGTGCTGCGAGCGCGCCCGACACCCGCTCCAGGGTCTCGGCGCTGAGGCCTTTGGGCAGTCCGAAGCGCTGACGGAAGGCGATGATGGCATCAGCCGCCTCCACGCGGCGCACCACGTCGTGCAGCTCGGTATGGTCGCGCAGCAGCAGGGTGGCCTCGACGCCCGCGCCGTCGACCTCGCCGCCGGTGCTGCGCGCGACCAGCACGTGCGAGCCGACGATCACGGGTCGGCCGGCGTCCTCGCCCTCGCGGAGCACCGCGTACAGCTCTGCGCCCAGCACCTCGGCGGCGTCTGCCCGATCGAGCTCCTCGGCGGATCGGCCGAGGAATCGGGCGGCCGCGTCGTTGACCAGGCTGACGCGGCCGGCGCCGTCGACGGTGATCACGCCTTCGCTCAGCCGATGCAGCGTCGTCTCCTGGTTCTTCACGAGCGCTGCGATCTGATGCGGCTCCAGCCGGTAGATCCGGCGCCGGATGACGGAGGTCACCCAGGCCGCGCCGAAGACTCCGAGCACGGCGGCGGAGAGCATCGCGGCGATCAGCCAGGTCAGATCGCCGAGGAAGTCGGCGTTGAGCTCCTCTTCGAGGATGCCGACGGATGCCGTCCCGATCACGGCGCCGTCGGCATCGCGGATCGGCACCTTCACCCGCCAGGAGGGGCCGAGCGTGCCCGTCTGCGTGCCGACGTAGATCCTCCCCGACAGGGGGATGGACGGGTCTGTGGACACCGGCTGTCCGATGAGGTCGGGATCGGGATGGGAGTAGCGGATGCCTTCGGCGTTCGCCACGACGACGTACGCGAGGTCCGAGGCCTTGCGGATCACCTCGGCGACGGGCTGGATCACCGTCGACGGATCCTCGTCGTCGAAGGCGTCGAGCACCGTCGGCAGCTGGGCGACCGACTGCGCGACGGCCTGCATGCGGTCCTTGTAAGACTCGCGCAGCGCGTTCTCCTGGAACGCCCCGGCGGTGATGCCTGTGGCCAGGGTCACCAGGAACACGATCAGCGCCTGCAGCGCGAGCAGCTGCATCCGGAGCGTCATCTTCGAGGCCACCCCATCATTGTCCCCGCTGGTCGCCACCGGTGCGAGGCCGGATGAGACCCGTTCGCGACCAATAGTTTCAGAACCGCGACCAATGGTTTCCGAAGCTTGAGCGCCGGCTCCCGCTCTCCCAGGGTGGACGGACAGCAACCCGAACGCTCAAGGAGGAGCGCACATGAAGAAGTCCCGTCCCGGTATCCTGGTCGCTCTCGCAGCCGCCGCCGCACTGACGCTGACGTCGTGCGCCGGCGGCGGGTCAGCGGCCGGCGGCTCCGGCTCAGAAGACGACGCGACGTTCGACAGCGTGAACGTCGTGGTCCCGGCGGATCCCGGCGGAGGCTGGGATCAGACCGGCCGTGCCCTGTCGCAGGTGCTGACGCAGCAGAAGATCGTCGGCTCCGCACCGGTGACCAACGTCGGCGGAGCCGGCGGCACGGTGGGCCTCGCGCAGCTCGCCAACGAGAAGGATCCGGCCACCCTCATGGTCATGGGCCTGGTGATGGTCGGCGCGATCGAGACGAACGCCTCGACCGTCCGCCTGGAGGACACCACCCCGATCGCCAGGCTCACCGACGAGCCGCTCGTCGTCGTCGTGCCGGCCGACTCGACGTACGACACCCTCGAGGATCTCGTCACCGACATCGTCGACAAGGGCCAGGCGGTCACGGTGACGGGCGGCTCCGCCGGCGGAGCCGACCACATTCTCGCGGGGCTCCTGCTCGAGGCCGCGGGTGTCGACGGCGCAGACATCCCCGAGAAGCTGAACTACACGCCCAACTCCGGCGGCGGGGAGGCCGTGTCTCTCCTCATCGGCGACAAGGTGGCGGCGGGCATCTCCGGCGTCGGAGAGTTCCTGCAGTACATCGAGGACGGCTCGATGCGCGCCCTCGCGGTCTCCTCCGAGGAGCAGGTCGACTCCCTGCCCGACGTGCCGACGATCACGGATGCCGGATACGACGTCGTGCTCACCAACTGGCGCGGCGTCGTCGCCCCCGGCGGCATCTCCGACGCGGAGCGCGCCGAGCTCGAGCGCATCGTCACCGAGATGCACGACACGGGCGCCTGGACGGACGAGCTCGAGACGAAGGGGTGGACCGACGCGTTCCTGACCGGAGACGAGTTCGACGGCTTCCTGAAGGAGAACATCTCCGACGTCACCGGAACCCTGAAGAACATCGGACTGATCTGACATGAACGCCCCATCTCTCGGGGCGGACGGCGGGCGGGTCGAGGAATCTCGGCCCGCCTCGCGGGTTCCGCTCGGCGAGCTCGTGTTCGCCCTGCTCATGCTCGCCCTCGGCGTCTTCGCGCTGACGGGCGTCTTCACGATCCACGTCCCCGTGGGGGTGAAGGTCGGACCCACGGTCTTCCCGATCTTCGTCTCCGTGCTCCTGCTCGGCTCCGCGGTCGCTGTGCTCGTCGCCGTGCTGCGCGGCGACCGTGCCGAGGTGGAGGACGGCGAGGACATCGACCCGGATGCGCGCACCGACTGGTCGACCCTGGCGAAGATCGTCGGGGCGCTCGTGGCCCACCTGCTGCTCATCGACGTCCTCGGCTGGGCACCCGCGGCCGCCGTGCTCTTCGGAGCGGTCGCCTGGGCGCTCGGCGCCGCACGCTGGTGGCTCGCGTTCGTCATCGGCCTCGGGGTCGGCCTCGTCGTGCAGGTGGTTTTCGGCGGCCTGATGGGCCTGTCGCTGCCCTGGGGGCCGGCGCTGGGCTGGCTGGGAAGGATGTTCTGATGGACAGCTGGACTCTTCTTCTGGAGGGCTTCGCCACCGCGATGCAGCCCCAGTACCTCCTGTTCGCGTTCTTCGGCGTCCTGGTCGGCACCGCGGTCGGCGTACTGCCCGGCATCGGACCGGCCATGACCGTCGCCCTCCTGCTGCCGCTCACCTACACGCTCGACCCGACCGCCGCGCTCATCACGTTCGCCGGCATCTACTACGGCGGCATGTACGGCGGCTCCACCACCAGCATCCTGCTGAACACACCAGGCGAGTCCGCCTCGATCGTGACGGCCATCGAAGGCAACAAGATGGCGAAGCTCGGCCGCGGAGCCGCCGCGCTCGCCACCGCGGCCATCGGCTCCTTCGTCGCCGGCACGATCGCGACGATCGGCCTCACCCTGCTCGCCCCCGTGCTGGCGCAGTTCGCCGTCAACCTCGGCCCCGCCGACTACGTCGCGCTCATCGTGATCGCGTTCGTCACGGTGGGGGCGCTGATCGGCAGCTCGATCCCGCGCGGCATGACCTCACTCGGCGTCGGCCTGTTCCTCGGACTGGTGGGCACCGACACGCTGACCGCGCAGCAGCGCTACACGCTCGGGCTGCTGCCGCTGTCGGACGGGATCGACATCGTGCTCGTCGCGGTGGGCCTCTTCGCGGTCGGCGAGACGCTGTACATCGCGGCCCGGCTGCGGCACGGAGGGGTCGACGTGATCCCCGTGTCCGGGGGCTGGCGCAACTGGATGACCAGAGACGACTGGAAGCGCTCGTGGAAGCCGTGGCTGCGCGGCACGGCGATCGGCTTCCCGATCGGCACGATCCCCGCGGGCGGCGCCGACGTCGCGACGTTCCTCTCCTATGCGGCGGAGCGCAAGCTGTCGCGGCGCAAGGACCAGTTCGGGCGCGGAGCGATCGAGGGCGTCGCAGGCCCCGAGGCCGCGAACAACGCGGCGGCGGCCGGGGTGCTCGTGCCCCTGCTCACGCTCGGTCTGCCCACGACCGCGACCGCCGCGATCATCCTCGTCGCGTTCCAGGCCTACGGGATCCAGCCGGGCCCGCAGCTCTTCCAGAACCAGCCGGCACTCGTCTGGGCGCTGGTGGCGAGCCTCTACATCGGCAACGTCATCCTCATCGTGCTCAACCTGCCGCTCGTGGGCATGTGGGTGAAGCTGCTGCAGATCCCGCGGCCGTACCTGTACGCCGGCATCCTGCTGTTCGCCGCCTTCGGCGCCTACGCGCTGAACTTCGCGATCGTCGACGTGCTGATCCTCACGATCATCGGGGTGCTCGGGTACTTCATGCGCCGCTACGGGTACCCGGTGGCGCCTCTGGTGGTCGGCATGATCCTCGGGCCGATGGGCGAGGAGTACCTGCGCAAGGCGCTGCAGCTGAGCCAGGGCGACCTGACGACGCTCGTGACTCAGCCATTCGCCGCCACGGCCTACGGCGTGCTGGCGCTTCTCGTCGTGGGAGGCCTGTGGCTGCGCCGCCGGCAGCAGCGCTACGAGCAGGCGCTCACCGAGTCGATCGCGGTGCCGATCAAGACCGACTCGGAGATCTGAACGGCCGGGATCGCCGCCCCTGGCGGCGATCCCGGCCTCCGCACCCGCCGCGAGTAGGGTGGAGAGGTGAACGACGTCCAGCGCCTGAGCCGGGGGCCTCGCGCCTATGCGTCGTTCATCGGCATCGGCCTGCTCGCCGGCATCCTCTCGGGGCTGTTCGGGGTCGGCGGGGGCACCCTGATCGTGCCGCTGCTGGTGCTCGTGCTGCACTTCGACCAGCGTCTCGCGGCAGGCACGTCGCTCGCGGCCATCGTGCCGACCGCCATGATCGGGGTCATCTCCTACGCGGTGCACGGCTCCGTCGCGTGGGTGCCCGCGCTCATCCTCGCCGCATCGGCCGTGCTCGGCGCGCAGCTCGGGACGAAGGCGATCCAGCGCGTCTCGCAGTCGGCGCTCCGCTGGGGATTCGTCGCCTTCCTCGTGGTGGTGATCGTGAGCCTGTTCCTCGTGATCCCGGATCGCGGGTCGGCCTTCGTGATCTCCTGGCTCTCGGCGGCAGGGCTGGGCGCCCTCGGATTCGGCACGGGCGTGCTCGCCGGGCTGATCGGCGTGGGCGGGGGAGTGATCGTCGTCCCGGTGCTGATGCTCCTGTTCGGCTTCAGCGACCTCGAGGCGAAGGGCACGTCGCTGCTGATGATGATCCCGACCGCGGTCTCCGGCACGGTCGGCAACGTGCGTCACCGCAACGTCGATCTCGTCGCCGCCGCGCTCATCGGGGTGGCAGCGTGCACGACGACCGCCCTCGGCGCGTGGCTGGCGACGATCGTCGATCCGTTCGCGGCGAACATCCTCTTCGCCGCGTACCTCGTCGTGATCGCCGTGCAGATGACGGTCAAGGCGGTCAGGGGGCGCGCGGCGGGGGCAGAGGGCCGACGGTAGTCGCCCCGGACCTCCGGGCGCTCGCACCTGCGCGGCGTCGCCGGGCGCACGCAGGATCGTGGGACGGCCCGGGGAAAGTAGGATCGAGGGGTGGCAGTGAACCAAGATCTCGTCGGCCGGGAGTTCCCCCCGACCGCTCCGTACCTGGTCGGCCGTGAGAAGGTGCGCGAGTTCGCGCGCGCCGTCTTCGCCGACGCCCCGCAGCACACCGACGTCGAGGCCGCGCGCGCGGCGGGCTTCGCCGACGTCGTGGCGCCGCCGACCTTCGCGATGGTCGTCCAGGACCAGACCCTGCAGCAGCTGCTCGCCGAGCCCGACTCGGGCATCGTGCTGGCTCGCACCATCCACGCCGAGCAGCGCTTCGCCTACACGCGTCCGATCGTCGCGGGCGACGAGCTCACCGGACGGCTGACGGTCACCGGCATCCGCATGATGGGCGGGAACGCGATGATCACCAGCCAGGCGGAGATCACGGATGCCGAGGGCGGCCACGTCGTGACGGCCACCAGCGTGCTGCTGGTCGGCTCGGAAGAAGGAGGCGCCTGATGCCGTTCACCGTCGGAGACCTCGTCGCCGAGCGCACCGTGCACCTCACCCGCGAGTCCCTCGTACGCTATGCCGGGGCGTCGGGAGACTTCAACCCCATCCACTACCGTGACGACGTCGCGGCCGCCGTCGGCCTCCCCGGGGTGCTCGCGCACGGCATGCTGACCATGGGCATCGCCTCGTCGGTCGTCGTGGCGGCGCTCGATCCCGCGGCGCGGATCATCGACTACGGCGTGCGCTTCACCAAGCCCGTCGTCGTCGACCCCGAGACGGGCGCCGACGTGCACGTGGTCGCGACGGTGGGCGCCGTCGACGAGGACGCCGCGCGCATCGACCTCAAGGTCACATCGGGCGAGGCGACGGTGCTGGTCAAGGCGCAGCTGCGCGTCGCCGTCTGATGCGCGAGATCGAGCCGATCCGCCTGTCGGCGCTGACCACCCTGCAGACCGGCGCCGCACCCGAGCGCATGCTCGAGGCGACCACGACCGCGGGTCTCGTCGAGGCCCTGCAGGACGTCTGGTCCCGCGGCGAGGACTGGTTCGTGCTCGGCGGAGGATCGAACCTGTTCGTCGGCGACGAGCCCTTCGATGGCACCGTCATCCGCGTGCTCACCGGCGGGATCGAGGAGCTGCCCTCCCCGCACGCCGGCCGCATCCGCCTGCGGGCGCAGGCGGGGCATTCCTGGGACGAGCTCGTCTCCTACGCGGTGCAGCGCGGCTACGCGGGCCTCGAGGCGATGAGCGGCATCCCCGGCACGGTGGGCGCCGCGCCGGTGCAGAACATCGGCGCCTACGGCCAGGAGGTGCAGGAGACCCTCGTCGAGGTCGAGCTGATCGACGAGCACTCGGACGAGATCGTCACCGTGCCGGCATCCGAGCTGGGACTGGGCTTCCGCACCTCGGTGTTCAAGCACCACTACGGCAGCGAGCCGCAGCGCCGTGCGGTGATCCTGTCGATCACCGTCGACCTGCTCGTCGCGGGGGAGCGGGTCGTCCGAGGGGAGCAGCTGCGTCGCGCTCTCGGCCTCCAGGACGATGCGCCGGTGCCGCTGAGCTGGGTGCGCGAGCGCATCCTCGCCACCCGGGCCTCGAAGGGCATGCTGCTCGACGAGGCCGATCCCGACACGCACGGCGTCGGATCGTTCTTCCAGAACGCGATCGTGTCCGAGGCCGTGGCGCGCGCGCTGCCGCCGGAATGCCCGCAGTGGCCGGTGACGCCCGACCTCGATGCCGTGACCGTGATCCCGCTGGCGTCGTACGACGGCCTGGTGCCGCAGCCCGCGCAGGCGCCGGCCGAGGTCAAGGTGTCGGCGGCCTGGCTGATCGAGCAGTCCGGCATCCGCAAGGGGTTCAAGCTGCCGCGCTCGCGGGCCTCGGTGTCGACCAAGCATGCCCTGGCCCTGACGAACCGCGGCGGTGCGACCGCCGCCGAGGTGTCGGAGCTGGCCCGCTTCATCCAGAGCCGCGTGCACGCCGAGTTCGGGCTGGTGCTGCAGCCGGAGCCCGTGCTCGTCGGCGTCGAGCTGTAGTCCCCGCCCCTCCGCGGGTCAGGGCGTCGGCGGCGTACACTCGCGGGATGAGCGGACTCATCCCCTACCTCCTGTTCCCCGGTAACGCGGCCGAGGCGCTGTCCTTCTACCGCGACGTCTTCGGCGGAGAGCTGCAGCTGTTCGACTATGCGGCCGCGGGCCGACACGACGGGCCGGGTGACGCGGTCGCTCACGGTCAGCTCTCGGGTCCCGTCGAGCTCGCGGGAGCGGATGCCGGTGCAGACGACGACGCCGTGCAGATGAGCGGGATGTTCCTGTCGCTGCTGGGGACCGCGGATGCCGCGACCCTCACGCGCTGGTACGAGCGGCTCGCGGCCGACGGGAGGGCGATCACGCCCCTCGAGAAGCGTCCCTGGGGCGACCATGACGGCACGCTGATCGATCGCTACGGCATCCGCTGGCTCATCGGCTTCCAGGGCGAGTGACCGCTGCGACGAGACGTGCCGGGCTCAGACCGAGAACAGGCGCTGCAGGCGCTGCACGCCCTCGAGGAGCTGGTCGTCGCCGAGGGCGTACGACATGCGGATGTAGCCGGACGGGCCGAAGGCCTCGCCGGGGACGACCGCGACCTCGGCCTGGTCGAGGATGAGGTCGGCGAGCTCGAGCGAGGTCGTCGGCGTCACGCCGCCCCAGGTGCGGCCGAGCAGCCCCTGCACGTCGGGGTACACGTAGAACGCGCCGAGCGGGTTCGGCACCACGAGGCCGTCGATCTTCGACAGCTCCGACACGATCAGGCGGCGACGGCGGTCGAACGCCTCGCGCATCTGCTCGGCCTCGGTCTGCGGGCCGTTCAGCGCGGCGATCGCGGCCTTCTGGGCGACGTTGTTCACGTTGCTCGACAGGTGCGACTGCAGGTTGCCGGCGATCTTGATGGCGTCGGCGGGTCCGACCATCCAGCCCACCCGCCAGCCGGTCATGGCGTAGGTCTTCGCGACGCCGTTCACGAGGATGGTCTGGTTCGCGAGCTCGGGCACGGCCTCGACGATGGACGTCGCCGTGACGCCCTCATAGGTGAGGTTCTGGTAGATCTCGTCGGAGACGACCCAGATGCCGTGCTCGAGGGCCCACTCGCCGACGGCCTTCGTCTCCTCGGCCGTGTACACCGAGCCGGTCGGGTTCGAGGGAGACACGAAGACGAGCACCGTGGTGCGCTCGGTGCGCGCCGCCTCGAGCTGCTCGACCGTCACCTTGTAGTCCTGGTCCGCGCCGGCGAACACCTCGACGGGGGTGCCGTCGGCGAGGCGGATCGCCTCGGGGTACGTGGTCCAGTACGGCGCGGGGAGCAGCACCTCGTCGCCGGGGTTCACCACGGCCTGGAACGCCTGGTAGACCGACTGCTTGCCGCCGTTGGTCACGATGACCTGGCTCGGCGACACCTCGAGGCCTGAGTCGCGCAGCGTCTTGGCGGCGATCGCCTTGCGCAGGGCCGGCAGACCCGCTGCCGGCGTGTACCGGTAGCTCGCGGGGTCCGCGAGGGCCTCGGCCGCGGCGTCCACGATGAACTGCGGCGTCGCGAAGTCGGGCTCGCCGGCGGCATACGAGATGACGGGCTTGCCCTCGGCCTTCAGGGCCTTCGCCTTGGCGTCGACCTTGAGGGTCGCGGACTCGGCGATGGCGGACAGCTTGCGGGAGAGAGGTGCGCGTTCGGTCACGCCTACGAGCGTACTCGCTCCCCACAGCCCGCGAGACTTCACATATGTCACGTTTCCCGGCGGAGAACATGACATCTGCGAAGTCTCGCGAGCCGGAGTTCACAGCGGGGGATGGGGGAGGGTGAGAACGGTGTGACGGACTCGAAACACGGCGGGAAAGGACCGGCAACGTCGATGCCGGATCCTTCTGTCATGAGCCCTGTCCGCACACCGCTTCGCACCGTGTGCTCCTACTGCGGCGTCGGCTGCGGGATCACGGTGACGACGGAGGCCGCGGCGACGGGCGTGTCGGTGGTGAGCAAGGTCGCGGGCGACAAGGAGCATCCGACCAACCGCGGCCGGCTGTGCACCAAGGGCGCCTCGCACACCGAGATGATGGCGGCGCCCGGACGCATGACGAGCGCCTACCTGCGCGCGAGCCGGGGGACGCCGGCCGAGCCGGTGCCACGGGAGACCGCTGTGCAGGAGGCGGGGCGCCGGCTGCGCGAGATCGTCGACGAGCACGGCCCCGACTCGGTGGCCCTCTACGTCTCGGGGCAGATGTCGATGGAAGCGCAGTACCTCTCGAACAAGCTCGTCAAGGGTTACATCCGCGGCATCCACATCGAGTCCAACTCGCGGCTGTGCATGGCCTCCGCCGGCACCGGCTACAAGCAGTCGCTCGGCGCCGACGGGCCGCCCGGATCGTACGAGGACTTCGACGCCGCCGGCCTCTTCTTCGTGATCGGCTCGAACACCGCCGACTGCCATCCGATCCTGTTCCTGCGCATGGCCGACAGGCTCAAGCAGGGCGCCAGGCTGATCGTCGTCGACCCGCGTCGCACGGCCACCGCCGACGCGGCGGACCTGTTCCTGCAGATCGCCCCCGGCACCGATCTCGCGCTGCTCAACGGCCTGCTGCACCTGATCGTGGAGCAGGGCGCGATCGACGCCGGGTTCATCTCCGAGTACACCGAGGGCTGGGACGCGATGGCCCCGCTGCTCGCCGACTACCCGCCGGAGAAGGTGGCCGCGATCACCGGGCTGGCGGAGGAGGACATCCGCACCGCCGCACGGTGGATAGCGGATGCCGGGGAGTGGATGACGCTGTGGACCATGGGGTTGAACCAGTCCACCCACGGCACCTGGAACACGAACGCGATCTGCAATCTGCACCTCGCCACCGGGGCGATCTGCCGCCCCGGCAGCGGTCCGTTCTCGCTGACCGGCCAGCCCAACGCGATGGGCGGACGCGAGATGGGGTACATGGGCCCGG
>Ga0222419_101114_pt1 | contig 11546 bp, 12 predicted proteins | sample 1B20Ametagenome_FD_182474 | JGI IMG/M metagenome (GOLD analysis project Ga0222419, IMG submission 182474) | Enriched microbial communities from leaf-cutter ant dump, University of Wisconsin, Madison, United States - 1B20A (version 2) | ecosystem: Environmental > Terrestrial > Nest > Insects nest... | reverse complement strand
GCGATTTCGAGAAAGACTGGAAGAACGCCGTGGGCGACCTGGCCGATGCGTCGAGCGACCCTCTGCCCGATGACCCGGCCGTGCTCGCGCTCTACGTTCCCCCATACAAGCGCCCCGACAAGCACTGGCGGGTCAAGCGCGGGGCCGTGCCCCAGTGGTACAAGGCACGCAGCGGCATGCGGGTCCACGTGCAGTCGGGCGCCGCGCGCGTGGCCCGCTACCGGCCGAAGAAATCCAGCTGAGCCCCTTGTTTCACCGCGGCCGCATGCGTGGCCGCCGATCGGGCCTGCCCCTGACCCAGTTCACCCCCACCCATGGCCCCCACCCCCGAATCTGAAGACGAACTCGCCGGCACCGAGCAGCCCTTCGTCGAGCACCTGATGGAGCTGCGCGACCGGCTGCTCAAGGCCATCCTCGCCGTGGCCGTGGCCGCGGGCGTGCTCTTCCTCTACCCGGGGCCGGGCGAGCTCTACGATTTCCTCGCCGCGCCGCTGGTGGCCCATCTGCCGCAGGGCGCCACGATGATCGCCACCTCGGTCATCTCGCCGTTCATGGTGCCGCTCAAGATCCTCATGATGGCGGCGTTTCTCATCGCACTGCCCGTCGTGCTCTACCAGATCTGGGCCTTCATCGCGCCGGGCCTGTATTCGCACGAGAAGAAAATGGTGCTGCCGCTCGTGATCTCCAGCACCGTCCTGTTCTTCCTGGGCGTCGCGTTCTGCTACTACTTCGTCTTCGGGCGGGTGTTCACCTTCATCCAGACCTTCGCACCCAAGAGCATCACCGCCGCGCCGGACATCGAGGCGTACCTGGGCTTCGTGCTGACGATGTTCCTGGCGTTCGGCGTCACGTTCGAGGTGCCCATCGCCGTCGTCGTCCTGGTGCGCATGGGCCTGATCAGCGTGGAAAAACTCAAGCACGTGCGCGGCTACTTCGTCGTGGGATCGTTCATCGTGGCCGCCATCATCACGCCGCCGGACGTCGTTTCCCAGCTTGCCCTGGCCATTCCCATGTGCCTGCTCTACGAGGCGGGCATCTGGGCCGCGCAACTGCTGGTGCGCAAGAAGGCGCAGGCGGACGAAGGCGATGAAAGCGAAACGCAGTCCCCCACCTGAGGCGGGTTCGCGCTTGGGCGGATGACGTACAGCCGCCCGGTCCGCGCGGCTCCGCCGGCGGCCGTCAGCGGCGCCTGGCCTGGCGCGGCCGGGCGGCGGGCGCCACGGACAACTGCAGCTCGTTGGCGCCGCGCTGGATCTGGAATGGCACCGCGACGCCGGGCGTGAGCGCGGCCACGGCGGACAGCAGTTGCGCCACGGTGTGCACGGGCTTGCCGGCCACCTGCTTGACCACGTCGCCCGGCAGCATGCCGCCCGCGGCCGCCGGCCCGTCGTGCAGGACGCCGGTGATGATCACGCCCGCGTCCGCATGCACACCGAACGTCTGGGCCAGCTCGGGCGACAGCTCGCTCGGCTCCACGCCGATCCAGCCGCGCGTCACGCGCCCGTCGCGCACGATGCTCTCCATCACCTGCCGCGCCGTGGAGACGGGAATGGCGAAGCCTATGCCCATGCTGCCGCCCGAACGCGAATAAATCGCGGTGTTGATGCCCAGCAGGTTGCCGTGGACGTCCACCAGCGCGCCGCCGGAATTGCCGGGGTTGATGGCCGCGTCGGTCTGGATGAAATTCTCGAACGTGTTGATGCCGAGCTCGCTGCGCCCCAGCGCCGAGATGATCCCGCTCGTGACCGTCTGGCCTACGCCGAACGGGTTGCCGATGGCCAGCACGCGATCGCCCACGGCCAGCGTGTCGGAGTTGCCCAGCACGATCACGGGCAGCGCATCCAGGTTGATCTTGAGGATGGCCAGGTCGGTCTCGGGGTCGGTGCCGATCACGCGTGCCTGGGCGCGCCGGCTGTCCGCCAGGGCCACCTCGATCTCGTCGGCGCCTTCGACCACGTGGTTGTTCGTCAGGATGTAGCCGTCGGGGCTCACGATGACGCCGCTGCCCAGGGCCGTCTGCGACTGTGTGCCCTGGTCGCCGAAGAAGAAGCGGAACCACGGATCGTTGCTGCGCGGATCACGCACCTCCTTGCTGGTCGTGATGCTCACCACCGCGGGTGACGCCTTGCGCGCGGCGGGGCTGAAACTGCCCGGCTCGGCGGCCAGGGCGGCCCCGGCCGGCTCCGGCGCCTCGTACAGCGTGATGCCGGCGGCGGTGCGCGTGGCCGTGCGTCCCAGCCAGCCGGGCTGCAGCGTCGCCAGCACGAACCATGCCGCGACGCACACGGTGACGGCCTGGGAGAAGAGGAGCCACAAACGTTTCATGGGGGAACCCGTGGAAGAGGGCGCCATTGTCGCGTGTTTGCGCGGGCACAATGCGGGGCATGGCGACCGATCGACACGAATTGCTGGCGCGCCTCGATGCGTTGCTGCAGCCTGAACGCTTCAAGGACTACGGCCCCAATGGCCTGCAGGTGGAAGGCAAGGCCGCCGTGCGGCGCCTGGTGAGCGGCGTGACGGCGAGCCGGGCGCTGATCGATGCGGCGATCGAAGTGCGGGCCGATGCCATCCTCGTGCACCACGGGCTGTTCTGGCGCGGTCAGGACGGGCGCATCGTGGGCTGGATGAAGCAGCGCGTGCAGCGCCTGCTGGCGCACGACATCAACCTGTTTGCCTATCATCTGCCGCTCGATGCCCATCCCACCCTGGGCAACAACGCGCAACTGGGGGCGCGGCTCGGGTGGCGCACGGACGCCCGTTTCGGCGAGCAGGAGCTGGGGTGCGTCGCCGATGCGGCTTACGCCGATGCGGCCGCGCTTGCCGCCCACCTGGAGTCGGTGCTCGCGCGGTCCGTGACGCTGGCCGCGCCGCAGGCGCCGCGCCCCATACGCCGGGTGGCGTGGTGCAGCGGCGGGGCGCAGGGCTTCTTCGAGGCGGCCATCGCGGCGGGTGCCGATGCATTCGTTACGGGCGAGATCTCCGAGCCCCAGGCCCATCTGGCCCGGGAAACGGGGGTGGCCTTCATCGCCGCAGGGCATCACGCCACCGAACGCTATGGCGCGCCCGCGGTCGCAGGCCACGTGGCGCACGCGCTGGGGCTGGAGCACCAGTTCATCGAGATCGACAACCCGGCCTGAACGGGCCGGGACCATTGCATGCTTGCGATTGCCATCACTCAGGGGGATCCGGCCGGCATCGGCCCCGAGATCGTCGCGAAGGCCTTTCGCGATGCACCCGACCTGCTGCGGGGCTGTTTTGCCGTGGGGGATCCGGCCACCCTGCGCCGCGCGGCGAGGTGCATCGCAGGGCAGGGCGAGCCCACGCTGCCCGTGGCCGAACTGGCTTCGCCCAACGAGGCGCTGCGCGCGCCGCCGCGCTGCCTGCCGGTCTGGCCGCTGGCGGAGCTGCACGGGCCGGCTCCCTTCGGCGCGGTGAGCGCCGCAGCCGGCCAGGACGCGGCGGCCTGCGTCGTGTGGGCCGCGCGCGCGGCCTTGCGCGGCGAGATCGCGGCGCTGGTCACCGCGCCGCTGCACAAGGAGGCGCTGTCCGCCGCGGGCGTGCCCTTTCCCGGCCATACCGAACTGCTGCAGGCCGAGGCCGCGCGCCATGCCGGTGTGGATGCGCGACGCATGCCGGTGCGCATGATGCTGGCCAACGACGAGTTGCGCACCGTGCTGGTGAGCATCCACGTGGCCTTGCGCGACGCCATCGCCGCGGTCACCTTCGAGAACGTGCGGCAGACCCTGGTCACGACCCATGAGGCGCTTGGCAGAAGCCTCGGGCACGCGCCGCGCATCGCGGTGGCGGGGCTCAATCCGCATGCCGGCGAGGGGGGATTGTTCGGGCGCGAGGAAATCGACATCATCGCCCCCGCCATCGCCGAGGCCCGCTCGCGGGGCATCGACGCGCACGGCCCCTTCGCGCCGGACACGGTCTTCATGCGCGCGCGCTCGGGCGCCGGGCGCCGGGGCGAGTTCGACGTGGTGGTGGCGATGTACCACGACCAGGGGCTGATTCCCGTCAAGTACCTCGGCGTGGACCAGGGGGTCAACGTGACATTGGGGCTGCCGCTGGTGCGCACCAGCCCCGACCACGGCACGGCCTTCGACATCGCCGGCCGGGGCACCGCCGACGCGGGCAGCCTGATCCGCGCCGTGTGCATGGCCAGGGCGCTGAGCACCCCGGCGTGAGCGGCCCGCGGGTCAGTTCTTCCTGAGGCTGTCCCTGATCTCACGCAGCAGCACGATGTCTTCCGGCGTGGCGGCGGGCGCCTCGGGCGCGGCCGGCGCTTCCTTCTTCAGGCGGTTGATCTGCTTGACCATCATGAAGATGATGAAGGCCAGGATGATGAAATTCACGAGGATGGTGATGAAGTTGCCGTAGGCGAAAACCGCGCCCGTTTTCTTCGCCTCCGCCAGCGTCAGCCCGGCCGCCTGTCCGGCCAGCGGAATGTAGTAGCTGGAAAAATCCAGGCCGCCGACGACCTTGCCGACGAGGGGCATGATGAGGTCGCCGACGATGGAATCGACGATCTTGCCGAACGCCGCGCCGACGATGACGCCGACCGCCAGATCGATGGCATTGCCCTTGACGGCGAATTCCTTGAACTCCTGCAACATGCTCATGGTGGGTTTCCCTTGTGTTTCGTCAACGGACCGGAGTATCGCGCGTGTCGGGGCGCCGCGTATGCGCCGGGAGCGCGCGGGCGTCCGCTACAATTTGCGGTTGACCGTCTCGCTGACTGACGCATAGCAAGGATCCCCATGAGTGATACTCCGATCGACTCCAGCAAGCGCAACTGGCTGATCGCAACCAGTTGCGCGGGCGCGGTGGGTGGCGTGGCCACGGCCGTGCCTTTCGTGAGCAGTTTCGAGCCTTCCGAGAAGGCCAAGGCTGCCGGTGCTCCGGTTGAGGTGGACATCTCCGGCATCAAGGAGGGTGAGCAGGTCACCGTGGAATGGCGGGGCAAGCCGGTGTGGATCGTGCGTCGGACCAAGGAAGAGGTGGACGCGCTGGCCAAGCATGACGGTGAGCTGGCCGATCCCGAGTCCAAGCGCCACCCCGACGAATTCACGCCGCCGTACGCGCGCAACGAGTGGCGTTCCATCAAGCCTGAAATTCTCGTGGTCATCGGCATCTGCCCGCACCTCGGGTGCTCGCCGACCCAGAAATTCACGCCGGGCGCCCAGCCCTCGCTGCCCAGCGACTGGCCGGGCGGGTGGCTGTGCCCCTGCCACGGGTCGACTTTCGACCTGGCCGGCCGCGTCTTCAAGAACAAGCCGTCGCCGGACAATCTGCCGGTGCCGCCGCACATGTACCTGTCCGACACCAAGCTCCTGATTGGCGACGACACGAAGAAGGCTTGAGGGGAATTACATGGCTGCCTACCGCGAATTCAAGCAGATCTCGCCCAACGCTTCGGCCACGGCCAAGCTCACCAACTGGCTGGAGAACCGTTTCCCGACGGCGTTCGACGCCTACAAGGTGCACATGTCGGAGTACTACGCTCCGAAGAACTTCAACTTCTGGTACATCTTCGGGTCCCTCGCGCTGTTGGTGCTGGTGATCCAGATCGTGACCGGCATCTTCCTCGTGATGCACTACAAGCCGGATGCCGCCAAGGCGTTCGAGTCGGTCGAGTACATCATGCGCGACGTGCCCTGGGGCTGGCTGATCCGCTACATGCACTCCACCGGCGCTTCCGCTTTCTTCGTGGTGGTGTACCTGCACATGTTCCGCGGGCTGCTGTACGGCAGCTATCGCAAGCCGCGCGAACTGGTCTGGCTGTTCGGCTGTGCCATTTTCCTGGCGTTGATGGCCGAGGCCTTCATGGGCTACCTGCTGCCGTGGGGCCAGATGTCCTACTGGGGTGCGCAGGTGATCGTGAACCTGTTCTCCGCGATTCCGTTCATCGGCCCCGACCTGTCGATCTTCATCCGTGGCGACTACGTGGTGAGCGACGCCACGCTCAACCGCTTCTTCAGCTTCCACGTGATCGCCGTCCCGCTGGTGCTGCTGGGGCTGGTGGTGGCGCACCTGCTGGCGCTGCACGACGTGGGTTCCAACAATCCCGACGGCATCGAGATCAAGGGCCCCGGCAAGCCGGTGGACGACAAGGGCCATCCGCTCGACGGCGTGCCCTTCCATCCGTACTACACGGTGCACGACATCTTCGGCGTCTCGATCTTCCTGTTCGTGTTCTCGGCCATCGTGTTCCTCGCGCCCGAGATGGGCGGGTATTTCCTCGAAGCCAACAACTTCATCCCGGCCGATCCGCTGAAGACGCCGTCGCACATCGCGCCGGTATGGTACTTCACCCCGTTCTATTCGATGCTGCGCGCGGTGACCAGCGAGATGATGGTCGCGCTCATTGCCTGTGTGGTCCTGGGGGCCGGCTATGGCGTGTTCAAGGCGAAGCTCGCCGGGCTGGTGAAGGGCGTGATCCTGGTGGCCGGCATCGTCGTGATCGCGCTGATGCTGTCCATCGACGCCAAGTTCTGGGGCGTGGTCACGATGGGTGGCGCGGTGATCATCCTGTTCTTCCTGCCCTGGCTCGACTGCAGCCCGGCGCGTTCCATCCGCTACCGTCCGGGCTGGCACAAGTGGCTGTATGCGGTGTTCGTGGTGGTGTTCTTCGTCCTGGGCTACCTCGGCATGCAGCCGCCGTCACCCATCGGCGAGCGCGTGTCGCAGGTGGGAACGCTGTTCTACTTCGGTTTCTTCCTGCTCATGCCGTGGTGGAGCCGCCTGGGTGAACCCAAGCCGGTACCCGATCGCGTGAATTTCGCCGCGCACTGAGCTGGAGATACGACAATGAAAAAGATTCTTCTCGCCCTGATCGCGGGTCTCGGTCTGGTCGTGGGCGCCCAGGCCTCCGAAGGCGGCTTTCCCTTGGACAAGGCGCCGGTCAACCTGACGGACAACGTCTCGCTGCAGCGCGGCGCCCGCACCTTCGCCAACTATTGCCTGAGCTGCCATTCGGCCGCCTACATGCGCTACAACCGGTTGACTGATATCGGCCTGACCGAACAGCAGATCAAGGACAACCTCCTGGTCACGACTGACAAGGTCGGCGAGACCATGAAGGCCGCGATCAATCCCAAGGAGGCCAAGGACTGGTTCGGCGGCGTTCCGCCCGACCTGACCGTGGTGGCGCGTTCGCGCGCGGGCAGCGGCGGCAGCGGCGCCGACTACCTCTACACCTTCCTGCGCACTTTCTACGTCGACGATACCAAGGCCACGGGCTGGAACAACCTGGTCTTCCCCAGCGTCGCCATGCCGCACGTGCTGTGGCAACTGCAGGGCCAGCGCAAGGCCCTGTTCGACGAAGTCGAGAGCCACGGCGAGAAGGTGCAGAAGTTCAAGGGCTGGGAGCAGATCACCCCTGGAACGCAGAATACCGTCGAGTTCGACCAGACGGTGGGCGATCTCGTCAACTACCTGCAGTGGATGGGCGAGCCGGCGCAGAAGACCCGCGTGCGCGTGGGCGTCTGGGTGCTGATGTTCATCGCCCTCTTCATCCTGATCGCATGGCGCCTGAACGCCTCGTTCTGGAAGAACGTGAAATAAGACGCGCGGTGGCCCCTTCGCAGGGGCATCGTCCGGATGTGGAGTGGGCGCGTGCGTGCCCACTCTTTTGATTTTTGAGGAGTTGCCCGCATGATGGTGCTTTATTCGGGAACGACGTGCCCGTTCTCACACCGTTGCCGCTTTGTCCTGTTCGAAAAGGGCATGGATTTCGAGATTCGCGATGTCGATCTGTACAACAAGCCGGAGGACATCAGCGTCATGAATCCGTATGGCCAGGTGCCCATCCTGGTCGAGCGCGATCTCATCCTGTACGAGTCGAACATCATCAACGAGTACATCGACGAGCGTTTTCCGCACCCGCAGCTCATGCCCGGCGATCCGGTGGATCGCGCGCGCGTGCGCCTGTTCCTGCTCAATTTCGAGAAAGAGCTCTTCGTCCACGTCAATACACTCGAATCGCGTGCCGCCAAGGGCAACGAGAAGGCACTGGAGAAGGCGCGCGGCCATATCCGCGACCGGCTCACGCAGCTCGCCCCGGTGTTCCTCAAGAACAAATACATGCTGGGCGACGGCTTTTCCATGCTGGACGTGGCCATCGCTCCGCTGCTTTGGCGGCTCGATTACTACGGCATCGAGCTGTCGCGCAATGCGGCTCCCTTGCTCAAGTACGCGGAGCGCGTGTTCTCGCGCCCCGCCTACATCGAGGCCCTGACTCCCTCGGAGAAGGTGATGCGCAAGTAAGCGCGGATGGATTTGGCGGGAAACGGCATGGATGCGCAACCGACAGGCATTTCCACTCGCCCGTATCTGCTTCGCGCGCTGCATGAGTGGTGCACGGACAGCGGGCTGACGCCGTATATCGTCGTGCGCGTGGACGATACCGTCCACGTGCCGCGCGAATACGTGAGCAATGGCGAGATCGTGCTCAATGTGAGCGACGAGGCGACCAGCGAGCTGCAGATTTCCAACGAATTCATCGTCTTCAAGGCGCGCTTCGGCGGAAGGCCGCGTGACATTTCGGTGCCCATAGGCCGCGTGGTGGCGATCTATGCGCGCGAGAATGGCCAGGGCATGGCCTTCGCCGCGGAAGAAACGGCGCCGCCGCTGGCGGCGGTTTCGCCATCGGAGCCACGGTCCGGCGCAGAAGGCGCCGCGGGCCTGCAGCCGGTCAGGAATTCCGTGGAGGGCGCCGCGCCCACCGACCCTGCAACGCCACCCGACGGACCTGGCCCCAAGGGGCGCAAACCGACGCTCAAACGTATCAAATAGGGTGCCGTGGCCGGCCGGCGCGGCTGGTTAGAATTGGCGCCCCTTGCCGGTTTAGCTCAGTTGGTAGAGCACCCGCCTTGTAAGCGGAAGGTCGTCAGTTCGAATCCGACAACCGGCACCATTGCATCCCCATTCCTTCGGGTTTTCCCTGATGGAACGTGCCGCCGATGGGCTGCGGCGTTCAGCGGGTTTGAATTTTCAGCCGGATCGCGTTAATCTCCCACCCCTGGTTTTTCAGGTGGGCGATGAATGCGGGGGTGAGCTGGCGCAGCTTGTTGGCGGCGGCATTGCTGCGCACCAGCAGGCACCATGTGTCGCCCTGGATGGGGCCGGCCTGGACCTGGGAGCCCAGCGAAGCGGGCATGAGCGCCTGCAGCGCCTGCAGCCGCGCCTTGGAATCCTCGACCAGCGGAACGAGCCGTGCGAGTGCCGGGGCTTCCTGGCTGGCTTGTTCCAGGGAAATCGCATGATGGCGGCGTTGCACGGTACGGGGCGGTTGCTGCAAGGAGGTTGTGCATTGTGCACCTGATCATTACGGATATCCGCATGGCGCACAGCCGTGCGCTGCATGTGGGCTGGTGGCACGGCTTGGCCGCGGCGGCGGCCTTCGTCCTGCTGGGCGCCGGCATGGCGTGGCTGGGGCTGCATGCCACCGAAGGGGCCGGCGAGGATGCGGCGCCTGTTTCGTTGTCCGTGCCGATGCCCGACCGTCTGCTGGAGCGCCAGGAGCAGGCCGCGCGCGCGAGCATCGACGCCATGGCGCGCAAGGTGGGCGAGATGCAGGCCAGGCTGATGCAGCTCGAATCGCTCGATGAGCGGGTGCGCGCCCTGGCGGGGCTGCCCGCCATGAAGTGGGAGCGGCGCCCGGGGCAGGGGGGTGTCCTGCAGGACGACCGGCCCCTGTCGATGCAGGAGTTCGAGGGGGTGCTCGGCGAACTGGGGGAGCGGCTCGGCGCCCGTCATGACCGGATGCTGACGATCGAGTCCCGCCTGGTGGATCAGCTGGTACGCACGCGCTTGGTGCCGTCCAGCCTGCCCGTGACCGGCCATCCCGTCGGGTCGCCTTACGGCACGCGCATCGATCCCATCAATGGGCATGCCGCCCGGCATACGGGTCTGGATTTCCCCGCGCCCATGGGAACGGCCATCGCGGCGGCGGCGGGGGGCGTGGTGGTGACGCAGGAGTTCCACAAGGAGTATGGCAACATGGTCGAGATCGCCCATGGCAACGGCCTGGTCACACGCTATGCCCACGCGTCCAAGGTCTTCGTGAAGAAGGGAGACCTGGTGCGCCAGGGGCAGAAGATCGCCGAAGTGGGCGCCACCGGGCGCGTGACCGGCCCCCATCTGCACTTCGAGGTGCTCAAGAACGGGGTCTGGCAGAACCCCGGCGATTTTCTCTTTGCCGGCCGCGGCAAGGCGCCGGTGAAGATGGTCGCGGCGCGCGAGCACGAGGTCGGGGCCGGGCAACAGTAAAATGCTCCGCTTCCGGGCGTTGCCGGTGGGCGGGCGCCGATGTGCAGACTCTTGCAATTGGCGCCGGCGGCCAGCATCTGAATCCGTTTCTCTTCTACAAGGTCAAGACCGTCTCGTGGCCTGTTGGGCCACCGCAGCGGTTGCATCCGCATGGGCACCAATTTTTTCACCAAACTCATCGGCAGCCGCAATGACCGGCTGCTCAAGCAATACCGCAAGACCGTCCGCCGCATCAATGCGATGGAAGCGGACTACGAGAAGCTGAGCGAAGAGGCCCTGCGGGGCAAGACACAGGAGTTCCGCGACCGCCTGGCCAAGGGCGAGACGCTTGACGACCTGCTGCCCGAGGCGTTTGCCGTCGTGCGCGAGGGCTCCAAGCGCGTGATGAAGATGCGCCACTTCGACGTGCAGCTCATCGGTGGCATGGTGCTGCACGACGGCAAGATCGCCGAGATGCGCACGGGCGAGGGCAAGACGCTCACGGCCACGCTCGCGGTCTACCTCAATGCGCTGGCCGGCAAGGGCGTGCACGTGGTGACGGTGAACGATTACCTCGCCGGCCGCGATGCCCAGTGGATGGGGCAGCTCTACAACTACCTGGGCCTCACGGTGGGCATCAACCTGCCGCAGATGCCGCGCGAGGAAAAGCAGGCCGCGTACAACGCCGACATCACCTACGGCACGAACAACGAGTACGGCTTCGACTACCTGCGCGACAACATGGTGTACGACACGCGCGACCGCGTGCAGCGCAAGCTCCACTACGCCATCGTCGACGAGGTCGATTCCATCCTGATCGACGAGGCGCGCACGCCGCTCATCATCAGCGGCCAGGCGGAGGACCAGACGGCCCTGTACGTGGCGATGAACAAGGTGGTGCCGCTGCTCAAGCGCCAGGAGGGCGAGGCCAACGCGCGCACGGGCGAGGGCGTGATCACGCCGGGCGACTTCACCGTGGACGAGAAGCAGCGCCAGGTGACGCTGACCGAGCAGGGCTTCGAGAGCGCGGAGCGCATCCTGGCCAGCCAGGGCCTCATCGCCGACGGCCAGTCGCTGTACGCGGCGTCCAACATCTCGCTGGTGCACCACCTGTATGCGGCGCTGCGCGCGCACCAGTTGTTCCATCGCGACGAGCACTACGTGGTGCAGGACGGCGAGGTGGTCATCGTCGACGAGTTCACGGGCCGCCTCATGGCGGGGCGGCGCTGGAGCGAGGGCCTGCACCAGGCGGTGGAGGCCAAGGAGGGCGTGAAGATCCAGGCCGAGAACCA
>Ga0222419_101113_pt1 | contig 11556 bp, 10 predicted proteins | sample 1B20Ametagenome_FD_182474 | JGI IMG/M metagenome (GOLD analysis project Ga0222419, IMG submission 182474) | Enriched microbial communities from leaf-cutter ant dump, University of Wisconsin, Madison, United States - 1B20A (version 2) | ecosystem: Environmental > Terrestrial > Nest > Insects nest... | reverse complement strand
TAAACATGCTATGGGCATGAACGAAGAATAACAGGCTTTGACAGCTAAGCGCCATAATAGTTCTTCCCCCTCACCCGGCGGCTTGTCTACGCTGAGGTACTAAGCGTCTGATCCGGGAAGTAATGACCACTGATTGGGCGATCCGCCTCAAATGATACTTCCGGGATCATAAATCGGGAATTTTGGAATTGTTTCTTACCTTTCAGCCTCAAAAAAGTTTAACCGTGAGGAAAAAAGGATGTAAGGCGCTATTGTTCTTTGTTGTATGTCATTTCTGCTTGCAACAGGGGCATAGCCAGGATTTCAACCCTTATGATCAAAATGTACCTGGTTCGGCGTATAATATTAAAATGGTTCCTGTACAAGCGGGTTCTTTTACCATGGGGGTCGTTGCGGCTGATAAGGCTAAGAAGCCGGATGAACTGCCCAACCGGAAACTGAATATCGAAGCATTCTGGATGGGTGCTTTTGAAATAACACATGATATTTTTGATGTGTTTTTCAGGGATGAGAATACTTCCGTAGGCTCTGAGGTAGATGCCGTCACCCGTCCTACACCGCAATATATAGATCTGAGCTGGGGTATGGGTAAAAGCGGCGGTTACCCTGTAAACAGTATGAGCCAGGACGCTGCGCTGATGTTCTGCAGATGGCTTTATAAAAAAACAGGCGTATTTTACCGTTTACCTAACGAAGCAGAATGGGAATACGCCTGCCGTGCCGGAAGCACTGCTATCTATCCTTTTGGAGACAATCCCAAAGAGCTGGGAAAATATGCATGGTATAAGAGTAACAGTAAAAATAAATACCAGAAAGTAGGGCAGAAGCAGCCGAATGCATGGGGATTGTATGATATGCTCGGAAATGTATCGGAATGGACGCTGGACCAATATGATGAAAAATACCTGGAAAAGCAGGCAGATGGTGGTGAACCAGTTGTGATCCCCCCGGGGAAAAGGTATCCCAGGAGTGTGAGAGGCGGCAGCTTTCATGATGATGCAGACCAACTCAGGAGCTCTTCCCGGCAACACTCTGCGGCTGACTGGAACAAGCGGGACCCCCAGATACCACGGAGCAGGTGGTGGCTGACAGATGCCATGTTTGTGGGCTTTAGAGTTATCCGCCCGCTGAAGCAACCCACTGCTGAAGAAGCCGAAGCCTTTTATAACAGGTATTTAAAAGAAAATTGATTGCTTAAATTAAAATATAAACAAAAGCTATATGAACACAGATAACAAAGGAACTTCTTCCCGTAGGGAGTTTGTAAGGAACTCTTCCCTGATCGCTGGTGGTGTATTGGCCGCCCCTTTATTCAGCAAGGCCAATTATTTTTCCGGTGCTGATGATACCATCAAAATTGCCCTTGTAGGAGCAGGTGGCCGTGGTACGGGCGCTGCTATTCAGGCTTTAAAGACGAAGCAGAATGTGAAGCTGGTAGCCGTAGCGGATGCTTTTAAAGATCGTCTTGAAAGCTGCCTGAAGTCCATGAGCCAGGTAGAAGAAATAGACAGCAAACGAATAGACGTTCCGGCAGACCGGCAGTTTGTGGGTTTTGACGGATACTTAAAAGCCATTCCCCTGGCAGATGTAGTGATCCTGGCAACACCTCCGGGCTTCAGACCTCTTCATTTTGAAGCTGCCGTAAAGCTCGGCAAGCACGTATTCATGGAAAAGCCTGTGGCGACAGATCCTGCCGGCATCAACAAAGTGCTGGCAACCGCACAGCTGGCAAAACAGCGTAAGCTGAACGTGGTAGTAGGATTGCAGCGTCATTACCAGAATTCTTATCGTGAATTGTTTAAAAGAAAAGACCTGATCGGTGATATCGTGTCTTCACAATGCTGGTGGGATGGCGATGGCGTGTGGGTGCGCCCGCGCCAGGAAGGACAAACAGAAATGGAATACCAGATGCGTAACTGGTATTATTTCAACTGGCTCTGCGGTGATCATATCACAGAACAACATGTTCATAATATAGATGTCATCAACTGGTTCAAAGGCGCTTATCCCATTAAAGCGCAGGGGATGGGTGGAAGAGAAGTTAGAACCGGAAAAGAATACGGAGAAATATTCGACCATCACTTTGTAGAGTTCCACTACCCTGATGGCACCATTCTCAACAGCCAGTGCCGTCACCAGCCGAAAACAATGAGTAAGGTGGACGAACTGCTGGTAGGTACCAAAGGCAAAATATTTGCGGGTGCAGCCAATATCGTTGACCACAAAGGCAAGGTCATATACCAGTTTGATAAGCAAAAAGAAAACGATCCTTATCAGACAGAGCACGATGAATTATTTGCAGCGATAGCCAAAGGAGAATTCAAGTTCTCTGATGCGGAGAACGGAGCCAGAAGCACCATGACCTCCATCCTGGGACGTATGGCTACCTATAGCGGACAGGTGATTGAGCTGGATAAAGCCCTGGCTTCCAATATTGACCTGCAGCCTAAAGAATACAGCTGGACGGCAGCACCGTCCATATTACCCAATGCAGACGGGTTCTATCCGGTAGCTGTTCCGGGTATAACAACTTACGCATAAACAGGTTGATCTAACGCAAAATACAAGGGTGTTCCGTTATACGGGATACCCTTTTTAATTACATTACCATATAGATTATTTATAAGCAGTTGATAAATAATACTCCGTGACAATCGATTGTAAAGCCGTCGATTAATTGATATACATCAATCAAAAAAACACAATAAAATCTTGCGGTTAATGACAGTTCTCCTACTTTTGTTTAACCAACAACCGATACTAACCGCCGCCTCCAACAACTCCTTGTAAAACCAACTACAACTTTTTTATTTTCTCCAATTCTGTTAAAACCTTTAACCACAAACACCGGTGCAGGGATTGAAAAATTCCCGGACATTCAGTCTGAACTATTAGGTGAACAAAATTTGTGATGATGAAAAAGGTACCTGTGTATTTCTTTATTGCCCTGGCAACAATACTGTTCGGTTATGCCGTACCGGTAAAAAACGATTCCTTTCCTGCAACGGAAGAAGGACAGGAAGCAATAACAGCAGCATCCGTATTTGGTGATATCAGCGGGTTATCGGCCGAGTATATTAACAAAGCGATAGAAGTGAAATGGGAGACCCATACCGGAACAGATAACAAGCAGTTTGAGATACAACGCAGCACAGATGGAGAAACATTTAAGACAGTGGGACTGGTTTTTACTGTAGAAGATATGGATGGATTGAAAAAATATGCTTTCAGGGACAACCTGAAAGGTGTGGAGAAGAAGAAATTGTATTATCGCATCAAGCAGATCAGCATAGATGAGAATTATTGCTTCAGCGATATCGTGACAACAGCTTTACAAAAAAAGGATATTTAAATTTTTATATAGAGGTTGTGAATTTCCTTATAGGAAAAGGCCCCTTGTCCAGGGGGCCTTGTTTTAAAGCAATCTCAGCCCTGATTACCTGAAAGATACATTGCCGATTTTCCTTTGTAAACCAACTTTCGCAAACCTTAGTGCCCTAGTATTGTTAATTGATTAAAAAGTAAAGGCAATGAATTTTATTTTTTTAAGAACGATCGTTTTATCCGGGGGAGTACTGCTCCTTCCGTTTATAACCCATGCCAACGGCGGCATCAAGAAAAAAGACAATGGAACCAGGCCATCCATAGAAATTGTGAACTTCAAAACCAGTTATAATGCAGACAATACAATTGATCTCTCCTGTGTTGTAAAAAGCAACTGTTGTTATAACCTGATCGTGGAGCGCAGTAAAAACGGCAGGAATTTCTCGAATATCGGCTCGTTTTCAGACAACAAGAACCTGGCTGAATATTTAATGGTGGATAACAGTCCCAACAAAACCAATTATTACAGGTTGAAAATAATAGATAACCTGGGGGGAGTCAGCTATTCCAATGTGATGGTAGCACAGCTCTATAATACGGATGTATTGTCCATGGTAAATTTGACCCCTATCACAAAGGACAAAAACCTGGAAGTGGGCTTTGAATTAAAGAACCGGGCATTTATTGTATTAACGATTCAGGATAGTAAAGGCAACCAGGTCTTCCAGAAAAGAACCACCGGCGATACCGGCGAGAACATTTTTGAAATAGAAGGCAGCAAAGAAATGGTTCCCGGAAGCTATTCACTGGAAGTAAGGGTTAATAATTCCAGGCAATTGACAGTACCCCTGATAAAAGAATAACCAGAGAATATCGAAAGACCCCCTAATAGTAATCCGGAAGCGCAGGTAACTGCGCTTTTTTATTCGCGTTGTTTTTTGAAAGGCAGCACCATCGGTGCGGGTGGTAATATTCAGGATATGATTGGTCGGCAGGCGTGTTTACTGTAAGTGCAGTTCAGGTTTTTGTTCTATATATATTTTCCGATCGGTGAGTTGGGGGGTGCTACAGGCGGCCAGGCTTTTCAACTGCACGTGAGGACACGTGCAGGGGCAGCGGGTTGCCTGGTTGCGTGTCCGCACGCAACCTATAAGCCGATATTCGCGAAGAGTCAATTTTTTACAGGCTGTTGGTCTACTTCTTCCGGAAGAAGATCCTAACGGGCACCCCGGAAAAATCGAAGTTTTTACGCAGCTGGTTCTCCAGGTAGTTCTTGTACGGCTGCTTGATATCGTCCGGGTAATTGGTAAAAAATGCAAAGCTGGGGACGGCAGTAGGCAGCTGGGACACATACTTGATCTTTACGGTATTGCCCCTCACCACCGGTGCACGGTAAGCTTCCACGGCCTTCAGCATTACATCATTCAGTTTGGAAGTAGGCACTTTCCGTTTCCGGTTTTCAAAAACCTGCAATGCCGTTTCCACCACCCTGAAAACGCGGGTCTTTTCTGTGGCAGAAATAAACAATACCGGCACATCCGTAAAGGGCGCAATCCTTTCCTTCAGCTCCTTTTCATAATCGCGGGCAGTATTGGTCTCTTTATTCAACAGGTCCCATTTATTCACCAGTATCATCATGCCTTTTCCTTTCCGTACTGCCAGGGAAAAAATGTTGACATCCTGGGCTGAAATACCCTTCTCCGCATCGATCACCAGCATGCAAACATCCGCTTCATCTACGGCTTTGATCGCCCGTATGACGGAGTAAAACTCCAGGTCTTCTTCCACCTTTTTTTTGCGGCGGATGCCGGCAGTGTCAATCAGTATAAACTCTTTCTGGAAAAGATTATAATGGGTGTGAATAGTGTCCCGGGTGGTGCCTGCGATATCGCTGACAATAGTGCGTTCTTCTCCTATCAATGCATTCAGCAGGGATGATTTTCCTACATTCGGCTGTCCGATAATGGCAAATTTTGGCAATGGATCTTTTTCTGCTTCCTCTTCCTGTGCAGGTATCAGTTGCACGATCTCGTCCAGCAGCTCGCCGGTGCCGCTGCCACTGACGCTTGATACAAAAAAAATATTTTCAAACCCCATGCTGTAGAATTCGGTAGCATCCAGCATACGGTCTGCATTATCCACTTTGTTCACTACCAGGAATACCGGCTTGGGCACTTCTCTCAATATTTCTGCAAAAGCCTCATCCAGCGCGGTAATACCGGTGGTTACGTCTACCATGAAGATGATCGCATTGGCTTCGTTCAATGCTATACGCACCTGCTTGCGTATCTCCGATTCAAACACATCATCGCTGCCCACTACAAATCCGCCGGTATCCACCACGTTGAAGCTTTTCCCGTTCCACTCGGAAATACCATATTGCCGGTCGCGGGTAACGCCACTCATGTCATCCACAATCGCTTTGCGCTCTTCCAGCATACGGTTGAAAAATGTGCTCTTGCCCACATTGGGTCTTCCTGTTATCGCTACTGTAAAACTCATTTTTTTAAGTTGCAGGCTGCAAGATACAAGAATTTGTAACTTGTTACCTGTGGCCTGACACCAGGCCGTTATTTTAGCAAGAGGTTCCTGAAATCCAGCGAATCGCCGCTGAATACGTTGAAATCTACCTTTGGTTTAATGCCGTTGACCCTGCCGGTTTCGCTATGCTGCCAGAAAATCCAGTCTCTTTTGATGCGGGGCTTATTGGGTTGCAGGTAATGCGCCACCCATAGCGGGTATTCGTCGAACTCCTCTCCCAGGTATTTTTCGTAGAAATCTACATTGGTATAGATAATAGGTTTCACCTTATAGTATTTTTCGATCACTTCCAGCCATTCTTTCACCCTTGGGCGAAGGTCTTTCGGCTTTACGCCGTATAATTGCTCTACATCCAGTACAGGTGGCAGGTCGCCCGGCTCCATGATCACCTGGGAGATAAAGTTCTCCGCCTGTTTTCTCCCGCTTTTTGTCGCGATAAAAAAATGATAGGCTCCCCTAGGAATGCCTTCTTCCCTTGCCTTATACCAGTTGCGTTTGAACAGTCGATCCACATTGGTCAGTCCTTCTGTTGCCTTGATAAAAGCGAAGTCAAGCGTAAGTCCGCGGATGTTCATCTTTCTTACTTCAGCCCAGTTGATCACATCCTGGTGGTGGGATACATCTATACCATGCACCATATACCCTGCGGGTATTTCAATGCCAAAAGCATTATACCGGACGAAGTTTACCTGATACTCCTGCCATTTAAGATACCCGAAAAGCGCTGCCAGCAACAGTCCGAATATGAGCGATACGATCAGCAGCTTTTTAAACCCTGCGCTCTTTTTCCTTTTCCGGGTCATAAGGTAGCAACGGGAGTTAAAGTATTATGCTGTTACTTGCTTTGTATGGTACATGGTTTCCCGCAGTTCCTTTACCCTTGGATCAGCCAGGTACTCATCAAAGGTCGACAACCGGTCGATGATGCCTTTGGGTGTAATTTCGATGACGCGGTTGGCTACTGTCTGCATAAAAGTATGGTCATGCGAGGTCATCAGCACCACTCCTTTGAAATTCACCATGCCTTCGTTGAAAGACTGGATACTCTCCAGGTCCAGGTGGTTGGTAGGTTCATCCAGGATGACGAGATTAGGATTCTGGATCATCATGCGGCTGATCATGCACCTTACTTTTTCACCACCGCTTAACACGCTGGTCTTCTTCAGTATTTCATCCCCGCTGAACAACATTTTGCCCAGAAAGCCTCTCAGGAACGGCTCGTCCACGTCTGTAACCGTAGGCGGTACAAACTGCCGCAGCCAGTCCATCAGGTTGATATCCTTTTCCGTAAAATATTTGCTGTTATCATTCGGCAGGTATGCCCTGGTGATAGTCGTTCCCCATTCGTAGGTACCGCCATCTGCTTTCTGCCCGTCATTGATGACTTCGAAAAAGGTGGTCAAGGCCAGGTGATCTTTGGAGACAAAGGCGATCTTATCGCCTTTTCCTACGGAAAAGGTAATATCACTGAACAATACACGTCCATCTTCCGTTTTTTTCGCAAGCTTCTCAATGTTCAATACCTGGTTGCCTGCTTCGCGGTCCTGTTTGAAAATAATACCGGGATAGCGCCTGTTGGAAGGTTCAATGTCTTCAATCACCAGCTTTTCCAATGCTTTTTTACGGGAAGTGGCCTGCTTGCTCTTGGAAGCGTTGGCGCTGAAACGCGCGATAAAGTCCATCAGGTCCTTCCGCTTCTCTTCCATCTTCTTGTTCTTGTCGCTCAACTGGCGGGCTGCCAGCTGGCTGGTTTCGTACCAGAATGTATAGTTGCCGGTATATATCTTTATTTTCTGCCTGTCCACATCCGCTACATGGGTGCAAACTGCATCCAGGAAGTGACGGTCGTGGCTTACGACGATCACAATATTTTCATATTCCGCCAGGAAGTTTTCCAGCCAGCCGATGGTTTCCACATCCAGGTCATTCGTAGGCTCATCCAGGATCAGGATATCCGGGTTGCCGAATAATGCCTGTGCCAGCAACACCCTTACTTTGGTGCTACCCGGCAGGTCCTTCATCAGGGTCTGGTGTATATCTTCAGACACGCCCAGCTCACCCAGCAGGGTACCTGCGTCACTTTCTGCGGTATATCCCCCCATTTCTCCGAACTCCGCCTCCAGCTCGCCGGCACGCATACCGTCTTCCTCTGTAAAGTCTTCTTTTGCATAGATCGCATCACGTTCGTGCATGACCTTCCAAAGCTTGCTGTGCCCCATCATTACTGTCTGCAGGGCGGTTTTATCGTCAAATGCAAAGTGGTTCTGGTTCAGCACGGCCATCCGTTCGCCGGGCGTAATGTCAATGGTTCCCTTGCTGGGGTCGATTTCCCCGGATAATATCTTCAGGAAGGTGGATTTTCCCGCCCCGTTGGCGCCAATTACACCATAACAATTTCCTTTACTGAAACTAAGATTTACTTCATCAAACAATACCCTTTTTCCAAAGGATAATGACACATTATTCACTGTAATCATGAAAAACTCAATTTTTTATAGTTACGCTTCCAGAATGAAGGCGCAAAGGTACTGGTATTTTCTGATTGTTGATTTTGGGATTTCAAACCGATGATCCGGCTTGGGAGGTATAAAATGACGGCATATCTTTTCGGCTAATTATTCCTTCCTGCTGCCGGGATGCCAATGATCATGTGGAATAAGTTATTGTAAATCAGTTGCTATGAGAATGTTGCATGCGAACACGTAACCAGGTGACCCTTTGCCCTGCACCTGGGGCACGTGCAGCTTGAATCTATCAGTGACGCCCACCCGACCGGGTACCATATGCCACGACCCCAATGATTGGTGTTGACTAATTGATTACCCGCAAATGACAGACTTTTTGACAGCCCGGGTGTTTCTGTAACTGTGCCCGGAGATATCATTAGCGAGACTTGTGGCTGGAACAAAAGCATTTTGCCCCGCTTTTACCAAACTGTTGTTAGCTGCAGTCCTTTTTCTCTGTTCTATTTAGATGTTTGTCCAATGTCCAGACGATTGAATTTTCCGTTTGTATCTTGATGGAATTTGAAGTACACGCTGAAAGTTCCCCATTGTCCTGCATAGAAATTTCCGTAGATGTCTTTTCCTTCGTTTTCTACTTTGTCAATATCCAGGAACTTTTCCTTTTTATCAAAAGCATTATCAAAGAATGACTTGAAATGTAAGGTTCTGCCGTCATCTGTGAAGGTAGCGTCGTGAGTAAAATAGGAATACCAGGTTGTTTTGTCATTTGCCTGTAAGGCTTCGATAGCTTTTCTTACGCTTTCGTTTGAGATTTTTGTTAAGTCCATTTTCTGTCCGGTAGTTGTAATCGTAGTTTGTATAGAGTTGATGCTATTTGTTTGCCCACAAGCAGTAAAAGCAAATGCGGCAAGTAATGCTAAAGATAAAATTTTCATTTTAATTGGCTTTCAAAGGGTGTTGTAAGCAGACGTGAGCATATTCCGGCCGTATTTTAATCCCATCAGCACAGCAAAAGGTATTAAGTGTGGTGTTGATGTTCTTTACTGTCACCGTTTTAGGTTCTACGGAGAAAAAAGCGAACAACAGAGTTATTTGCCTTTCAAAAATATAAATCAACTTTTTAATTGTTGTGGGGCGTATTGCCCGATCGGTGAAATACCAGCTGGTGGCGAACTCCACAGGCAGGTGTCACCACCCGCCTGCGAAGAGCTGAAGTACGTCATCATCTTGTTGTGTAACCTCCGTTTGCAAAAATGGTTTGCCCCGTAATCCACCATCCGTCGGTTACTAAAAATTCAACAAGCGGAGCAATGTCTTTGATATCGGTCAGACCACCCAGATCAGATGCCTGTTTGTGGTAAGCTACGGCATCATCGCTTTCCTGTCCGTAGAAGAAAGGAGTATCCATCGGCCCTGGTGCCACCGCAGTTACAGAAATTCCTCTTGAACCAAATTCTTTGGAAGCCGCTCTGGTAAAATGTTCTACCGGGGCTTTGGCACCTGCGTAAGTAGAATAATATCCTGTGAATGCAGCAAGCAATGAAGTTACAATCGTGTTGATTTTGCCATTGTCATTCAATTTTTTGCCTGCTTCCCGGATGAAGAAATAAGCTACTTTAGCGTTGATGTCGCTCATGCTGTCGTATTCTTCTTCTGTGGTGTCTGCAAATGGCTTTTTTAACACTTTACCCACGGTATTGATGGCGATGTCGACGCCTCCGAATTTTTCAATTGCCGCATCAAAAAGTTGGGTGATGTTTTTTACATCTGTCAGGTCTGCCTGAAACAAAAACGCTTCTCCACCTGCGTTTGTAATGTCTGCTAATGTTTTTTCCGCATCTGCTTTTGTGCTGTCACTATTGTAGTGAATGGCAACTTTTGCGCCTTTCGCTGCAAAATCCCGGCTTAACAAGCCCCCTAAGTTTTTTGCACCTCCTGCAATTAAAACTACTTTACCTTTCAAATCGTTTCTTGCCATTTTACCTGCTTTTTAAATGTTTTAAAATTGATATTGCAAAGGTGGCAGGACTATATGCTTACTTCGTGGTGAACTTTTCGGAACTTTATTTTTTGTTTTCTTTTCGGAATTGACCAGGAGTTTGTCCGATGAATTTTTTGAAGAATTTGGAAAAATTTGACGGATCATAAGTTAATATTCTTGCAATCTCCGAAACGGGTTTATCTGTTTCTGAAAGCATTTGTTTGGCATAGCCTATTATTTTGAGATCATAAAAATAGCAGGGATGATGCCCTGTTTCCTTTTGTACTGTATCGGTCAGGTGTTTATGGGAGACGAATAACCTGCTTGCAATCTGGTTGATTTCCATAAAATCGGTGATGTTGCCCGAAAGAACATCGGCAATGTGTTTATCTAAAAACTGAAAATAGTTTTCGACAATTTCCTGGCTTCTTTTTAATATATCTTGTTCTGCTTTGCTCATTTGTTTGAAAAAAAATAAAACAAAGATGTATTTTTCTAAAAAGCTGACTATGGTGAGCTTTTCGGTTTTTTCTTTAAGGGACAGGTTTTCAGATAGGGTGGCTGCTAACAGGTAACGGTTTTGTATAGACGGGGTTTAGCATTCGTATGCCTGAAATACAGCCGGTGAATATTTTTATTTGAAGTTATGTAATAAGGCTGATAGAAATTAGGGAGCTGAACAGGAATCCAAAAGTTGAGATTCTGTCAGCACCACTTGCACAGCCCGTTTGTTGCATGTTCGCGTTGCTCGTTTAATGAACCGGAAACCGTTAACATCCTGCTGCTTAATCCCTGTTGAAAGTGCCGTACTCAATCTTACCGTCAGGCAGGACCGGAAAATGGCTGTATTCGGTTCCTGGATAAGCTTTACATATGCCACCAGGGTAAATTAATTGTCAGGAAGATTCTTGCGGTCAATCAAAGTGTTGAATGGAGAACAGGGAACATTTTACAAATCAAAGAAACAGTAAGCGCACCGCCATATAAACCTGAATCATACGTATACCCGCTTATCCTCCGGGATAATTTTTCACATCTATTTCGCTGCTATATAAAACAGGTCAAAACAGGTATCATTGGCTGCTTCAATAAAATAATCTTCATGGGTGATGCCCGTTACCAGTCCCTGGTTGTCGCTCAGCAGCTTTTTGCGGTTCAAACGGTTCAGGATATCGTAGGGGATTTGCAGCAGTTGCCGCGGGAGCCGGTATTGCAGGTTAAAGATGTCGAAACGGGTGATCCTTC
>Ga0222419_101111_pt1 | contig 11582 bp, 10 predicted proteins | sample 1B20Ametagenome_FD_182474 | JGI IMG/M metagenome (GOLD analysis project Ga0222419, IMG submission 182474) | Enriched microbial communities from leaf-cutter ant dump, University of Wisconsin, Madison, United States - 1B20A (version 2) | ecosystem: Environmental > Terrestrial > Nest > Insects nest... | reverse complement strand
TGCCCTCCTCCATCTTGGTACCCACCTGCGGATTTGCCGCACCGATGACCACCGCAGTATAAGCCAGCAGGAAAAAAACAAACTTCAGCACCGGGCGGCTAAAAGAAACCTCAGGGATCATCCTCAAAACCGTAGACCGGTTGCCCAGCGAGGCCAGCGCCCGTTTTTTCCAGCGGCGCACCAGCAGGAACAGCAGTACCAGCAAAGGAACCGCCGCAAGCCCCCACAACAAGGAAATATGCTCAAAACGTACCATATCTTTAAGTTAAAGCCCCTTTAAACCAAGTATTGGCCAGTAAAAACTCCAGCAGCAGCAGTACTCCCGCGATCAACGCAAAAGGCAGAAAACGCTCCGTCTTCTTATGGTACTGTGTAACAGCGATCTTGGCCTTCTCCAGCTTGTCTATCTGCTGATAGATCTGCTTCAGCTTTTCATTATTGGTCGCACGAAAATACTGACCGCCCGTAATTTTGGCAATATCAGACAAAGTCGGCTCATCAATGGTCACCGGTACCCTTTGGTATTGCACCCCGAACGGCGTCCTGACAGGATAAGGCGCATAACCCTTCGTACCCACACCCACAGTATATACCCTCACCCCCATCTGTTTGGCGATCTCAGCAGCCGTAGCAGGCGGGACCGAACCCGTCGTATTAGAACCATCCGTCAGCAAAATGATCACCTTGCTCTTGGCCTCACTATCCTTTAAACGGTTCACGGCAGTGGCAAGCCCCATACCGATCGCCGTACCGTCCTCGATCATCCCGTTATTAATGTCCTTAAACAAATTGATCAGCACATCATGGTCGATCGTCAGCGGGCACTGGGTGAAACTCTCGCCGCTGAACACTACCAGGACGATCCTGTCATTAGGCCTGTCCTTGATAAAATCAATAGCAATGTCCTTGCCCGCCTCCAGCCTGTTGGGCTTCAGGTCCTCAGAAAGCATACTGCCCGAGATATCCGTTGCGATCACAATATCGATCCCCTCGGTCACCGTATCCTGCCAGCTCAGCGCCGACTGCGGACGCGCAAGCGCCACGATCAGCGCTATGAGCGCAAGCACCCTCAATACGATACCATAATGCCGCAGGACAGCCAGGCCAGACTGCCCGGCCCGCAAAAAACCAGAAACGGCAGAAACCCGTAAAGCTCCCTGCAAACGCTGCTGTCTCCAGACATACCAGCCCAGCATCGCAGGAACCAGCAGAAGGAGCCAGAAAAAACCCTTGTTGGCAAATTCAATACCCCTAAACCACTCCATCACCCTCACTTCCTTTCTGCTGCGCTACAGCAACATTTGAAACAAAACGCCTGGCCTCCTCCAGGCAACGCACATTGTCAGCATTTGAGGGCTGAAACTTGGCAAACTTTACCAGGTCCGCCAGCAGCAGCAACTCCTTCAGGACATTCCGGCTATCAGCAGACAGATCCGCAGCAGCCCTGTCGGACAGGCTGGAAAGGATCTCATCAGTAGTCTGTTCCAGGGCATGAATGCCATACCGCTGTTCCAGGTAATCCCGGACAATATCGGTCAGCTCAATATAATACGCCTTGACCTGACCCTGCTGCCACAACTTCTTCTGCTCCAGCACATCCAGCAGTTCCAGCGCCTTCACATGCGCAGGGCGCAGAGGCTCAGGTTTCAGCACCACCGGTTTCGGCTTCCTGATCTTACGGAAATAGAACCAGGCACCCAGCAGGACGAGCAGCACCATCAGCCCGATCACGACCCAGTGCCAGTGATCTTTGAGCCAGTCCAGGAACGTATAAGATACCGCAAGCGGCTGTTTAATATCATAGATGGCCTTGGTCGTATCCACCTTTACCGACTGCACCTCCAGCGGCAGAGCCTCAGTAGCATAAGTTTTACCTCCGCTCTGAAAAACCAGCGCAGGGACCACCTGCATGCCCGGATCAAAAGAAGTGACCGTATAAGCCCTGCTGATGCGCAGCACAGCCGGATCATGCTGATCAGGAAGCGTATCCGTCCTGCCCGCCGAAACGATCTGTACCTTAGCCGAAAGCGTATCCCCCAGCAAGGGGAAGATCACGGGAGTACCCTTGGGCAGCTCCGCACTCAGCCTCAGCACCGTCTGGTCACCGAGCAGGATCACACCCGTATCCAGCCGGGCATTTACCTTAATATTCTGGGCCCCGCCCCGGAAAACCACCGCAAAAAGCAGCAGTAAAACCAGCAGGACCTTTCCGCACAGCAGTTTCCTATCCGCCTGCCACAAGCTATTACCTCCTTGCCTCACGTTTTTTAAATAAAGTCATTAAAGGTTTAACATAAGATTCATGCGTACCGATCTGCGTAAAATCGACACCAGACCGCCTGAACACACTTTCCAGCCGGCCATTTCGCTCCAGCGCAGCCACTTTAAAACCATGCCGCACCCTCCTGTCGCTGGTATCCACCCACTCGAGCTGCCCGGTCTCCTCATCACGTACCGGGATCAGGCCCAGATCAGGAAACACTTCCTCATGGACATCATACAACCTCAGCGCAACCAGGTCATGCTTTCTGGCCGCGATCTTGAGTTCCTGCTCAAAACCGGCGCTCATGAAATCAGAGATCAGAAAAGCCGTACAACGCTTCTTGATGGCCCCGGTAAAATACTGCAAAGCCTGCTTTACATCGGTACCCTTATGGAGAGGCTTAAAATTGATCAGCTCGCGGATGATCATCAGGATATGCGTACGGCCCTTTTTAGGCGGGATGAACTTCTCCACCTGGTCACTGAAGAACAGCACACCGACCTTGTCATTGTTCTGGATCGCGGAAAACGCAAGCACCGCGCAAAGCTCGGCAGCCAATTCCTGCTTTTGCAGTTCCTGCGTACCAAAACCCTTAGAGCCACTTACGTCGACCAGCAGCATCACGGTCATCTCCCGCTCCTCGTCAAACACCTTGACATAAGGATGGTTGAACCTGGCCGTCACGTTCCAGTCTATGGTACGGATCTCGTCCCCGACCTGGTACTCACGCACCTCGCTGAAAGCCATGCCCCTGCCTTTAAAAGCAGAATGGTATTCGCCGGAAAAAATCTGGTTGCTCAGCCCCCGGGTCTTGATCTCGATCTTTCTTACTTTCTTTAAGAGGTCCTTGGTATCCATGCCTTAAGGTACTTCAACAGCATTCAAAATCCCGGTAATGATCTTTTCAGTGCTGATATCCTCAGCCTCAGCCTCATAGGTCAGTCCGATCCGGTGCCGCAGCACATCGTGGCACACCGCCCGCACATCTTCAGGGATCACATAACCCCGTCGCTTAATAAAAGCATAAGCTTTGGCAGCCAGCGCCAGGTTGATCGAGGCCCTCGGGGAAGCCCCAAAGCCGATCAGGTTCTTATAATCGTTCAGCTTATATTGCTCGGGAAACCGGGTCGCAAATACAATATCAATGATATATTGCTCGATCTTTTCGTCCATATACACATCACGCACCACTTTCCGGGCACGGATGATGTCATCGGTATGGATCACGGTATTTGGCTTAGGCATACCCTGCGGGGCAATATTCGCCCGCATGATCTTCTTCTCGTCCTCCCTTTTCGGGTAATCGATCACCACCTTCAGCATAAAGCGGTCTACCTGCGCCTCCGGCAGCGGATAAGTACCCTCCTGCTCGATCGGGTTCTGGGTAGCCAGCACCAGGAAAGGCTCCGGCAAGGGGTAGGTCTCCTCACCCAGGGTCACCTGGCGCTCCTGCATTGCCTCCAGCAAAGCACTCTGCACTTTGGCAGGTGCCCTGTTGATCTCGTCGGCGAGAATGAAGTTGGAGAATAAAGGCCCTTTCCTCACAATGAACTCCTCTTTTTTCTGATTATAGATCATTGTGCCCAGCAGATCGGCAGGCAAGAGGTCTGGTGTGAACTGGATGCGGCTGAAACCGGCATCTACCGCTTTGGCCAGGGTGTTGATGGCCAGGGTCTTTGCCAGTCCGGGCACACCCTCCAGCAAGATATGGCCGTTGGCCAGCAAACCGATCATCAGGCGCTCTACCATGTACCGCTGCCCGACAATGACCTTATCCATCTCTAAAAAAAGCAGGTCAATGAAGGCACTTTCTTTTTGTATCATTTCATTCAGCGCACGTATGTCAGTCCCATACGATTCACGCTCAGTAGTTATATTTGCTTCTTCCATTATCGGACATTTTTTGAGACGCGAAAATTAGGCAAAGCTGGAGCATCCTGCAAATAATAAGTCTTTAAATACATGTTAAAATATGTTAAAACTGATGCTGAATGTTGTCCAGGGGCTGTTACCACCACCGTTTGATCTGGTCAAAAGCTTATCCGGGGCCCAGGATTGGGGTGGACACCTCCGGGTTTGTCAGCACCCAACTCCAAACTGGCAAATTATGGAGACATGTAAAAGGAGGAAAAATGGATTTCGGCCGGAGTTACCATCAAATTACGAACTATTTGTAAGCAGTTTGATAGCACTTTAATGGCAATCAACCTGCTCGCAACCTGCTATCAAACTGCTGTCAAACTGCGCTGAACTCCTTGTACAATCTGGTTGAATTCCTTCTTAAATCCATTTTAGCTAAATGCCCTGGAACTGCCTTTTAGCTGATAGCGCACTTGCTGACCTGGCCACCTAAACGACTATTACAGGCTGGACACAATTACCTGACCTCAACAGGGATCATGTCACTGTTGCGTCCACCGCGGAAAGGTTCGGTTCGCAGGGAAAAGACCAGTTTGTACTTGCCCGGACGGTCCGGCGCAACAATGGTCCCGGACAGTTCTGCAGTAGCTCCCGGCGCGATCGTCAGCCCGTGAAAAGAAGTTTCCACGCGTTTGAAATCGCTGAGTGTACCTTCTTTTAAGTAACCGTATTCGAGATAACATTTGTATTCCTGGCCGGTATTGTCCAGTTTCATGGGTTGCTCATAAGGGTTTCTGATCCTGATTTTTAAGGTAACAGGCTGACCGCTCCGCCAACTGGCAGGAATTCCGGAGGAAGTAACCACGGCTTTCTGATAAATGCGTACCTGGTCCAGCCTGGTGCCGTACCAGATTCCCTTTGCCGTGTTCAGGGTATCCTCTGCTCCAAGGCCCTGGCTTTGCTGCGTGACCAGGTAAGCGCTGTGGTACCGGATGCTGTCTTCCAGCGGCCAGATATCATACTGGTTCTTACGGTAATTTCTTGAATTGTAAGCAAATCCTTTGGTGGTATTTGTATAATAATTGTACCGGGAAGGGTCCTGGAAACTATCATAAAAGATGACCGGCAGTTCACCTGCCTTTTCACGGATCTCCCCGGCCCATTGCCTGTTGTTAAAATAATAGGCGACCACAGGTATCTTTTGCAGGGCCGGCACCGGGACGACCAGGAACAGCCGGACCAAGGCAACGAGAGCAATATTGACCACCAGCAAAGCGCCAAGCCAGCGGCGTTCTTTTTCCTGTGCAAGGGCAATGTAAGCCAGGATAAAGAGGCACAGCATGCCTGGCAAGGTCCAGTGTGCTTCCACCCTTCCTTTTAAAGTACTGATCAGAAAAAAGACAAAAATGCCGAAAAAATTAAACTTCACTGCCCTTAGGAACCCATCACTGCTTTTGCGCATTGCTGCCTTGCGGTAGAGGAACCAGCCGGTGAGCGGGCCGGCCAGCAGCAGTTGGGCCAAAAGATAGCCTGTCGTAAAATCCAGCCGGTACGGGCTGGCCGAACGGTCTATGATGTGGTAATAGAACGAGGGATAACTGTGCTCCGCCTGCCACCAGATGTGCGGGGCAAAGAGCAGCGCTGCGCCTATCACAATAAGCCAGAAAGTCCAGCGCCCGAGCAGTTTTAAGTTAGAGATCACGGTAAAGAACAGGATCAGCAGGGCATGATATTTACTGTAAAGCAATCCTGCAATCACCAGGGCCAGCAATACGGCCCATTTCAGCTGGTCTTCCCGCTGGTAGCGCCTGTAAATGTAGAAGAACAGGATGATGAAAAAACCCAGCGGGGCATCGGGGGTGGTGATGAACCCATATACATGAAACAGGACTATGGAGGAAAACAGCAAGATGAACAGCCTTGCATTTTCTGCATAGGGTTTCAGCATTTTCCAGAGCAGCCAGACCGAAAGGGTGCTGGTCAGTACAGTCATCAGCCGGAGCCCCAGTGGTTCGTGGAAAAGCGCATCGCCTGCCTTGATGAACAGCGCCACCATTGGTGGATGGTCAAAATATCCCCAATCCAGGAATCGGGAATACATCCAGTAGTAGGCTTCGTCTGCATGGACTTCTGTTAAGGCGGATTGCAGCAGGTTGATCAATGCCCACAGGCCTAAAAAAATAAGGATGTTCCGCTCTTGGTTCTTGTTGGTTATGGTCATCAGGTCTTATTCTTGGTCTCTTTCTGGTGTCCGTTGCTATCTGGTGTTCCTCTTCCTGTCCCGTGTTCTTTTCCTGCCTTGTTCTATTCGCTTCTTTCCGGTATGCCCGGCCACTGTCGTATTTTTTCCTGCCTCCCTTTCTGGCGTGCTAATTTCTGTAAAAAAAAGTGCTTATCCTTAAAAAGGGGCCTGACCTGTTAAAATAGGATCAGGCGCCCGTAAAGGTATAAAGATAATTTGCAAAGAAGTTCCAGAATGACACGATCACGACCGCACAGGCTTTGGCCAGGTAAAAGTTCCATTTTAGTCTTTCACTTAAAAGATAGATGATCGTATTGCTCAGTGCCAGGCCCACAGTGGCAATGAGAAAGAATTTGCCAAACTGGAGGATATATTCCGGATCCTGGTCATGAAATGTCCAGTACCGGTTCAATACATAATTGGTCCCTGTAGCGACCAGGAAGCCCAGCGAACTGGATACATAGCGGTGTATCCTGAGCTTTTCCTTACAAAGCCAGGTGATGCCGAAGTCGACAGCGAGCCCTGAAAAACCTACGGTACCAAACTTAACGAACTTTAAAAGAAGGGTTTTATCAAAGGTCAGGGCTGTTATTAGTGGCATACGGATTTCTTTTCTCAAAAATAGAATTAAAAATAGGATTTAAATCATTCCAATTCCCCTGTAATGGTTATTTTTGTCTGAATATAAACCAGGGATTGACCAATTTATTTAAATACGAGATACCGGAAAGGTATGCGACGGACTTCAGGCAGACCTGCAGCCTGACCAATGTCAGGCAGATCAGATGGCTGGCTACTACCTTGCTCATGATCGCCTGTGCAGTCCGGGTGATGTCCTGGTTTTTTTATAAGGATGTGGTTATCATGCCGCGCTACGCAGAATACAGTACCGGCAATATTTTGCAGATCTGCGGGTCGGTGGTGTTTGCGCTGATCAGCACCCGCATGATGCGTGACAAAAGTTCCGTCTTGCAGCGCAACCTGCTGACCATGGCTTTTGCCATGTTCATCCTCGGGGTTACTTTTCTGATCAGTTATATTTATTCCCAGCACAATACCAAGAATACGCTGACCGTGTTCCTTACGGGGATTGTCCTGGTCAGTATGTTCTTTGCCTTGCAGACCAGGCAGGTCGTCCTGCTTTGTATCTGGATAATGGTCCTGTTCTTTGCCGGGATGACGGGCGCTGATCTGGATACCGGACAAAAGGTCTTTAATATGGCTGCTGCTATTATACTTGCTTCCGTGCTGTTCATCTGTTCCCGGTATAGCTATTATTTCAAATCCGAGCATTTTATTCAGCTCAGACTGCTGGAGGAAAAAAACAATCAGATCAATGACCTGAACCGGCAAAAAGGAGAAATTCTTGGCTTTGTGGCGCATGACCTCAGGGCTCCGATCAATAATATCGAGGCTTTGGGCGAGCTCCTGATCGCAGAGGAAACACAGGAAACTGCACTGACGCCGCTGAAAATGATGGTCAGTTCTGCCAAACAAGCTAAAAATATCATCAATGACCTCATCGAGGTGATCCGTGAGGAGAAAAAACCGATGCCTGTTGAAAAGACGGACATGATCCCTTACCTGAAGTCGCTTTGCAGGGACTGGGAGACCAATACCAGCAGCGCGAGGAAGATCGACCTGTTTACAGAAAGACACTCGCTTTATGCCAATATCAACAGTTCAAAGTTTACCCGTGTCCTGGACAACCTGATCGCTAACGGCTTAAAATTCTCTCCCCGGAACAGCCCCATGCACATCACTGCTTCCGCTGACCAAAATCTGTGTATCATTGAGGTCAGGGATTTCGGGATCGGGATCCCGGAACATCTTCAGGACAAGTTGTTTGACCAGTTTTCCAAAGCGGGCAGACCTGGCCTGAAGGGGGAACGCTCGATCGGTCTCGGCCTGCATATTTCCAAAAACATCATCACAGATCATGGCGGCGACCTGACGGTAAAAAGCCAGGAAAATATCGGCACTACTTTTACCATCTCCCTGCCCTTGTGCATGGAGGATGAGCATTTGCTGGCTAGTTCAAATTGAATTTTTCGTTGCTGATCCTGACCACATTGGAGGTGAAAACTATGCCTACGATGAGGATTCCTATGACAATGGCCAGCCCCGTTTGCAGGGTAGAGTACAGTTTACTGCCGGATACCATAAATGCGGAGTCTTTGAGCAGTTCTGCGCCCACCTGTTTTTGTATGGACATCAGTTCGGAGAGTTTGCGGATGGTCTTGTCGGTAGCGGCCCTGCCAGCTTGTTCATAAAGGCTTCTTGCGGCGGCTATTTCCTGCCGGCCGATCATCTGCAGCAGGGTTGTCTCTATTTCTGCGTTGCTGAACAACCTTTTATCGAGTTCTGCCAGTTGTGATTTCTCCTGTCTGACCAGGAAGGTTTTTTTATATTTCAGCACCAGGCTGTCAATTGCGGCATTGAAATGCCGCATCTCCTGCATGACGCCCTGCATGCGCTGGTCAAAGTTCTGGTCCGGACCGGCGGTGGCGTAGAGTACTTCTTCCAGCAAGGATTTCTTGGCATTTGCGTTTTCAGCAATATAGAAGAGATCTGTGGCGGGGATCAGCCGGTCATTGTACAGGGATATAAAGGACTTGTTCATACTTTTCACGCTCCGGTCTTCCAGCAGGCGGATCAACAGGGTGCAGGCCATGACTGCAAATAGCAGCAGGGCAATGCGGATCTTTTGTTTGACAGAATATGCGAACCTCATTTTTGGTCATTTAAGTTTAGTGCTTTGTTTATGCAGCTGGAAGTGTTTTTATTCTTCGGCCGGGGCAGTAAACATGTTCTGCCCAAAATTTACTAAAAATAATTCTTTTTTTGCCCTGGTCACTGCGGTATACAGCCAGCGAAGGAAATCGAGGTTGACCATTTCATCGGTCAGGTAGCCCTGGTCGATAAAAACGGCTTCCCATTGTCCTCCCTGCGCTTTGTGACAGGTAACGGCATAGGCAAATTTGATCTGGAGCGCATTGTAATAGGGGTCTTCCTTGATGGCCGCGAAGCGCTCACGCTTGTTGCTCACGTAGCTGTAGTCTTCATTTAATGCCTCAAACAGCTCATTTGAGCGTTCATAAGGCAGGCTGGGTGTTTCTGCGGCCAGGGTATCGAGCATGACCTTGCAACTGATCTCTCCTGCTTCGGGAAAGTCTATGAATTCCAGCAAGGCTTCACAGAAACGGAAGCCATAGCGTTCTTCTGTCCTGCGTACCCGCTTGATCACGGCCATGTCCCCGTTGGCGATGAATGCGGCCGATTCATTTTCCGGCAACCAGAAATAATTGTTTTTGACCACCATGATCTGATCACCTCCAGTCAGTTCTTCTTCCCGGTACAGCAGCCTGGCCCTGATCTGCTGGTTGTAGCTGTTGGCGGACTTGTTGGACCTGCATACGACCAGCGTGCCTTCTACGCCAAATTTATGATAAGCATATTCCAGTCCTTCAACCAGTTTCTGACCGCTCATCCGAAAAATGTCCTTGTGGTTTCTGGTCAGGAATTTGGGAAGGCTGACGTTTTCCTGTGCGGTCTGTTCTGAACCGATCAGCTTGCGCAGCATGGTAGCATTGGCCAGTATCCCTGAACGTTTTTCCTGGCGAACGACTTCCTTCAGGGTCACTTCTTTTACTTTCAGCTGGAATGCTGTCCTTAACTGGTCTTTGTCCAGTGCGGGACTATGCAGGCTGCCCACCGGGGGCAGTTGCGCGGTATCACCGACAAATATGACCGCACAGTTCTTATGATTGTAGACATAGGTCATCAGGTCTTTCAGCAGGGAGCTGCCGCTCATGACATTGATCTCATCGGAGATCATGGAGGCTTCGTCTACGATAAACAGGGTATGTTCGGACAGATTGGGCGCCAGCTGAAAGGCCATTTCTGCTGCTACTGCCGATTTCTTTCGGTAGATCTTTTTATGGATGGTCAATGCTTTGCGGCCGGTGTAGGTGCTCATGACCTTGGCTGCCCGGCCCGTGGGTGCCAGCAGTACGGACCTGAGTCCGAAACCGGGAAGCGAGCGGACCAGCGCGCCTACGGAAGTTGTTTTGCCTGTACCTGCATAACCTTTGAGCACAAAGCACTGGCCGTCCAGCCTTGAAGACAGAAACGAGGCCATTTCCGCGCAAAAGACAAGTTGTTCTGCCGTGGGGGGAAATCCATAAGACCGGGCGATGAGACTGGCTTTATCCATTTAACAAAGATGCAATGGTGATCTTATAGAAAAAAGGATTAATTTTGCATGCATGAATGTCAAGAACAGCCTGTTGTTAGCTGATCCGGATTTTGATCCGAATGCTGCCGGAGAATTCCACCTGCTGATCAAACTGACCACTGACAGTTTATCTTATGCGATCATCGATAAGGGCAGCAATGCGCTCAAAGCGGTCTATGATTGCCAGGAATGCCCGGATTCGGTTGCTGAGCTGGCGGAGAAATTGCAGCGCGACGGTTATCTGCTGCTGGATTTTAAGACCGTAAAGGTTTCTGCCCATACGGAGAATTCCATTGCGGTCCCTGATGAGCTCTTTCAGGCGGCGCAACCTGAAGATTTTGCCAGCTATTTTGCTTTGCAGCTGTCGGATAAGCTTCATGTGCATCCGGTGACGCGCCATGGCTTTACAGCTGTTTTTAACTTCAGTGATGCACTCGAGGATACACTGGACCGCTTGCCTGGTTGCAGGCGCTTTGACCAGAATGCACCGCTGCTGGCGCTTTCGGCTGATGCTTCTTCGGGGGCGCTGTCCCTGGATTTTACCGCCGGCTCTGTCAATGTGAGTTTCGTCAGAGGGGAAGGACTGGTCCTGAGCAGGTATTTTGAGATCGACAATGCGGAGGAGCTGAATTATTACCTGCTGCTGATGATCAGCCAGCTGGACATCAGCCCGGAACATACGGCCGTGCAGTTGAGCGGGATCATCCACGAGGGGGACAGCAATTATCGTTGTATCGGAAAGTATTTTAAGGATATTGCGTTCCGCGATGCCGGGACCGGCGAATTGGACAGCAGGATACTTGGCGACATGCCTGCCCATTATTACAGCAGCCTGCTGGCCCTTGACTTATGCGAATAGTCGGGGGGACACTAAAGGGGTTGCGCATCCAGGCGCCGCAGAACCTGCCGGTAAGGCCGACCACGGACATGGCCAAGGAAGCACTTTTCAATATCCTGTACAATACTTACGATCTTGACTG
>Ga0222419_101107_pt1 | contig 11620 bp, 12 predicted proteins | sample 1B20Ametagenome_FD_182474 | JGI IMG/M metagenome (GOLD analysis project Ga0222419, IMG submission 182474) | Enriched microbial communities from leaf-cutter ant dump, University of Wisconsin, Madison, United States - 1B20A (version 2) | ecosystem: Environmental > Terrestrial > Nest > Insects nest... | reverse complement strand
ATACGGACCTACTTCATTCGACAATGTTTTTGCCCATCCCGCTACCGCAGCCCGTATGGTATTGGAAACCCCGAGATTGGGAAGCGGTACTTTTACCGAGGTAGAAACAATATTGATGATCCTGCCATATACCGCCTTTTTCATGCCGGGCAGAACAGCCTGCACCAGCGCCTGGTTATTAACAATGTGTTGCCGGAATGCAGCTTCGAAGGTATCTGCTGAAGCATCCGTAATAGCACCCGGCGCCGGGCCTCCTGTATTATTGATGAGGATATGAATTATTTTTTCACTGGCGATACCGGCAATAACAGATTTAACAGCGCCTGTATCTGAAAAATCAGCTACCCGGTATCCATGCTCCTGTCCTTCGCCAGTCACCAGCAATGACACTGCTTTTTGCAAGCTTTCCCTGTTTCTTGCCAATAGTATGCAATTTGCCCCAAGAGAAGCAAGCTCCCTGGCAACCGCCAGCCCTATCCCCTGAGTGCTACCACATATAACCGCATTTTTTCCGTTAAGTGACAGATCCATTATTTATTTTTTACACAAATTTACCGTATTGAATTTGTTTTGCTCCCCGGTTAAAAAACTGTTCCTACCTTGCATACCTTTTTACAACATTTATCGTTTCACCTGTATGAAAAACCTGTGTTTTCTAGCGGTCATCATTTTCTGTAGCTGTCAATCTCCGGCGAATACTGAAATTACTGAAAAAACGACCGGTAATGATACCCTGTCATCAAAAGAAGTTTCCGTAAATAAAACAGATAGTATTGTTAAAACAAATACGATCAGTCTGCCGGGCATTGAAGTGCCGGTGTTATGTTATCACCAGATCAGGGAATGGAAGGGAAACGAATCAAGGCTGGCAAAAGATGTGATCGTTCCGCCTGCAAGATTTAAAGCACAAATGCAAATTCTGGCAGACAGCGGGTACCAGACCGTATTACCCGATCAGCTGTACGATTATTTGACCAAAGGCGCTTCGCTCCCCCCCAAACCGGTAATGATCACTTTTGACGATGGTGTGGTTGACCAATATACCATTGGTGCACCGGAGCTGAAAAAGCATGGTTTCAAAGGTGTGTTTTTCATCATGACCATTTCTTTGGGACGCTCTATATATATGAGCAGAGAGCAGGTAAAAAGCCTTGCCGAAGACGGGCACGCCGTTGAAACACATACATGGTCGCATCAAAACCTGAAAAAATATAAGCCGGAAGACTGGGATGAACAAATCGTAAAATCCTGCAATCAATTACAGGAAATCACCGGACAACAGGCAAAGTACCTGGCTTATCCATTTGGCGTATGGACACAGGAAGGTATACCCGAACTTAAGAAAAGGAATATTAAAGCTGCCTTTCAGCTCTCTACCAAAATAGATGAAAATAATCCGCTTTACACCATCCGGCGTATGATTGTACCCGGAGACTGGAGCCCTGAATCAATGATACGTGCCATGAAAAAAACCTTCAAAACCCAAACGGAATAAGAATTACCTGTTCACAACCCTTCCGGGAATTACTCAATGATCACCAACGTAATACAGATACTACTGTTCCTTAGTATCATAAACCGGCAGACGTCCATACAATGACTTATAAAAATTTTGGCTTCATTTATGCTATTATCATAATTTTTGTTGAAATTGTACGGGCAATAAGTAAAAATTAAAAACATCCAGTATCTTTTTCAGCATATGTTATGTTGCTTAAAAAGCATTCATACATCCAATAAAAAAAGAGGATCCAAACATATTTCCAAATGAAAAAATGTCTCGCAATTCTAACGATTGTTGTTCTTTTTACCGCCTGTGGCAGTGGCAATGGATCAAAACCTGTAGTAGATAGTTTGCCGGATGACACCAATTTTAATGTGCCTAACCGGTTGCCGGGAAGAGACAGCACAGCTATGGATAGCACTCAAAAATAAGAACAGCAGTCTGTATTCGCAGACCACAGCTATAAAATCAGGCACAAGAACAGCCTGATATCGTGTACCTGGTTAGCATGATATCTCCCCCGTGGTATCTTCGTAAAGCTTACCACTTATTGTATTATCAGCTCATCTATTTTTTTCCCATCTATCCCAAAAACGCTGAAGCGGGCTTCTTTATCTGAGATCTTTGCTTTCAATATACTGTTATTGGAGTTTACGATGACCGGGAATTTTATAGCAGCATCCGGTTTTATTATCCGGTTCCGGTGCTCATGTCCGCTAAGCATAACCTGCACGCCTGCTTCATTAAGGATCGGCACCCATTTTTCCAGGATATCTGCACTGCCATGCCAATCCGGATCCGGCGGAATGTGGCAGATCGCTATCTTATACTTTGCTTTCTTAAAAGCATTTGTCTGCACTGCCTCTTTTAGCCATTTTGCCTGTTCAGTCCTGTAATGATCCATATCGGTTATTCCGCTGTATTCAATATCCGAATCCGGCTTATCCTCCCCCCCATCCAGTATAATAAAACAGGCATCTCCCCTGCTGAACATATAATAAAGATGACCACTGCTTGTCGGGAAATAATCGGAGAACCTCGGTGCAAAGGGCGCTCTTGTCTCATGATTCCCTCTTGCATAATACATCGGCTTCTCACTTGCAAATAACGCAATGGCGGTATCCATAAAGCCTCCGAATAATTCTTCCTCACTCCGGGAGGCATTGATCATATCCCCGTTGAAAACAACGAAATCAGTTACAGCAAGATCCACCTGCGCCAGCAACTGCTTTAAAACATTATTTCGTTCATGAATATCATTAACTACCGCAAACTCAACCGGTCCGGGCTTACCCGCAGTAGTGAACGTAAGCGGCTTCTTCCTGTATACATCCGTAGCAGCAACATCCCCGTAATGTATATACACAAACTCGTGGCTTAATACCTCCTGGCTGTACACGCGGTAACGATAGCGTGTGTTGGGTTGCAGGTATTTAAGATGAACCTTATGAACGGTGCCGATATTTTTTAACCCATCTGTTGCATAGAAAAATTTCGGTCTTTCCTTCTGGTAAAAATGACTGCCGTCATCCGGCGCCAGCTCCACCCACGCTGTTGCCGGCTTATTGGTTGTCCATACAATGGAAACACCGGAGTCTGTCATTGCCTGTAAATAAGGCCCATGCGATATGATTATTTTTTCCTGCGCATAAACCGGAAAGGTAAAAGCCCAAAAGAACAGGCACGTTATTAACTTCAATAAGCGGGAATAATTTGCTGATCGTTCCATATACATAAGTTATTATTGCTTTAACAGTTCAAGTGTTACCAATACAGGCATGTGATCGGAAGCGTCTTCCCCTTTGATCACTTCCACATTTTTCACCTTCCACGTATTACCTTTATTTATAAGTACAAAATCAATACGGTATGCAGGCTTGTGATAGGAAAAAGTAAATTGTGGATTGCCATATACCACTGCCGCATCATTCAGTTTTTCGGTTATGGCTTTATAGGGCTCCGTGTCTGGTGTAATATTAAAATCCCCGCTCACGATCACAGGCATGTTCAATCCCAACATGATATCAGCCACTGCCTTCGCCTGCTCCAGCCTGTTTTGTTCAAACTCGTGGCATAAGTGCGTGCCACCAAATGCTATCTTCCGGCCATTCGGGAGCTGGTGCTCTACTACAATCAGGGCTCTCCCTTCGCCGCCTGCAGGCACAGGAAGATGATGCACCACAGGTATTGCAGGATACTTTGATAAAAGCCCCTCACCATACCCTCCTTCACTATAATCCATTGCTTTCCCGAAATAACCATGCATGCCGGTCAACTTTGCCAGCTCGGCCACCAGGTCCTTCTTCACTCCATTATTAAAAGCAGCCGTTCTTTGGGTCATGCTGTCCACTTCCTGCATAGCAACAAAATCAGGCTTATACTTGTTGATAACAGCCGCAACCTTTGTTAAGTTGCTGTGCCCTCTGTTATAGTTTTCCTCGCCATGATAAATATTATATGTCAGCACTGTAATAGTTTGCGCATAACCCGATGTACCCGATACACATAATAGGAATAACGCAAAAAGCAAACTCGTTTTTCTCATAATAATAGCGTTTCAGTCTACAAAAATATAACTAGCTTTAGTAACCGATAAAATATTCGTTATGCAAAATACTTTTAATCGCCGGAAGTTCATCAATAACCTGGCAATAACAGGCGCGGGTATGGCCATAGGTACACCTTATATTGCTTCGGCAGGTTCAGCTGATACCAGGCCGGCAATCCTGGGTGGTCCCCGGGCACATGCAGCCAGCTTTCCGTCCTGGCCTGTACTTGGCACGATTGAAGAAAAAGGCTTGACAGCAGTTCTGAACAGCAAAAAATGGGGCAGACTGAATGGCGAAGTCATGGCAAAATTCGAATCGGCATACAGTAAGCTGCTGGGCGCCCAACACAGCCTGGGTGTATCCAGTGGTACCAGCGCACTTACTACCATTCTCGGAGCGCTTGACACAGGTCCGGGTGATGAAGTAATCATTCCCGTGTACACATTCGTGGCTACCTACAATGTAGTGGCACTGAATTATGCGCTGCCCATACTCGTGGATACAGATATAGAAACTTTCCAGATAGATGCTGCAAAAGCGGAAGCTGCCATCACCCCGCAAACAAAAGTGATCATGCCCGTGCATATAGGCGGCTCTCCCGCCGACCTGGATGCATTTGTGGCGATGGGTAAAAAGCACAATATTCCTGTTGTGGAAGATGCATGCCAGGCCCACCTGGCAGAATGGAAGGGCAAAAAAGTAGGCAACTACGGACTGGCAGGCGCATTCAGCTTCCAGTCCTCTAAAAACCTGAACTGTGCCGAAGGGGGCGCTATTATTACCAATGACGAATCTTTCATCAGCAACTGTTATACGTTTCACAACCAGGGACAGGGTGGCAGGTCTACCTCTTTTTCTACCGGCACCGGCACCCGTGGCTCCAATCTTCGCATGACTGAATTCCAGGGAAGCCTGCTGTTGTCGCAGATGACACGCGTAGCAGAACAAAGCAACCGCCGCTGGGAAAATGCACAGTACCTCTCTCAACTGCTCAACGATGTGCCCGGCATTACACCTGCCAAACTGTATCCCGGCACAACCAAAAGCGCCTTCCATTTGTATATGTTCCGGTACGATAAAAATCATTTTGCTGGATTAAGCCGGGATAAATTCCTGCAGGCGCTGAGCGCAGAAGGCGTACCCAACTCCACGGGATACGGGCAAATGAACAAAAGCAGCTATGTAACAGCGTTAGCATCCAACAAGCACTATTTAAAGGTGTATGGGGAAAAGACCATGAAAGAATGGCTGGAAAGAAATCAATGCCCGCAAAACGACACGTTGACCTCGGAGCAATCCGTCTGGCTGTTCCAGAATATGCTGCTGGGCGATAAAAAAGAAATGGAACAAATTGCCGAGGCGATGCGTAAAATTCAAAAATACGCCGGAGAGATTGCTAAAAAATAATCCTGGTTATTTCTTATGACAGGTGTATCTGCACAATATATCATTATTATGAAAAAAATAATCTCCGCGTTTCTCGCTTTCTTCCTGCTTTTACAAACAAACCTGTCTGCACAGGCGCTGAAAGCCGGCATTGCCAAAAAGATCATTACGCCGGCGGATCCTGCCTGGATGAACGGTTATGCCTCACCACAACGGTTTAGCCCTGCAGAAGGAAAAGATCATGACTTATGGGCAAAGGCCATTGTGCTGGAAGATGCCAACAACAAACGTGTTATTATTGTTACTACGGATGTGTTGGGATTGTCCCACGAAATTTCAGAAGATGTTGGGAAAAAAGTACGTGAAAAATATGGTATTGATCGTTCTCAACTCATGCTGAATTCTTCGCATACCCATTCCGGTCCGATGGTATGGCCTTCTGCGGGCATGTTTGACTATGATACCCAGCATATGATCGTTGTGGCGGCTTATGCCCAAAAGCTTACCGCCGATCTCATCGAAATTATTGACAATGCGATAACTTCCCTCCACCCGGTTAAGGTATCAAGCGGCAACGGCAGCGCAGGTTTCGCAAAAAATCGTCGTGATCCGAATATCACGATCCGTCCGGTAGATCACGATGTGCCGGTAATGACCATTAGCAACGAACAGAACAAGCTGGAAGCCGTACTGTTTGGCTATGCATGCCACAACACTACCCTGGGCGGAGACTATATGAAGATAAACGGTGACTATGCCGGATATGCGCAAATAGAATTAGAAAACCAGTACCCCGGTGCTACTGCTCTTTTTTTCCAAGGATGTGCTGGAGATGTCAACCCGGAGCCAAGGGGAAAGCTGGAACATGCCGTACAACATGGCAAAACGTTATCCACCTCCGTACAACAGGTCATCAATGGTAAAATGGCACCTGTAAACGGTCTTATCAACAGCAGCTATATCGAAGTTCCGCTGGAATTCCGTCCCTTTGACCTGGAGCAATACCAGAAAGAGATACTGAGCGAGAATCAATATCTTCAACGCAGGGCCAAACTGATGCTGAATGCCTATAATAAAGGATGGGATGTATCAAAATATCAATACCCCATACAGGTTATCCGCTTTGGAAAAAGCCTGTCCATCCTGGCATTGGCAGGAGAAACGGTAGTAGATTACTCCCTCTGGAGTAAAAAGCAATATGGCAAAAACGGACAGATTTTTGTTGCCGGTTACAGCAATGAAGTGATGTGTTATATTCCTACGAAACGCATTTTGGGAGAAGGAGGTTATGAGCCTGATTCCAGCATGATCTATTATGTAATGCCCGGGCCTTTTGCAGATGACGTGGAAGAGCGGATACAGGAGGGTATACGGAAAGTAATGCAGAAAGTGGGAATAAGCCGATAACATAAAATACAGGATACAAAACGCAGGATACAGGGGAGCAGGTGATAAAATTTGAAAATATGATAATATAGAAGGTTTATATTTTCCTGACCCACCTGACCTGAAACCTGTAACCGGATTAATCAAAGTCCGTTCGTTTGTTTATTTTTGCAAAAAACGATATGGCTACCATACAGCTCAGCACACAGCATTTTAAGGACAGTATTTTCGACTATGAAAAGGAAAAGGACTGGAAATTCAAGGGAAGCCTGCCAGTTATTATTGATTTTTACGCAGACTGGTGTGGTCCCTGCAAAATGGTAGCCCCTATCCTGGAAGAGCTTTCCGAAGAGTTCAAAGATAAGCTGCTCATCTATAAAGTAGACACGGAACAGGAAACCGAACTATCTGCCGTCTTTGGCATACAAAGCATCCCAACCTTTCTTTTTATTCCCACAGATGGCGACCCGATGATGCAACGCGGAGCATTACCTAAAAATGTCTTTAAACAGATCATTGAGGAACACCTGGTAAAGGGAAGTATCAAAGAAGGCTAAACGAAGAACATATATGGCAGGGTTGAGCCATGGCTGTATCTTTCCAAATATTTCCCGGGTATAGGAGATACCGGAAGGGAGTACCCGAAAGCATATACCGGCTTCCCGGCCTTTGACAGCTTCCCTTCATACACATGCTGCAGGATCAGCGAATCCATCTGTGGGAAGATTCTATCCCGATACATGCTTTGCCAGCATTTTTTATACGAAGCCGCGATGAAGCCTTCATTACTTACCCGCAACAACGTGCCCGCTACCTGTGTCCGTAAAACTTATTGACGGCTTTTATCTTATTGTCCACATCCAGCTTTTCGTAAATGTTGTAAATATGCTTTTTTAGGGTTTTGATACTGATAAACAGCCGGTTTGCAATTTCATTATAACTGAGCCCTTTGGACAATTGTTCCAGTATCTCCTCTTCCCTGTTGGTAATATGATAGTGTTCTTTTGCCATCAGTGCAGGGCTTTTTATTACTATCCTATCGGTAGCATCCCCTGCATATCCGTGCATATTTACCTGCCTCGGGTTCATAGCCCCGGCGGCGCCGTACATAGGCATGGCTCCAAAGGAAACTTTATTATCCTGTATTTCGGCAGCCATGATCTCTACTCCCGGCCACACCTGCTTTAGCTGCTTCTGCTGCTCAGGACTTCCTACCCTGGATGTAAAGCAAACATTCATGCTGGAATTATCTATAGAAACAGATCCCTTTAATAATAACTGCAGATCATTCTGATTTTCAATAATAAAAACGGCTGTCATTTCTTTGATTTTTTTATTCATTAATTCATACTAATCAACGGCATAGATGAAAGAAGCTATAATGACCCATACACCCCATACCATTGCCGCTATGCCGGTCACCCCCTGCCTGTAGGCCAATCCTACCAGATCAACGTGCATTTTGCTGAAGGAGTAAATCCTGAACTTATTTTGTATTAATGGCCAGGCCAGCAGCAAGCCCAGGCATATTTGCAGCACACAGGTTACAAAAACGGTTACTGCCCACAGGTACAAATCCGAACCTGTTTTTATCAATGTCAGGTACCAGTTGATTCCCTGGCATGCACCAATACCGGTAAACAATATGCCGATCCTGTACTGATAAGGCCCTACCGCCTTTAACAATTCAACAGCATTAGGTTGCCTGCCCAACAGTAAAGAGGATATAGCTATTATGCTGACCATTATGATGGAAATTCCGTAAAGCATGCCGAATAAGTACCGGGTTTTACCTTATTCCAAACCAAACTTTACAGATAACTGATACACTTCTCCCGCTTCGTAGTTGTAATAATTATATGCCTCAGCGGAAAAATTATTTCCATCCGCTATTTCAAGTATTTTGCCCAGCTTCCTGCCTGCTACCGCCGCCGCTACCTCCGCTTTTTTGCGGGCATCTTCCAGGGCTTTAGCTGCCAGTTCGCTGGTATTCATAAGCGGTTTATAAAACAGTCTTTTAGTGTTGATCCTGGCGATGCGCAGCTTATGAAGACCGGCGAGTTTAGCGAACTCTTCCACACTGTCTGATTCAAATTTGAAAAGGGTGCCTTCTCCATAACCGTCGATCATAAAAAACAAAACGGAGTCTTCCTTAAAAGCGCTTTCTCTCAAACCATTTTTTACGACAAACTGCAGGAACGCTGTCCTCATTTCATCCCGGGTTTTGTAACCTTCGTAATCATAATTTGCATTGGTAAGAATGATCTCTGCGGTGTACCGGTCAACCGCCCGGTTGAAATTAGCTACCCCATATACCTGGATGGAGGGTTGATGATCCTGGGCATTTACCTGGCAGGTAAACAGCACAAATAAGAGGACGCCAACAGCATTTCTGATCCATAATTTTTTCATGACTTTGTTCATTTATTAATGGTACAAAGTTGCAGTAGCTTTCCTGCTGTATGTAGACGGGAAATAATGAAAGTTGCACCCCTGTTTTCAGGGGAGTTAAAAAACCCGGAAACTACCCTTCTATTAATCCAAAACGGATGGCGTATTTGGTCAAACCTGCAAGATTTCTCACTTTCAGCTTGATGATGAGCGTTTTACGGTAACTCTCCACCGTATGCTTGCTTAAAAAGAGGGTATCTGCAATTTCCTGGGTGGTATGCTCCAGGGCTATCAGTCTCAGTATCTCTTTCTCACGGCCGCTTAATGCTTCAAGGGTAGCTTTTTCCTTTTTAAAAACACTGTCCATATAAGCCTGCTTGATGGATTCCGAGAAGTATTTCTCACCCTTCAAAATCGAACGGATCGCTTTTACAAACTCTCCGGAGTCCGTATTTTTGGACAGGTAGCCATCCACATTGTTCTGCACCAGCGTATCTATCATTTTAGCATCCGTATGCATGCTTACCACCAGCGTTTTTATTTCCGGATGCAACTCTGTTACCTTTTTCTGCAAAGTAATACCGTCCATATCCGGCATACTGATATCCGTGATCAAAAGATCAATGGTTATATCACAGGTATGAATATAACTTAACACATACTTGCCCGTATGTGCGGAATAAGCCACCTCCATGTCCTTTTCCTTATTGATCAGGCTGATCAATCCTTCCAGGAAAAGCTTATGATCATCGGCTAAAACAATATTATACTTCATGTGTCTGCTGTTTTCAAAGGTATGTCTATATCAAAGATAGTTCCCCTACCCTTCTTTGAATCGATAACAAGATTACCCTGCAACATCTGAACCCGGTTTTTGATATTAGATAAACCCAATCCCGGAAATGCTTTATGATGATCGAATCCCATGCCATTGTCCTCAAACATCAGCTTTACCGAGTCGTCTATTTCTGTCAGTTGTATATCAATCGTATCCGCCCTTGCATGTTTCAGCGAATTGGTCATCAGCTCCTGGATGATCTTGAACAATTCTGTCTTGACAGGTGTCGGTAAGTTATTGATCGCCTCTTCAGGGTAAGTATTTAACCCGATATCCATACCCGGTTTCCTGAAATTATCCAGGTAACCATTCAACACCTCCGTAAAAACCGAATTGGCGAAATAAGGCGATGAAAGATTATGGGATACTTCCCTTACCTGTTGATAAGCTTCATCTACCCGGTTAAGAAGGTCTCCCAGGTTGGCAAGTCCCGATTCAGACAAACGCATTTTTATTGCCGCCAGGCTGCCACCGATACTGTCGTGCAATTCCCGCGAGATCCGGTTTCTCTCTTTCAGCTCCCCTTCTACAGACGCCTTCAGTATTGCCAGTTCTTTTTCCTGCAGCATATTGGAGATCTTCTGCTGGCTGGCTTCTTCCAGCATCGCGTTGAACCTGCTCTGGGTCTGTAGTTTCTGGTAGTACACATACAGGAGCCCAAGGATAGGTATCAGCGCTATCACAAAGCCGACCAGGATCATGTACTTAAATGATCTCTGCTTGCTGATCTGGTTTTCCTTCAGCAAAATTTCTTTTTCCTTTTGTGCTGTCTGGTATTTTACTTCCATTTCCCTTACTTCCCTTTTATTCTCCATCGCATCCTTTTCTCTCGATACGCCTATGAACTGAGACATCACACCATAAGCATTTTTATAATCCCCTCTTTCAATATATATATGCTCCAGGCTGCGTAAAGCATTCAGTTGTGCATCCAGGTTACCCCATTGAATGGCATTGGTATATACCATTGTCAGCAGCATTTCAGCATTCTGGTATTCTTTCTCCCGGATAAACAGATCTGCAATCCGCTGCCCGGCAGATATGTACAGGTCATAGAAATTATTGTTCTGTGCCTGTTCCTTCACCTCATCATAATATCGGAAGGCAGTATCTGTTCCGCCATCTTTTTCTGCCGCAATACCCAGGTTTAACCTGGCAGAAAGGGCCTTCTTGGTATTGCCGGTACTATCATAATATGCCAAAACCGTTTCAAAAAAATCCCTGGCGCTGCTGGTACTGTCCTTTTTAAGCGCTATGCTTCCCAGCTGAAAAAGAATATGACTTTTAATATCAGGATGAAGATCTTTTTTGCGCAACAGGTCATCGTAGGTTGTTGCGGCCCTGGTAAGATCATTTTTCAAATAATAGACATCCGCTAATCCTGTGCGGCTCCGCATAAGCTCCGGAGCCTGAGAGTTTTCCAGCTTTTGCACATTCTCCAGGTAATACCTCGTGGCTTCCTCCAGCAAGCCAACGCTTTTGTAGGCATCCGCAATAAAAAGGTTGATGACAGTAATATAAGCGATGCCGGCATTAGCATTTTGGTCTTCATTCTCCTCCAGGTGC
>Ga0222419_101103_pt1 | contig 11718 bp, 10 predicted proteins | sample 1B20Ametagenome_FD_182474 | JGI IMG/M metagenome (GOLD analysis project Ga0222419, IMG submission 182474) | Enriched microbial communities from leaf-cutter ant dump, University of Wisconsin, Madison, United States - 1B20A (version 2) | ecosystem: Environmental > Terrestrial > Nest > Insects nest... | reverse complement strand
CCGACGAGGAACACGGCGAGCACGAGCGAGAGCACCATCGGCGTGAGGGCGACGGCGCTGAGGAACGTCACGTAGGCGGTGAGGGCGAAGGCGACGCTGACGAGGACCGCACCGGGGAAGGCGAACACGGGCGCGCCGATGAAGCTGCGCTCGAGCAGCTCGGCGATCCCCAGCCAGCCCAGGTAGGCGATGGCCGCGTGCGCGAAGGCGATGGCCGTGAGGTCGTACCAGCGCAGCCGGTCCCCCGGCACGCTGAAGCCGTCGCGCACGGCATCCGCCCTCACCTCGGCCGGGCGCACGGCGAGGCGCCCGAGCACGAAGGCGAGCACCGCCGTGATCGCGCCGCCGTACGCCGCGAAGACGCCGATCGAGCCCGCGCCGCTGATCGCGAGCTGCCTGCCGAAGAACGAGGGGAAGCCGACGGCGAAGCCGAGCACGAGGAAGACGGTGCCGACGATCAGCGCGGTGGCCTCGAAGACGGCATCCGATGTGTCCGGTCCGCGCAGCTGACGCAGCACCTGCATGGCCCTCGCGCCGATCCTCTTCATGTCCGCCTCCGCACCACATCCTAGGAGCCGCACCGCCGAGCCGCCGTCGGTGATACCATCACGGAACGGATCGTATACAACGTCGTCGTTCCACCACCCGAGGTGATCTCTCATGAACGGTGCACCCGCGGCTCCCGCCGAGTCGGTGTCGACCCTCGTCGCGCGCAACATCAGCGAGTTCCGCGCCGCGGTGTCGGAGTCCTTCGTCCCCCTGCAGGTGACCAGCACCGGCCCCGACCACTTCCGCGGCATGATCCGCGCGGCGTCGGTCGACGAGGTGCACGTGACCGATCTGCGCGCCACCTCCCACGTCGTCGAGCGGACCCCGGAGCTCATCGTCCGCGGAGACCGCTCGTACTTCAAGCTCAGCCTGATGCTCGCCGGCACCGGCCTGCTGATCCAGGACCACCGCGAGGCCGTGCTGCGCCCCGGCGACCTCGCCGTGTACGACACCGACCGCCCGTACTCGCTCGTCTTCGACGAGGACTTCCGGACCATGGTGGTCATGTTCCCGAAGCATCTGCTCAGCCTGCCGCCGGAGATGGTCGGCCAGCTCACCGCCGTGCGCATCTCGGGCCACGAGGGGCTCGGCGGGATGGTCGTGCCCTATCTCACGCAGCTGGCCGGCAACCTCGACCAGCTCGCCGGCACCACGGGCGCCCGTCTCGCGCACAGCGCCCTCGACCTGGTGACGACCGTGTTCACGCGCGAGCTCGGACTCGACGAGGCGTCGGCCGATCCGCACCGCGCCCTGATGCAGCGCATCCGCTCGCACATCGACCGCAACCTCGCCTCGACCGATCTCGGGCCGGCGTCGATCGCGGCGGCGCACTACATCTCCACGCGACACCTGCACGGCCTCTTCCAGGAGCAGGGCGTGACGGTGTCGACCTGGATCCGCACCCGCCGCCTCGAGCAGTGCCGCCGTGACCTGCTCGATCCGATGCTCGCTGACCGCCCGGTGGCGGCCATCGCCGCCCGCTGGGGCTTCGTGGACGCCGCCCACTTCAGCCGCGCGTTCAAGACAGCCTTCGGCATCTCCCCCAGCGAGTACCGCGCCGCGCACTGACGACGCCCGCGGGCGCCGCCCCACGATCCGGCGCGCGCGGATCCGCGACCTCGCCGTCGGCGCCGGTATGGCGGACTTGCCCCGGAGGGCACGCCGGTTGACTGTCGGCGCGCGATGGCCGCGCCCGCCTTGAGCGGATGCCGGACCCCGATCGAGCATGGGGCAAGCGCACCGCACGGCCGCGGTGCCCGGAGCGAGGATGCTCCGCCGTGTGCGACGTCAGGACCTCCATGACCGACATCTCCACCGACCCCGCGCTCGACGAGTGGCGCACCTACGACGAGTTCGCCGCCGGCATCGACGCCTTCCGTCTGCCGAACGTGTCGCTGGCCGGCACCTCCCTGACGCTGACCCTCGACGACGGTTCCACGCTGTCTCTGGCCTTCGACTCCGTCGCCGTGACGTGGGCGGGACTCGGCGCCGAGGGCGCCGACCCGTATGACGCCGTCTCGGTGCGCGAGGACGTCGTCTTCGTGAACATCCCGCTGGAGAGCCGGGAGCGCGAGGCGATCACGGTGGTGTACTCCACCGCGACGCACCGCGCGACCGTCATCCGCTCGCGCATCGCCGCCGAGGCGGCCCCGGGCGTCCCCCAGGTCGGCCAGGAGTTCTGGGCGGCCACGACCGACGCGGGTCCGGCCACGGGCGAGACGCCGGGCCCGAGCCGGGACCTCATCGGCAAGCGCAACGTGTACCGCTACAGCCCGCATCATCTCTACGAGCACGTCTACGTCTCCAGCCAGCGCTATGCCTGGCAGTGCCTGGAGGGGGTGCAGCGCGGACACGGCGACATGGACCTGTCCACGGTGTGGAAGTTCGCCGACGGCCTGTACCTGTTCTGCTTCCGCGAGTTCCGCATCGCGGTCGCGAGCGTCTGGCTGCACGATCTCGGCTACCAGCTGATGACGACCGGGATCTTCCTCGGCCTCAACGGCGACGGGGACGCGGAGCACTCCCGCGCCGGCGGCCACATCTACCCGCCCGGCTCGGTCTCGTACCCCGACGTCCAGCCGATATGACCCGCGGGCGAGCCTCGATGATCCAGGAGGAGGGCAGATGACGAACGCAGACATCATCCGCGAGCACTACGCCGCCAGCGACCGCGGAGACATCGACGGGATGCTGGCGCCGCTGGCTGACGACGTGCAGTGGACGGAGGCGGCCGGGTTCCCGTACGCGGGCACCTACGTCGGCCCGGACGCCGTCGCCGAGAACGTCTTCCAGCGCATCCAGGAGGAGTGGGACGACTACACCCTCTCCGTCGACGAGGTCGTCGACGGAGGCGACGTGGTCGTCGGCATCGGCACCTACTCCGGCACCTACGCCAGGACCGGACGCTTCTTCGCCGCCCGTGTCGCGCACGTCTGGCGGCTCGCCGGCGGAAAGGTCGTCGCCTTCGAGCAGTTCACCGACACCGAGCTGGTCAACCGGGCACTCCGCGACCCTTCGACAGGCTCAGGGACCCAGGGCTCAGACTCAGGGACCCCGCGCTCGATCTGACAGCACCATCCGAACACGAGAGGCAAGGAATCACATGAACAAGCGAGCAGCAGGCACCACGGCCCTCATCGCCGTGTCGGCCCTCATCCTGGCGGGCTGTGCCGACGACGGCGGGTCGGGAGGCGGGGGCGGCTCGATCGTCGTCGGATCCGTCAACACGATCAGCGGGCCGGCGACCTTCCCGGAGGCCTCTCAGGCGGCCGCGGCGGTGTTCGACGCCTTCAACGAGGCGGGCGGCCTGGACGGCCAGAAGATCGACTACAAGGCGCTCGACGACAAGGGCGACCCCGCCACGGCGACCGCCTCCGCCCGCGAGCTGGTCGGCAGCGACGGCGCCGTCGCCCTGGTCGGGTCCGCCAGCCTCATCGAGTGCGAGATCAACGCCAAGTACTACGAGCAGGAGGGCATCCTCTCCGTCCCCGGCATCGGGGTAGACACCGGATGCTTCGACAGCGAGAACATCTCGCCCGCCAACGTCGGGCCGTTCAACGACATGACCCTGACGCTGCAGTACGGCTCCGAGGTGCTCGGCCTCGACGACATCTGCGTCCTGCTCGAGATCGCAGGCTCCACGCGTCCGACCTACCAGGCCGCGATCGACAAGTGGACCGAGATCACCGGCAAGACGCCGAAGTACGTGGACGACACGGTGCCCTACGGAGCATCCGACTACACGCCGTACATCGTCAAGGCCCGCGAACAGGGCTGCAAGGCACTGGCGATCAACCCGGTGGAGCCGGATGCGATCGGCCAGGTCAAGGCCGCTAACGCGCAGGGCTGGGACGACGTCACCTGGCTGTACCTGACCAGCGTCTACAGCGAGAACTTCGCGGATGCGATCGACAACGCCGGAGCGGGCATCTACGTGCCCGCCGAGTTCTACCCGTTCACGGACGACAACGAGATCAACAAGGACTGGCGAGCGCTGATGGAGAAGAACGACATCCCGCTCACCTCGTTCAGCCAGGGAGGCTACCTCGCCGCGACGTACTTCATCGAGGTGCTGAAGTCGATCAAGGGCGACATCACCCGCGAGAGCGTCACCACGGCGCTGCAGGGGATGGACCCGATCGACAACCCGATGGTGGGGACGCCCTACGCGTTCGGCACGCAGAACACCGCCGGCTGGCCGATCATCCTGAAGTCCGGCACCAGCGCCTGGGAGAAGGTCGCCGACGACTGGCTGCGCATCGGCGAGTAGCCGCACCGCCCGCCGCCGCGCGTGCGGCGGCGGGCGCACCTCCCCCTCAGACCAGAAAGGACGCTCATGCTCCAGGGCGCCATCGCCGGCCTCGCCGCCGGCGGACTCTACGCCGTGCTCGGCGTGTGCCTGACGCTGATGAGCCGCCTCGTGCGGGTCGTCAACTTCGCCCAGGCCGCGACCGGGATGTTCGGCGCGTTCACGGCGGTGTGGCTCGTGAGCAGGGTCGGCCTGCCGATCTGGCTCGCCTCCGTCCTCGGCGTCCTCGTCGCCGGGCTCCTCGCGGCCGCCATCGGGTGGATCGCCGCGACGTGGCTGTCCGAGGCGTCGACGACGACGCGCTCGGCCATGACGGTCGGCCCGCTGCTGCTGCTGATCTCGCTGTCGTTCATCCTGTTCGGCAACAAGCCGCAGCCGTTCGCCCCGATCATCGCCGGGCCCGCGTTCTCGGTGGGCGGCGTCGTGATCAGCCAGGTCACCGTCGCCACGGTCCTGATGGCGATCGTGACGGCCGTGATCGTGCGGGTCGTCCTCCGTCGCACGCGGGTCGGCACCCAGCTGCGGGCGCTGTCCGAGCGGCCGACCACGGCCGAGCTGCTCGGCATCCGCTCCCGTCCGCTGTCGATCTCGGTCTGGTTCGTCACCGGGGTGATCAGCGCGATCGCGATCATCATCGTGGCGCCGACCCAGTCCAGCGACGCGACCGGGCTGTCGATGCTCATCGTCCCGGCCGCCGCGGCCGCGCTGCTGGGAGGCTTCCGCCGTCTCGATCTCGCCGTCGTCGGCGGTCTCGTGCTGGGCGTGCTCGGCGGCCTGGTCGCGCAGATCGACGAGGTCGCGCTGGTGCGCAACTTCCTCCCGTTCCTGTTCATCGTGGTCCTGCTGCTGTGGACCCAGCGCAAGGAGGTGTGGGATGCCGCTCGCTGACCGCCCCTGGTTCACGAACGCCTGGCCGTTCGCCGTCGCCGTCGCCGGCATCGGGATCGGCGCCGTGCTCAGCGCCGCGCTGCCCGGCTACTTCGTCTTCCTGGCGATCAGCGCGGTCGTCGCCGCCATCGCCATCCTGGGGCTCGGCATCGTCACCGGCTCCGCCGGCATGATCGCGCTCTGCCAGCTCACCTTCGCCGCGGTCGGGGCGTGGGTCGTCTCGCTGCTGAACGTGATGCAGGCGCCGGGCGGGTTCATCGTCTGGCTGGTCCTCGGCGGCGTCGCAGCCGGTCTCGTCGGCGTCGTCGTCGGCCTGCCGGCTCTGCGCCTGCGCGGAGTCAACCTCGCGGTCGTGACGCTCGGGTTCGCCGCCGCCGCCGACGTCACGCTCGTGCAGATCCAGTTCCCCGGCTCGGTGGACGGCACCTCGATCGAGCGGCCGGAGCTGTTCTCCAACGACCGGCAGTTCTTCTTCCTCTCCATCGTCGTGCTCGCGGTGTGCGGTCTCGGCGTCTTCTTCCTGCAGCGCGGGCGCTGGGGCTCGTCCTGGAAGGCGGTCGCCTTCTCCGAGCGCGGCACGGCCGCCGCTGGTCAGAGCGTGCAGGTCGCGAAGCTCACCGCCTTCGCGGTCTCCGCTGCCCTGGGCGGCATCGCCGGCGGCCTCCTCGCGGGTCAGGTGCAGCTGCCGTTCGCCTCGAGCTTCACACCGCTGCAGTCCCTGGCCCTGTACGTCCTGGCGATCATGTCCGGCGCGCACCTCATCGACATGGCGATCCTCGGCGGCATCCTCTGGGTGCTCGTGCCCGAGCTGCTCAAGCGCTGGGGCATCGACCAGAACTGGGGGTTCGTCGTCTTCGGCGTGCTCGGCGTGCAGGCGCTGACCGGCGGCACCAACCTCGGACAGGCCGTCCGCGACCTGATCTGGCGCCGTGCGGACCGCAGGACCGCGAACGCCGCGCTGACGGCCTTGCCGCCGGATGCCGCGGACGACGCGGCCGCGATCACCACGACGACCACAGCCACCGTCGACGAAGCCGCCCTCGACGGAGCCCCCGTGCTCACGGTCGAAGGGCTCACCGTGCAGTTCGGCGCGCTCAAGGCCCTCGACGACGTGTCGTTCCAGGTGCCGGCCGCCTCGATCATGGGACTGATCGGACCGAACGGCGCAGGCAAGTCGACCTTCGTGGACGCGATCAGCGGCTTCCTGCCCAAGCACGGCGGCCGGGTGCTGCTGGGCGACCGCGATCTCGCGGGGCTCTCGCCCACACGGCGGGCGCGCCTCGGGCTGCGCCGCACCTTCCAACAGGACCGCGTGCCGCCGGCCCTCACCGTCGGCGCGTACATCCGCTTCGTGGCGCGGCGCCGGCTCGCGGCATCCGACATCGACCAGGTCCTCGAGTTCTTCGGCTGCCCGCCGGCCCGGGCCCGCCTGTCGAGCGTCGACGTCGGCACCCGCCGGCTCGTGGAGGTCGCGGCGAACGTGATCGCCCGCCCTCGCCTGCTGATCCTCGACGAGCCGGCAGCCGGCCTGTCGCACGAGGAGCACCTCGCGCTCGCGGCCCGGCTGCGGGAGCTGCCGGCACGCTACGGCGTCGCGCTGATCATCATCGAGCACGACCTCGACCTCGTGCGCTCCGTGTGCCCGATGCTCACCGTGCTCGACTTCGGCAGGGTGCTGGCCAGCGGCCCGCAGGCCGAGGTGCTGGCGAACCCGGACGTCGTGAAGGCGTACATGGGAGAGACGGAGCTGCTGTCATGAGCGAACTGGTCCTCGACGGCGTCACCGTCAGCCGCGGCGCGGGCCCGGTGATCTCCGACGTGTCGCTCACCGTGCGCGGCGGGGAGGTGCTGGCCCTCGTCGGCCCGAACGGCGCCGGGAAGACGAGCCTGATCGAGTCGGTGTCGGGCGTGACGCCGCACTCGGCGGGCGCGCTCCGGCTCGACGACGAGCCGATCGACAGGCTCTCGCGGGTCGCCCGTGCGCGGCGGGGCATCGTGCACATAGAGCAGGGGCGGGCCGTGTTCCCCTCGCTGACGGTGCGCGAGAACATCTCCCTGACGGCGCGGACGCCGGCGGAGCTGGATGCCGCGCTCGAGCAGTTCCCCGAGCTCGCCAAGCGCCTCGACTCCCCCACCGCCCTCCTCTCGGGCGGCGAGCAGCAGATGGTCGTGCTCGCGCGCGCCTTCGCCGCGAAGCCGCGCATCCTCCTGATCGACGAGATGTCGCTGGGTCTCGCTCCGGTCGTGTTCATGAGGCTGATGCCGATCGTGAAGTCGATCGCCGAGTCGGGCGTCGGAGTGCTGCTCGTCGAGCAGTTCACGCAGCTCGCGCTCGGGCTCGCCCGCGAGGCCGTGGTCGTCGCGGGAGGACAGGTCTCGTTCCAGGGCACGTCCGAGCAGCTCAAGGCCGACCCGGAGCTCCTGCACCGCGCGTACCTGGGCGGCTGAGGGCCGGCGGGTTCCGGACGACGTACCCTGAGAGGATGACCGAGATCGTCCACGCCCGCGCCGTCCTCCTCGACATGGACGGGACCCTCGTCGACTCGACCGCGGTGGTGGAGCGGCTCTGGCTCGCGTGGGCGGAGCCGCACGGGATCGACCCCGCCACGGTGCTCGGCGTCGTGCACGGACGGCAGGGTCATCAGAGCATGGCGATCATGCTCCCCGAGCGGGACCACGAGATCAACCTCCGTGAGAACCGCGAGATGCTCGCGACCGAGGCGAGCGACGTCGACGGGGTCGTGGCCATCGCGGGCGCCGACGCGCTGCTCGCCGGGCTGCTCCCCCACCCGCACGCGATCGTGACCTCGGCCGACCTCGCCCTGATGAACGCGCGCATGGGCGCCGCCGAGCTCTCCGTGCCGGTGACGGCGGTCACCGCCGAGAGCGTGACGGCGTCGAAGCCCGACCCCGAGGGCTTCCTCCTGGGCGCGGAGCTCCTCGGCGTCGACCCCGCCGACTGCGTCGTCTTCGAGGACTCCGGCGCCGGCATCCAGGCCGCCCACGCCGCGGGCATGCGTGTGATCGGCGTCGGGAAGCACGCCCGCGCGCACGACCCCGAGCACCACGTGGCCGACCTCACACAGGTCGCCGTCGTCGCGACCGCCGACGGGTTCGAGCTGCACGTCAGCTGAGCACGCCGTTCCGGTCGCATTCGATGCCGCCGAAACACGGTCGAAGCGGCGCCGACTGCGACCGGAGCGCGGCTACATGCCCGCGTGGTCGAAGGCGATGGTGGGCACGTCCACGACGTGCGATCCGCCGTCGGCGACGATGACCGCGCCCGTGATGTACGACGACTCCCCCGACCCGAGGAACCGCACCACCGAGGCGATCTCGGCCGGTCGCGCAGGCCGGCGCAGCGGCACGTCGGCGGTGACCGTCGCATAGGCCTCCTCGCGGGAGCCGAGTCCGGCGTGCGCGGCGAACTCGTCCATCTCCTCGTCGGCCATCGGCGTCTGCACCCAGCCGGGGCAGACGGCGTTCACGCGCACGCCGTGCCTCCCGTAGTCGCGTGCGAGGGTACGGGTGAGGCCGATCAGCGCGTGCTTGCCGACCGTGTAGCCGGCCACGGAGGGACCGGCGAACAGCCCCGCGAGAGACGACACGATCACGATCTGCCCCTTCGACTCGATGAGCGCCGGCAGCGACTCCCTGGCCATCGTGAACGCCGTGGTGAGGTTCGCCCTGATCGACGCCTCCCATCCGGCGTCGTCCGTCTCCCCGACGGGCGAGAACCCGTGGCCGCCGGCGTTCGCGACGAGCACGTCGATGCGGCCGAAGGTCGCCAGCACCTCGGCGACGGCGGCCTTCGCCGAGGCGGTGTCGGCGGCATCCGCGACGACCGCCCGCGCTCCGACCGCCGTCGAGACCTGCTCGAGCGGCTCGGCCCGTCGCCCTACCACCACGACGTGCGCGCCCTCTGCCGCGTACCGTTCGGCGATCGCGGCGCCGATGCCGGTGCCGCCTCCCGTGATGACGACGACGCGTCCGGCGACCGTCGATCCGATGGCGAGTCCCATGTCTGCTCCTGATGTGTCTGGCGCGTGAGCGCGGTTAGGCCGGGAACCCCGACCGGGCGGTGTACCCGAAGTCGCTGAGAAGAGTGGCGCCGTTCACCGCGCGGGAGCGGGGCGAGGCCAGGTAGACCACGTGCGCCGCGACCTCGTCGGCGGTCTGCACGGGGAACGCGGCGCCGCTGATCGCGTCGTCGCCGAGATCGCCGCGGCTCATGGGAGTGTCGACGATCGAGGGCGCGACAGTGTTCACCCGGATGCCGGAGCCGGCGAGGTCGACCGACAGCGCCCTCGCGAACTGCACCAGGGCCGCCTTCGAGGCACAGTACGGCGCCATGCCGGGCGAGGCGACGAACGCCGAGTCGCTGGAGAGGAGCACGACGGATGCCGCGCCTGCGGCGCGCAGCGCAGGGAGGGCCTGCGCGAGCACGAGGAACGCGCCGGTGACGTTGACGGCGAAGACCGCGTTCCACTCCGCGAGCGAGGTCTCCTCGATGCCCGCGCCGACGGGACCGGAGATCCCCGCGCAGCAGACCACGACGTCCAGGAGGTCGAGGGAACCGGCCGTCGCCGCGACCTGCGCCTCGTCGGTGACGTCGGCGACGAGCACGACGGCATCCGGACACCCCGCAGCGGTCTCGCGCAGCGCCGCCTCGTCGCGGTCCAGCAGCGCGAGGCGCGCGCCCTCGGCGGCGAGTGCGAGCGCGACGGCGCGGCCGATGCCGCTTCCGGCTCCCGTGACGAGCGCCCTCGCGCCGTGCAGCTGCAGGTCCATGCGTGCCTTCGTGACATCGCCGGCGCGCCGGCTGCGCTGAGGAGGACGGCGATGTCGTCACGGTCATCCTGCTCCCCGGCATCCGCTCCCCGGATGCGCCGGGGGTGGATGTGCGCGCTCGCACCACCGTCCTTCACTCAGCGTCAAGTGCGTGCGCCCCCGGGCGAGCAGACTCGCTCTATCGACGATTCCCCTCGTCGTCGATGCTGTGCGCGCCGCTGGGCCGACCGCACGGCCGTCACCGAGCAAAGGAGCCGTCGTGGCAGATCCGACCGCACCATCCACCGAGCACACCGCTCTCCGTTCCGGCGCGCTGGGCGTCGCCGGGATCGTCTTCCTCGTGCTGGCGGCCGTCGCGCCGCTGACCGGCATCGTGGTCGTGGCCTCGCTCGCGATCGCCCTCGGCAACGGCGGCGGCACGCCGATGTCGTTCTTCCTCGTCGCGGCGATCCTGCTCCTGTTCGCGGTCGGCTATGCGCAGATGTCGAAGCAGCTCGTGAACGCGGGCGGCTTCTACGCCTTCGTGGTGAAGGGGCTCGGCCGCACCGGCGGCCTCATCGCCGGTCTCATCGCGACGCTCGGCTACAACTTCTTCGTGGTCGGCACGATCGGCACGAGCGGCTTCTTCATGCAGACGATCATCCGCGACCTCACCGGTCTCGACGTGCACTGGCTGGTCTGGGGGCTCGCCTCGATCGCCGTGTGCTTCGTGCTCGCCCGCATCGGCGTCGACTTCTCCTCGAAGGTGCTCGGCGTGTGCCTGGTGCTCGAGACGCTGATGCTCGTGGTCTTCGACATCTCCGTGCTCGTGCAGACCGGGTACGACGTGGCCGCGTTCAGCCCGGAGTGGGTGTTCTCGGGATCGCTGCCGATCGGCATGCTCCTCGCCGCCACCGGCTTCCTCGGGTTCGAGGCCACCGCGCTGTTCAGCGAGGAGGCGAAGCAGCCGCTGCGCACGATCCCGCGCGCGACCTACACCGCGATCATCGCGATCGGCGTGATCCTGGGCGTGACGACCTGGGCCGTGGTCAGCGCGACCGGCGTCGCTCAGGCGCAGGCCACGGCGATCGAGCACCTGCCCACCGGGGACCTCATCTTCACCCTGGCCCAGCAGTACCTCGGCGGGCCTCTCACCACGATCATGATGATCCTGCTGCTGGTGAGCCTGTTCGCCGCGATGCTCGCCTTCCACAACTCCGCCAGCCGCTACCTGTACTCGCTGGGTCGCGCGCGGATCCTGCCGCAGGCCCTGGCGCGCACGCGGGCGAGCGGCGCTCCGCAGCTCGCCGGCATCGTCCAGGCCTCCTTCGCCGCGATCGTCGCGATCGTCTTCGCGATCGCCGGCGCCGATCCGATCGTCACCCTCGTCCCCGCGATGCTGGGCTTCGGCACGCTCAGCGTGCTGATCCTGCAGGGGCTCGCGGCGATCTCGATCGTCGTGTACTTCCGCCGCCAGGGAGATCAGCGCTGGTGGAGCACGTTCATCGCGCCAGGGATCGGCTTCCTCGGCATCGCCGCGATCTCGATCCTCGCGATCCTGAACTTCGACATCGTCGCCGGCTCGCAGGAGCTCGCGATCCGGCTCATGCCGCTGCTGCTGGTGCTCGCCGTGATCGGCGGCATCGTCTACGGCGCCTACCTGAAGAACACCAGACCCGCCGTCTACGACGGCCTCGCCACCG
>Ga0222419_101099_pt1 | contig 11782 bp, 9 predicted proteins | sample 1B20Ametagenome_FD_182474 | JGI IMG/M metagenome (GOLD analysis project Ga0222419, IMG submission 182474) | Enriched microbial communities from leaf-cutter ant dump, University of Wisconsin, Madison, United States - 1B20A (version 2) | ecosystem: Environmental > Terrestrial > Nest > Insects nest >... | reverse complement strand
GGGTTGACGAAATAGCAGGTTGTTGATTTGGTTATTGCAAGAAAAACAAAGATTGTTACGGTCATAGACACAATACCTTATTGTCACTTCCCGTATAAAACAATTGCTTTATAGATAGGCTCGCAAATAAGGGAACGGGGTTGACACTCGAAGAAGCTACGATGGTATTGGAATTCATGTGAAAGATGACAACCATTGTTGTTACCAATTATCTGGAGAAAAAAAATCAAAGCATGCCAGAAAATCGTAATTTAATCCCATGGTAAAGGGAGCAGGCGATCTATAAACCGCCTGTTCCCAAACAATTAACAATCAATGTTTAATCATCCATCAAGTTGGCCAGCTTCCTTAAATCATGCAGAAGCAAGTTCGACAATTGTACAGGCAAGGCAAGTTTCTTCATTTTTCTTTTAAGCCTTTTAAGCACACAACCCGTGGTAATATTCCAGGTTCAATTATACCCTATAATTCCAACCGGGAGATAACAAAAGTTATCTGGCAGCCCGGATAAAACAAAATATGGCTTCACTATCCTTTCTGTTAAACGATTTGTAATCTTTTCACCTATTCTTACCGGGCGCATGTATCATAATATGGGGCAAACAAATAAAATCAGTACTTTTAAACGTAAAGAAGCAAATGATGAAAAAACTTTCACGGGTAATTCTGTTATTGATATGCCTTAACTCCTTGTTTACTTACTCCTCACAGGCACAGCGTCCCAATAAAAAATTCAACATCCTGATTATAGACGGGCAAAACAATCATAATAACTGGGCACAAACTTCCGTAATGATGAAGGGGTACCTGGAAGAAACAGGAATGTTTACCGTAGATATAGCCACTACCCCCCAGGCAGGGAAAGATATGAGCAGTTTTGTTCCTGATTTTTCAAAATATAACGCAGTAGTGTTAAACTATAACGGAGACAGTTGGCCGCCAGCTACCAATGATGCTTTTGAAAACTTTGTGAAGCAGGGCGGCGGCGTTGTTTCTATTCATGCCGCCGACAATGCATTTCCGGAATGGAAGGAATACAACCAGATGATCGGGCTGGGTGGCTGGGGTGACCGTACCGAAAGGCACGGACCTTATGTATACTACAATGCAGATGGAAAGCTGGTAAGAGACAACACACCCGGTGTTGGTGGCAGTCATGGCAAATTCCACTCCTTCCAGGTAAGGACCCGCGACAGCCGGCACCCCATCATGAAAGGTGTGCCGGCAGTATGGATGCACGAAAAGGATGAGCTATACGACCGTATGCGCGGACCTGCCGAAAATATGGAAATACTGGCCAGCGCATACAGCGCCAAAGAGCAGAATGGTACCGGCAGGGAGGAACCTATAATGATGACCATCCGCTATGGTAAAGGCAGGATATTTCATACCACACTCGGGCATGCCAACGAATCACAGCAGTGTACCGGCTTTATAACTTTCCTGCAAAGAGGTACGGAATGGGTATGCACCGGCAAGGTAACACAGAAATTACCTTCGGACTTCCCGAAAGAAAACGACGTAAGCCTGCGAAAATAGCTGTTCAGGGTAAACCATCATAAATAAGCACCCTGAAAAGTTGCGTGCGGACATGCAACCAGGCGCCTTACCTGACGCAGGTGTGCCTTTATCTGGCGCAGGTGTCCGGCTTGCCGGTCACTTGTGCCGCATAATCTCCCCCCTGATTGTAGCAGGGCACAAACATCATCCACCCGTACACCGTCGGGTAGAATAAAAGCTAAGTTGTTCTGCGGAAGAAAGCTTCCTACCCTTCTGCCGCAGCTTTTAACCCGGTAATATCAAACTTCTTCATCTTCATAAAAGCTTCCGTCACCTTACCCGCTTTCGCGGGATCACTCATTAACGTGGCCAGCATGGACGGTACAATTTGCCACCAAACACCAAATTCGTCCTGACACCAACCACACATACCCTCTTTTCCATTTTTGGTAAATGCATTCCAGTAATGATCTATCTCCTCCTGTGTGTCACATTCAATTACATTGGATATTCCTTCTGTAAACGTAAAAGGTTGCGGAACGCCGCTATCCATGGCAGCACAGGTAATGCCATCCAGGGTAAATCTTGAAAAGACAACCTGCCCCTCAACGGCTCCTTCCGTATACCTCACCAGGGTATCAAGGGAGGCATTGCTGAACAAAGACACATAAAAATTGATCGCCGCTTCGGCTTTTCCCTGATGCTCACCACAAAACATGAACGTGGTAATATATTTCTGGTTTCGCACATTATCTATATTATCAAAGGTTATCTGCCAGGATACGCCGAACCTGTCCTGCACCCAACCATACAGCTGGCTCCAGGGATAAGTATCCAGCGGCATCAGTATCCTGCCTCCCTCACCCAGCTTTTCCCATATGGTTCTTATCTCCTCCTTATCTTTTATGACCGCATAAAACGATATGGCGGGCGTCGGCTGAAACTGGGGGCCTCCGTTAAGTGCCATGAACTGCTGATCATCCAGGTGAAACAGGGTAACAACGGGATTGGAAGAAACGATCTTCCCATCCCCAAAAACCTCGCAATAGAAATGGGCTGCCCCGGAAGCATTGTTATCAAACCACAGGCAGGGATACATCGCATTTTTCATATTTCTGATTTTATAGTTGATACAAATCTATATATGACAACCAAGAATTTCGCAGGTGTAACAGGTCATTTATGAGGTGCATTTGCGACAAATTTGAAAAGAAGTAACCAATTTATCGTCATCTTTGTACGCATCGAGTATTACACACCTAAAATAGGCTCCTAAGAATAATATCAGTATGAAAGACTTAGTCATATTCATAACTTTACCAGTGTTTATGCTCACAGGATCATGCTCACAAACAGAAAGAAAAACAAAGGAAATTCAGCTTACGCATGACGCGTACGGTCATTTTCTTAATTCCACCCAGGCTTTCTCTCCTGACGATCAATGGATCGTATATGATACCAGGAATAATGATGGCGGGATTGGTGTTACGGGGGCCATAGAAATGGTAAATATTTCCGGAGAAGCGCCAAAGCTCCTTTATAAAACGAAAAACCAGACTAAATTTGGACCAGGTGTAGGTGCAGCTACTTTTTCACCTGTCGCACAAAGGGTTTTGTTCATTCATGGCATCCGTAACGCCAATGAGGATCAGCCATATGGCATGTCCCGCCGCACCGGTGTAGCCGTAGATATTGATAAACCAGGGGAGCCCATATTCATGGATGCCCGTAACATCAAAGCGCCCTTTACACCCGGCGCATTGCGCGGTGGCACCCATGCCTATTCCTGGAGCGGGGATGGCGAATGGATCTGTTTTACATACAATGATTATCCGATTGAACAGCTTTCAAAAGCCGATAGCGCCTATAGGGATCTCAGGACGATTGCAGTAATGGCTCCCGGTAAAGTAACAGTTATAACAGACAGTACGGAAGAAAATAACAGCGGGGAAAAATTTTCTGCCGTTGTGGCGGTAGTTACGGAAACACCCCGGCCCGGATCTGATGAAATAGATAAAGCTTTTGACGAAGGCTGGGTGGGAAAAAAAGGATACCAAAAAGCTGACGGAACCTGGCAAAACAGGGCAGTCGCTTTCCAGGGAAATGTTCGTGGTGAGCACAATGAAACTTTTACAGAAATATTTATTGCCGACATTCCGGACGACATCACGCGTGCAAAAGAAGGTCTTCCGCTGGAAGGTACTGTCGCTACCCGTCCTCATACACCTGAAGGATGTCACCAAAGAAGACTTACCCGTATAGAGGGAGGCATATCAGGTCCCCGGCATTGGCTGAAGTCGGTTTCCGATGGCAGCCTTATACTTTTTTTGAATAAAGATGCAGATGGAGTGGTTCAGGTCTACGGCGTCTCGCCCAACGGCGGAGCGGTAAAGCAAATAACCTTTAATAGTTTTTCAGTGGAAGGACCGATCAACATCAGTCCGGATGACAAGTCCGTTGCATACATAGCTGATAACAGTGTATTCGTGACCGATATTACCAACGGCAATACGCAAAGATTAACCAACAGTCATACAGAAGAAAAACCGGAAGGAGCAGTTATATGGTCCAACAACGGAAAAATGCTCACTTTCAACAAACGCGTGAATGGCTTTTACCAGATCTTCCTGATCACCATATAAGAACAAAAGCCCTGGTTATAATAAACCAAGGCTTTTATTTAATGTCAACCCGTCCTATAAGATTTTTTAGGTGCCGGAACGTAACCGGTACCGTAATAAATTAAGCGTTTATCATTAGCAACGACTATACTCTAACTTCAGCCCGTAAAAGTAAACCAGCATCATTAACCTGCCAATACTACAAACCGGTAGTTTTTAAAGTTGTAACTTCAATATTTATAAATATATAATGATATTAATACTTATAATTATAAGATTATAAACAATTAATAACTTAATAAAAACAATACTTTAACACATGTTAACCAATGTTAAAATTCACAATATAAAATAACGTAATCTCAATATTACTTCCGCTCATTTTTACAAGGGTCAAGCACCTAAATGCTGTACATTAGCCGGGTTATGATAAATCCGAAAAATAAACTGCAAAATAAGTTCGAAGAGGAATACAGCAAGCTGAATACAGAACAAAAGCTGGCTGTCGATACCATTGAAGGTCCTGTGATGGTGAATGCCGGTCCTGGTACGGGTAAAACCCAGATACTCGCGTTGCGGATAGGAAATATCTTACAGCAGACAGATGTCAATCCTAATAATATACTTTGCCTGACCTATACTGACAACGGCGCCGTGGAGATGCGCAACCGGCTGCTGCGTATCATAGGCAGCGCAGCCTATGGCGTTCGCATACACACTTTTCATTCCTTTTGCAATGAGGTGATACAGGATAATCTCACCTATTTCGGTAAACTCAATCTTTCACCCATTGGCGACCTTGAAGAAATTGAACTGTTTTATCAACTAATAGACGCTATCCCTCCCGATAATAAATTAAAACGTTTCAGGGGAGACGTCTACTATGAAAAGGACAGGTTGAAATCCTTATTCAGTCTCATGAAAAAAGAAGCCTGGACACCTGCATATGTGAACGAAAGGATCAGCGCCTATGTTGAAGACCTGCAAAACAGGGATGAGTTCAGGTACAAAAGAAAGTATAAAGGCTTTGAAGCAGGAGCGCCCAAAGAGGCAGCCATTGCCGAAGAAAAGGAAAAAATGGAAATGCTGCGTGCCGCCGTAAGTCTTTATCCGCAATACAATGCTATGATGGCAGATGCCGGCAGGTATAATTTTGATGATATGATACTGTGGGTACTGAATGCATTTGAGAACAACAACAATCTCCTGCTCGACTACCAGGAGCGTTTTTTGTACTTCCTGGCAGATGAGTTCCAGGATACCAGCCGCTCACAGAACCTGTTACTTCAGTATCTCACAGGTTATTGGAATGTTCCCAACCTGTTTGTTGTGGGCGATGCAGACCAAAGCATATTTTCTTTCCAGGACGCAAATGTTGAGAATATCAAAGCATTTGAAAAAAGATATGCAGGCCACCTGACCACCATTGACCTTATTAACAATTACCGGTCTGCTTCCCCGATATTAAATGCAGCACACGACCTTATCAGGCACAATACCGGCCGTGTGGTGAAGCCGGAAAATGACAAGCCGCTGATCGCATCCAATCCTGCTATAAAAGATATCGGCATGGAACCCATGATCGTGGAATATGCCAACGCCGGTCAGGAAGCAATTGATGTCACCATACAAATAGAAGAACTCCTTCGACAGGGAGTAAGCGGCAAAGAGATCGCTGTAATTTATCGCAACCATGCGCAGGTGGAAACCATCAGCTCGATGCTTGAGGGTAAAGGCATACCGGTAAATACGAGGAAAAAAATAGATATACTGGAACTGCCTTTTATTCAAAACCTGCTGTTGGTATTACAATGGATGGAAAGGGAAAGATATATTCCCTATAGCGGGGATGATATTTTGTTCCTGCTTTTACACAGCGATTTCTTTAAACTGGATCCGCTTACCATCGCCAGATTGACGATTGCCGTAAATGCAAAAAACAGGGCCGGTAAAGAAGATATGTTTTCGTTGCGTCGTATGATGGCGGAAGCGCCTGCTCCCAAAGCGGATCTGTTCCATCAACCAGACGGGCAGTCGGTAAAAGAGATCAGCGACGCACTTGAAACACTGCTAAAAGCTTCACAAAACAGCACGGTACAGCAATTGCTGGAGCAGGTCATTCAAAAAGCAGGCGTACTTTCCTATATCATGCAAAGCGCTGAAAAGCCGTGGCTGATGCAGGTGCTGAACGCATTGTTTGATCATCTGAAAGAAGAAAGCCGTCGTAATCCCGATATCACTTTAAAGGAGTGGTTAAATAATATTGAAATGATGAAGGCCAATCGCCTTCCTGTCCCCCTGTATAAAATCACAGCCAGCGATGACGGCGTGAATATGGTAACAGCGCATGGCGCTAAAGGGTCGGAATATGCACATGTATTTATAATTGGCTGTACCCAAAAAATATGGGATGACAACAACAGGGGTGCGAACCGTTCCTATAAGCTGCCGGACAACCTGGTAAGCAATAATACAACACCACCCGGTGAAGAAGAAAGTCGTCGCCTGTTTTATGTGGCGTTTACCCGCGCTAAAACGCATCTGCATATATCATATGCGGTAAAAGACGAAAAGGACAAAGAACAAACCCCGAGCACTTTTATCACGGAGTTGCAGGAAGACGGCGCATTGCAGGTGGTCAAAAAAGCCGTACCCGATATTTTGCTGGCGGATTATCTGTTGCAACGCTTCAAAGAAAAAGCAAAGCCTGAAATCCAACTGGTAGAAGCAGCTTATATAGATGAGATATTGAAGCGATACACTATGAGCGTCACGCATCTCAATAATTACCTGAGCTGCCCTTTAAAGTTTTATTACCAGAACCTGATCCGCGTACCTGCCGCCAAAAACGAAAGCATGGCTTTCGGCAGCGCTATTCACTGGTCTATAGAACGGCTTTTTATAAAGATGAAAGAGAACGGGAATATTTTTCCACCCAAGGAGGACCTGCTGGCTGACTTTAACTGGTATATGAAAAACAATCGCGAAGCTTTTACTCCTGAAGCTTTCAGACTGAAAACAGCTTATGGTGAAAAGATCCTGCCTGCTTATTATGATTATTATATAGACAAATGGAACAAGATCATTGTAGTGGAAAAACCTGTGCGGAATGTTACGGTTCAACATGTGCCTGTAAACGGCAAGCTCGATAAGCTGGAATTTAATGGAAAGCTGGTGAACGTGGTAGATTATAAAACCGGTAAATACGAAAATGCAAGAAAGAAACTGGTACGCCCTAACGACAAAGAGCCCAATGGCGGCGACTACTGGCGCCAGGCTGTTTTTTATAAGATTTTGCTGGATAACGATAAAACACATGACTGGAAGGTGGTGAGCACGGAATTTGATTTTATTGAGCCGGTAAATGATGAATATAAAACCGAGCTGGTGGAAGTAACTGAAGCCGATATTACAACGGTAACGCAGCAGATCATCACCACCTGGCAGAAAATACAGAACCGGGAATTTAAAACCGGGTGTGGTAAACCTGATTGCGATTGGTGTAATTTTGTAAAAGCCAATAACCTTGTTGTAACCCTGCACCCTGTTGACGAAGAAGAAACAACCTGATATTTATAAGATTATTGGCAACTGAAAACAGGCTAATTAACCGAAAGCCTTTAAGTTTGCCACTTATTGAAGCGGATATAAGCAAAGCATGAAAAGAATTTTCAGTCTGATAGTGACGCTCCTGGTTATATATGAAATAGTGATATTTACTTCGGGCTGCGCACAAATGGTGCCGCCGACCGGGGGACCCAGGGATACCATTCCCCCCGTTCTGTTGGGGGCCATGCCTAAAGACTCTACGCTGAACTTCACCGGCAAAAAAATCATCCTTGAGTTTGATGAATTTATTAATCTCGACAAACCCGAGCAGGAAGTCATCGTTTCACCTACTCCCAAAACAATGCCTTTGATGGAAGCGAAGCTTCGCAATGTTACGATCACGATCAAGGATACATTGGAAGAAAACACCACTTACAGCATCGATTTTGGCCGTTCTTTGAAAGACCTGAATGAAGGAAACCCGTTCAAAAACTTTACCTACCTTTTCTCCACCGGCAGCTACCTGGATAGCGGTATTTTGTCCGGCAAGGTAGTGCTGGCAGAAAATGGTAAAACCGACAGTACGCTGATTGTGATGCTGCACAAAAATTTTGAAGACTCTGCAGTAGCAAAAGAAAAACCGAGATACTATACCCGGCTTGACAGCGCCGGCTTGTTCCATTTCAGCCATATTGCACCGGGCACCTATAATATTTATGCTCTGAAAGATGCCGGCGGGCAGAAAATGTACATGAACGGTGCAGATCTTTTTGCTTTTTACGGCAGCAGTGTGGTGGTAGCAGACACCAATACGGTTAGCCCGGTTTTATATGCGTTTATAGAGGCGCCCGAGGCGGACCGGGGAGGGAGACCTGGCGGCGGGGGCAAATCTGCGGGTTCTTCCAAAACGCCTGCAAAAAAAGAAAAAACATTAACCGTTCAGACGAACCTGGAAGCTGGAAAACAAGATCTGCTTTCGGACCTGATCCTGACTTTCAGTGATTCGCTGGTTACATTCGATGAAACGAAGCTCCATTTTACAGATACTCTTTTTGCTCCCGTTACAGGCTATTCACTGGAAGCTGACACAACCGGCACGAAGATATCTTTCAAATACCCATGGAAAGAAGGGGAGAATTTTAAACTGATCCTGGAAAAAGATATAGCCAGTGATTCCTCCGGAGCCGGATTGGCAAAAGCTGATACCATCAGTTTCGAAACAAAAAAGAAAGAGGACTATGGTGCATTACGTCTCAGGCTTCCTAATCTTGATACCACACAAAATATCGTATTACTCCTGTTTAAAGGCGACAAGCTGGATAAAGCCCAGCCTGCAACAGGTAAAGAGATAAGGTTTGAACTTTTTCCACCGGGTGATTACGAGATCAGGGTGTTGTACGACCGCAATCGCAACAATAAGTGGGATACCGGCAATTACTGGGAAAAGATACAGCCTGAGAAAATCGTCACCATACCTAAAAAAAATACAATCCGGCCGAACTGGGACAACGAAATAACCATAGAGCTACCGGAAAATGAACCACCGGACGTACTCTCCAGGTAATGTAATGCTTAAAAGAAGTACCTGATTTGGGCGGTATAGGTATTCGATTTCAATGACCAACCCGTGTAATTTGTAAAGGCCCCGATAAATTGTCCGTTAAGTCCAAGTTCCCATTTATCTGCTATCGTATAACCAAGTTTAGCCTGGAACCCAAGCCAGATTCCTGGGTTCTTCAAATAATTATCCCAAACCTCTTCCCCAAAAAGTGTCCTGGTCCGGGTATACCTGTTTTTTCCATAAAATGCAAAGTTATAAGCGGCTCCTGCTCCAAAATAGATTTTCCGGTTTTCATTACGCAGAAAATTATATAAAAGAGAGATAGAAGGAGATATATTTGTTTGCTGAACAACATATGTTGTCTGATATGGCTCCGAAGTTCCGGTCATTTGTCTCGAGCCTGTTCCTTTGTAAGTTGCCGATGTATAAGTAACTTCTGCTCTAAATACCAGGTCCTGCAGATTTCTTGATGCTGACAGATCAGCGCCAAATGTTACAAATGGTACAAATCCTCCTGAAAAATTCATGTTTGCAAAGGGGAGAAAGGTTCCCATAAATTCTACATTCGCATATCCACCACCGACACCAGAAAAAAACTTGAGTTCAATTTTCGACTTCCGGGTAGCTTCCCAAGATATGCTGCCTTTCGCCTCATTTATCTGTTGTATGGCTTCCCGCAGATCTTTTTCCCTGTAATCAACTTTATCTATTTTATGTAACAATTGCGCCGGAAGCGATTGCAAACTGTTAAGCTGTTTTTTCAGCTGGACTATATACCTCCTTTCTGTATATATGTCGGTCCCTCTTCGGGAAACGTTATAAGTCAGTTCTTCAAATTCACCGCCTGTTGTATGGATATAAAAATGCTCTTTAAAATCAGTAAACTGGTAAAGCTCCACATCACCGCCATATAAAAGTCTTCTCAACCAAAGAGTATCCGTAGACGAAAGTATCTGTGATTCCGGGAGCAGGTCGGGTAATTTAACAGGGCGGTTATCTTTGGTGACAATTGCCCTCACATACTGATCATACCCCATGATATCAATAAACCGGATATCCTTTACCTGGTAGGATGTACCATCTTTTGAAAGGGAATCAGAAAAAAAATCAATAGTGTATGGATTCTTACGCCAGTTTTTATAGGCGACCCATCCATGCAGGGTATCGCCGGCGTTATTCACGATTAAAGCTTTCTTTTTAACGCTCTGCGCATTAACAGGAGAAGAGAAGAAAAATAGCAGGGCAAGGAGAATGGTTATTCTTTTCATACAGTTATCACTTTTACCAGCAATACGATGGTTTTCTAAACGTCCGCTGTTTATCTTTGTTGCATGCAAATCTCCTCTTCCCTTCTTGAAAATGCGGTCAATGAGTTTTCCAGGCTTCCCGGTATAGGGAAAAAAACCGCTTTGCGACTGGTTCTTCACCTCATCAAACAATCCCCGGAAGAGGTGTCAAGACTTACTGAAGCGATGGACAGGATGAAAAAGGAGCTGAAATTCTGCCAGGTATGTAATAATATTTCCGACAACGCCCTTTGTAATATCTGTTCCAATCCTATGCGAAAAAAGGAAACTATCTGCGTGGTGGAAAATATCAGGGATGTGATAGCCCTGGAGAGTACACAACAATATAACGGGCTTTACCACGTGCTGGGTGGCATTATTTCACCCCTGGATGGCATTGGTCCGGACCAACTCTTTATTGAGTCGCTCGTACAGCGGATCACTCCCGACATAAATGAAATTATATTTGCCTTGAGCCCCAATATCCAGGGTGATACCACGATCTATTACATCCAGAAAAAGCTGGAAGCTGCTCTTGCTTCAGGCTTAAGGATCACGACCATTGCAAGGGGTATTTCGTTTGGAGGAGAACTGGAATATGCAGATGAGCTGACACTGGGACGCAGTATCCAGAACCGGATGCCTGTTGAAAAGTATGTTTCACATTAGAAAATACTTTCATGTTTTTATATCAGTAAGCTTTGTTACCTTTGCTGTCTCATTACAGGTGGATTTGTTTATTGTTCGGCCTGCATCAATTGAACTAATAAACGCAAGGGAACTGCCCGGTTTCCAAACGTTACAGGTTCAATTCATTACATCCCGCGTAAGCATTCGACCATCTGTTCAAAACAAAAAAGAATGGCAAGTAGTATCAGGGAAGCGCTCCAGAAGCGGATTTTGGTAATTGATGGTGCTATGGGCACCATGATCCAGAGGTATAAGCTGGCAGAATCCGATTACAGGGGGGAAAAATTTAAGGACTGGCATTGCGATGTGAAGGGAAATAATGACTTACTGAGTATTACCCGTCCGGAGATCATTACAGACATACACAAACAATACCTGGATGCAGGCGCTGATATCATAGAGACCAATACCTTCAGCAGTACCGCCATTGCCATGGCGGACTACGATATGCAGGAGCTGGCCTATGAGCTGAATGTGGCTTCCGCCAAATGTGCCCGGGAAGCGATCACACAAACCGGCAAACAAGCCTGGATCGCCGGCGCCATTGGCCCATTGAATAAAACGCTCTCCCTCTC
>Ga0222419_101098_pt1 | contig 11786 bp, 9 predicted proteins | sample 1B20Ametagenome_FD_182474 | JGI IMG/M metagenome (GOLD analysis project Ga0222419, IMG submission 182474) | Enriched microbial communities from leaf-cutter ant dump, University of Wisconsin, Madison, United States - 1B20A (version 2) | ecosystem: Environmental > Terrestrial > Nest > Insects nest >... | reverse complement strand
GCTATTTCTTCCGCAATTACCCGGAACAGCCGGTTGCCTTCTGTTGTTTTCAGGTTGATAATAGGGCGCAGATGGATCTCGCCACTCCCTGCATGGGCATAGTGAACGGAGTAGAGCTGGTGCTTTTTCAGAATCTCGTTAAAATCGCGGATAAAATCCGGCAGGTCATTCACATCTACCGCGGTATCTTCAATTACAGGTACGGCTTTTTCATCTCCCGGCAGGTTGCTCAGCAACCCGAGACCTGCTTTTCGCAACGCCCATATTTTTTTGGTGTCCTCCCCGAATAATAACGGGAAATGGTACCCCAGTTCTGCCGCTTTCATGTCCCTCTCCACCTTTTCCGCTACAGCTTTTATCTCCTCGCGGGTTTCGGCCCTGTATTCTATCACCAGGATGGCCCCCGGATCGCCCAGAACAAAAAAGCGGTTTTTACTATGCTCAATATTTTCTTTGGTGCAATCCAGTATATAGTGGTCTATCAGCTCGCTGGCGGAGGGATGGTATTTAAGTCCTATCAGGTTGGCTTTTAAAGCTTCGTCTACCGAGTAGAAATGCACGCAAAGCAGTCCTGCCTCTTTGGGGGGCAGCGGGTTGATGTGTAATTTGATCTCTGTAATAAATGCCAGGGTTCCTTCCGATCCGGCAATCAGCCTGCAGAAATTAAAATCGGGCGCGCCTGCATGAAACGGGGCAGAATCCAGCAATATATCTACGGCATAGCCGGTGTTGCGTCTTTCTATGGAAGGTTTGGGAAATTCCCTGCGGATCTCTTCCTGGTTGTCGTAGTTGCTGAGCATGCTGCGGATATCCCTGTATATAACGCCCTCCAGGTCGTTTTGCTCACATTTACGATGAAACGATTCCAGGTCCAGCGCTGAAAAAGTTGTTTCCGAGCCGTCGCTCAGGAAAGCTTTTACCTCCAGCAGGTGTTCCCGGGTGCTGCGGTATACTACCGAATTGGAGCCGCAGGAATTGTTGCCGACCATTCCGCCGATCATCGCCCTGTTGGCAGTGGAGGTCTCCGGCCCGAACAGGAACCCGTGTGGTTTCAGGAACATGTTCAGCTCGTCGCGGATCACGCCGGGCTGCACCCGCACCCAGTGTTCTTCTGTATTCAGTTCCAGTATCCGGGTGAAATGTTTGGATATGTCCACTACGATACCGTTGCCCACTACCTGCCCTGCCAGGGATGTGCCTGCCGCACGGGGGATCAGGGAGGTATTGTTGCGGGCGGCAAAATATATCAGCTTCTGTATATCTTCATTAGTACGTGGAATGGCTACTGCCAGGGGAAGCTCACGGTATGCCGATGCGTCTGTTGCATACAATGTCTTCATTACTTCATCATAATACAAATCTCCCTCTAGCTCCTTTGAAAGACTGTCCAGCTTTGTCTTCATCCGAATATCAATAGATTATTTTACAAGGTAAATCCGGGTTTTCACACCTTTTTCCGATTCAAAATGCAAAAGTACTATAAGAAAGCTTGCTATTGTTAGCCAATAGGTGTTTTTCAACCTGGTAGGTCCCAAAGCGGTTGTATGAAACAAAAAATGACGCTTTTATGCCGTTTTTTTTATACCTGATGCAATGCCGTAGTTGGGTGTTTGTGGGAGTGCCTGTGTGCAGCATCACCAACAACAGTAATGAACTGATATTGTTGGCGGCGGCTGTGTGCAAATCCACTTACCACACCAGCAATGGGCAGCAGCTTCCAGGGTAACGGAATACCTCCGGGAAATCAAATTTCGTTCATAAAAATTTGTTAGCCTTGACTAACATCTTGTTAATATTACTGGCTTCTTTAGGCTGGGCAGGAATATTTTCCTAATTTTAAAGACAGGACATCCTCACATGAATGGCACCTGATTTGCTTTAGAATAGTTATCTAAGAAAAGAATGTTATGAACTCCAAGAGAAACAACGACATATTGATCGCTGCGGCAGCAGGTATTGCTGCAGGTTTGCTGGTATTTGCCTTCAGGCTGACCAAAAGAGAATTTAAAAGCAGGAAGATGTTAAAAGAAATATCCGATGAAGGCTACGAAACCGCGACGGATGTGTTGTTTCCTGAAAATGCAGAGCTTGGAAAGAAGCTGCACTACGGCCCGGTGATCCCCAATTAATGGCTGAGCTTATTTTTCACCTCTTCCGGAACAGAAGCCACCTTTTTTAACCCATAGTTGAAGCAGACCATCGTTGTTTGCGCATATGCGATGGGAATGGTTTTATTGTCCCGGGTGGTTTCAATCCGGTAATATAATTCAAAGCTTGCCCGTTCAAAATCGCCGGCAACCACCCAAACGGTTAAGATATCCCCATAAAATGCCTCCCGTTTGAATTCTATGGATACGCTGCCCATGATCAGCCCGGTATCCCCGGATATTTGTGTTTCGGTTAACCCGGATCCGGCCAGGAACTGCAGTCTTGCTTCATGGATAATAGAAAGGATACTGTCATTACCCACATGTCCGCCATAATTTACGTCGGTAATACGAACGGGGATCTGCGTGGAAAACCGGAAGAGGGGCGGGAGATGAACTTTGATTCTGGACATTCGATATTTTTTATCTGCAGGGGCAAATATAATCGAATGTGTGATGCCCGGAATAGATCTATTTCTTTTCCTGGCTTTCCTGGATGAGCTCCATAAGCTCGGCAATATCCATGAAGTTATCGGCTGTGGGTACAAAGGAAGAGTTGCCTACTTTTGTTTTCCAGTCTTTGAAAATGCTTTTCCAGTACTGGCTCTCCCTGAGGATCACATCCAGCAATTCTTCTTTGCCTTCTGCATTCAGGTATTGAATGGTATTCCTGAATTTTGAGGAAACCCGCATGGATTGCCCGTTAGGACCCGTCATCATGAAATAGCTGTTAGGCAGGTCCAGGAGGCTTACATCTTCTCTCACTTCACCTTTCAGGTTCCTGATCTTCCTGCTCAGCCCACCGGTCATATCCATCCTGTCTGTAAAAGATTTGTTTTCTATGGAGATAGGAGAAGGGTTCCTGCTAAAGGGTTCATATGCATAGAGATGATCGCTCTCTGTGGTTTTGTTGCTGCCTTTACCGATGACCTGGTTGGATGCAATGGTGTACCGGGGAGTGCCCGGGTTATTTTCCGGTTGCCCGGCGGGGCTTTCTGTGGCAACGGACTTCTGTTCCTCTTTTTGGGGAAGGGAAGTATTTTTTTCTGAAGTCACATTTTCCGGCACATCTTCTTTGAAGATAAGCTGGTTGACCGCAACGAACATGACCCCTATAAATGCCGCCGCTGCCAGCGCCCTGAACAGCAGGCCATTCTTTTTACGGAGGGGCACTATTTTAGGTTCATGCAGCATTTGCTGAATATTGCCCCAGGCGTTATACGGAACGGGTTCCTGCGCGTCAAAAAGTTTTTGTTTAAATACTACCAGGTCTCCATGCTCAAGGTCACGACATATGTTATCCCATGCCGTTTCCGGCGGCTGTTCTTCTGTATGGAAGAGCTTTTGCTTAAATACCACAAGATCCCCGTTATCCAGGTCATGGATCACCCTGTTCCAGAGATGCTCCGGGGGCGGTACTTCGTGGTTATATATTTTCTCCTTCCATTCCATTGGGTTCGTTCAGGTCAGTGTTTTTGATAGGTCCTGATAATATTCTGTAATATAGCTTTGGCTCTTGCCAGTTGCGATTTACTTGTTCCTTCGCTGATGCCCATCATCTCCGCTATTTCCTTATGCGAGTATCCTTCAATCACATACAGGTTAAAAACGGTCTTATAGCCAGGTGACAGTTGCCGGATGATCGCCTGCAGGTCTTTGATGCTTAAGCTATCCAGCGCCGAGGCATCCCTGGCTTCCATTACATTTTCGTGCGTTTCGGTAACAGGATATACATTGGCTTTCCTGCGGTAATGCTCAATGGCAGTATTTACGAAAATGCGCCGTATCCATCCTTCAAATGAGCCTTCGCCCCGGTACATGCCCAAATTCCTGAAGACTTTCACAAAACCATCCTGCAAGATGTCCTGTGCGTCGTCATTTTGTCCGGCATACCGAAGGCTGACTGCGTACATTTTAGGAGAGAACCGCTTATACAGTTCCTCCTGCATTTTTCTATCTCCCTCAAGGCATCCTCTTATCAAGTCGCTCTCAGGTATGATATGGTTGCTTTGTTCAGACACTTTTTAAATAAATTCTATAAAAATCAGGTAAAATTTTCATTTGTCAACAAAAAGCCGGTCAATTTTGAAACGGCTTTACTACGGTGGCTGTACCGGTTCTTTTCTTCGAGCGACATTTCTGCAAACGTCCGGGTGTCGCCTTCCGGCACAAATACAGGATCATATCCAAAGCCATCTGTTCCCCTGGGTTCCTCAGCGATCCTGCCTTCGCAAATGCCGGCGAATGTATGCTCTATCTCATTAATTATCAATGATATAATAGTTTTGAACCGGGCCCGCCTGTCCGTTTTGCCCTCCATGTTGCGCAGCAGCTTCTCCACATTTTTGGAAAAATCCCTGTCATCGCCTGCATACCGGGCGCTTTTTACCCCGGGCTCTCCCTGCAGCGCATCCACTTCAAGCCCCGTATCCTCGCCAAAGCAGCTGAGCCCGGTAAGCCGGTAAATAGTCCCGGATTTTTCCCTTGCATTTTCTTCCAGGGTATGGTGCGGTTCGGGAATGTCGATGGTAATGCCGGCATCCCGCATGGTGATCAACTCGAATTTTCCTGCCAGCAGCGGCTTGATCTCGTTTACTTTATGTTGATTGGAGGTAGCGAAAATTAGTTTTTGCATAGTTTCAGCTATAGTTCAAAAAGTGCCTGCAGTGCCTTCCACAGTGCGGATTTTAGTGATTTATCCCCCTGTATAACCGCCAGGTCGGGGGCGGAAAGATAACTAATATTATTATGTTTATATATCTGGAAATGGGGAAACTGCATGGGAAGCCCGATCTCGTCAGGTATTACACCCAGTAGCAGCATTTTTGCGGGCTGCGTCTCTGCCTGCAGCGTCTGGTAGCTTTCGGGCGTCCGGTGAAGGTTAAAGAGTGCGACATCTTTCATCGAAAGCTTGCAGGCATTGAGGACGCCGGTAAAAAATTCGAACAACTCGTTGCTCAGGTAAGGAGCATCGCTATGGTTTACCAGTACCGTGATATTTCCGGCATTATCACCCATGTATTTGGGCGTATGCCTCGCAGGGTCCGGCGGCGGTTCATCTTTTGTTGCCGGGTGGTGATCTTCGGCAAACAACGGGAGGGTATACAGTCTTGCCACTGTTTCGGAAGATAATTTTAAACCTTTTAAGCTCATAAACTATTTAATAGGCCTGTAATAGCAAAGTTTTTTCGTTTCTTTGCAGCAAAAATAAACTTTTATGGTAGCCGCATTGGATATTCAGGTTACAAAAGTTAAGAAAAGCAAATTAAGCGATCTTAGCCTGGATAATTTAGCGTTTGGAAAACATTTTACAGATCACATGTTGGTAGCAGAATATGCCGATGGGCAGTGGACAAGCGTCGACATTTTACCTTACCAACCGCTCACATTAGACCCCTCACTGGCGGCCATTCATTACGGACAATCCATTTTTGAAGGTATCAAAGCGTATAAAGATGCTTCCGGAAATGCCTTTATATTCCGCCCGTACGATAACCTCAAACGTTTTAATTTGTCGGCACAACGCATGAATATGCCGGAAGTGCCGGAAGAGATATTTATTGAGGGAATGCGCAGGCTGATCGAAGTGGATAAGAGCTGGATCCCTAATAAAAAAGAACATTCACTTTATATCCGCCCTTTCATGTTTGCTACGGATTGTATGCTGGGAGTGCGCCCTTCCGAGACGTATAAATTCCTGATCATTCTCAGTCCGGCAGGACCTTATTTTCCACGTCCCATGAGGATATTGGTAGAGGAAAAATATACCCGTGCCGTTAAGGGCGGTGTGGGTTTTGCAAAAAATGCCGGTAACTATGGCGGTAGCCTGCTGGCAGCTACCGAAGCGCAGGCAAAAGGGTACGACCAGGTGTTGTGGACCGACCCCGTAGAGCATAAATGGTTGCAGGAAGTAGGGATGATGAATGTGTTTTTTGTATTGGGAGATACGGTTGTTACCCCGTCCCTGGAAGAAGGAACCATCCTGAATGGCGTTACCCGCAACAGTGTTATAACCGTGTTGAGAGACATGGGCAGAAAAGTAGAAGAAAGACCGGTAAATGTAGACGAAATAATTGCTGCCCATAAAGCAGGTAACCTGAAAGAAGTATTTGGTACCGGCACTGCTGCTACCATTGCCTATATTTCAACGCTTGCGTATGGCGATTATGTAATGGACTTCTCGGAGAAAGACTGGGGATTGAGCACAGAAGTGAAGCGCAGGTTAACTGCCATCCGCGACAAGGAAATGCCGGATACGCATAACTGGTTGCTGAATGTGTAAGTGATCGTTGCAGGATATTGGTCAGTCCATCAAATGGACTCATTATATTACAGGGTTCCGGATATCCGGAACCTTTTTTATATTAAGGTAAAGGTGCTGTCCGGGTATTTTTGTCTGTTCTGCCGGGTAAACGATCGGTGCAACTCAAGCACTTTGAAATTGATATAATCTTGTAACGTCATTTCAGGCTGCTATAAATCAGCGACCTGGAAAGATTGTGTGAGGACATGCAATTGGGTGACCCGTTGCCCCTGCGCGCATCTTCACGTATAGTTTCTGACCCCGGATCCTCTATATGCTGATCCCTTCCAATGGTAGTTTTTGAAATCTTTGGCAAGTCTGCATGCGGGCAACCGCAAACGAACGCGGCATACTGAAATAAGACGAATATGGTACGGGCGGAAAAGCCACAACCGGCACTTCCAGTATATTTGCATTCTCTGACAATAAAAGACAACAATGAATAATATTTTTTTCAGTCCTTTTCATACGCCGTTTGAATCCGTTCCGTTTTCGAAAATTCCTTCCGAAGCTTATAAGGACGAGATCGTAAAAGGCATTGCGGAAGCAATGGCGGAAGTGAACCGCATAGCAGATAACCAGGAGGCCCCTGACTTCCATAACACCGTGGCAGCATTGGAACGTAGCGGTAAGCCTTTAAATATCGCCAGCTCCGTTTTTTTTAACCTTACCTCGGCGGAAACGAACGATACCCTGGAAAAAATAAAAGAAGCGGTATCACCCTTACTGGCTGCTTTCGGTAATGATATAACCCTCAATGAAAAGCTTTTCCGGCGGATAGAAGCAGTGCATGTTAACCAGGACAATGCCCCGCTTACCGGGGAGGAAGCCCGGCTGCTGGATAAAACCTATAAACGTTTTACGCGTAACGGTGCGCTGCTGGATCCTGCCGATAAGGAAAAGCTCCGGGAGATAGACCAGGAGCTGGCCAACCTGACGGTGAAATTTTCCCGGCATGTGCTGCAGGATACCAATGACTATTGGCTGCACCTCACCGAACAGGCAGATGTGGAAGGCATTCCTGATTCTATCCTGGGCATGGCTGCTGCAGAAGCGGCTTCCAGGAAGCTGGACGGTTGGGTATTCACATTGCAGTATCCCAGTTATGTTCCGTTTATGACCTACGCCACCAACAGGGAACGCCGCCGGCAATTATATATAGCGAATGCGCGCAAGGCTTTCGGCGATAATGAACGCAACAATGAATCCATCGTAAAAAAAATTGTCTCATTAAGGCAGGAGCGGGCACAGTTGCTGGGGTTTGATACCCATGCCGGCTTTGTGCTGGAGGAAAGAATGGCGTCTGCACCTCCGATCGTAAATGATTTTCTTGCCGACCTGCTGGTGAAGGCCCGCCCTTTTGCCGAAAAGGATATTGAAGTGCTGAAAGAAATGGCTGCAGCAGACGGTATTAAGGAAATGATGCCTTATGACCACAGCTACTATGCTGAAAAGCTGCGGGTAGCGCGTTACAGTTATTCGGAAGAAGAAATAAAGCCCTATTTTTCCCTGCCCCTGGTGCAGCAGGCGGCTTTTGATGCCGCCGGGAAATTGTACGGACTTCGTTTTGAAAAACGGGATGATATTGAAGTATATCATGAAGAAGTGGAAGTATATGAAGTGCTGGAGAACGGGACGCATAAGGCGTTGTTATATACGGACTGGTTTCCCAGGAAGGGTAAAAGAGCGGGTGCATGGATGACTTCCTTCAGGGATCAGTCGGTTGAAGTTGGTGTGAACCACCGTCCGCACATCAGCATGGTAGGTAATTTTTCCCGTCCTAACGGAGATACCCCCTCGCTGCTGACATTCAACGAAGTAACGACCCTGTTCCATGAGTTCGGACATGCCCTGCACGGCATACTGGCAGACACGGTATTTGAAAGCCTGAGTGGCACCAGTGTTTATTGGGATTTTGTAGAACTGCCCTCACAGTTCATGGAGAACTACTGTTACGAAAAATCTTTCCTGTCCACTTTTGCGCGGCATTACAAAACGGGTGAAATACTACCGGAAGAAAAAATAGACAGGATCGTTGCCTCTGCCAGCTTTATGGAAGGCTACCAGACACTCCGGCAATTGTCATTCGGCATACTGGATATGGCCTATCATACCAATCAGTTTAAAGAAAGCGACTCCCTGGAAGCTTTTGAAAAAACAACGATAAAGCAAACAACCCTGTATCCCAATATTGAGAAGACGGCGGTCAGTCCTTCGTTCTCCCACATATTTGCAGGCGGTTATGCCGCAGGATATTACAGCTATAAATGGTCGGAAGTGCTGGATGCCGATGCTTTTGAAGCGTTTAAAGAAAAAGGGATCTTTGATGCTGCTACAGCAGCAAAATTCAAAACACTTCTCAGTAAAGGAGGAACGGAAGATCCCATGGAGCTATATATTGCGTTCAGGGGTAGAAAGCCTAATCCCGAGGCGTTGTTGCGGCGCGCCGGGTTGGTATAAGTGAATGTTGTTATAAAATTTTTAAGAGCCATGCAGTGATCCTGTATGGCTTTTTTGATCAAAGGCATGGCAGGGATTTTCAGATGAATCCAATTCATTTCGTTCAAGCAATAACAGTGGTGAAATAATCTTCATCTCCTTTTTCCCGATAAGGTAAATGGATTTCCGGATCAGGTAAACGATAACAGTAATAGTAAAATAATATTGCGCCCAATTAGAAACGGGTTCATTTCCCTTTGGTGAGCACTATTCTCATTGCGGAAAAATCATGGATAAACAAATGCCGCAATAATAGCTCAGGTTTTCGTTCTATACAATTTTTCCGGCAGGTGTCTCACCGGCCGGAAGCGGATACTACAGGTTAGGTATCACCCGCCTGCGAAGATTTGAACTTTTTCACCGAAGGTAAATACGCCCAGTTAAAATCCCGGTATATGTTTAAAAAGCTGCTGTTTTTTATCTTTTGGTTTTCCACTCCTCTTTTTCTTCTTGCCCAGTCATCACGGGTGAAGGGTACTGTGATCGGTTCTGACGGCGCACCGGTGGAAGGTGTGTCTGTTCAGGTTGAAAACAGATCAATCGCTACCCTCACGGACGCTGCCGGTGACTACGAGCTGAATAATATTCCATCCGGCACCTGGAAGATTGTTGTTTCTGCCGTGGGCAGCCGCATACAGAAAAGACAGTTTACCATTGCGGCCAATGAAACACTGAATATGAATTTTGAACTGGAAGCTACTTCTACGGAACTGGAGGAAGTGTTGGTCAACGGGCGTAAGAACACAGAACACGCTTCTGTCAGCTTACGGTTGAAAACACCGCTGCTGGAGGTTCCGCAAAACATACAGGTAATAGATGACAATGACCTGAAAGCACAGCAGATTATCAGTATGAGTGATGGCGTAGTAAGAAATGTGAGCGGTGCCGTGCGGCTGGAACACTGGGGCGATATGTATACGAACATTGTAGCCAGGGGCTCTCAATTGCAGGCATTCAGGAATGGCTTTAATGTGGTGGCTTCTTACTGGGGACCGCTTACGGAAGATATGAGCTTTGTGGACCGTATAGAATTTGTAAAAGGTCCGGCAGGGTTTATGTTGTCCAACGGCGATCCCAGCGGCTTATATAATGTTGTTACCAAAAAACCTACCGGCACTAATAAAGGCGAAGTAAACTTTACACTCGGCAGCTTTAACCTTTACAGGACCAGCCTGGACCTTGACGGTTCATTGAGCAAGGATAAAAAAGTTTTGTACAGGTTAAATATTGCTGCACAGGCAAAGGGCTCGCACCGGGATTACGAGTATAACAACCGTTATGTGATCGCACCGGTAGTATCGTATCAGGTAGACGACAATACCAGGCTTACTTTTGAATACAACGGCCAGTTTGCCAATATGACGGAAGTGGGTTCTTATTATATATTTTCTCCTACGGGATATGCTACCTACCCAAGGAATTTGACTTTTACCAACCCGGGACTTCCGGCTACAAAAATAAACGACCATAGCGGTTACGTGATCTTTGAACATTCGTTTGACAAGAACTGGAAGTTTACCGCGCAGGGCTCTTATTTCAAATACCTGCAGCAGGGGATGAGCTCCTGGCCCTCTATGGTGGACCCTGACAATGGAAAGATCCTCCGGAATTTTGGCATATGGGATGCAAAGAGCACGATGGTGCTCGGTCAGGCTTTTTTAAACGGTGAGTTTTATACTTCTGGTATACGGCACCGGTTACTGGCAGGGGTAGACGCTGCCAATAAAACCTACTATGCGGATTGGGGACAGTCTCATGATGTAGATACGCCCGACGAGCTTTTTGATCCTGCTGCACCGGGTTATGGCATTCCTGCAAATGGTTACCCCGTGTTTGACAGGAGTACACCTATAGAAGAAAGGGCTGCATTGGGCTGGGGAGTGATGAAACAGCGGTATGCGAGCCTGTATGTCCAGGACGAGCTGGCTTTCTTTAAAGATCGTCTCCGGCTCACCCTGGCCGGAAGGTATACAGATGTGAAGCAGGTATATGGGGTAGATGAGCCATATGAGGCCGCCAAACATTTTACACCCAGGGTTGGGCTGAGCGGTTCTATAGATGCAAACACCTCCCTGTATGGTTTGTACGACCAGGCGTTTATTCCGCAAACGGGCGTATTGACCAGTGGGGGAAAAGTGCAGCCGGTCACCGGGAATAACCTGGAGTTGGGTATAAAAAGAAACTGGTTCAAAAACAAGTGGAGTACTACATTGTCAGTATACAGAATCATCAAAAGAAATGAGCTGACTGCTGATCCTGCCTCTAATCCGAATGCACCTACCAGCATTGTGCTGGGAGAAAAAACAGCGAAAGGAATAGAGCTGGATGTTCGCGGAACCGTATTGCCGGGTTTTACCGTAACGGCCAATTATGCTTACACAGATGCAAGGGTCACCAAGGTAACGGAAGGGGTAACAGCGTATAAGGATGACCAGATCGTACCCGGGTTTGCAAAGCATACGGCAAACGCCTGGGTGGCGTACGAACTGCAGAAAACCGCCCTGAAAGGTGTAGGTATTTCTGGTGGCTTTACCTTGCTGTCAGACAGGTACACCGCCTGGAGCCTGGATGGCTTGCAGCCCGAAGATTATTTCAAATTGGATGGCGGTATATTCTACACGAAAAACAAATACAGGATTACGTTAAATGTATTTAATATCCTGGATGCCTACTTGTACAACGGCTCCTATTATGAAATGCCGTCCATCGCCGGCGACTGGGATTCGGTGAAACCGGGCTATTACTACCAGACGGAACCACCAAGAAACATCCGGTTGAGCGTCAGCTACCGGTTTTAATTTCGTTTTTATTGGTCTATGGCAGGGTACAAATAGTGC
>Ga0222419_101096_pt1 | contig 11810 bp, 8 predicted proteins | sample 1B20Ametagenome_FD_182474 | JGI IMG/M metagenome (GOLD analysis project Ga0222419, IMG submission 182474) | Enriched microbial communities from leaf-cutter ant dump, University of Wisconsin, Madison, United States - 1B20A (version 2) | ecosystem: Environmental > Terrestrial > Nest > Insects nest >... | reverse complement strand
AATGATAAACCAACTATAGCAGGAAGTAAATTGTTATCTATAGCTATTACGGTACTGTTTTTTTTGATAACTACCTCATGGCTTTTTTGGGGGCCTATTTATGGTAAGCATTTATTAGAACAATGTAAATAAATAATGACTCACCCAACAGATGCCAGCGTCTCGCTTGTGCCGATAATTAAAATACAACAGCCCGGCGCTGCCGGGCTGTTGTATTTTAAGAAGCATATGCTTTTTTAGCTTTATGGTCTCTTAGGAAAGCATCCATGAGAGCGAACAGATGTGCTTTATCATCGGGCGGCAGTTGTTGTATATCCGTAATGCGTTTTACAATGTTTTTTTCCAGCAATACATTGCTGTTACCAGCCAGATAATCCAAAGATACCTCAAGAGCGTCGGCGATCTTTGCCGCTACTTCAATAGAGGGTTTTACTTCATCGCGTTCAAACTTGCCGATGGATGATATCCCCACTGTTTCCAACGGCTTTACCGAGCTCACTTTGTGAAATGCCTTTACGATTGTTTCTTCCTAACGTTGGTATTCCGGCTGCATCGTCGTTGTTGGTATTAAGCATAGCAAGTGAGTATGGCGTAACAACAGTCCTTTGGAAGAAAAGGATTATTATACTATTGATCCGTCCAAGATAGCTTTTACTTCTCGGTAGAATCTGCCTAAGCATAAGTCAGTACGGGGGGATGGACAAAAGATAGGTCCTGCTATTACCTTAAAAGTAATGGCAGGTGATAAAATAAACATCCACGCCAGCAGCTGGTATAAGCTCAACGGGTTAACACCAGACGCCCCTGCCAATCCATTAACTGACCTGGTAGCCGCCTTGATCAGCGGCGTAGGTGGCGCGGCGACATCCGCGCATGGAGGGACATAATCAATGACCTCGGGAACAGCGGTATCCTGAACCCCGAAGCTACCGGCTTCCTGAATTCCAGGAGCTATGCTACCGGTAAACCTAAAGCCTACCTGAACTGGATATTGCTGGATGAGCAGTTTAAATATGTAAGTGAGGGCAGCGGTTTTGAACAATGAGGTGTGTAGATTTTGCCCATCATTTTCTGTTTAATATTGTGGGGAATTGAAAAGGGCAGCTCCGCAGATATTTTGTAGCTAAGGCGGAATCGCTTCGTGATACATTACTATGAATTCTACCGTTAAAAAGCATAGCGGAAAGTCGCTGATGCTTGAAAAAAACTGCTTGTCATTTGCTTGTCAAAATCACTGGCAGTAAGCGTAAAAAAACAGTTTTTTTTCAAAACAAAAAAGGCTGTAAGTCAATCACTTACAACCTTTTTAACGTGCCCGGGACTGGATTCGAACCAGCACACCTCGCGGCGCCGCCACCTGAAGACGGTGCGTCTACCAATTTCGCCACCCGGGCGTCCTTTTGGGGTTGCAAATATAAAGCTATTATTTTTCATCCTGCAAATATTTCTCGCAAAATGGATCCTCCTTTATAGAACGTTTATCTCATTACGGGGAGAAGCCCGGAATGCCGGACAATGATTTTTCATACGCTTTTCTACTGGTAATCCGGTAGAAAAAATTAAAGGATTCATGCGATTGCGGTATCCCCGGCCAAGCATGACCTTTATATTATGAACGGCAACCAGGCAGGACATCCCGGCCGGTGAAATAAAAAGCATACAGATGAAACTGATCCCGGTATTAGCATTGATCCTTTGCTGCCACACATTGATGGCACAAAAGGAAAGCCTTGAAAAAGGTAAAAAAGTATATGTAGCAGCAGGCAGCAGCGACGATGCCCAAAAAGTAGCTGCTTATACCCGTGAAAAGCTGTCTGACTGGGGTTACTGGAAAGTGGCGGATACTAAAAAAGAGGCTGACTTTGTACTAAGGCTGGAAATCGGTACGCATGGCGGTGTTACCTGGACATCCTGGGGCGGAAAATCCGTGCAGGTAATGGCCACCATAGAAACCAGGGATGGAAAAAACATATGGCAATCCAAAAGATACAAAAGCAGTCCAAACGGCAGCAATCATTTCAATTCGGCCAATGCCAGTGTAAACAAGCTGATCAAAGGACTCAGGACCGAATTCGGACGGGGATAACATGAGAAAACAGCTATACCCTTTAAAGTCTGCCGCACGGCAGACTTTTTGTTTTTCGCTGATATATGCACAATGCCTTTTTAAAGAAGAGGTTTGATCGTCGTTTTCTGCCTGTCCGGGATGAATGTGTCTGTAACGGTTTCATTTTCTGCTCATCACCCGGCATCCCTACAGGACGGGCGGCTGTTTATGCGAAACAGGGCAATCTGTATTTCATTGAAAATCTCCGGGATGAACGTAATATGCAATTCAAAATTTTTACCTACAACTTTGCTGGCTACTCAATTCAAGTCCGCCCGGATACCCGGTCGGATGGGGTCACCACCGCCTGCGCAGATTCCCTTCCCGGCATGCCGTGCATCAATTTTTCAAATTCTTTCCTATATTTACATCCTTGAAAAAAGCAACAGGCATATTATTTCTTTCTTTATACATGCTCGCTTTTACGGAGTTTGAACAGCTTTTGAAAGTGCCCTACCTGATGGAACATTTTAAAAAGCACCAGGTCGAAACGCCGGATATGAGCTTCAGCAGGTTTATCAAGATCCACTACCTGATGCCCATACAGGATGATGATGATTTTGAACAGCACGAATCACTGCCTTTTATAGGCATTCACCAGCATGTAAATGTCAGTGTTTGCGCACCCTGCCATATCCCGGTAAAAGTGCTTCCACCTCCTCCCCCATCCACAGAATTCTTTTGTTATAACGAAGTCAATAAACCCCAGTTTTCCACCTTCGATATTTTCCAGCCACCCCGTTGTGCCTGATATTATCCTTTAAGTAATATCATTTTTTAAGGCACAAAAATAATTGCATGTTAAACGCTATTATTCGCTTTTCCGTAAGGAACAAGCTGATCATAGGTTTATTCACTGCTATGCTTATCATAGCAGGTGTTATGAACCTTCGTACACTTTCCATAGATGCGCTGCCGGATATCACCAGCAACCAGGTACAGGTCATAACGGTTTCCCCTTCGCTGGCGGCGCCGGAAGTGGAGCGCCTGATCACATTCCCGCTGGAGCAGGCTACGGCCAATATTCCCGGCATGGTTGAAATGCGTTCCATCTCCCGGTTCGGACTCTCTGTTCTCACCGTTGTATTCAACGATAAAACGGATGTATACTGGGCCCGCCAGCAGATCAGTGAACGGCTGCAACTGGTGCGGGAACTGATACCACCCTCAGCCGGCACACCTGAGCTGGCGCCGGTAACAACGGGCATCGGCGAGATCTATCAATACGTGCTCCATCCAAAAAAAGGCTACGAAGGTAAATACGACCTGACGGAGCTTCGTTCCGTACAGGACTGGATCGTAAGACGGCAGCTACTGGGTACCCCCGGCGTGGCAGATGTGAGCAGCTTTGGGGGCAACCTCAAACAGTATGAAGTAGCCGTACAATCCAACCGGCTGAACAGCATGGGGGTAACCATCGACGATATATTCAGTGCGCTGGAGAAAAATAATGAAAATGCAGGCGGTGCGTATATTGAAAAAGGACCCACCGCTTTATTCATCAGGACGGAAGGGCTGGCGGAAAACCTGGAAGCGCTCAACCACATCTTCATCCGTCATACCGCGCAGGGTATTCCTGTTTACATAAAAGATGTGGCGGATGTCCGCATCGGGCATGCCACCCGGTACGGCGCCCTCACTTACAGGGACCAGGGCGAGGTAGCGGGGGCGGTAGTATTGATGCTCAAAGGAGCCAATGCCTCCGAAGTGGTCAATGGTGTAAAAGCCAGGATAGAAGAGATCAAAAAAACACTGCCGGAAGGTATAGTGCTGGAAACATTTTACGACCGTACCAAAATGGTAACCAACTCCATGAATACGGTAAAGAAAAACCTGGCGGAAGGAGCGCTCATCATCATTTTTGTGCTGGTATTATTCCTCGGCAATGCAAGAGCGGGACTGATCGTGGCTTCCGTGATCCCCCTGGCGATGCTCTTTGCCATCACCATGATGAATATATTCGGGATCTCAGGGAACCTGATGAGCCTGGGGGCGCTGGATTTCGGGTTGATAGTGGATGGCGCCGTCATTATCGTAGAAGCCATCCTGCATAAGCTGCATCACGGAAAAGCGCTGGTCCATACCACACAGATCACCCGGGAACAGCTGAACAATGAAGTGGAGCAGGCATCGGGGAGAATGATGAGCTCGGCCGTGTTCGGGCAGATCATCATCCTCATTGTGTATTTGCCGATATTAAGCCTTACCGGTATTGAAGGTAAAATGTTCCGCCCGATGGCACAAACTGTATCACTGGCATTGATAGGCGCATTTTTATTGTCGCTGACATATGTACCGATGATGACTTCGTTGGTGCTGAGCAAAAAGCTGTCGCATAAAGATACGTTCGCGGATAAAATGGTCGCCGGGATCCACCGCTGGTATAAGCCTTTGCTGGACAAAGCCCTGGCTTTCCCCAAAACAGTTGTTTTCATTTGCTTATCATTACTGGGCATTTCCTTTTTTGCAATGAGCCGCCTGGGGGGCGAATTTATTCCCGAGCTGAATGAGGGTGATTTTGCGGTAGACGCCAGGCTGATGACGGGAAGCTCGCTGACAGAAACTATCAACACGACACAGAAAGCGGTTGCCATCCTGGAGAAAAGATTCCCGGAGGTGGAAAAAATAGTCACCCGCATCGGCGCGAGTGAGATCCCGACAGACCCGATGCCACTGGAAGTAACGGACATTATGATATCCCTGAAGCCACCATCCCAATGGACCTCCGCAACAACCACGGAAGAGCTGGCGGATAAAATGAGCAAGGCCCTGGCAGACATTCCCGGCCTGTCTGCAGGATTCCAGTTTCCCGTACAGATGCGGTTTAACGAGCTGATCTCGGGCGCAAGACAGAATGTGGTATGCAAGATATTCGGGGAAGATCTCGACCTGCTTTCCACCTATGCCAACGAACTGGGCACACTGACGGGTGGCGTAAACGGTGTGCGCGACCTGTACGTAGAAACGGTGACAGGGTTGCCGCAGATAGTAGTAAGCTATAACAGGGCATCCATGGCTCACTACCGGTTGAACATAGCCGATGTAAACCGTATCATCAGAACCGCCTTTGCCGGGGAAACAGCCGGCGTTATTTACGAAAACGAAAGACGTTACGACCTTGCCGTCAGGCTGGATGGCGCTTCCCGAAAAGACATCAGCGATGTGCAGCAGCTATTGATCGCCACACCGGCCGGGCTACAGGTGCCCTTATACCAGGTAGCAGATGTTGCTGTGAAAGAAGGTCCTAACCAGATACAAAGAGAAAACGCCCACAGGAGGATCATTGTCGGCTTCAATGTACGCAACCGGGATATAGAATCGGTAGTAAAAGAGGTGCAGGATAAAGTGAGCAGGCATATGAAGCTGGAATCGGGATACTATATCAAATATGGGGGGCAATTTGAAAATATGGAAGAGGCTAAAGATCGTCTATCCGTTGCCGTTCCTGCCGCACTCCTGCTGATCCTGCTGATGCTTTATTTTGCCTTTGGCTCTCTCAAATACGGGTTACTGATTTTCTCTGCCATTCCGTTATCGGCCATTGGCGGCGTATTCTCCCTGTGGATACGGGGATTACCGTTCAGCATTTCCGCCGGTGTAGGATTTATCGCACTCTTTGGGGTAGCGGTCTTAAACGGCATTGTATTGATAGCAGAGTTCAACCGCTTAAAAAAAGAAGGGATGACCGATATACGGAAGATCATAGAACAGGGTACCCTTACCCGTTTGCGACCGGTATTAATGACGGCCTCCGTGGCATCGCTGGGGTTTTTGCCCATGGCTGTCAGCCATAGCGTAGGTGCGGAAGTGCAACGTCCCCTGGCAACGGTGGTGATCGGCGGACTGGTGACGGCTACGTTGCTTACCCTGGTGGTGCTCCCGGTACTATACCGGTGGATGGAAACCAGGTCTTCCGGAAAACACCGGGTAAACCCGCTGCCCATCATCACCGGCCTGTTACTGTTATCCCTCACCGTTAGCGCGCAGCAGCCGGTAACGCTGGAGCAGGCATTGCAGCAGGCTGACCTTGGCAACCTGCAGCTAAAAGCCGTGCGGCAGCAGATCACCTACTGGCAAAAGCTGCAGTCTTCCACCTTCGACCCCCCAAAAACAGAAACAGGCGCGGAATATGGCGGCATCAGCAGCGCCATGAACGATACCCGCTTTTTTGTCACACAGGGATTCAGCATGCCGGTGGTGTACAAACGCCAGCAACAATTATATGCCGCACAGGAGAATGTGCAGGAGGAGCTGGTCAAATGGAAACAGGCTGACCTGAACCGGGCGGTGAAGCAGTCTTTTTTCCGGCTGGCAGAAATACAGGAGAGACAAAAGCTCCTGCTCCGGCTGGATTCCATATACGGGAAGTTTCAGCAGGCTGCCTCCTTACGGCAACAGGCAGGCGAAACCAATATACTGGAAAAAACGACTGCGGATGCCCACCTGCAGCAGCTCCGGGTACAACGCCGGATGCTGGAGGACGACAGGATCATTGAAGAACGAAGGCTACAGTTGCTCCTGAATACCAGCGAACCTGTTATACCGTTATATGAAAGCTTAAAAATAAATACCCTTCCATCTTTTGATACGGGTAATATTTCCCGGCATCCTGAGGTGTTGTACAACCGGCAGCAGGAACAGGCTGCGGTGGCGCAGACCGGGACCGAAAAAGCAAAGCTGAATCCCGAATTCTCTGTCGGTTACAGCAATCAGTCCATTATCGGTTACCAGAGTCCGGATGGCATTAGCCAGAAATATTACGGTAGCGGACACAGGTTCCATACAGCTACCATCGGGGTGGGTATACCGATATTCAACGGTGCTGCCAAAGCGCGCATCAAAGCCGCCCAGGCACATGAAACGGTAGTCCGGACACAGGCAGAGGCAGCCGAACAATCGGTGAAGAACCAGCTGCAACAATGGCAACAGGCATTCATCCGGGAGCAAAAACAGGTACGCTATTACGAAGAAACAGGACTGGATCAATCGGAACAGATCATCCGTTCTGCCGATCTCAGCTTTTCAAATGGCGCCATCAATTACCTGGAATGGACCATGCTGATGAACAATGCCGTATCCATACAGCTGTTATACCTGGATGCGCTGCATGCCTACAATCAAACTATTATCGAACTGGAATATCTAAACGGAAAATAAGATCATGAAACATTATTTATATATATTACCGGCTGTTTTCTTCATCGCCTGCTCTGAACCGAAAGCATCTAATGAAGAAAAGGCTTCAGAACCGGCAGACCAGGTAACAGTCACAGAAGAACACATCAAAAATGCCGGCATAGAAACCGGCGTGATACAAAAGCACAATATCAACAGCACACTCCGTGTAAATGGCATTGTAGATGTGCCACCGCAAAATATTGTATCGGTAAGCTTTCCGCTGGGAGGTTACCTGAAAACAATGCGGTTGCTCCCCGGAATGCATGTAAGCAAAGGAGAAACCATTGCCATTATAGAAGACCAGGCAATGATACAACTGCAGCAGGATTACCTTGTAACAAAAGCCAGGCTGGAATATGCTGAAAAAGATTATAAACGCCAGGAGACACTGAATAAAAGCAATGTAAGCGCGGACAAGGTCTTTCAGCAATCGAAAGCAGAGTTCACCTCATTGAAGGTAACCCTGCGCGGTCTGGAAGAAAAGCTGCGCCTGACAGGTATCAACCCTGAAAAGCTGACGGATCAGAACATCTCCCGGAGCGTGCCCATCCACTCCCCTATTAACGGATTCGTATCCAGGGTAAATGTGAATATCGGGAAATATGTTAACCCCTCCGACGTATTGTTTGAGCTGATCAACCCGGATGATATCCATGCCGCGTTGACTGTATTCGAAAAAGACCTGGCAAAAGTAAAACCAAAACAAAAAGTATGGGTGACGTTTGTAGACGATCCCGGGAATGCCTACGAATGCGAGGTATTGCTGGTAACTAAAAATGTAGACGACGACCGGCGGGCATTGGTGCACTGTCATTTTGAAAAACGCCCGAAACAATTGTTGCCTGGCATGTACCTCACTGCTACCATAGAAGTGAATAACAATGCGGTAACAGCCGTACCTGAAGAGGCGGTGGTACGCCATGGTAACGCCAGCTACATCCTGGAAGCTACCCGGGATAATCATTTCAGGTTGCTAGCCGTGGAGCCGGGTGTAAGCGACCGTGGGTTGACCGAAGTGAGCAGCAAAGACGTACCGTTGGAGGGAAAAACGATCATTACCAAAAATGCCTATCCCGTGCTGGCAATGATGAAGAACAGCGGGGAAGAAGAGTAGCGGTTGTTTTCACACAGGGCGATCCGCCGTTGCCCCTGTATGTGTCTTCACATACAGGCATGTGTCTTCCCTGCAACCAAGATTCCTCCTGCGTCGGAATGACAAGCAAAAGAACAGGTCGGACTGTCGTTTCCAGTGGTGAATATGAAAAATTCTCCTGCCACTATCTGTCATGCTGACGCAGGAAGCATCTACCTTGAATACAACTTCCTTACACAGGACGTCTTCCCTACAGGTGGGTGTCGCCACCCACCTGCTAAAAATGGATTTGTCTTTGCAGAGAAAGTTGCGTGAAGACACGCAACAGGGCGATCCGTTATTGCCTCTGCATGTGTCTTCCCTGCAACCAAGATTCCTCCTGCGTCGGAATGACAAGCAAAAGAACAGGTCGGACTGTCGTTTCCAGTGGTGAATATGAAAAATTCCCCCACCACTATCTGTCATGCTGACGCAGGAAGCATCTACCTTGAATACAACCAGATTCCTCCTGCGTCGGAATGACAGAAAAAAACAGTTTCGTATTATTTGAAAAATTAACCGGTAATAACAACCTTTGGGCTACAATTTCAGAACAGACTTTTCTACAATGGTACTACTTGACGAATTAAAGTGTAACATATGATACAGGGTATATCCTCCAGATTACATTTGCCAAAATCACACCTGGCCTCTGCCTGTATCATAAACCTGGTTTTATATACAGTATTTCTACTGCTCTTTACGCCTTTGATTAATAACCAGGAAGACGCCTTTGCATTATATATATTAGGGGGAGGATTTGGCAACCCTCCTTCCAATCTCCTCCATTACGATCATATCTATCATCCCTGGCTGACCTATTTAATAAAAGAACTATTCATTGCTTTCCCGTCGTTTAACTGGCTTACCATTACCCTGCTTCTGTTTGAGTTTTCCGGCTTTACAGCTCTGTTAGTAAGCATTCTTAAGAAGGAAAACAACTGGCGGGGACTCTTAATTTATGCACTGCTGTTCTTTGTCTTCGGCAGCCAATACCTGCTATCGATAGGCATAAACAATACTGCTGCAGTCTTAACCATTGCCGCACTTTCACTATTAATATCAAAGAACAGTTATGCCTCAAAACCAATACGCATTTATATATGTGCTTTTATCTTTCTGATACTGGCAGCCTTATTACGTATACACATCGTCATATTTATTGTCACATTCTCCCTGCCTTTATTCATTTCTTTTCAGAAGAAAAAACTAAATCTGCTTTACCTGTTCCTGATTACCACAATTACAATTCTTTTTCTTAACCAGCAACATAAAGCATATTACTCCAAAGCCGATCCGGAATGGCCAAAAGAGGAAAAAAGAAGGCAAAGCATCTATAAATTCTACAACCAGCCCTCACTCACAGATACTACTGCTTCGCCAATGCAAACTGAATTACTAATGGTAAACAAGTGGTTGGTCTGGGATACAGGTTTTTTATCAGATAACAAGCTGAAAAAAATAAAGGATGAACGGCAACATTACATTAAGATCCATTCAAATAGTAGTCATACCCTGGAAAACGAGTGGTTGAAATGGCAACTGATAAACAACAAAGTCTATTTCATCACTTTTTTGTGCCTGTTAATATTCTATGCCACAAAAAAATTATTATATCCGTTAGTTATTACAATTACGGGTATATCATTCATTACTATATTTCTGGTTTTACACTTTAAGATACCAGCCTATTACTTCATAACTGTCTTTTTCTGTCTCTCAGTTTTCACCTACCTGCTATCGGATAAAACACAAAAATACCTATACATAAAAACGACTACTTTCGTTCTTCTCTCCATTTGGGGATGTATAATAGCATGGAAGAAAAACTCCCGTAATATCCATCTGAACACTGTATTTAAACAAACCGTAGCAGAGACTTCTGCGGCCGGCAATACTATTTTTCTGGATACGGACAATTCATTTCCCATCGATTATTTCCGGGCATTGGATCTACCGGCAGATTACCCTGTTATTAACGTCATCCTTTTCGATCACCAACATACATTCCTTTATACCGAAATTTTCAAAAGATATAATGTCTCCAATTTCAGAGAACTGTTTCAAAATAAAAATCTGCTTCTGTTGGGACAGCCCCCCTCAACCTTACCTGATTATCTTTTAATGAATTATGGAATAAATATGACCATTTCTGAACCATTGACTTCTTTCAGAAATATAGAAGTCCGTAAATTTATTATTCAACAACCGCTGCCGGCCAAAGAAAAGGATCAAAGATGATATTGCCTGTAAAAAGTTATTTGAAAAATTAACCGGTAATAACAACCTTTGGGCTACAATTTCGGAACAGATTTTTCTACAATGGCACTACTCGACGAACTAAGGAATATTTTACCTCCCGAACGCATTAAAGACAGGCTGATAGACCGGTTGTCCTACGCTTCAGATGCCGGTTTTTACCAGCTGATACCGCAGGTTGTTGTACTGCCGGTAAATGAAGAAGAAATTAAATCCCTGTTCCGTATCTCTCACCTGAGCAATATACCATTGGTTTTCCGGACAGGTGGCAGCAGTTTATCCGGGCAGGCGATCACAGACGGCATATTGGTAGACCTCAGCCGCCATTGGGAAAAAATAAAGGTAGAGCCAGGCAAAGGAAAATTCGTGACCGTACAGCCGGGCATTACGGGCGCCAGGGTCAATGCCATACTGAAAAAATGGAGTACCAAAATAGGTCCCGATCCATCCAGCATCGGTTCAGCCATGATGGGAGGTATCCTTTCCAACAACTCCAGCGGCATGTGCTGCGGTGTAAAATACAATTCCTATCATACGGTAAAGCATATCCGGTTTATATTGCCGGATGGCAAAACCTTCGATACAGCCAGGGCGGGAGACTACAAAAGCTTTGAAGAAGAATGCCCGGAACTGTATCATGTGCTGCAACAATTGAGAGAAGAAGTACATGCGGACAGCAGCCTGCTGGAAAAGATCCGTTATAAATACCGCACTAAAAATACGGTGGGGTACTCCCTGAATGCATTGGTTGATTATCAGCATCCGCTGGATATTTTTGCGCACCTGCTGATAGGCGCCGAAGGTACGCTGGCATTCATAGCCGAAGCCACCCTGGATACTATTCCGGACCTGCCATACAAATCCACTGCACTGTTATATTTCCGGGATATCTTTTCTGCCTGCAGCGCCATTGAGCCGCTTATTGCAGCCGGCGCCGAAATGGTAGAGCTGATGGACAGGGCGTCCCTGCGTTCCGTAGAAAATATGAAGGGAATGGATCCTGCTATTAAAACCCTTCCGGAAGCGGCATCCGCCCTGTTGATCGAATTCCAGGAAGAAACAAACGAACAGCTTGACCGCAGGGTAAATGACTTTATTGCTTCCTGCGCCTCCTTTGCCTTGCTGAACCCGCCG
>Ga0222419_101094_pt1 | contig 11816 bp, 10 predicted proteins | sample 1B20Ametagenome_FD_182474 | JGI IMG/M metagenome (GOLD analysis project Ga0222419, IMG submission 182474) | Enriched microbial communities from leaf-cutter ant dump, University of Wisconsin, Madison, United States - 1B20A (version 2) | ecosystem: Environmental > Terrestrial > Nest > Insects nest... | reverse complement strand
CGTCACGCCCAAGGAACACCTGGGCCTGCCCGACCGCGACGACGTGAAGCAGGGCATCATCGCCTACAAGATCGCCGCGCACGCGGCCGACGTCGCCAAGGGGCATCCGGGCGCGCGCGCCCGCGACGATGCGCTCTCGCAGGCGCGCTTCGACTTCCGCTGGATGGACCAGTTCAACCTGAGCCTGGACCCCGAAACCGCGCAGGCCTTCCACGACGAGACACTGCCCAAGGACAGCGCCAAGGTGGCGCATTTCTGCAGCATGTGCGGCCCCAAGTTCTGCTCGATGAAGATCACGCAGGAGGTGCGCGAGTACGCCGCCGCCAAGGGCCTGGCCGACGAGGCCGCCATCGCGGACGGGCTGGCCGCCAAGGCGGCCGAATTCAAGCACGCCGGAGGCTCGCTCTACGTGCCCTCAAGCGCCCCCGAGGAAAGCGCCTGAGCCATCCGCCATGCCCTTGCCCCCCAATGGGGAGGGCACAATGCGGGCCCTCCGGGCGGGCGCTGCCCACACCTTTTGCCACACGCATGAACCAAGCACATCTCTGGAACCTGACCTCGGCCGAACTGGCTGCCGCCGATGCGGCGCGCGCGCTGCAGGAAGACGTGGGCGGCGGCGACCTCACCGCCGCGCTGATCCCGGCGGACAAGACCGCGACGGCGCGCGTGCTGCTGCGCGACGACGCCGTGCTCTGCGGCCTGCCATGGCTGGAGGCCGTGGTGCGCCAGATGGACCCGCAGGCACGCATCACGCGCCTGGTGGACGAAGGCGCACACTGCCGCGCGGGCAGCGTCGTGTTGGCCATCGAAGGCAACGCGCGCGCCCTGCTCACGGCCGAGCGCACGGCGCTCAACTTCCTGCAACTGCTCAGCGGCGTGGCCACGAGCACCGCGCGCCACGTGCAGGCGGTCGCCGGCACGCAGGCGCGCATCGTGGATACGCGCAAGACCCTGCCCGGCCTGCGCCTGGCGCAGAAATACGCCGTGGGCGTGGGTGGCGGCGTGAACCACCGCATCGGTCTGTTCGACGCCATCCTCATCAAGGAAAACCACATCGCCGCCGCCGGGGGCGTGGCCGCGGCACTCGATGCGGCGGCCCGGCTCGGCAGCGCCGCCAAATTCATCGAGATCGAGGTGGAAACACTGGCGCAGCTCGATGAAGCGCTGGCGCACGGCGCGCGCATGGTGCTGCTGGACAACATGGACCTGCCCACGCTGCGCGAGGCCGTGCGGCGCAACCAGGCGGCAGGCAGCCGCCGCGCCGTGCTCGAAATCTCGGGCGGCGTGTCTCTCGACCGCGTACGGGAACTGGCCGAGACCGGCGTGGATCGCATCTCCATCGGCGCGCTGACCAAGGACGTCAAGGCCACCGATTTTTCATGGCGCCTGCAGGAGGGTGAAGCATGAACCCCACGGTCATCGACGTGGAATACGAACAGCCCGTGGCGCTTCATGCCGAGCGCGCCAAGGAAGCGCTCTCGGCCTGCGACACGCGCCGCGCCTGGGCCCGCGTGCCGCCCGAGCTCACGCCCGAGGAGCGCGATGAGACCAAGGCGCGCATCCGCCGCCTGCTGCGCGAGCACAACGCGGTCATGGTCTCGCACTACTACGTACACCCCGACCTGCAGGAGCTGGCCGAGGAAACCGGCGGCATCGTGAGCGACTCGCTGGAGATGGCGCGCTTCGGACGCGACCACGAGGCGCAGACCCTCGTGGTCTCGGGCGTGCGCTTCATGGGCGAGACGGCCAAGATCCTCTCGCCGGACAAGCGCGTGCTCATGCCCGACCTGGACGCCACCTGCTCGCTCGACCTGGGCTGCCCGGCGGATGCGTTCTCGGCCTTCTGCGACGCGCACCCGGAGCGCACCGTCGTCGTCTACGCCAATACCAGCGCGGCGGTGAAGGCGCGCTCGGACTGGCTCGTCACATCGAGCTGCGCGCTGGACATCGTGCGCGCGCTCGCGGCCGCGGGGCAGAAGATCCTCTGGGCGCCCGACCGGCACCTGGGCGACTACATCCGCCGCGAAACCGGTACCGACATGGTGATGTGGAACGGCGCCTGCATCGTGCACGACGAGTTCAAGGCGGTGGAGCTGCAGTTGCTCAAGGAACAGCACCCCAAGGCCAAGGTGCTCGTGCACCCCGAGTCGCCGCCCGCAGTCATCGCGCTGGCCGACGCGGTGGGCTCGACCTCGGCCATCCTGGCCGCGGCGGCGCGCATGGAGGCCGCGGAGTTCATCGTCGCCACCGACACGGGCCTCATGCACCAGTTGCGCGCGCGCAACCCGGACAAGGTCTTCATCGAGGCGCCGACGGCGGGCAACGGCGCCACCTGCAAGAGCTGTGCGCACTGCCCGTGGATGGCGATGAACAGCCTGGCCGGCGTGGCGCACGCGCTGGAGAGCGGCGCGGGCGAAATCCATGTCGATCCCGCGCTCGGGCGGCGCGCGCGCGTGCCGATCGACCGCATGCTGGCGTTCACCGCCGGCCTCAGGCAAGGCCATGCGCCCGGTTCGCTCGTGGCGGGGATCGGCGCGGCCTGACGCCGGCTACGCGTCCGGCACGAGGATGGTGGGCGCCGCGGGCGCGGCCCGTTCGGGCCAGTCGCGGCTGAAATGCAGGCCACGGCTTTCGTGGCGCGCCTGCGCCGAGCGCACGATGAGCTCGGCCGCCTGCACGAGGTTGCGCAGTTCCAGCAGATCGCGCGTGACGTGAAACTGCCCGTAGAACTCCTGGATCTCGCTCTTAAGCAGCGCGATGCGGTGCATCGCGCGCTCCAGCCGCTTGTTGGTGCGCACGATGCCGACGTAGTCCCACATGAAGCGGCGCAGCTCGTCCCAGTTGTGCGAGATGACGACCGCCTCGTCCGCGTCCTGCACGCGGCTGTCGTCCCACGCGGGCAGATCGATGCGCTCGGACGGTCCCGACGCCCCGATGCTCCGGGCCGCCGCCTGCGCGAACACCATGCATTCCAGCAGGGAATTGCTCGCCAGCCGGTTGGCGCCGTGCAGGCCGGTGCACGCGGCTTCGCCCACCGCGTACAGGCCCTGCAGGTCGGTGCGCCCGTCCAGGGCCGTGAGGACGCCGCCGCAGGTGTAGTGCGCCGCCGGCACCACGGGAATGGACTCGCACGTGATGTCGATGCCCAGCGATGCGCAGTGCGCGAGGATGTTGGGAAAGTGCTCGTGCAGGAATCGCGGGCTGCGGTGCGAGATGTCGAGGAATACGCAGTCCAGGCCATGGCGCTTCATCTCGAAGTCGATGGCGCGTGCCACCACGTCGCGCGGGGCGAGCTCCGCGCGCTCGTCATGCGCCGGCATGAAGCGCTCGCCGCCGAGCGCGGCCGGCAGTTTGAGCACGCCGCCCTCGCCGCGCACCGCCTCGCTGATGAGGAAGGACTTGGCGTGTGGGTGGTACAGGCACGTGGGGTGGAACTGGATGAACTCCATGTTGGCCACGCGGCAGCCCGCGCGCCAGGCGGCGGCGATGCCGTCGCCCGTGGACGTGTCCGGATTCGTGGTGTAGAGGTAGACCTTGCCCGCGCCGCCCGTGGCGATGAGGGTGTGCGGGGCGCGGAAGGTGCGCACCGTGTCCGCGGCCTCGTCCAGCGCGTACAGGCCCAGGCAGGCCTGCCCCGGGCGCCCGAGCTTGCGGGCGGTGATCAGATCGACCAGCGTGTGCTGCTCGAACACCGTGATGCCGGGTGTGGCGCGCACCGCGTCGATGAGCGTGCGCTGCACGGCCGCGCCCGTGGCATCGGCCGCGTGCACAATGCGCCGCTCGCTGTGGCCGCCCTCGCGCGTGAGGTGCAGGCGCCCCTCTTCCATCGAAAACGGCACGCCCAGCGCCCGCAGCCAGGCGATGCACTCGGGCGCCTGCTCGACCACGAGGCGGGTGGCATCGGGGGCGCACAGCCCGGCCCCGGCGACGAAGGTGTCTTGCACGTGGGCCTCGAAGCTGTCGCCTTCGCCGAGCACGGCGGCGATCCCGCCCTGCGCCCACTGGCTCGATCCGTCGGTGATGGCGCGCTTGGTGACCACGGCCACGCGGTGCGTGGGCGCCAGGCGCAGGGCAGCGCTCAGGCCGGCAAGGCCGCTGCCCACGATGAGTACGTCAAAGTCGAGTTCCTGCACGAGGCACCTGCTGAAAGCGAGGGCCGTGACGCGACGCCGCACGGCCCGGGGTTGGGAAGGTCCGCCGCGCACGCCGCGCGCGGCGGGGCGACTCTACGCCTGTCGGGACGGGGTTCCGGCATATTCCCCCATGCGCCGACAGCCATATCAGAGGCGTACACTCGCGCCACTTGCCACATCCAGCGATGCTGACCTTCCAGCAACTGACCCGCCGGCGCCGCTTCATCACGCGGCTGCGCCACTGCGGCCCGCCCCAGGCACAACGACCGTCTCGCCGCCGTTGTCGCTTACCCCTTGCCTGGAGCCGTGTTCGTGGCCTTCTCCTTTCGCCCCCGTCTCATCTCGTCCCTCGCGGGCTATGACCGCGCGCGCCTCGTCGCCGACATCGGCGCGGGCCTGACGGTCGCCGTCGTCGCGCTGCCGCTGGCCATGGCGTTCGCCATCGCCTCCGGGCTCAAGCCCGAGGCCGGCATCTTCACCACCATCATCGCCGGGTTCCTGGTGGCGCTGCTGGGCGGCAGCCGCGTGCAGATCGGCGGACCGGCCGGCGCCTTCATCGTCATCGTCTACGGCATCGTGCAGCAGTACGGCGTGGCCAACCTCATCATCGCCACGGCGCTCTCGGGGGTGCTGCTCTTCGCCATGGGCCTGTTCCGGCTGGGCACGCTGGTGCGCTTCATTCCGGTGGCCGTGATCACGGGCTTCACCAACGGCATCGCGGTACTGATCTCGCTCTCGCAAATCAAGGATTTCCTGGGCCTGTCCGTCCCCCACATGCCCGCGGACTTCTTCAGCATCCTCGCCGCGCTGTGGACGCATGCGCACACGCTGAACGCCTGGGCGCTCGGCATCGCTCTCGCGTGCCTGGCGGTCATCATCGCGTGGCAGCACTGGATGCCGTCGCTGGGCGCGCGCGCACCGTTTTCGGGCAAGCTCACGATCGTGCCCGGCGCCATCGTCGCGCTCACGCTGGCCACGGCGGCGGTCGCATTCCTGAAACTGCCGGTGGAAACCATAGGCAGCCGCTTCGGCGGCATCCCGGCGGCGCTGCCCGCCTTCACGCTGCCGGACGTCTCGTGGGAATCCGCGCGCTTCGTGCTGATGCCGGCGATCACGCTGGCGCTGCTGGGCGCGATCGAATCGCTGCTGTGCGCGCGCGTGGCCGACACGATCATCCAGGACCGGCACGACCCCAACCAGGAGCTGATGGCCCAGGGCATCGCCAACTTCGTCGTGCCCTTCTTCGGCGGCATGCCGGCCACCGGCACCATCGCGCGCACCGTCACCAACGTCAAGAGCGGCGCCACCAGCCCCGTCGCGGGCATGGTGCACGCGCTGGTGCTGCTCGTGGTCATCCTCGTGGCCGCACCGCTGGCCAGCTCCATTCCGCTCGCCTGCCTCGCGGCCATCCTGCTGCACGTCGCCTGGAACATGGGCGAGTGGCGTGCGTTCGCGCACCTGCGCCACTACCGGCTCACCTACCGCGCCACGCTGCTGTCGGTGTTCCTGCTCACCGTCGTCTTCGACCTGACGGTGGCGGTGCAGGTGGGCATCTTCGTCGCCTGCGCCGTCTTCATCTACCGGATGGCGAACCTCACGCGCGCCGAGCCCTTGCAGGCACCCGAGCTTGCGGGGCTGACGCAGCAAGTGCATGCCTGGCGGCTCACAGGCGCGCTGTTCTTCGGATCGGCCACGGCACTCGAAGCGCTGCAGGACACCTGGCCCACGCGGGCCCTGGTCCTGGACATGGCGGGCGTCTTCTACATGGACAGCACGGGTGCGGCCACGCTGGGCGCCACGCTGCAAGCCTGCGAGCGACGCGGCGTGAGGGTCTTCATCGCGGGGCTGGCGAACCAGCCGCTGGAGATGCTGCAGCGCAGCGGCCTCGCCGGGCTGCCTGGCATCACGCTCTCGGCGGAGTGGCCCCAGGCCCTAGCGGCGGCCGGAGCCTGGGCCGGCGAGGCCGCGCATTGAGGGCCGCCGGGGCGCGACTCAGGTCCGTGGCGGCCCGAGCCGCCGGCGCACCGGGAACAGCTCCCAGCGCACCCAGCGCAGCCACAGCCCCCAGAGTCCGCGTTCGAAGAACAGCATGATCAGCATGGTGATCACGCCGAGCGTGATGAGGTAGACGCTGCCCAGGTCCGCCAGCCACTGGCGCAGCAGGAAATAGACGATGGTGCCGATGATCGGCCCTTCGAGCGTGCCGATGCCACCGATCACGACGATGAAGAACATCGTCGTCGTCCAGTCGATGGAGAACGCCGGATCGGGCGCCACGCGCAGCTTGGTAATGAAGAGCAGCGCCCCGGTCATCGCGCAGCCCGCGGCTGCCGCCACCCAGACCGCCCACTTGATGCGCCCCACGCGTATGCCGAGGCTGCGCGAGGCGCGCTCGGAATCGCGCACCGCCACCAGCGCAAGGCCCCAGCGCGAGCGCAGCAGCAGATAGACCGCGAGCGTTGCCCCGGCGCCGAGCGCCAGCGCCCACCAGAGCGTGAGACTCGTGCGCGTGGCGGCGCTCATGCCCATCACCGTCTTGGCGACGCTCACGCCCGAGCCGCCGCTCACGAAGGGCAGGTTGGCGACGACGAGGCGAAACACCTCGGCCACCACCCAGGTCCCGATGGCGAAATGCGCGCCGCCGAGGCGAAACACCAGCGGCGCGACCAGCGCGGCCGCGAGCGCACCGACGAGGCCCGCCAGCGGAATGACGAGGAAGGCGTTGAGCCCCATCTGCAGCCCGAAGACGACCAGCGCGTAGGCGCCCAGGCCGACGAAGCCCTGCTGCCCCACGGACAGCAGGCCGCCATAGCCGGCCAGCAGGTTCCACATCTGTGCCAGCGCCAGCGTCGCGAGGATTTCGACCGCGAGATGGATGCTGGAGCGCTCGGCCCACCAGGGCATGCTGGCCACGGCAACGATGGCGAGCACGCCGATGGCGGCGGCAATGCGTGCGGGGGGATGAGGTTTCATTTTCAGCGCTCGCGCGTCGTCGGAAACAAGCCCTGCGGACGCACCCACAGGATGGCGAGAAATGCCAGGTGCCCCGCCAGGATGCCCCAGCCAGGATCGAGCCGGGAGCCGATCGCCTGCGCCACGCCGAGCACGACGCCGCCGGCCACCGTGCCCCAGAGCGAGCCCAGCCCACCGATGATGACGGCCTCGAAGGCGTAGATCAGCCGGGCCGGGCCGTCGGTGGGGCTTACCGTGGTGCGCATCACGAGGAAGACGCCGGCCAGCGCCACCATCGCGCTGGCGAACACCATCGCCAGCGCGTAGATGTGCTTGCGATCGACCCCCATGAGCGAGGCGGTATCGGCGTCGTCCGACGTGGCCCGGAACGAGCGCCCCATGCGCGAGCGCGCGAACAGCCACTGCAGCGCCGCGATCGACGCCAGCCCCACCAGCATCACCACGAGCGGCAGCACGCCAATGTTGATCTGGGCGCCCAGGTTCCAGGTGGCTGTCGCGATCGGCCCCACGTCGACGCTGCGCACGTCGGCGGAAAACACCGCCTGCAGGCTCTCGCGGATCACGATCGAGAGGCCGAAGGTCAGCAGCAGCGGGCGCAGCAGGTCGCCGCCCAGCGTGCGGTTGAACACCAGGCGCTGCGCGCCATAGCCCAGGGCCGAGAGCACCAGCACGACCAGCACCACGGTGAACAGCATAGGGAGCTTCAGGTAGGACGCGCCGACGATGGCGGCGTAGCTGGCGAGGATGATCATGTCGCCGTGCGCGATGTTGATCATGCGCATCACGCCGAAGCTGATCGACAGGCCCGCCGCGAACAGGGCATAGAGACCGCCGAGCAGCACGCCCTGCACGATGGTGTTGATCCACTCGGCCATCAGTGCGCTTCCTCTTCGAGCGTGCCGAAGTAGGCCTGCGCGATCTGTTCGCGCCCGAGTCTGCCGGGCAGGCCTTCGAGCACCACGCGCCCCTCGCGCATGCAGACCACGCGCTGGGCGACGCGCAGCGCCTGGCTGATGTCCTGCTCCACGATGATCACCGACACCCCGTGCTCGCACACCGAGGGCAGCGCGCGGTAGATGTCCCTGACGACCACGGGCGCCAGGCCCAGCGAGAGTTCGTCGCACAGCAGCAGGCGCGGATTGCTCATCAAGGCCCTGCCCAGGGCCACCATCTGCTGCTGCCCGCCCGACAGCTCGGTGGCGGGCCGGCGGCGGAACTCGCGCAGGATGGGGAAGAGGCCGAACACTGCCAGCAGGTTCCAGGGACCGGGCCGGCGCGCGTAGGCGCCCATCAGCAGGTTCTCCTCGACACTCAGGCTCGGGAACAGCCGCCGCCCCTCGGGCACGAGTGCGATGCCAGCGGCGCAGACCCGATGCGCGGGCAGCCCCCCGATCGGCGCGCCGTCGAATCGGATGCCGCCCGAGCGCAGGGACAGGGCCCCGGCCAGGGTGCGCAGCAGCGTGGTCTTGCCCGCGCCGTTGGCGCCGATGACGGCGAGGACCTCGCCGGCGTCGAGCGCGAGGTCGATGCCGTAGAGCGCCTGGAAGTCGCCATACCCGGCGGCGAGCGCATGCACTTCGAGCAGGCTCATGGAGCGACCTCCTCGGCGGCGTCGATGCCCATGTAGATTTCGCGCACGGCCGGATCGTCCATCACCGCCTGCGGCGCGCCCTCGGTCACCTTGCGGCCGAAGTCCAGCGCGACGAGCCGGTCGACCACCGCCATGAGCGCATGCACGATGTGCTCGATCCAGATCAGCGTGACGCCTTCGGCGCGGATCGCGCGAATCGTGTCGAGCAGCTCGCGCACTTCCTGATCGGTCAGCCCGCCGGCGATTTCATCGAGCAGCAGCAGCCGCGGCCGGGACGCCAGCGCCCGGGCCAGTTCCAGGCGCTTGCGGTCCAGCAGCGTCAGCGTGCCCGCGAGCCGGTCGGCCTTGGCGTGCAGGCCGGTGCGCTCGAGCACCGCCGCCACGTGCGCCCGCGCGGCCTTTTCGCTCAGGTCCGCCCCGAAGACCGCGCCCACGAGCACGTTCTCGAACACGGTGAGCCCGACGAAGGGGTGCGGCACCTGGTAGGTGCGAGCGATACCCGCGCGGCAGCGCTCCTGCGGCGGCAGTTCCGTCACGTCGCGCCCGTCGAACACCACCTGCCCGCCGTTGACGGGAATGTCGCCGGCGATCAGGTTCATCAGCGTCGTCTTGCCCGCGCCGTTGGGGCCGATCACGCCCAGCGCCTCGCCGGGGGCGACCTGCAGGCTGAGCTGATCGACCACGCGCAGCGCGCCGAAGCGGCGGCTGATGTCGCGCAGGTCCAGCAGCGGCGCGTGGGCCGCCGCGCCGTATGCACGTGCCATCTGGCGTCTCTCAGGCGATGGGCTTGAGCTCGGCGCCCACGGGGATCATGCGGGCCTGGCTGTTCTCGACGATGAGCAGCTCGAAGCCCTCGCCCTTCCTGTGCCACTGGCCGCCGACCAGCGGCGTCTTGCTCACGCTCGGCACCGGGCCCTTGGTGAAGTTGACGTGGCCGACGATGGTGTCCAGGTCGGTCGCGCGCAGCGCATCGCGCAGCGCTTCGGGCCCCTTGCCGCCCGCCTTTTTGAAAGCGGCGAGCGCGACTTCGAACAGCGAATGCTTGAAGCCCACCGTCATGTTCCAGGGCCTGCCCGTGGTCTTGGTGTAGGCGGCGGCCAGCGCGGCCGCGCTCTCGCCGGTGAGCGAGCTCTGGAACGGATGCTGCGGGGACCACCAGACCTCGACCGAGAGGCCGTCGCTGCGCGGGCCGAAGGCCTGCACGGCGGCGGGGAACTCCGTGGCCTTGGCCACCGTGACGATTTTCGGCTTGAAGCCCTGCTGCGCGCACTGCGCCCAGAAATTACCGAAATCCGGCGGCGGCACGACGCCGGTGACGACCTCCACGCCGGCCTTCTTGAACTCGGTGATGTAGCTGGTGAAGTTGTCGTTGGGGCTCTGGTAGCGGCCGGGATCGACGAACTTGAGCTTCTTCGCCCCAGCGACGGCCGGGAAACCCATCTTGGCATCGCCCCAGGCGTTGCCGTCCGGGTCGTTGGGCCAGAGCGCGCCGACGGTGCGGTTGGTCGGCAGCTTGTCCCAGATGCCGGTGAACACGCCGATGATGTCCTCCAGCCCCCAGAAGAAGTGGTTGGTCCACTCGAAACCCTTCTTGGGATTGCCGCCGCGGCCGAAGAAGTGGGGCTGCCAGGGCGTGTCGTTGGTGACGCAGGGCACGCCGTTGAGCTCGCACTGGTCGGCCACCGGGTTGGTGGTCTCCGGCGTGCAGCCGGCGACGACGATGTCCACCTTGTCCCTGAGGATGAGGTCGCTGGTCACGTCGGCCGCGCGCGCCGCGCTGGACTGCGAGTCCTTGTAGATGATCTCCACCGCGTAGGTCTTGCCACCGCTCTGGATGCCGCCGCCCACCAGCTTGCGGATGGCTTCGAGTGTGAACGGATCGGGCTCGGCGAACACCGAGAGCGGCCCCGTGGCGGGCGCCACGTAGCCGATCTTGAGCGTCTGCGCCGCATGGACCCAGGGGGCGGGCAGCAGGGAGGCGGCGGCGATGCCGCCCATTCTGGCGAGCGTTTGCCGGCGTGATGTATCGATCATGAGTGTCTCCTTGTCGGTTTGTCGTTCTCTTGCTTTTCCTGTGCGTCCGACGGGTGTTGGGCCCGTCAGCGTCCCAGTTCCTTGGCGCTGACCCCGGCGATGCCCCAGTTCTCCTTGGGCACTTCCTGGATCATCACGCGCACCGTGTTGACGGGCGCGCCCACGGCCTCGACGAGCGCCTGCGTGACCTTTTCGATCACGGCCTTCTTCTGCGCCTCGGTGCGGCCTTCGAGCATGTAGATCTGTGCGAATGGCATGTACTTCCTCCGGCTCAAACAAAGCGCAACGAGACGCTGCCCATGCCCTGCATGCGCAGGCAGACGTGATCGCCCGCCTTCACGGCAACGGCTTCGGTCGCGCCGCCCGAGAGCACGAGCGAGCCCGCGGGCAGGCTCTTGCCGCGGCGTCCGAGGTGGTTCGCGAGCATCGCCACGGCCGCCGCGGGGTGGCCGAGCACCGCCGCGCCCGCGCCCAGGGCCACGGGCACGCCGTTCTTTTCCAGCACGATGCCCGTGGTGCGCAGATCGACACTGCGCGCATCGACCGCATGGCCGCCGACGACGAAGCGTGCGGCGGAGGTGTTGTCCGCCACGACGCTCTTGAGATCGAACTTGAAATCGCGGTAGCGACTGTCGATGACCTCGATGCCGGGCAGCACGATGTCGCTCGCGGCGAGGACCGCCGCGATGCTGCAGCCCGGCCCCTTGAGCTCGGTGCGCGTGACGAAGCAGATCTCGGGCTCGACCTTGGGGTGGATGAGCTCGCTCACCTTCACCTCGCCGCCATCGGGCACGGTGAACTCATCGACGAGAAAGCCGAACACCGGGTCGGTCACGCCCATCTGCTTCATCTTGGCGTGCGAGGTCAGGCCCGCCTTGTAGCCCGCGATGCGCGCACCGCCCTTGAGCTTGGCCGCGAGGATGCGGTCCTGGATGGCATAGGCGTCGTCCCAGTCCATCTCGGGGTGGTCGTCGGTGATCTTGGGCGTGTCGTGCGCCTCGCGCTGGCAGGCGTGCAAGTGCCTGGCAAGCTGGTCCAGGGTCTTGGAAGGAAGGGCCATGGCGTTCAGGGTCCGTATGCAAATG
>Ga0222419_101090_pt1 | contig 11854 bp, 11 predicted proteins | sample 1B20Ametagenome_FD_182474 | JGI IMG/M metagenome (GOLD analysis project Ga0222419, IMG submission 182474) | Enriched microbial communities from leaf-cutter ant dump, University of Wisconsin, Madison, United States - 1B20A (version 2) | ecosystem: Environmental > Terrestrial > Nest > Insects nest... | reverse complement strand
CGCTGGACGGATGGGCTTTTTATGAGATCTACCTGCTGAATAACAACCGGCTGAATGGCCCTGATCACAAAGGCAATGTAGAGGTTTCCTTTATGATCACCCCCTCGGGCCAGTTATATGATTTCCGGGTTGATTACTCCAATTGTCCCTCATGCAGCAGGGAAGCCGTCCGCCTGCTGAAGGAAGGTCCCCGCTGGAAGTTGTATAACAGTGCTGCACCTTACAGGGCATCTGTTTCTGTGCAATTTTAACCCGGCTTATTCTATTAATTTTAACATATACAATTTCTTAACAGAAAGCTATACGTTATCTTCGCCCTTTCTGCCAATCAGGCTATTAATCACTAAACATACAAATATGAAAAAGCTATTTTTACTTGCCACTTTTGCCGGCTTCGTTTATTTTTCTGAGGCGCAACAACTGAAAACCCCTGTTGCCTCTCCACGCCAGGAATTAAAGCAGGAGTTTGGGTTGTCAACGGTGGAAGTTTCCTATAGCCGTCCTGCAAAAAAGGGAAGAACAATATTTGGTGAACTGGAAGCTTATGATAAGGTATGGCGTACCGGCGCTAACGCAGCCACTACCATTACTTTTGGCGATGCCGTTACTTTCGGGAACACCAATGTGCCCGCCGGTAAATACGGGTTGCTTACCATTCCCGGTAAAACCGAATGGACAGTGATCCTGTCAAAGCAAACCAATGTTACCAGCCATGCCGCTTATAAGCAATCGGAGGATGTAGCCCGGGTGAAAGTGCCGGTAAACGAACTGCCTTTTTCACTGGAATCATTCACCATATCTTTTGATGCGGTGTTGCCTACATCTATGCAACTGATCATTGGGTGGGATAAAACAGTTGTGATCGTGCCTATTACTACAGAAGTGGCTTCAAAGGTATACCGGCAGATATCAGAACTGGAAGGGAAAACTGATTTCCCCTATTTCCAGGCTGCTTCCTTTTACCTGGAGAACAATAAAGAACTGCCTAAGGCCCTCACATGGTTTCAAAAAGCGGCTGCAGAAAGCCCCGATGCTTACTGGGTATTGTTCCAAAAGGCACAGTGTGAAGCCAAGCTAGGGAAGAAAAAAGAAGCGATCGCTTCGGCAAAAAAGTCAAAGGAACTGGCAGCTGCTGCTCAAAACGATGGGTATGTAGTGCAGCTTGATGGCTTCCTGAGCACTTTGAACTAGAAGAATAACATTTTTATATGAAAAAATGCTGCCGCCGACGGTGGTATTTTTTATTGCCTGAACGGTGTATTGTTCCTGTCCCCATTGCATTTCTTGCAATCGATACAATCTTTGCAATCATTACACCCGTGCTCCCTGCAGGCTTTGTGATGGGTGCCGGCAGAAGCCGTGGTTTGATGGATGTGGCTGACAAGTAAAAGTAATATTGCAGGTAATACAATTACCAAAAGGAACAGTCTTAGTTTTTTCTGTACCATACAATAGGGACGTTTAAAAGACAAAAAGGGTTTGCTGGGCTAACGACTTTCTCTACTTAAAAAGTATCAGGATTTCGATAAACGACCCGTATTTATCGATAAGAGAAGGTCCGGCAGGTAACCTGGCAGCAAGTGTGCTGCCTGTAGATCACTTGTGTCCCCAAATTCCACCCTGATTGTATCAGGGCATAACCGTTTTCCAATCCGGACACAGTCCGGGAGAATTGAAAGACACAAGTCATCCTTCGGAAGATCTGCCAGCATGGATTGCCCCGCAGATCCACGCGGGTTATTTTCGCGGATGACACGGATTTTGTAAGTAATGCCTGCAAAGTGCAACGATCCTTTCTGCGAAATCTGCGTATTGAATTTGCGCTCATCTGCGGGAAAATCTCCCGGCTACCGTAGGTAAATAAACCCGGTCACCAACTCCTTTTCAAAAACTAATGTCCAACAATTACCTTTGCAGCTATCCTTTTAACATGAGTGAATTACTGGAAAAAGCACAAAAAGCGGCATCTTTCATCAGGAGCCGCACAAACAGGTCGTTTAAAACCGGTTTGATACTGGGCAGCGGGCTGGGTAATTTTGTACATGAAATAGCGGTAGAAACGGAAATTCCGTATACGGAAATACCCTATTTCCCGGAGTCTACTGTTGAGGGACATTCCGGTAAGCTTATCGCCGGTGCTATCGGCGGAAAAAGTGTACTGGTGCTCGCCGGCAGGTTTCATTTTTATGAGGGATATACTGCCAGGGAAGTTACTTTTCCGGTCAGGGTTATGAAATTGTTAGGAGTTGAAAACCTCCTGCTCAGCAATGCCGCCGGTTCGGTAAACCCCGGCTTTCATATAGGGGACCTGGTGGTGATAACAGATCATATCAGCTTTGCAACCGTTAATCCGCTGATTGGGAAAAATGAAGATGCTTTTGGCACACGGTTTCCGGATATGAGCGAGCCCTATTCCAAAACGCTGATCAATACGGCAAAAGCCATTGCACTGCAGCAGGGGCAGGTTTTAAAAGAAGGTGTGTACTTTGGTGTAACAGGTCCTACTTTTGAAACAAGGGCGGAGTATAACCTGATATCACGCCTGGGCGGGGATGTGGTGGGCATGAGCACCGTACAGGAAACCATCGTGGCAGTACATTGCGGAATGCGGGTTTTCGGGGTCAGCGTGGTAACCGACATAGGTATCAGGGAAGAAGAGAATACCATCTCGCACGAGGAGGTTCTGATAGCTGCCCGGAACGCGGAACCGAAGATGTCAGCGCTTTTTAAAGAGTTAGTTAAAGCCATCTGAAAGCGGTATAATTGCAAATTTTTAGGGTATTTTGCGCCACCCGGATCATTGTAAAGCGTGTAGTGATTGAAAAGTTGTAAAAAAAATATATTCCTTTTGCTGCTTGTTTTGTTTTCTCTGCCAGCGGTTGCACAGCTTCCGGGAAGGCTGGGCAATCTTCGCAACTTTGGCGGGGGCGCAAGGGGTGGCGGCGACTCGCTCAAATTCGAAAAGCGGGATCCGTTTGCCGATTCGGTAAGTATACGGTTTAAATACCTCGATACGGTCCGGTCCTACACTTTCGACTCTTCCCTTATTGACTTTTACGATCGTATTCCTCTGAAACCGGAATATACCTGGCTGGGCAACAACGGGAACGCCGCAAAATCACTTTTTTTCAATCCCATTATGCGTCCCGGATGGGATGCCGGCTTTCATGCGTTCGATATATATGCGTTTAAGCCGGATGATACCCGCTTCTATACCACCACCCGTCCTTTCACGCAGTTAGGATACCTGCTGGGTACCCAGCAGGAGCAGATGATCAACGTACTGCATACCCAGAATATCAGACCCAACTGGAATTTTGCGTTCCAGTTCAGGCTGATCAATTCGCCGGGTACATTTAAAAGCCAGAATGTAAACCATTCCAATCTCCGTTTCAATACTAATTACCAGTCGCCCAACAAACGATATAACCTGTACCTGATCGCCTTGCGTAACAGTCTTCAGTCTGCAGAGAACGGCGGCATTCAAAATGATACATTTATTACCAGCAAGCTTACGGAAACGTATGTGAACCGGTTTTCGGTGCCGACAAACCTTGCTGAAAGCTCAGCCAGAACGCTGAATGTTTTCAGCAACCAGTTGAGAACCGGCAATAAGTACAGCAGCTTTAATTTTTTGCTGCGGCAGCAATATGATTTCGGTAAAAAAGATTCATTGGTAACAGATTCTTCGGTCATCAAATTATTTTTTCCCCGCTTCCGTTTTGAGCATACTGTTCAGTACAACAGGTACGATTATCTCTACCAGGATGCAGTACCCGAAGTTGAGTTTTATAGTAATAATTATAACCTTGATCTTAATCCGTGGCGCATCCCGATGCAGTCTACCATGACAGATACTTTCAGGGTCAGCCAGAAATGGGAGGAGGTAGTGAATGATATTTCTATCTATTCGTTTCCGGATATAAAAAACCAGCAGCAGTTCCTGCGGGTGGGTGCGGCAGCGCAGAACCTGGCCGTATTATGGGATAACAAAATACAGGAAAGACCATTTAATTTTTTCCTGCACGGAGAATACCGCAACAGGACACGCAACCGGAAATGGGAAATGGAGCTCAACGGGCAGATGCATATAGCCGGGTTCAATGCGGGAGATTATACAGCCTATGCCAGCCTGCAGCGGGAGATCAGCAGGAAGATCGGTTATCTTCAAATAGGAGGGCAGAACACCAACCGGACACCATCTTACCTGATGCGCAACAATACAGGTTACCCTGTGGTGACACCCCCGGATGGTACCCAAAAGGAAAATATTACGCACTTATTTGCACACCTGGGTTTGCCTGCGCTTAAAATGTCGCTCAGCGGGCATTATTTCCTGGTGGGAAATTATACTTATTTCAAAAATTTTACCGAGGTAGAGCAGAGCAGTGTTTTCAATGTGTTGCAGATAAAAGCCAGCAAAGATTTTCCGATAGGTAAACACTGGCATTGGTATCTCGATCTGGTGCTGCAGCAAACGGCCGGCAATACCCCTGTAAACCTGCCTTTGGTGTACGTCCGCAACCGCCTGGTTTTTCAGGGGCAGTTTTTCCGGAACCTGCATATTGCAACAGGGTTGGACAGCCGCTATTATACAGCCTATACCCCGGATAATTACTCCCCTGTAACAGGGCAGTTCTTTCCGCAGGATGCCGTCAGGATTTCCAATCTCCCGGATATTGCAGCATTTGTTCATTTCCGCATCAGGAGCTTTTCTGTGTTTATCCGGGCCGAGAATCTTAATACGATAGATGTAAACAACCGCTTCAGGTTTCTTAATAACAATTTTGCCGCTCCTCTTTATCCTTATCCGGGCTTCCTGTACAGGTTTGGTATCTTCTGGAATTTTGTGAATTAAGGTTGAATTATGCACAATTACATGCAGGCCCAACAAATCATTTGAAATACAACTAGGCATATCCTATTTTTGCGCCTGAAAAACAGGTGTAATATTTGAAAATATCTGTATATGCATCGTCTTTCAGCTTCAAACAAATAATACTTTTACTCGGATGAAAAAAGATACCGCCATTTTTGACCTGATCAACAAGGAATTAGACCGCCAGCGCAACGGAATAGAGCTTATTGCTTCTGAAAACTTTACTTCTCTGGAAGTGATACAGGCAATGGGATCTGTGCTTACCAATAAATATGCGGAGGGATATCCGGGGAAGCGTTTTTATGGCGGTTGCGAAATTGTGGATGAAGTGGAAAGCCTGGCAATTGACCGTTTGAAGAAAATATTCAATGCCGGTTGGGCAAATGTGCAGCCCCATAGTGGCGCACAGGCAAATACGGCAGTATTTCTGGCCTGCCTGAAAGCAGGTGATAAGATCCTGGGGCTCGATCTGAGCATGGGCGGACATCTTACGCATGGCAGTCCCGCGAATTTCAGCGGTAAAAACTACCAGGCTGTCTTTTACGGCGTAAAGAAAGAAACCGGTCTGGTGGACTATGACCAGATGGAAGCCGTAGCGAAAGCAGAGAAACCTAAGATGATCATCTGCGGTGCATCTGCCTATAGCCGCGACTGGGATTATAAACGTATCCGTGCCATAGCAGACGAAGTGGGTGCCTTGGTGCTGGCGGACATAGCACATCCGGCAGGTTTGATTGCCAAGAACTTATTAAATGATCCGTTTGAACATTGTCATATCGTATCATCTACAACGCATAAAACACTGCGCGGCCCCAGGGGCGGTATCATCATGATGCGGAATGATTTTGACAACCCGTTGGGTGTAAAAGATCCCAAAGGCAATATCCGTTCCATGAGCTCCCTGCTGGACCTGGCTGTTTTCCCCGGCGTACAGGGCGGACCGCTGGAGCACGTAATTGCCGCCAAAGCGGTGGCTTTTGGCGAAGTGCTTTCAGATGATTATACAACCTATGCCAAACAGGTGATCACCAATGCCCAGGCTATGGCAAAGGCTTTTGTAAAAAGGGGTTATGACCTCATCAGCAACGGAACCGACAATCATCTGATGCTGATTGATCTGAGGAATAAAAGCCTTACCGGTAAAAAGGCACAGGAAACATTGGACAAGGCCCATATAACACTTAACAAGAACGCGGTTCCTTTTGACGATAAGAGCCCCTTCATTACTTCGGGTATCCGTGTAGGTGTCCCGGCTGTTACCACCCGCGGTATGAAAGAAGAAGATATGGAACCTGTGGTGGACATGATCGATACGGTACTTGCCAATATTGATAATGAAGGAAAGATTGCAGAGGTAAAAACAGCTGTTCATTCGTTCATGAAGCGTTTTCCTTTGTATCCAGCACTGGCTTAATTGACTTGATTTATAACATTAAACCGGAATAAATATGTTGCAACGAATACAGAGCTTATGGCTATTACTGGCAGGTGTATTGAGCTTTCTGACCGTCCGGTTTAATGTATATTCCGGTACACGGGAGCTTAACGGAGCTACGTTGTTTACCAACCTCACCGCCAGCAGCAGCTTCCTCATAATGGTTGTGACCGTCGCGATCGGGCTGCTGTGTGTCATCACCATCTTTCTCTACAAGAACAGGCCGCTGCAGATCAAGCTGTCGCTGGCTGCATTGCTGCTGTATATTCTTTCAGCCTTCTTGTATTACCTGCAAATAAAAGCCTTCAGTGCCGGCAACTTTGCGTTAACCTCTGTATGCTACTTCCTGGTACCGGTGTTTCTCGTGCTTGCCATAAAGGGCATTTACAACGATCAGAAGCTGGTTAAAAGTGTTGACCGCCTGAGGGATTAGCATGCACAGTTGAAGTGAACCGGTAATGGTTCGTATTCCGCATTATATTTTGACGAATATTTTGTTCCGGTAGAGGATATACATCATGGTCCATACCAGCGCCAGGGCGCCAAGGGAGTTCAGTGCGGGATGATAAGCTTCCGGCGCGTATTGGTAATAACCTTCAAACAGCAGCCTGGATGTATAGCCAAAATCGATGAACCGGTATGCCAGGTAAATCACGATGGCATTCATACCTATCACCTTAAAGAAGAACGTCCATTTTTGAAAGCCTTTTACATCAATGATCCAGTAAAAAGCCGCCAGGAATATAAATGCCATGCCGGCGGTAAGCATAATGAAAGAGCTGCTCCAGAGATGTTTATTAATAGGCAGCAGCAAACTCCACAGTAAGGCGATTAAAATGGAGATAACGCCTGCTGTCAGTAAACCCAGTACCTTTTTATGTTCGCTTTGTGTTTTTCGCAGCCAATCGCCGGCGGCTGCCCCGAAAACGGTGAGACAGTGGGCAGGGATCTGTGTCAGTAAGGCATTTTCATCGTAGGTTTTTTGCAGCAGCCTTCCGGGCATAAAGGTACGGTCGAACCAGCCCACAAGGTTACCTTCAAAGGACAGGTTGCCGGCGCCATAACCGGGAACGGGTACCAGGAAAAGCGCTGCACAGTAACCGGTAAGCATAATCGCAATCCAGATCAGCCTTTTTTTTCCGTTGAAATTCAGGTACAGGAAAGTGGTAATAAGGGTCGCAACGCCTATCCGGCTCAGCACGGTACCATACCTTATATCACCCGGATGAAAAATATCCAGTGGAATGTTTTTATCCAGTATGCCCAGCAGAAAAAGGATCAGGAAACGTTTGAAGGCCTTCCTGTACAGTGTCTTTTTATCCGCTCCTTTTTTAACGACGCTGCTCAGCGAGTAGGAAAGCGATACACCGGCTATAAAGAGGAACAGGGGAAATATAAAGTCATAGAATGTAAATCCATGCCAGGCGGGGTGAGTCAGTTGATCGGCTGCAGCATCTACCCAGGACCAGGAGGTCACACCTTTCAGGTCGTATATAAAAGCGCCTCCGCCGGCGATCAGCAACATATCAAAACCCCGGAGGGCATCCAGCGATAACAGTCTTGATGATTTCATGTTACAGTATAGAGCAATAAGATAAAGATTTATCACCAGTAATACGAAACAGATTTTATTGCTGATTTTGGATTTTTAGATTTCTGATGGGGGTGTGTCAAAATCAAAGATCCTGTATCTCTAAATCATCAATCTTTTCGTCATTCCGACACCTGCAAAGCTGGAGAGGAATCTCATGAACCGGCAAGGAATTTCTCTCCGGCGCCAATGATACATTACACTAGTATCTGTTCATCAACAATCTGAAAAAATGGGAGTTTTCAAATATCCAACGTGCGAAAGTTGCGTGGGGACACGCAACCGGGCGACGCCTCCATTGCCCCGGCACGTGTCCCCACACGCCGTTAATCTTTTCGTCATTCCGATACCTGCAAATCTGGAGAGGAATCTCATGAACCGAAGGAATTTCTCTTCGGCGCCAATGATACATTGCACTAGTATCTGTTCATCAACAATCTGAAAAAATGGTAGTTTTCAAATATCCAACGTGCGAAAGTTGCGTGGGGACACGCAACCGGGCTGCGGGCTGCCCCGGCACGTGTCCCCACGCGCCGTTAATCTTTTTGTCATTCCGATACCCGCAAAGCTGGAGAGGAATCTTATGAACCTCCAAGAGATCCCTCCCTCCGGTCGGGGTGAGGGTGTTGTTTTCTGATTTTGGATTTTTAGATTTCCGATGTGGTGTATCAAAATCAAAGATCCTGTATCTCTAAATCATCAATCTTTCCCGTCATTCCGATACCAATACCTCATCCAGGGCTGTATCAATGGTAGCATACTTAAATTGATATCCGGCTTCCTGCAGTTTTCCCGGAATCACCCAACGGCTCTTCAGCACCAGCTCGGTTGCTGTACCGATGATCGCAGCGCCCAGGTGTAACATCCAGTAAGGAGTATGCATATGAAACAAGGGACGGATACGCTGGCGCATTGCCTGCATGAATACTTTATTGGAAACCGGGTAAGGGGAGGCGGCATTATATACACCGGTCAGTGAATCGCTCTCCTTCACAAAACAAATGATGCGGTACAGGTCTTCGATATGTATCCAGCTGAACTGCTGCCAGCCGTTTCCCTGCACACCCCCCAGCCCAAAACGGGTAAGCGCTTTGTATGGCTTCATTACGCCACCTTCTTTCCCCAGCACGATAGCTGCTCTCAAGGCTACTTTCCGGATGCCGGGCGTTGCCTTCTCAAAGAAGGCGGCTTCCCAGGCTTTGGCCACATTTACAGAGAACCCATGGCCGATCTCACCGGTCTTTTCATCCATCGGGCGATCTTCTGCATGACGGTAGATGGTAGCGGTGCTGGAGTTGATCCACAAAGGAGGTGGGGTAGAACAGGTGTCGAGTATCTGCTGTAATTTTTGTGTGGTATGTACCCGGGATTCCAGGATGATCCTTTTATTCCTTTTCGTGTAACGGCAGTCCACGGATCTTCCTGCCAGGTTGATAAGCAGGGCAGCCCCTTCCAGCGCCTCCTTTATCTTTTCGTTCCAGTGAATGAAATTGCCGCTTCGCGATATGATCAGCACCTCATATCCGTCTGCTGAAAACTTTCGGGTAAGGTACCGGCCGATGAAACCGGTACCACCTGCAATTACAATTTTCTGTCGCATGATGTAATATTTATTTCAAAGCATCCAGGCTGCGCTGCGCATTGAAAGCTCTCTGCCTGGCTGCTCTTTTGCCCCGGAAGAACAGGTACATGTTCAGGAACAGCATGATGCCGAGATAGATGCTGAATCCCCCTACTTTCCCACTCAATACTTCTATTACCTCCTGTGCATTGGAAACAGTATAATGGATCTCCAGGATGTACAGGGCAAACCCAAGGTTCAACAGGTAAAACCCGATCTTGAAGAGTGTGTTGGTGGCTATGGCAATCTCTTCGCGGCCGTTAAAAATGTCTTTCATATACACCAGGCTGTTTTTGAATAAATTTTTGGCGACATAAAAAGTGAGAAAAAGGATGACAGGCAGGTACACCAGGTAGGCGACAACGATTAAATTTTTCATTGTATTTATTTTTTAAAGGTGATAGATCTGTTTTTCAGTTTACGGGACAATAGGAATATGAGAAACATATTGAAGTAGTGTGTAACGGCTAATATTGTTACCAGCGTACCGGTTTTGCCTGCAATAGAACTGATAAGTGTTGCCGGGTTTTCTACCTTTTCCCAGGCCTGGAACTGCAGGATAGCATAACCGGTATTGAACAGGTAATACGCGATCAGGATGATATTGTTGGTCGCATCTGTTTGTTCGGCATTGTTATGAAAAAGGCGGAGAATAAACATCCTGCCGTTTACATAAAATGTTCTTCCTACCCATAAAATAATGTAAAGTGTGATGACCGTATAAATAATATAGGCCAGTATATTGAGATTCATAACTACATGATTACTTTCAGTAATTTCAGCAGCAGCTCACCCCGGTTGGAATTACAGACCTTATCTGCCAGCAGGCTCAGTTGCTCACTGAACTGTTGTATTTCGCTGATGGTTTTATGGAATTCTTTTCCTTCCGGTGTTTTATCTTTTTTTGTTTCCATCTGCAGTTCCTGCAGCACATTGATCACGGGATCAATTTCCTTTTGTTTACGCATCAGCGCAATTTTCAACGCCCATTTCCAGATATCTTTTTCCGCAATAAAATACTCTTTGCGATCGCCGGCAATCACTTTTTTATAGATGATGCCGTAGTCCAGCAACTGCCTCAGGCTCATATTGGCATTTCCCCGTGAAATGGTCAGCGCCTCCATGATCTCGTCTGTAGAAAGCGGATTATCTGCCACCAGCAGCAGGGCCTGCACCTGCGCTACGGATTTGTTGATGCCCCATTCGGAACCCAGCGCTCCCCAGGTGTCTATAAATGTTTGCTTTGATGCTTGTAGGCTCATAATGTATAATGTTGACCCAAAGGTATATGTTATTTTCTGAATTTTCAATAATTATTGAAAATTCAGAAAATAAATTAACTTAAGTTATGCCATGTGGGGTTTATTTAAATAAAAGAACCCCCCATAGACATGGGAGGTTGTAACGATTGCTTGCCCTATGAAAAAATATGAATATGCTTACAGACTTTCGTCGTGTTGTGTAATGTCCAATCCCTTTTCCTCTTCTTCTTCGTTTACCCGTATGGGGTGGATGATGTCTACCAGTTTAAAGACAATGAATCCCATAATGAATGCAAAAGCTACAGCTATAGCGCATCCCAGCAACTGGGTGAAGAAAAATTCCGTGCCCCCGTATAACAACCCGTCTTTTCCGGCAGGATTGATTTTGGTGCTGGCAAAAACGCCGGTAAGTATCATTCCTACAATGCCGCCTATTCCGTGACAGGGAAAAACATCCAGGGTATCATCTATCCCTACTTTGTTTTTCCAGTGAACCGCCAGGTTGGAAATGATGGCGGCAATGAACCCTATGAAAACGCTTTGGGGAAGTCCTACAAAACCAGCAGCAGGTGTAATGGCAACCAGTCCCACCACTGCGCCGATGCAAAAGCCAAGCGCGGATGGTTTGCGGCCCCTGATTGCGTCAAAGAAGATCCATGAAAGTCCTGCAGCGGCAGATGCGGTATTGGTGTTTGCAAATGCATCCACTGCCAGGCTGTTGGCAGCCAGCGCAGATCCTGCGTTGAACCCAAACCAGCCGAACCATAACAAACCGGTACCCAGTAATACGTAGGGGATCCTTGCCGGTTTTACCGTTTCCCTGTTAACGAGCACTTTCCTTTTTTTCAGAACAATAGCGCCTACAAGGGCGACACAGCCGGCCGACATATGAACCACGGTTCCCCCGGCGAAATCCAGCACACCCATTTTTGCCAGCATGCCATCGGGGTGCCAGGTCCAGTGCGCCAGGGGGGTATATATTAAAATGCTGAACAGCAACATAAACAATACATAAGAGGTAAACCTGATGCGCTCGGCTGTTCCACCGACAACCAGTGCCGGTGTT
>Ga0222419_101089_pt1 | contig 11860 bp, 3 predicted proteins | sample 1B20Ametagenome_FD_182474 | JGI IMG/M metagenome (GOLD analysis project Ga0222419, IMG submission 182474) | Enriched microbial communities from leaf-cutter ant dump, University of Wisconsin, Madison, United States - 1B20A (version 2) | ecosystem: Environmental > Terrestrial > Nest > Insects nest >... | reverse complement strand
TGCGGCGACGGTCACCGTGAACGTGATCGGCGCACCCGAGGCGGGCGTGGCCGTGACGGTCACCGTGGTGTCGCTCGTGAGCGCGCGCGAGACCACGCCGGTGTTCGAGATCACCGAGGTGTCGGAGGACGACCAGGTCAGCGCGACGCCGTTCGAGGACGCGGGGAAGGTGAGGTTGCTGCGGACCGAGTCGAGCGAGGCGTTCGCGCCCTTGACGATCGGCAGCAGGTCGCCGCGCAGCAGCGCCTGCGTGGTGGCGGACTTCTCCGCCGCGGTCGGCATGCTGGCCGAGACCTGCTCGGCGGTCAGCGAGGTGTCCCAGAAGCGCACGTCGGTGACGTCGGCGGTGAGCAGTGGGTCGGGGGAGTAGAGCGAGCGGCCGAGGTAGCCGAGGGTGCCGGACGCCGGCACGATCGAGCTCATGCTGTAGGCGTGGGTGACCGTGGAGATCGCCTGGCCGTCGCGGTACAGCGTGAGCGTGCTGCCGCTGCCGACCATGGTCAGGGTGGTGAAGCCGGCGTTGAGCCCGCCGCCGGCCGGCAGGCGCACCTCGCCGTTGCTCGTGCCGGTCTTGACGCGGATGCCGGAGAGCACCTGGTTGCTGTAGGCGCTCTCGCCGGAGCGCGGGTTCACGAAGACGTGGTTGCCGAGCGCGGTGGTGTTCCACGCCCCCACACCGTTCCCGATGACCCAGCCGAACTGGTTCGCCGCGGTCTGGGTGGCGACGGTGTACTCGACCGTGAAGTCGTTGTCGGATCCGGTGACGAGGCCCTGCGGCAGGGCAGCGTAGCCGTCGGCCTTGAACCGCAGCACGGCATCGCCGTCCGCGTCGACGAACGAGGCGTCGGTCAGGCCGGTCAGGGTGGCGTCCCGGCCGTTGCCGGACACGTCGAGCAGGGTCGTCCCCGAGTGCGACATGTCGTAGTGCGCGGTGGGCGCCGGCAGGTCGGCGGCGAAGGCCGCGACGGGGGTGGCGACACAGGCGGATGCTGCCAGGGCTCCGACGATGCCGGCGGCGGCGAGCCGTCGCCGACGGGGTGGTGGGGTGGTGGACGCGCTCATGGCGGGAACTCCTTGTCGTCGTTGACGGTGCGCAGCGGGAATGCGGCGTTTTCGGAAGGCCCTCGGGTGGGCTCCTCGGAATGTTACCGGACACATACGCGGAAAGACAGGCCTGTACCGAAATGTGATGATCGATCTTTTTCGGTCTGGTGCTGGACTCGACCGCTGTGCTAAGTTCCCTGGTTACCGGTAACAAGCCGAGTGCACCCCTGGAGCTCCTCAATGATGAAGTCCCGTTCCGTGCTGTCCCGATTCCGTGCCGTCGCCGCCGTCGCGCTCGCATCGGTGGCGGCATCCGCCCTCACCGTCTCCCCGGTCTCGCCGGCCTCCGCGGCCGACGTCTCCGCGCCGCGCTCCGGCCTCGTCGCCGAGTACCTGTTCTCGCAGACCAGCGGCTCCTCCGTCGCCAACACGGCCGGCACCGCGGTGGGCGCGGCGACCGTCGTGAACGGCTCCGACGCCCTCTGGACCGGCAGCTCCCTCACCCTCACCGGGGGCGCCAAGACGAGCGCGAGCGCCGACTGGGTGCGCCTGCCCGACGGCGTCCTCGCGGGCGAGGACTCCGCCACCGTCACCGTCGAGACGAAGTTCGACCAGTCGATGCTCTCGAGCTGGCACTTCCTCTGGAACATCGGCAGCGACAGCACGACCTCCTACTGGTTCGCCTCGCTCAAGGACGTGCCGCGCACGGCGATCACCACGAGCGGCAACGGCGGGGAGAAGAACGCCCGAGGCACGGCCGCGCTCACCGCCGGACGCTGGTACAGCGTCACCAGCGTGATCGACGGCGACGCGGGCACCATCTCGTTCTACGTCGACGGCCTGCTGCTCGGCTCGACGGCAACCACCCTGACCCCGGCGTCCCTCACGGCGCAGACCGTGAACGCGATCGGCCGCTCCCCGTACCCCGACCCCTTCTACAAGGGCGAGGTGTCGACCTTCCGCGTGTACGACCGGGCCCTGACCGCGGACGAGGTCGCCGACGTCTCCACGGCCGATGCGGCCCTGCACGCCAGCGGCTTCCAGCAGTACGCGCAGGCGGCCGTCGACTCCCTCGACCCGCTCACCCTCGACGACGCGTCCGTGACGCTGCCCGCCTCGAGCTCGGCGGCCCTCACCTGGTCCTCGCAGAGCCCCGACATCACGGTGGCGGCCGACGGCCGCACGGCATCCGTGACCCAGCCCGCGGCCGGCGAGGCCGCCGTGCAGACCACGCTGACCGCCACGGCCGACGTGCGCGGCGTGACCGTCTCGCGCGAGGTGCCGGTGACGATCGAGCCCGCGCCCGCTGCGGGCGACGACTACGGCTACCTGATGGTGCACTTCATCGAGGACTCTGCGGGCTACGCCGAGAAGATCTACCTCGACGTCTCGCGCGGCGACGACCCCGAGCAGTGGGACCCGCTGAACGGCGGGACGGCCATCCTCGCCTCGCAGCTCGGCACCACGGGCGTGCGCGACCCGTTCCTGACCCGCAACCCCGAGACCGGCACGTACTACATCATCGCGACCGACCTGCGCGTGTTCGGCGGCGACGGCGGCTCCGGCTCCTGCACGAGCTGGTGCTACTGGACCAAGAGCGCCAGCACGAAGCTCATCGTCTGGGAGTCCGACGACCTCGTGAACTGGAGCGCGCCGCGCAGCTTCGACACCGCTCTGGACAGCGCGGGCGCCGAGGTCGCCGAGCTCGGCATGGCCTGGGCCCCCGAGGCGCTCTGGGTCGACGACTACTACCCTGAGGGGCACCCCGGCGGCCGCGGAGCCTTCGTCATGTACTTCTCCGCGAACGTGTACCAGACGGCCGACCACAGCGACAGCTCCTACAACCGCGTGGTGTGGGGAGTGACCACGGACTTCACCCAGGCCACCTACTCCTACGGCGGCGACTTCGTGAACACCGGCGCCAACACGATCGACACCACGATGATCCAGGACGGCGGCACCACGTACCGCATCACGAAGGACAACGGCACGGGCAACGGCATCTACATGGAGTCGACCACCGCCGACCGGTGGTGGGAGGCCGGCACCGCCTGGACCACGCTGCAGACCCGGATCGGCGCCGCATGGGCCGGCGGCAACGCCGGCGGCGTCGAGGGACCCGCGGTCTTCAAGAGCCACAGCGAGGACAAGTGGTACCTGTACGTCGACGTGATCCCCAGCACGGGCTACCGGCCCATGGTCACCGCCGACCTCGACGCGGGCTGGAGCCAGCTGACCTCGTCGACGTTCTTCATGGCGCCGAGCACCAAGCACGGCGGCGTGATCTCGCTGACGAAGGCCGAGTACGACCGCGTGCGCGCGGCCGACGCCTCATCGGCGGTGACGAGCGACCTCGGCGCGGTCGAGGTCCCCTCCGGAACGAGCACGGAGGACCTCGGCGCCGCGCTGCCGCAGCAGGCCGAGGTCGTCCTCGCCTACGGCCGCGGCACGGCGTCGCAGCCGGTCGCGTGGGACACGGCATCCGTCGACCTCGCCACCCCCGGCGCCTACTCGATCACCGGCACCGTGCAGACCATCGGCGCGAACCTGAACACCTGGACCGGTGCGGGCGGCTCGACCGCCTGGAACGCCGCCGACCGCACGCTGTCCAGCACCACCGCGATCACCGTGACCGCCCAGGTCGTCGTGACGGCGGAGGAGGCCGCGTTCGAGCTGACCGCGACCACGCGCTGCGTCGCAGGCACGGCTGCGCTCGTGACCTCGGTCGCGAACACGAGCGACACCGCGGTCGAGGTGACCGTCCGCACCGCGTACGGGTCGAAGACCGTCACGGTGCCGGCGGGCAAGAGCACGAGCCAGACCTTCAGCACGCGGAAGGCGGCCATCCCCGCCGACTCCGTCACGGCGAGCGGTGCGGACGCCGCTCGCTCCGCCGACTACGCCGCACGCACCTGCGGCTGATCGGACCCGGCGGCCGCCGACGACCCCCCATGACGGCGGCCGCCGCACCACATCCCGAATCCGTCCTTTCGCCTGAACGAGGAACACCATGTCCCGCAGTCTCAGCCTTCTCGCCGCCACAGCCGTCGGCACGCTGATCGGAGGCCTGCTCTCGGCCTCGGCCACGATGGGCGCGCTCGCCGCAGACGCCCTCAGCATCGAGTCGGGCAAGGTGCTCGAGCTCGGCTTCGACGGCGCCCTGACCGACACGAGCGCTCTCGGAGCGACCGTCACCGTGCAGAAGGGCACGGCGGCGTACGGCGCCGGCCTGCACGGCCAGGCGTTCTCCTTCGACGGCTCGACCGCCCTGCGCCTGGGCACCGACGCGCGCCTGCAGCCCGAGGACCTCACGGTGTCGTTCTGGTACAACCCGAGCGTGACCATGTCGGGCGAGCAGGTCTTCGCCTGGAGCAAGACGGTCTACAACTCCGACGGCTGGTATCTCACCAGCGAGAACGACACCACGCCGCTCGCGCTCTCGATCGGCCCGTCCTCCGGACAGCCCTACAAGGTCGCCGTCGCCGGCACGCGATCGACCTTCTTCCCGGCCGGGCAGTGGACGCACGTGGTCGCGACCTACGACCACACCACGAAGCAGGTGCAGTTCTACCGCAACGGCGTCCGGCAGCTCAGCACCGTCAAGTACGCGGTGAGCGACACGGCATCCGGCGTCCTCGGGTCCGAGGGCAGCTCGGTCAAGACCCTCGGCTACAACGGCCCGCAGTACAACGGCTCGCACCTCAAGGGCCTGCTCGACGACTACGCGCTCTACGACGGGGTCGCGACCATCGAGGACGTCGTGACGCTCACCCGGCGCGGCGATGCCGCGTTCGATCCCGGCGTCGTGGCGCAGTCGGACCTCTCGACGCTCGCGGTCCCCGGCACGGCGGCGGCCGACTTCGCCCTCCCGACCGAGGGCGGCGCCGGCAGCACAATCACCTGGGCGTCGTCGAACAGCGGCGTGATCACCATCGAGGGCGGCGTCGCCCGCGTCACCCCGCCCGAGGACGCCACCCGCACCGTGACCCTCACCGCCTCGGCCACGTACGGCGGCAGCGCTCCGGTCACCCGCGATTTCACGGTGTCCGTGGCTCCCGAGGGCGAGCACGCCTCGCAGTACCTCGGCGACGCGGGACTCGAGAACCTCGAGATCACCGACGAGTACCTCGAGAACGCCAACGGCAAGACCATCGACTACCTGCTCAGCCTCGACCCGGAGAAGTTCCTCTACTCCTGGTACACGCAGGCCGGGCTCACCCCGACCACCTCCTCGGGCTACGGCGGCTGGGAGCGCTCGACGGGCACCCGGTTCACCGGCCACTTCTTCGGCCACTACATCTCGGCACTCTCGCAGGCGTACGCCACGACGACGGATGCCGGCATCAAGGCGCAGCTGCTCGCGAAGCTCACCTCGGCGGTCGAGGGGCTGAAGAGCTGCCAGGACGCCTGGGCCGCGGCCAACCCGTCGAGCGCCGGCTACGTCGCGCCGTTCCCCCTGAGCGCCCTGCCCAGCGGCAAGGACGGCCTGCTCGTGCCCTTCTACAACCTGCACAAGGTGCTCGCGGGCCTGCTCGACGCGCACCAGTACGCGCCCGCCGACGTCGCCGCCGACGCGCTGTCGGTGGCATCCGCGTTCGGCACCTGGGTCAAGAACTACGCGGGCTCCCTGTCGAACCCGGCCACCATCCTGAACACCGAGTACGGCGGCATGAACGAGGCGCTGTACGAGCTGTACTCGATCACGAAGAGCCCCGACCACAAGCGGGCGGCCGAGTACTTCGACGAGGTCGCGCTGTTCCAGAAGCTCGCCAACGGCCAGGACGTGCTGAACGGGCTGCACGCGAACACGACGATCCCGAAGCTCATCGGCGCGCTCAAGAGGTACACGGTCTTCATGGACGACCCCGCCCTGTACGCGACGCTGACGGACGCCGAGAAGACGGCGCTGCCGATGTACCTCACGGCGGCGCAGCGGTTCTGGCAGATGGTGGTCGACGACCACACCTACGCGAACGGCGCGAACAGCCAGTCCGAGCACTTCCACGACATCGAGACGCTGTACGCCTTCGCCACGAACGGCGTGACCAGCGGCTACGGCGAGAACTCCACGGCCGAGGGCTGCAACGAGTACAACATGCTCAAGCTCACCCACGCGCTGTTCGCCGTCGACCACCAGGTGAAGTACGCCGACTACTACGAGTCGACGTTCATCAACACGATCCTCGCCTCGCAGAACCCCGAGACCGGCATGGTCACGTACTTCCAGCCGCAGGCCGCCGGGTACGCCAAGGTGTTCGGCACCCCGCTCGACCAGTTCTGGTGCGACCACGGCACGGGCATCGAGAGCTTCACGAAGCTCGGCGACTCGATGTACTTCACCGACGCCGAGGGCGTCTGGGTGAACCAGTTCTACAGCTCGCAGTTCCGAGACGGCGCGCACAATCTGCAGATCACGCAGACCGCGAACGTGCCGGCCGACTCCGTGGTGCGCATCTCCGTCGACGCGATCGACGGGGGAGAGGTCCAAGACGGCACGGTGCTGAAGCTGCGCGTGCCCTCCTGGGCGGTGGCCCCCACGCTGACCCGCAACGGAGACGCGGTCGACCTGTCGGCGGCCTCCGCCGGCTATCTCGCGATCGAGGTCGCGGCGGGCGACGAGCTCGTCTACACGCTGCCTGCGCAGGTCGCCGTGAGCGACGGCACCGAGAACCCGAACTGGGTCGCGTTCACCTACGGCCCCGTGCTGCTGGCCACCGAGCTCAGCCGCACCAACGTCGACGCGAGCTACACGGCGGGAGTGCTCGTGCAGATGAGCACCGCCGACAAGTCGCTGAACTCGAACGTGGTCGTCTCGGACCCCGCGGCGTGGAAGGCCGCCGTGGTCGACAACGTCGTGCGCCTCGCCGACGGCCCGAACGCGAACGGGCGCACCACGATGCGCTTCGCTCTGCAGAACGTGGACCAGGTCTCGGCCGCGCTCACCTTCGAGCCGTACTACAGCCTGTACGGGGCCCGGTACGCGACGTACATGACCCTCGTGCAGCCCGACTCCGCCGAGGCGCAGGCGCTGATCCTGAAGCAGAAGCAGCAGCTGCGCATCGACGAGACGACCATCGACTCGCTGACCTCGTTCGACGACAACAACAGCGAGGCCGACAAGAACTACCGCTACAACAAGTCGTCCGTCGGCGTGTACAACGGGCAGGGCTACCGCGACGGGCAGCGCGCGACCGACGCGTACTTCCAGTACGACATGATCGTCGACCCCGAAGCTCCGGCGAACTACCTGGGCGTGCGGTACTACGGCGGCGACAACGGGCGCACCTTCGACGTGTACCTGAACGACGTGCTGCTCAAGCACGAGCAGGTCACGAACGCGAACGGCGCCACCACCTGGTACGTCCAGTACGACCGCATCCCGCAGGCTGTGCTCGACGGAATCGCGGCGAAGGACAGCTACAAGCGCGACCAGAACGGGCAGTACGTGCTCGACGAGGACGGCGAGAAGATCCCCGTCGTGACCGTGCGCTTCCAGGGCAACGGCGCCAGCTACGTCGGCGGCGTGTTCGGGGTGTACACCTCGCTGTCTGACCACTACGCGACGGATGCCGAGCTCTCGTCGCTCGAGGTCGACGGCGGCGTCCTCGCTCCGGCCCTCGCGAGCGGGGTCGCCGACTACACGGTCACGGTGCCCGCCGACGCCACCTCGGTGGTGCTCGACGCCGCCCCGGCGGTGCCGAGCGGTCTCGTCTACGTCGACGGCATCCTCATCGACGACACCGAGCCGCGCACGGTCGCGGTGAAGGCGGGCGACGTCCCGACCGTCGTCACGGTGAAGTCGTACGCGCAGGACCATGCGACGAACGTCGTGTACCTGCTCACGATCGTCCGCGAGTCGGTGTTCGACGTGACCGCGACCGCGGCGGTGCGCTGCGTCGCGGGCAAGGCGACGCTGGTCACCACCGTGCACAACGGCGCGGATGCCTCGGCCACCGCGACCGTGACGAGCGCGTTCGGCACGGCGGAGGCGACCGTCGCCGGGGGCAAGGCCGTGTCGAAGTCGCAGGCGACCCGGCAGGCGCAGATCGCAGCCGGCGAGGTCGCCGTGACGGCGGAGGCCGTGATCAGCGGTCGCACCGTGACCGCGCAGACGAGCGCCGCCTACGCCGCGACCGCGTGCGGCTGACCGCCTGACCTTCACCACACGAGGAGAACCATGAGAAGCACCACGCGGATGCTCGGCGCCGGCGCCGCCGTCGCCCTGTGCACAGCCGTCCTGAGCGCGACCGCGCCGTCGCCGGCATCCGCCGATCCCGTCGCGCCCGCACTGATCGCCGACTTCGGCTTCGAGACCGCCGGCGCCACGTTCGACGGCGGCGCCGCGGTCGCGACGACCCACGGCACGGCGGCCGTCGTCGCGGGGCCGACCGGCAACGCGGCCAAGCTCGGCAGCTCCTTCTGGCTGGACGTGAAGAAGAAGGACGGCACGCCCCTGCTGGCGGGGCTCGACGCCGTCACGATCTCCTACGACAGCAAGCCCGACGCCTCGGGCAACACCGGGTGGACGGTCTTCGCCGCCGAGACCTCGGCGACGCAGACCTACGGCAACGAGCACTACCTCGGCTACCTCGACAAGACCACGGGCGTCACGGTCGAGCGCTACGACAACGGCGGCAGCCGCAGCACCGCGGGGAACCTGTCCGTGACGAAGTCCGACACCGCGTGGAAGCACGTCGACCTCGTGATCTCCGGCGCCGACGCCCAGCTGTTCGTGAACGGCCAGAGGGTCGCGGTGAACACCACCGGGCCGACGCTCACCGGCATCCTCGGCGCGAGCGGCGGCATCCTGCAGCTCGGCAAGGCCAACTGGGGCTCGGGGGAGTACTTCTCCGGCCTCATCGACAACCTGAAGATCTACGACGGCGCGCTGAGCCCCGCCGATCTCGGCGTCGCGCCGACCGCGAGCGATCCGGCGGCGGCCCTCGCGATCCCGGCCGAGATCACCGGGAACCTGCCGTCGAGCGTGCTCGGCGCAGCCGTCACCTGGACGGCGAGCGGACCGGGCGCAGGGCGCATCGCGGCCGACGGCGCCGTCGACCTCCCCGCATCCGGCAGCGTCGCCGTCTCGCTGACCGCGCACATCGACGGCGTGGAGACGCCGGTGACCGCGGACGCCGAGATCGTCGCGGTGGGCGGCGAGATCGCCACCTCGGTGAAGAAGGTCACGGTGACCGGCGGGATCAAGAGCGACCCCCTCGCGTACGACGACGACCGACGCGCCGATGCGCTGTACGTCTCCGCGCGTCCGTCCGGCGAGTCCGACTGGCAGACCCTCAACCGCTCGCAGGCGATCCTCTACGTGACCTGGGACGGCACGCAGTCGGCGAAGCCGAACGTGCAGATGGGGTCTCCGACGCTGCTGCGCCTGCGCGACGGCTCGCTGGCCGCGGCGTCCTCGCAGAACAACGCGACCGACTCGATCTACGTGTGGGACAGCGCCGACGGCGCCACCTTCTCGAACCAGCGCACGGTCAGGATCGCCACAGACGGCTCGATCGTCACCGATCCGAGGATCGTGTTCGACGCGGCGGCGGCAGCGTACAAGGTGTTCTGGACAGACCGGCTCACCGGCGAGGGCAGGGTCACCCTGCTCGACGACCTCACGGCATCCGCGGCGCCTTCGGCGGCCACCGCCGCCGACATCCGCACCGTCGGCGCCTCGGAATCGTCGGCCTTCGCGCTGGCCGACGACGAGTTCGACACGTTCTACACGTACTACGTCGACCTGCAGAACACCGGCGTCCGGCCGCTCGTCGACGTCGAGCTCTCCGCCGGGGACGAGCTCGCGGCCGACGACCTGCCGAGCCGCGTCACGCTGGACTACAACGACGGCTCGACCAAGCAGCTCGGCGTCGTCTGGGACGAGGACTCCCTCGCCGCGGTCGACACCGGCACGCCGGGGGAGTACCAGGTCACCGGCGCGGTGCAGCAGACGGCCGAGGAGATGGTCAGCGACGCCAGGGCCGATCCCGACCTGTTCTTCAACGAGGACGACGGCTACTGGTACCTCACCGGCTCGCACTACTCGATCCCCTCGGATGCTCCGTCGAGCCAGCTCATCGACGCGTACTCGTACCGCAAGATCGGACTCAAGCGCGCCACCACCATCGAGGGGCTGAAGGACGCCACCGAGCAGATCGTGATCGACCCCGACGCGGGCACGCCCGGCCTGCAGTCGCAGTACCCGAACACGTTCTACGGGTGGGGCGGCTACATCTGGGCGCAGGAGTTCCACAAGATCAACGGGCAGTGGTGGATCGTCGCCGGCATGAACAAGGGCTACGCGGCGACCGGCGGATGGTGCGACAACACCGTGCTCATCCCGTACACGGGCGATCAGGCCTCGCTCGAGGCGGGCGGTCTGGTCGACCCCGCCAACTGGGGCGAGCCCACGATCCTCGAGGGCGCCGCCTTCGACGTCTCGTACCTCGAGCGCGTGGAGGACGGGCGGACCCAGGGGTACTGGATCATGCCCAACGGCGCCAAGCTCTGGCTGGCGAAGGCCCACATGGGGCCGAAAGGCACCGTCCCGCTGATCGACGGCGCCCTCACGCAGATCTACTCGATCAGCCAGCCGTGGGAGTACGGGAAGTCGGCGCCCACCCCCTCCGACACGAACGAGGGCACGGACCAGGGCATCGTCGAGGCGCCGTTCATGTTCGAGTACGGCGACTACACGTACATCACCTACTCGGGCGGCACGGTCGACAAGTACTACGACCTGGGGATGCTGCGCGCGGCCAAGGGGGCGAACCTCACGGACCCCGCGAGCTGGACGCTGGTCGACTTCCCCGTGCTGACCACGAACGACACCGCGGAGGGCAGGATCGGCGGCACGGGCCACGGCGGACCGGGGCACAACTCGGTCGCCGTCGACGAGACCGGCAACCTCGTGCTCGCCTATCACGCGCGCCCGTACCCCGAGCAGCACACCGGGAACGCGGCGGGAGGGCTGTTCGACCCCGACCGCAACACCTGGTTCAAGGCCGTCAACCTGCGCGCGAACGGCATGCTCGACTTCTCGCTCTCCAGCGACCAGGAGGTCGCGCCGGCGAACCGCACGGTGACGGTGACCGTCACCGTCGCCGGATCCGCGGTGAAGGCCGCGGCGACGACGCGATGCGTGGCGGGCAAGGCGACCATCGTGGTGACCGTGCAGAACACCGGAGCGTCTCCGGTCTCGGCGACCGTCTCGACCGCTGCGGGCGCCAAGGAGATCACCGCCCTCGCGGCCGGGAAGTCCACCTCGGCGAGCTTCAGCACGCGCTCCGCGACCGTCGCGGCCGGCACGGCGTCGGTGCTCGTCTCCGGTGCGGAGAGCCCCGTTGAGGCCTCGTACGCGGCCGCATCCTGCGGCTGAGGATCTGACACTTGACGAGCAGACGGGAGAGCCATAGAGTGAGATTGTTCCCGCTAACAATCCCGGGAATGGAAGCACTCCACTGGGGGAGTGCGCCGGGCAAGGGCGCCCACGCAGTTCCTGCCCGATGCCTGAAAAGCGAACTCGACAGCCACCCGGCTGATCGCCTATTCGGTGCGGTACCCGCCGGCCGAGGAACTGGAGAAAGCACAATGATGAAAAAGGGCATGGCCGCACGCTGCGCCGTCGGAATCCTGGGTGGGCTCATGCTCACCGGTGTCGGCGCAGCCGCATTCGCCGCGTACCCGGATGCCGAGGGCTCGGGTGATGTCGACGTCAAGGTGGACATCGCTGCGACCGAGAACGGGGCGCTGAGCCTCACGATCGACGGCACCGAGACGACGCTGACCGAGAACGGCACCACCGCCTCCTCCC
>Ga0222419_101087_pt1 | contig 11882 bp, 7 predicted proteins | sample 1B20Ametagenome_FD_182474 | JGI IMG/M metagenome (GOLD analysis project Ga0222419, IMG submission 182474) | Enriched microbial communities from leaf-cutter ant dump, University of Wisconsin, Madison, United States - 1B20A (version 2) | ecosystem: Environmental > Terrestrial > Nest > Insects nest >... | reverse complement strand
GGGCACCTCGCTGAGCAGAAAACGGCCGCTGGAAAGATCGACCCAGGCCAGCCCGTAGTCGCCGCGTGCGCCGGCGGCAATCGCCAGCAGCAGGTTGTCGCGGCGTTCTTCCAGCAGTGCCGCGTCGGTCACCGTGCCGGGGGTGACGATGCGCACCACCTTGCGCTCGACGATGCCCTTGGCCAGCGCCGGATCGCCCATCTGCTCGCAGATCGCCACCGACTCGCCCAGCCGCACCAGCTTCGCCAGATAGTTCTCCGCCGCGTGGTAGGGCACGCCAGCCATCGGAATCGGCTGGCCGGCCGACTGCCCGCGCTGGGTCAGGGTAATGTCGAGCAGCCGCGCCGCCTTGCGGGCGTCGTCGTAGAACAGCTCGTAGAAGTCACCCATGCGGAAGAACAGCAGCACCTCGGGGTGCTCGGCCTTGGCAGCCAGGTACTGCTTCATGAAAGGAGTGTGCTCGGGTGTCTTCTTCACGTTCTAGAGAGTTTGTCTGATTGTCATGGGTGGGATTTGGCCGCAGTCGCCGGCTGCCAGCGCCAGTCACCGTGGTCATCGATGAGCAGGCAGCGCCGGGCCTTCGCGGGGCAGCGCCGGACCAGATGGATCTCCGCCGGCTTGATGCCGAGGCGCCAGGCCAGTCCCGCCTTGCCCACCGCGTAGAAGCGTTGCTCGTCTCCCGGAACTACCCATAGTGGCGCATGCGGGGCCTGCTGCTCCAGTTGTTGCAGCAACTGCTCGCCCCATTGCGCGCGGGCGATCAGGCCGGGCTGGGCAGCATGGCGGGTACCCGACACGGCACTCCACGAGGACAGGGCCAGCAGCGCGGCGATGAGCCACAGCCGGGGATGGTCGGCGCCCAGACGCGCCAGCACGATCGCCGGGAGGATGGCCGAGATGGCGGCGTAGTAGGCGTAGCTGTTCCACGAAAACAGGAAGTATGGACCATAGGCGAGGCCGGCAAACAGGGCGAGGCCCAGCCACTGCCGCGGAGACAGCCGCCGGTGTCGCTGCCACAGGGCCAGCACGCAGGCGGCCAGCATCGGCAGCGCAGTGAGTGAGACCCAAGCCAGCGCCGGCATGATGCCTCCGGTCATCACCATGCGCACCGCCTCGCGCGGCACGTTGATCATCCAGGCCGCGAACGACAGGCCGTTGCGCACGACGTTGCCGCCCAGCTCCAAGGTATAGGCGGCGTCGGTATGCGCGGTGAAACGCCGGTCAAGCACCAGCCAGATGGCGACGAGCAGCGTGCAGGCAAGCAGGGTGGCGATGTCGCCGCCGCGCCAGCGCAGGCGGTCGCAGAACAGCCCGAGCACCACCATCAGCAGGGGCGTGAGCACGGCCGACTCCTTGCTCAGCAGGGCCAGCGCCAGCAGCGGAGGTACTGCAACAAAAGCCAGTCGGCGACGGATGCCCTGCGCGCACAGCGCGCCGAGCCAGGCCGACAGCGCCAGCGTGGTGAACAGGGTCAGCATCGAATTGTTGGCGGCCGCGGCCCAGTGCACTGGCAGCAGGTGCATGGCGAGGCCGCCGTAGATCACTCCGGCCAGCGCGGCGGTACGGCCGGCATGCGGCCACTGGCAGGCACTGGCGATGCGCAGCGCCAGCAGACCCACGCCGGCGCTGGCCAGCAAATGCAGGGTCAGGCTGACCACATGCATGGCCACGGCACTGCCATCGAACAGGGCCAGCATCAGCCGCCAGTAACCCTCCTGCGACAGCGGGCGCCAGAAGCGCGGCGGCGATGCCGGCAGAAAATCCGACCACCATGGCAGGCCCGCCGCGCTGGTGGCACGGGCCTGTTGCAGGAACACGTAATCGTCGCCCCAGAACGGAATGTGCAGCGCCGGCCACCACATCAGCAGGGCCGACAGCGCGAGCAACGCGATGCTTGCCGTGGCGATGGGGTACGGGTTTCTTGCGGTGGTGCTCATGCGGCTCCTGTGGGTGATTCCCCTTGCGGCAGGCGGTCCCCTCGGGAACAGCGGTAGCGCAGTTTATAGAAGCGCCGCTGCCGGCGCGCGGGCAGGAAGGCCTCTTGGCGTGACGCGGCAGAGCGGGTAGAACGGTGCCTTCGCGCAAGATGCCAGTTCATTCAAAACCCGGGAGTCCCGCATGGCGATGCCGCCCATCCCCACCGATGAACAACTGCTGGCGCTGGCCGGCGAGGTCGCTGCCGAAGTGCAGCGATGCCGCCTGATGCTGGTGACTGCCGAGTCCTGCAGCGGCGGCTGGATCGCCAAGACCCTGACCGACCTGCCGGGCAGCTCGGCCTGGTTCGACGCCGGCGTGGTGACCTACAGCTACGAGGCCAAGGAGGCGCTGCTCGGGGTCAATCCGCGCACGCTGGAGATCACCGGCGCGGTCAGCGAGGAAACCGTGCTGGAAATGGTCTCGGGGGCGCTGGCCCGTTTTGGTGCCGGCGTGGCGGTGGCAGTCACCGGCATTGCGGGACCGACCGGTGGCACGCCGGACAAGCCGGTGGGGACAGTGTGGATCGGCTGGAAACGTCGTGGTGGTTACGCCCACGGGAAGCTGTTCCATTTTCCCGGCGACCGCGAGGCAGTGCGGCGGCAGACCGTGGCGGCGGCGCTCGTCGGCCTGCGCAAAACGCTGACGGAATAATGCGCGTTGCACCATCGGGGCAGCTTGACCGGTGTGGGATACTGCCCGGACGCCAGTGACTCCGGACCGGCCCGCGGTGGTTGCGAAACAGTGATCGCAACCCGTGAGACACGGCCCGGGCACCATGCCCTCCATTCACAGCCCAACCGGAACAAAAACGATGGATGACAACAAGCGCAAGGCGCTCACCTCCGCTCTCGGCCAGATCGAAAAGCAGTTCGGCAAAGGCGCCGTGATGCGCATGGGCGACCGCGTCAACGAGGCCATCGAGACGGTCTCCACCGGTTCGCTCAGCCTCGACATCGCACTCGGCGTCGGCGGCTTGCCGCGCGGTCGCGTGGTTGAGATCTACGGCCCGGAATCGTCGGGCAAGACCACCATGACCCTGCAGGCGATCGCCAGCTGCCAGCGCGCCGGCGGTACCGCCGCGTTCATCGACGCCGAGCATGCGCTCGACCCGAGCTATGCCGAGAAGCTTGGCGTCAAGGTCGACGACCTGCTGGTGTCGCAGCCTGATACCGGCGAGCAGGCGCTGGAGATCGCCGACATGCTGGTGCGCTCGGGCGCGGTGGACATGGTCGTGGTCGACTCGGTGGCCGCGCTGACCCCGAAGGCGGAAATCGAAGGCGAAATGGGCGACTCCCATGTCGGCCTGCATGCCCGCCTGATGAGCCAGGCGCTGCGCAAGCTCACCGCCAACATCAAGAAAGCCGGCACTCTGGTGATCTTCATCAACCAGATCCGCATGAAGATCGGCGTGATGTTCGGCAGCCCGGAAACCACCACCGGCGGCAATGCGCTGAAGTTCTATGCCTCGGTGCGCCTCGACATCCGCCGCATCGGCGCAGTGAAGAAGGGCGACGAGATCATCGGCTCGGAAACCCGCGTCAAGGTGGTCAAGAACAAAGTGGCGCCACCGTTCCGCCAGTGCGAGTTCGAGATCCTCTACGGCGAGGGCACCTCGCGCGAAGGCGAGATCATCGAGTTGGGCGTGAAGGAAAACCTGATCGACAAGTCCGGTGCCTGGTACAGCTACAACGGTGACCGCATCGGCCAGGGCAAGGAGAATGTGCGCCAGTTCCTGCGCGACAACCCGGCCATCGCCGACGAGATCGACAAGCAGTTGCGCGAGCGCCTGCTGGTGCAGCCGGGCCGCAATCAGGCTGCCGCGGAAGAGGCCGCCGAGGAAGCGTGATGCGTGTGCGCTGAAGGTTTTCCGCAAAACCTGCATGGCCCGGCTTGTCCGGGCCATCTGCGTTGTGGGCGGGGCGGTTTTTCCGCGCTGAAGCGCGGAAGCCTCGGGCGCTCCATGGCCGGTGCGCCACACTCCAGGAACCCGCTCGCGGGCGATTCCCTTGAATCCGTAGGTCGGGCACCGCCCGACATCGGCAAAGCCGCGCATCTGCATCCGTACCGCAGGAGCCCGCTCGCAGGCGATGCTTTTGAAGCCGTAGGTCGGGCACCGCCCGACATCGGCAAAGCCGCGCATCTGCATCCGTACCGCAGGAGCCCGCTCGCAGGCGATGCTTTTGAAGCCGTAGGTCGGGCACCGCCCGACATCGGCAAAGCCGCGCACCTGCATCCGTACCGCAGGAGCCTACTCGCGAGCGATGCTTTTGAAGCTTTGAAGCCAAAGTCAAAGCCAAAGCTTGAAGATCAAGATCAAGAGCTTTCGTCCTCCTACGGAGGGCGAGTTACTTTCTCTTTGCGTGGCCACGCATGCGCAGGGTGCGCATGCGAACAGCGCAGCTGGCCCGAAGGGCGGAGGGCAGGCGACGGCATCCATGCCATCGCCATGCCGGCCACCCTTCGGGCTTTCCTGCGTCCGCCCGCCGCTTCAGAGGGTCCCCGGGTAGAGCCGCGGGCCATCGTGGCCCGCACTTTTCGAACGAGCCAAAGCCCAGCCCCCGTAGGAGCCCGCTTGCGGGCGATGCTTTCAAAGCTTCAGAGCCAAAGCCAAAACCAAAACCGGCTTCATTCATGGGCATGTCTTCGTCGTGGCGTCGGGATGTTGCGGCAGCGAGAGGGTGTCGTGACAGGAGCTCCGCCATGACCATGAGAAAACGCCCCGGCCCGGGCGATCGGGACAAGCCCAGGCGCACTGCCTACGACAAGGCGCTGGGCCTGCTGGCCCGGCGCGAGCATTCGCGCAAGGAGCTCGGGACCAAGTTGCGGCAGAGTGGTTACGAGGGTGATGAGGCGGCCGAGGCGTTGGATCGGCTGGGCGAGCAGCATTACCAGGATGACGATCGCTTTGCCGAATCGCTGGTGCGCAGCCGGATCGCCCAGGGCTACGGGCCGGTGCGGTTGCGGGTGGAGCTGAAAAGCCACGGGCTGGCCGATGCCCGCATCCGCGAGTTGCTGGACGAGGCAGAGGTGAACTGGAACGTGTCTGCGGCCAGCCAGTTGCGTCGTCGCTACGGCTCCGCAGGGGCCACCGACCCCGCCGAACGCGCCCGCCGGGCGCAGTTCCTCTTGCGCCGGGGCTTTGCCGCCGCCACAGTACGGCGTGTTACCCACGCCGACGTGGACGAAGCCGCCGACGATTTCTCCTGAAACCCATCCGGTCGGGAGCCATCTCCGGGCGGCTTGGTCGGGGCGTGGTTCCCTTGCCGTCATTCATTCCAGATCCGCATGAAAACCTCCGAAATCCGCTCCGCCTTCCTCGACTTCTTCAGCAGCCGCGGCCATACCGTCGTGTCGTCCAGCTCGCTGGTCCCCTCCAGCGACCCCACGCTGCTGTTCACCAACTCGGGCATGGTGCAGTTCAAGAACGTGTTCCTCGGCAGCGAGAAGCCCGGCTACGTGCGCGCCGTGGACGTGCAGCGCTGCCTGCGTGCCGGCGGCAAGCACAATGACCTGGACGCGGTGGGCTACACCGCCCGCCACCACACTTTTTTCGAGATGCTGGGCAACTGGTCGTTCGGCGACTACTTCAAGCAGGACGCGATCGTCTGGGCGTGGGAGCTGCTGACCGGCGTGTTCAAGCTGCCGGCGGAAAGGCTGTGGGTCACCGTCTATCACAACGACGACGAGGCGTATGACATCTGGAACAAGCAGGTCGGCGTGCCGGCCGAGCGTATCGTGCGCATCGGCGACAACAAGGGCGCACCCTACGCCTCGGACAATTTCTGGCAGATGGCCGACACCGGCCCGTGCGGCCCGTGCACCGAGATCTTCTATGACCATGGCGAGGACGTCGCCGGCGGCCCGCCTGGCTCGCCGGACGAGGACGGCGACCGCTACATCGAGATCTGGAACCTGGTGTTCATGCAGTTCGACCGTGCACCCGACGGCACGCTGAGCCCGCTGCCGGCACCGTGCGTGGACACCGGCATGGGCCTGGAGCGCCTCGCCGCAGTGCTGCAGCACGTGCACTCCAACTACGAGATCGACCTGTTCCAGCACCTGATCCGCGTGGCTGGCGAGCTGACCGCCACCAGTGACCTGGGCAACAAGTCGCTGCGCGTGATCGCCGACCACATCCGCGCCTGTTCCTTCCTGATCGTCGACGGCGTGTTGCCTTCCAACGACGGTCGCGGCTACGTGCTGCGCCGGATCATCCGCCGCGCCCTGCGCCATGGCTGGATGCTCGGCGTGCGTGGCGATTTCTTCTGGAAGATGGTGCAGCCGCTGGTCGAGGAGATGGGTCAGGCCTATCCCGAGCTGGCGGCGAAGCAGGCCTTCGTCGAGGACGCGCTGCGCACCGAGGAGCATCGCTTCGGCGAAACCCTGGAGCACGGCATGCGCGTGTTCGACGAAGTTGCCGCGCGTTCCAGCGGCAGCATCGCCGGCGCTGACGCGTTCCGGCTCTACGACACCTACGGTTTCCCGGTCGACCTCACCGCCGACATCGCGCGCGAGCGCGGCTTCGAGGTGGACATGCCCGGCTTCGAGCAGGCGATGGAAGAGCAGCGCGCGCGCGCCCGTGCCGCCGGTCGTTTCACCGCCAAGGGCCAGATGCCGGCCGAACTGGCCAGCCAGCTGCAGCCCACCAGCTTCCTCGGCTACGAGGCCCTGCGCAGCAGCGGCAGCAAGGTGCTCGGCATTGTTCGTGACGGCCTCCAGGTCGAGCAGCTGGCTGATGGCGAGGAAGGCCTGCTGATCCTCGATCGCACGCCGTTCTACGCCGAGTCCGGCGGTCAGGTCGGAGACACCGGCACGTTGACCACCACGGCCGGCCGTTTCGAGGTCGGCGACACACTGAAGATGGGCGGCGTGTTCTTCGGCCATGCCGGCCAGTGGCACGGCGAGCAACCGCTGCGCAGCGGCGATCTGGTCGATGCCGGCGTCGATGCCGCGCGTCGCCAGGCGATCGTGCTGAACCATTCGGCCACCCATTTGCTGCACGCCGCGCTGCGCAAGGTGCTGGGCACCCACGTCACCCAGAAGGGCTCGCTGGTCGCGCCTGACCGCCTGCGTTTCGACTTTGCCCACCACAAGCCGATGAGCCACGACGAACTGGCCCGGGTCGAGGCGATGGTCAACGCCGAGGTGCGTCGCAACGCCGCCGCCGAGGTGCGCCACATGGCCTACGACGACGCCATCGAGTTCGGCGCGATGGCGCTGTTCGGCGAGAAGTACGGCGACGAGGTGCGCGTGCTGAAGATGGGCGAGTTCTCCACCGAGCTGTGCGGCGGCACCCACGTCAGCCGCACCGGCGACATCGGCCTGTTCAAGATCGTCAGCGAGGCCGGTGTGGCTTCCGGCGTGCGCCGCATCGAGGCGGTTACCGGTGACGGTGCGCTGGCCTGGGTGGCCGACGAGGAACGCCGCCTGGGCGAGTTCTCGCAGCTGCTGTCCAGCAACGGCGACGAGGCGGTGGAAAAGCTGCGCCAGCTGTTCGACCGCCAGAAGAAACTCGAGCGCGAACTGGAGTCCCTGCGCAGCAAGGCGGCTGGTTCTGCCACGGCCGACCTGGCCGGATCAGCGGCTGATGTTGACGGCATCAAGGTGGTGGCGGCACGGTTGGAAGGGCTTGATGCGAAGTCCTTGCGTGACAGTGTCGACCAGCTCAAGCAGCAGCTTGGCGACTGCGTGATCCTGCTGGCTGGCGCCAACGATGGCCGCGTCTCACTGATCGCTGGCGTGCATGGCAAGGCGCTTGGCCGGATCAAGGCCGGCCTTGTCGTGGCCCACGTCGCCACGCAGATCGACGGGAAGGGAGGCGGCCGACCGGACATGGCCCAGGGCGGCGGGACGGATGCCCCGCAATTGCCGGGCCTGCTGGCTTCGTTGCCGGAGTGGGTATCCGGTCAGCTTGCGGGCGCGATGGCAACTTGAATGGCCATTTGTCACGATCCAAGTGGATTGCACAGAGGAATCAGGCTCAGTTACTATCGACGGAGTGTCGGCGCCATCCGATGGTGACGTCGCCAGTCAGGACGCTCAGGAGTGTTTTGGCTGTGAGCCGGGAAGGCGTTGAGGCCTTCGGCGGATCAATCGTCGAACTGCGGCGAGACGAGCGCTCAGGGGTGAGGCGTGTCGATCCGCAGGCCTGTGACTAACAGCATTAATGGAGTAGCAATCATGTTGATTCTGACCCGCAGGGTCGGTGAAACCCTGATGATCGGCGACGAGGTGACCGTCACCGTTCTTGGCGTGAAGGGCAATCAGGTCCGCATCGGCATCAATGCACCGAAGAATGTCGCGGTTCATCGCGAAGAAATCTATCAGCGGATCAAGGGCGAAAACGAAGCCGGCAACACGTCCGGTGAGCCCACCGACCACTGATTCGTGAATTAAGTCTTTACCTGACACCCGCCGGTCAGTATCCTTGCCGGCTCCGCGGGAACGCGGGAAAAATCCGGAGAGATGCCCGAGTGGCTGAAGGGGCTCCCCTGCTAAGGGAGTATAGGGTTTATAGCCTTATCGAGGGTTCGAATCCCTCTCTCTCCGCCAGATACGCAAAGCGCCCCGCAAGGGGCGTTTTGCGTATCTGGCGGAGAGAGGTGTGGACGAAACCTCCCAGGTGATTCGGCAAATCCTGTACCCATCCTTCGGGTCAGCAGTTGCACTGCTTGTCGAAGCTGATGCCGCGTGTGTCACATGCAAAGCGTGTTCGGGTTGTTCAGTCCCGGGTACAAGGCGGGCCGGCGGCAGTCTGCTGCCGGCCAGCCTTGTATCAGGTCAGAATCGCCAGTCAATGTTGGCCGTCGCGCCGTGTGAGCTACCCGATCCGGCGAGACTGCCCTCGTAGCGCAAGCCGAGTGTCACGCTGTTTGCCACCGGGATGGTTACTCCGGCGGAGAGCTGAACTCGCTGGCGATCCGCCTCCGGCCCGCGTACCGCGAAGCGGGCAGGGCTGCCGGCATAAGTGCTGTAGCGCTCGCTGGTGCGATCTGCGGCCACGTCTTGGACGTACACCGCACGCAGTTCGTAGGCGCCTCGTCCGATGGCGCCGGACAGGCGTGCCCCCAGGCCTATATCCAACTGCTCATGCTGTTGCCGTTCCGGCGAGAGGCTCAGTGCGCCGGCGCCAGATTCGTGCGTGGCGTCGAAATCGGCACGCAGTGCATCGATCGTCAGCACGGGGGCAAACGCTACCGTGCTCTCGACCAGCCGCCAGGCCAGTTCGCCGCTGAAGCCGAAGGCATCCATCGCCTGCCGGGCCGTGGCTGTATGTGTCAGCGTGCCGAATGTGATGCCACGACGCACGTCGATGTTGCCATTCATGTAGCCAAGGGCACCGCGCATTTCCCAGGTGGCGTTCGACCAACTGCCGTAGATGCCTGCATGCCATGCGTCGCCGCTGGCATGCGAGGAGCGCTCACGCACGTTGGCCGAAGTGCGGGTGCTGCCGATGGCGGCGCCCAGTGTCCAGCTGTCCGTGTCGCTGACCGCACCGCTGCCGTAGCCGACGCTCAGGCCATGAACGTCATGCTCCAGCTTCGCGGCGTTGGCATCGGCGTCAATTTTTGCCGTGTTGTAGATACCTGCCGCCCACATGCCCGGGCCATCGCCGTCGGCTTGCCGCAGCAAGGTCCGACTGAATGCGTTGCCGGCCGCAGCCATCGCCTGCTGCTCGCCGGCATGGATTTCGCCGGAGCTGGCATCAAACGCATGGCGTGCGCCATTTGCATCCATCATCAGCAGTGCGTTGTAAGCGGTCAGGGCCTCGCCTTCCTGTCGCAGGTGCTTCAGCGCCATGGACGCCTGTTGCTGGTTGAAACTCTGCGCCACGTCCGGAAACATCGCGATCCTCGCCAGCTTCAGGAATGCGGTATTCGCGCCATAGCCCAAGCTGAAGTCGAGGAAGGCCGAGTTGTCGATCACCTTGTCGAAGTTGCCGCTGACGCCGCCGTCCGCACGCAGGAACACGAACTCGCTGCCATCGTCGTAGGCGGTCTGCGGATCCAGCGCAAGCACTTCCACCGTGCCGCCCTGGATGTCAGCGGTGCCGGCCACCTGGAGCAGGTCGCTGTCACCGTTGGCGGCCAGCTCTACCTCGAAGGTTGAACCCGGCAGGAAGGTGACATCGCCATCAGCGCTCAAGGTGCCGATGGAATTGCCTGGAGCCAACCGCCCGGCGATGCTCAGGTCGTTCACACGGCCGTTGCCGGACAGCGTGGTGCCCGCGGCGATGTCCAGCTTTCCGCCGAGCACGCCGGACAGCTTGAAGTGCCCGCTGCCGGCGCCGAACAGGCCGCTGTAGCCGCTGCCGTCGCCGGCGAACTCGAACAGGCCATCGCCGATCCGGCTGAACGCCGTGCTGCCGGTCAGCGTGCCGGTGTAGCGCACGTTGCCGCTGGTTTCCAGGCTTCCGCCTTCGCTGCCGACCGAGAACGCGCGCGCGGTCTGGAAACCATCGCCGGCGCGCAGGGTGCCACCGTGGAATTCGACCGCGCCCGAGGCCTCGCCCAGTGCCGCGTCCGAACCGACTTCCAGCACGCCCTCGAACAACTGCGTGCCACCGGCGTAGCTGTTTTCGCCATCCAGCACCAACGTGCCCGCGTCGCGCCGCACCAGCGCACCGTTGCCGGTCAGCGCGACCGAGACCGTCGCAGTGTTGTCGGGATCGACGCGGATGATGGTCTCCGCTTCCAGCAGCTTCAGCGCGGCGTCATCGCCGCCGACCAGCGCATAGCCGTCACCTGCAAACTGCAGGCCGGTGACTTCCTGTTCGCCCTCGACGGTGACGGTGCCGCCTTCGCCCTGGAACACCGCGAAGGTGCCCGACCATGCATCGTCGCGGGTGCCGTTGGCGTTGGTCCAGTTTTCCGAATCGGCGTCCCAGGTGCCCGAACCGCCCTGCCAGAACAGGATCGGCGCGGCGATACCGCCGACCACCAGGTTCACCTGCCCGCCGATCGCGGTCTGCACGTCGAAGCCGGCGTCGTCGTAGTCGTCGTCCCCGGTGATCGATGCGAACTCCAGCCCGTTGTCGGTCAACGCGCCGCCGTAGTCGAACAGCCGGTACACGCCGTTGCCGAATGCGTGCGCGGCATCGATGTGCAGTTGCCCGTCGAGCGCCAGGTCGCCGTTGACCTTGACCAGATCGTTGTCCTCGCCACCGGCCACGCCGGCGGTGCCCAGGTCGAAGCGCAGGTTCGACTGGTCCGACAGCTTCAGGCTGGCCAGGGTGAGCGTGCCGGCGTGCATGCCGCCCGCCGACAGCGTGCCGCCGTCGCCCACGCTGACGGTGCCGGCCGTACCGGTGCCGCCGAAGCTGCCGCCCTGCACGTCCACCGTGCCGCCCAGCGCGCCGTCCACCAGCAGGCTGCCGCCCAGCACCGTGGTGGTGCCGCTGTAGGCGGCGCTGTCGCCGGTCAGGGTGGTATGCCCCGCGTGGTGTTCGATCCTGCCCTTTTCGCCGCCCAGCGGCGCATCGAAGCGGTAGTCGGTGTCGGTGTGGTTGAACAGCAGGGTGCCGTCCCTCGATCCCGCATAGGCGAACACCACCTGGTCGACGTCCAGCACGCCGGCGCCGGTCGCCGCCAGCAGGCTGCCGTCCTGCGTCATGCCGCCGCCGATCGCCACCCGCGCACTGCCACCGCTGATGGTCAGGGTGGCGGCCTCCACCCGGCCGCCGTCGCCGACGCCGAGGAAGGCCGCCGGCGTCGTGGTCTGGCTGCCCGAACCCACCATGAAGTCGCCGTCGGCCACCCAGCGCGCGCCCGCGCCACGCACTTCCGCGAGCGCGTAACGCCCTCGCAGGCTGTCGCCGACATGGGTGCCGGCACTGGTGGCCAGGCCGCCGTCCAGCACCTGCAAGGTGCCGCTGCCGCGGTAGTTGCCGACGCCCAGCAGCCCGT
>Ga0222419_101086_pt1 | contig 11891 bp, 9 predicted proteins | sample 1B20Ametagenome_FD_182474 | JGI IMG/M metagenome (GOLD analysis project Ga0222419, IMG submission 182474) | Enriched microbial communities from leaf-cutter ant dump, University of Wisconsin, Madison, United States - 1B20A (version 2) | ecosystem: Environmental > Terrestrial > Nest > Insects nest >... | reverse complement strand
GTGCCCAATTGTTTCCCGGTAAAATGCCCGGAACATTATATCTTGCAGCATGCCTTATATAAATGATATATAGTATGTATAACACCGACTCAAAAGGGATCTCAAATACTGCCGGTTTTTTTATTCTGATCGGGCTTTGGATAGGCGGGCTGGTTGTTGGAAGCGTTCTGTCTATCCCCATATGGCTGGCATTGGGAAGCGGCAGTATGATGGATATGGCTGAAAAAATGTTGTACCCGGAATACAGCACGGCAGTACGTGTTATCCAGGTCGTTTCTACGGCATGTATATTTTTTTTACCGGCATATTTTACTGCCTTTATCATGAATAAAAAGCCGCTGAAATGGTTGGGGCTCAACGGGTATTTCACATCCAGGCAGGTGTTGCTTTCCATTATACTTATATTCCTTGGCGCGGTATTCTCTTCCACCACCACCGAATTAATGGAATCCATTCCCATTCCCGCGCAACTGGAAACCTTTTTCAGGACGCTGGAAGATAATTATGCGGCGCAGGTAGAAGCGATTGCTTCTATGAATTCCTTTGACGAATACTTACTGGCACTTTTTATGATTGCAGTATTACCCGGCTTTTTTGAGGAAGTTTTTTTCAGGGGTGGCATGCAGAACCTGCTGACCCGTTCGACCAATAATCCCTGGATGGCGATCATCGTTACCAGCTTAATTTTTAGTGTGGTTCATTTTTCTTTTTATGGTTTTCTCGCCAGGGTTTGTCTTGGCATCGTGCTGGGATTGATCTTCCATTACTCCCAAAACCTGTGGCTAAGCATTATTGCCCATTGCTTTAACAACGGGTTTGCCGTCACACAAATGTACTTCCTGATCAGGGAGGGGAAATCCGTGCAGGAGGCAATGAATGATAAGATCGCGATCTGGTGGGGCATACTGGCAGTTGCAGGACTGTATTTTTTATTCGTTTTTTTTAAAAAAATATCTGCTGCTTACCTGGCATCTGTACCACCGGAGGAGAAACCAAAGGAAGGACATGAATGGCTTAACTGATGAATTAAATTCCTGAAACTATGGCAATGAACTGGTCAGTTTTCCGGACACGGGCCCTTACGGCGCTGGTATTTGTAGCAGTCATGCTTATCGGGCTGTTCTGGAATCACTGGAGCTTTTTTTTATTGTTCTCCGTCATTCATTTTGGCTGCTGGATAGAATATGGCAGGCTGATAGAAAAAATAGAACCTTCATACGCCGAGGTATCCGGGTTCCATAAATACGGGGTGATGATCGCCGGATGGTCCTTTATGTTGTATGGTATGGGAGACCATTTCCAGGTTGCCGGTGTTCCTGTTGCATTCATTGGGCTGGCGGCGGGGATTGTCTTTATGTTTGCTTTGCCCGTGACTGAAATTCTCTTTTCGCGTCAATTCAACCTTAGCCATATCCGTTATTCTGCATTGGGCTTATTGTATATTTCCCTGAGCTGGGCTTTATTGATCCATATCAGGATGATCCACCTTGAATGGACGACAGGAAATGGTAAACATTTTGACGCCGGCTTTTTGATTCCTGTTATCCTGGTCTTCTCCATCTGGATCAACGATACCATGGCCTATATAACCGGATCCTTCATCGGTAAAACGCCCTTTTCCAAGGTATCGCCCAAAAAGACGGTAGAGGGTACGGCGGGGGGCATCATCCTTTGCATTGCCACCATGGGCGCTATAGCATATGCGATGAAGCTGAATGTGGTGCCGGTCTGCATCATCGCCGCTATTGCTGCTATTGCCGGCACTGCCGGAGACCTGCTGGAGAGCAAGCTGAAACGGATGGCGAACGTAAAAGACAGCGGACATTTTATGCCCGGGCATGGCGGGTTCCTGGACAGGTTTGATTCTCTGCTCCTCGCCGTGCCTTTTACATGGCTGTATGTAGTATTGTTCCTCCAATAATGTGTTCATTATTTTGACCCTCTGGCGGGCATTTATTAATTTTGCCCTCTTAAACTGTATGCATGACTGTTCATAAGGAGGGTTTTAAAACCATTGCGATTAGTGGCTTTCTGTTTGTGCTTCTTAACCTGATCATATTTTATGCAATACCTAATAACCTTACCTGGCTGGCCTGGTTGTTATTTACGGTTACCTTCCTGTTTTTCCTGTTCATTATTTCTTTCTTCAGGGTTCCCAAAAGAACATTTACGCTGGATGAAAATAAAATTGTTGCTCCCGCCGACGGTAAGGTAGTAGTAATAGAAGAAGCGATAGACCAGGAATATTTTAATGGCAAACGTCTTCAGATATCCATATTTATGAGTCCTGCCAACGTGCACCAGAACCTGAACCCTGTTACAGGAGAAGTGGTCTACAGCAAATATCATAAAGGGAAATACCTGGTGGCCTGGGATCCTAAATCATCTACCGAAAACGAACGCCACTCCGTGGTGATAAAGCATAAAAATGCAGAAGTGCTCGTAAAGCAGATCGCAGGTGCAGTGGCCCGGCGCATTGTAAACTACCTGAAGCCCGGGCAGCAGGTGCAGCAGGGCGGCGAGCTGGGTTTTATCAAATTCGGTAGCCGGGTGGATGTTTTGTTACCAGTCGGTACCAGGATAGAGGTAAGTCTCAACCAGACCGTTAAAGGAGGGATTACAGTGATCGCCAGTTGGTAGTCCTGTCTTATTTAAAAGTTTTTTCCAGTTTCTTTTCGTCGTAACCTACTAAAAGGCTTTGGTTATGTTCAATAACCGGACGCTTAATGAGCGTTGGGTGCTCCTGTAAGATGTTGATGGCTGCCTTTTTGTTGGTAATGCCGGCTTGCTGCGCTTCCGTCAGCCCCCGCCAGGTCGTGCTTTTTTTGTTGACCAGGGTTTCCCATCCCGCTATGTCACACCAATTCCCCAGCTTTTTCTTATCAATCCCATCCTCGCGGAAATCGTGGAACCGGAAATCTACATGATGCTTTTTTAACCAGGCAGTTGCCTTTCTGACGGTATCACAGGTCTTAATGCCATATACTATTGTCATCTTCTCAGCTTTGTTGAAGGCGCAATTTCGGGATTATTATCAGGATTTCTTTTTGAAAATCCGAACGGTTTTATTGGTGACCAATGGCTTGGCCCATAGTCCCACGCTGAGTATATACCCCATCGTCAGGTACAGGAAGCAATAACCGGCCTTCAATCCCCAGTTATCGCCTATCCATCCCGTTATCAACGGCAGTACCGCGCCACCCGTGATGCCGGTCAGGAGAATGCCGGCAAAGGCGCCGTGGTTTTGCGTCACGGAATTAAGCGCCAATGATATGATAATGGGATACATAACAGATGCAAAAAAACCCGTAAGCGGCAGCGCAATAAGCGCCACTTTTCCCGGCAACAGCAAAGCAGCAGTGAGCGACAGGATAGCGAGCAACGTAAATATCACCAGCACCTTACGGCTATCCATTATTTTTACCATTACCAGTCCCAGCGCGCCGCCCGCCGTCATCAATCCCCAGAAATAAGCTACTGCCCTTGCGCCGGTGGTTTGGGGATCGTAGCCGTAATATACATTCAGGTATTGCGACATCCAGTTGGCGATGACCTGCTCTGTTCCCACATAACAGAATATACCGAAAAAGAAGGCGATCACCAACGGCTGTTTGATCATGCGTGCGTAGGTTTGCAGGCTGCCCGTCTTTTCATCGTTCTTCAATTCCATTTTCGGCAGCCGGAAGCTGAGGGTGACCAGTATCATCGCTATGCTGATAGCAGCAAATAAAAAGTAGATGGATATCCAGGGAAATGCCGTTGGAGTCATAGCAAACACAACAGAGGCAGCAGAATCCGGGTTTCCCACATTTAATACCAGGTAAGAATACACGAGAGGACTTACAAAGGAAGCCAATCCGAAAATTAACTGTGCCAGCACGGAGGTAAAAGCATAATTCTCCTCACCACCTGCAATACGCAGCAGCGGGTTGATGATCACCTGCAGCATAGCCATTCCTGCTCCAATAAGGAACAATGAAATGATGGCAGTGAGATAATTGGGAAAAAAGGCCAGCAGCAGGGAGCCGGCGAGTGACAGCACGAAAGCCGCCGCCATGATCAGCTTCGGGCTGTATTTTTCCATAAGAATGCCCGTGGGCAGCGAGACCAGTCCGTATGCGATAAAGAATGCAAAAGGAAGCAGGGCTACCAGTACGAGGCTTAAATTAAACCCTTTGATGATATCAGGTGTTATCGGCCCGATAATATTGGTCATAAAAGAAATAACAAAAAAGGTAAGGAGTACCAGGAATACGGCAGCGTAATTTCTTTGCTTCATAATGTATCTTATATAGCTTACAGGAAAGATACCGCGAAAGGCTGATGATACTATCTCCGGGAGTTAAATTTTTAGAAGGGTATATCCCGGCCAAACAGCATTGGCAGTAAAGGACAGGTAAAGAAAAAAGAGCCTGAAAAGGAGATTTGTGTTCTTAGTACTTTGTATGTGGGTCCCTGCACAGCTTTTACGGCATCTGCTCCTATGTTACATTCAAAATAATAAGAATATTAAATTTCCTGTCGTTTGGAAATTTCAAAACTTTGTGTTTCGGATTTCATGCTACATCCCTTACCTTTGCCCGGTTTTTTCCTTGCCTGCCGAATAAGAACCTGGTGATGAAAAACCTACCGATTTCTTTTCAAACTTATACATAAGATGCCCAAAGACAACTCCATCAAGACGGTTTTGATTATTGGCTCCGGCCCCATTGTTATCGGACAAGCCTGCGAATTTGATTACTCAGGTACCCAGGCTTCCCGCAGCCTGCGAGAAGAAGGATTAAAAGTGGTGCTGATCAACAGCAACCCGGCAACCATTATGACCGACCCGATGATGGCCGATAAGGTATACCTGCTTCCGCTGACGGCAGAGAGCATTGAACAGATACTGGAGGAAAATGATATTGATGCCGTGCTGCCCACTATGGGAGGGCAAACGGCCCTGAACCTGGCCAAGGAAGCGCAGGAACTTGGTATATGGGAAAAATACAATGTACGGTTGATCGGGGTGGATATTAAGGCAATTGACAAGGCGGAGGACCGTGAGCTTTTCCGCCAGTGGATGATCGAAATGAATATTCCCGTGGCGCCGGCTAAAACGGCCAATTCCTTCCTGGAAGGAAAAGAGTTCGCCCAGGAAATAGGCTTTCCGTTGGTGATACGCCCTTCCTTTACCCTGGGTGGAACCGGCGGTGGCTTTGTGCATAGCAAGGAATTCCTGGACGAAGCCCTCAACCGGGGGCTGTCCGCTTCACCTATACATGAGGTGCTGGTAGAAAAAGCGGTATTGGGATGGAAAGAATTCGAGCTGGAACTGCTGAGGGATGCTGCTGATAATGTGGCGATCATCTGTACGGTAGAAAACTTTGATCCCATGGGTGTGCATACAGGCGATTCCATTACCGTAGCGCCCGCCATGACCCTGAGCGATTCCGCTTTTCAGCTGATGCGGAATACTGCTATACGCATGATGCGTGACCTCGGAAATTTTGCGGGGGGATGTAATGTTCAGTTTGCGCTGAATCCCGTCACCGAAGAAATTATCGCTATCGAGATCAACCCGAGGGTTAGCCGCTCTTCGGCGCTTGCCTCCAAAGCAACAGGATATCCTATTGCAAAAATTGCTGCCAAGCTGGCGATAGGGTACAACCTGGATGAGCTGAAAAACCAGATCACACAATCTACTTCCGCATATTTTGAGCCTACACTGGACTATGTTATCGTGAAAGTGCCGCGCTGGAACTTCGATAAGTTCAAGGGTGCGAATGATACCCTGGGTCTGCAGATGAAATCTGTAGGTGAAGTGATGTCCATCGGCCGCAGCTTTACGGAAGCGATCCAGAAAGCCTGCCAGAGCCTGGAGAACGAAGCTGTGGGATTGGGTTATTATGGAAAAAGCATGATGCGCTCCGAGGAAATAGTAGAGTATCTGAAAACCCCGAAATGGGACCGTATCTTCCGTATAAAAGATGCGCTGATGATGGGCGTAAGCGTGAAAACGATCTGTGAGGCCACCCGCATCGACCGCTGGTTCATTTACCAGATACAGAAGATCGTGGACATTGAAAAAAGGATCGCGGCATATAGCGGTAAAACGCTCCCTGACGATCTTTTAACAGAAGCAAAATTCAACGGGTTCAGCGATGAGCAGATCTGCAGGATCGTAAATGATGGCACAAAGGACGAAGATGTATATGAGCGGCGTAAGCAAATGGGACTGACCCGCGTATATAAAATGGTGGATACCTGTGCTGCAGAGTTTGAAGCAAAGACGCCTTACTTCTACTCCAGCTTTGAGGCTGGTTCTGCTCCGGATAATAACGGGAATGCGGTAAAACACAACGAGAGTGATCCTCACCATACAAAGAATAAAGGAGCCATCATTGTGCTGGGGTCCGGTCCTAACAGGATAGGGCAGGGTATTGAGTTCGACTACTGCTGTGTGCACGGACTGATGGCCATAAAAGAATGCGGATACGAAGCGATCATGGTGAACTGCAACCCCGAAACCGTTTCCACAGATTTTGACATTGCGGACAAGTTGTATTTCGAGCCCGTTTTCTGGGAACATCTTTGGGAAATAGTGGAATACGAAAAACCTGCGGGCGTGATCGTGCAGCTGGGCGGACAAACCGCGCTGAAGCTCGCAAAACGCCTGCACGAAAAAGGGATCCGTATCATCGGTACCTCTTTCGACAACATGGATATTGCGGAAGACAGGGGCAGGTTCAGCGACCTGCTGAAAGAGCTGGAGATCCCTTATCCCAAATACGGTACGGCTTACAATACAGATGATGCTATAGAAGTAGCAAATGAAGTAGGTTATCCTGTACTGGTACGTCCGAGTTATGTATTGGGTGGTCAGCGTATGCGTATCGTTATCAACGATGAGGAGCTGGAAAAAGGGGTCTTAAGCCTGTTAAAGCATCTCCCGGGTAATAAAATACTGATAGACCATTTCCTCGACCGCTGCCAGGAGGCAGAAGTAGATGCGATCTTTGACGGAGAAACTTTCCACGTAATGGGTGTGATGGAGCATATAGAACCTGCGGGTATCCATAGTGGTGATAGCAATGCTGTACTGCCGGCATTTAACCTGAGCCCGTTGGAAGTGACTACCATGGAATTTTACTCTGAAAAAATTGCAAGAGCATTGGATATCCGTGGGCTGATCAATATACAGTTCGCCATTAAAGATGGTAAAGTGTTTGTGATTGAAGCCAACCCCCGTGCTTCCCGCACCACTCCATTCATCGCCAAAGCTTACCAGATACCTTACCTGAACATAGCCACCAAGGTAATGCTGGGAGAGATAAAGCTGAAAGACCTGAGCTTCCAGAAAAAGCTGAAAGGTTTTGCGATCAAGGAGCCTGTGTTCAGCTTTGACAAATTCCCGGGCGTAAACAAAGAGCTGGGGCCAGAAATGAAGTCGACCGGCGAGGCCATCCGCTTCATCAAAGACCTGCGGGATCCGTATTTCAGAACATTATACAAGGAGCGAAGCATGCACCTGAGCAAATAAAAAGGGGCTGATCAAAAAGTCCTTTATTACGGATAATTAATTAGGCAGCACCTCAATCGTTACGCCGTGCATCTTCCCTCACCCGGCTGAATATTGTTTACCTGCCTGAGGGCAGGTGTCACCGGTCGATTCAACCTGCATTCGAGCTGCATGGGAAGACGCGCATGATATTTTGTATATGTGCCTGCTACTTTATAAACGCCATCCAATCCTCCAGCAATTGTCCTTTCATCACCCGGGGGAATTTGTTCTGCCCACCCAGCTTGCCCCTGGACTCCATAAAGTCCATGAACTTTTTTTCCGGGAGTACGGTCACTAACACATCCTTCAGCGCGCTTTTACGCTCCACGGCATAGTCATCATTCAATTGCTTCAGGTTATTGTCTATGCTACACTTTAAATCCTCAACATCCACAGGTGTATCGCAGGCTATAAACCAGTGGTGAGCGAAAAAGGAACCATGGGGGATACCGGCCACGGTAAACTCACGGATGGAAATATTCAACTGCTGGCTGGTCAACTGGATGGCTTTGTTCATATTATCCACGCTCAGGTGCTCCCCTACGAGGCTTAAAAAGTGTTTTGTCCTTCCTGTAATAATGATCTCTGCCCGCTCCCTGTCTGTAAATCTTATCGTATCACCTATGAGATAACGCCAGGCACCTGCCGAAGTGCTCAACAGGATAGCGTAGTCTTTACCCTCTTCTACTTCATCGATCAGCAGCGTTTCCGGATTGTCGACAAGGTCGCCGGATGCATCAAAATTTTTGCCGGTAAAGGGAACAAATTCCAAAAAGATATGCTGACCTGTGCAAAGTCTCATTCCTCTCTCGGATTGCCGGTCCTGGTAAGCAATGAATCCCTCGGACGCCAGGTAAGTTTCTATATACTGGATGGGTTTTCCGAGGAGCTTTTCAAATCCTTTTTTATAGGGGTCGAACGATACGCCTCCATGAACGTAAAAAGCAAGATTCGGCCACAGCTCATGAATATTATTCAGCTTATACCGATCTATGATCATTTCCAGGCACATTTGTATCCAGGCCGGCACCCCCACAATAAACCCGATGTCCCAATCCGGCGCCACATCCACTATTTCATCCAGCTTTTCATTCCAGTCCCTGGTACGGGCAATTTTTTTACTGGGCTTATAAAAAGGAGTGAACCAGAATGGTACTTTCTGAGCCGTGATGCCACTAAGATCTCCAGCATAGTAACCGGGTCCTTCCTGCAGCTCTGTGCTGCCGCTCAGCATCAGCCATCCTTTACGGATGGATTTAACAGGAATATTTTCGTAGCTGCGCAAACTAAGCAATTGCTTTATCATCACAACCCGGTTCCCCCTCAACAGATCGTTTGTAATGGGAATATATTTGCTGGCCGAACCGGAGGTTCCGGAGCTCAATGCGAAATATTTTATTTTACCCGGCCAACATACATCGGGTACGCCTTCCAGTGTTTTGTGCCACCACTGGTCATATATTTTATCGTAATCAAATACGGGCACATGCTGCTGAAAAGCCTTTTCCATATCCTTCCGCAGCAGGACGGAATCAAAGTTGTAAGCCTGTCCAAATTCAGTGTTTTTCGCCTTTTTCAATAACCTTTTGAGAACGCGCTTCTGCTGTCTCACGAGTGATCCCGGCAACTTTAATCTTCGGGCAATAGATGCCGGAATCTGAATATCAATAATCCCCATGGGCAATTCTTATCTTTTCAAATAGGTAAATACAAATGTAGGATACGTTTAGGTATGCGCCTAATTCTCCGAAAGCGATATTTGCCTTTTATGTAACAGCTGATTTCGGTGGGCATATTTCAATTTTTCGCAGGCGGGTGGAGACACCCGCCTGTAGAGTGCGCTACCGGTCGATGTCCTCACCGACCGGAAAACCTGTATAAAACGAAGATTTGGAATGCACCAATTCTGGTTTTGCCATACGCCTGATAATACTGATATTGCATTATTTTTCAGCCACATAGCTATCCATATTCCCGGGCGATATTTATGAATAGTTATTCAAAAATAAAAATGCTCCAATGAAATATTTGCCTTTACCGCAGGAAATATTTGTTCAGAACCGTAAACGGTTTACAGGACAGATGAGTAAAAACGCCATTGCTATTTTCAACAGCAATGATGAAGTTCCTTCCAACGGAGATGCCTTATATAAGTTTAAACAAAACTCGGACCTGTTCTGGCTGACGGGTATCAACCAGGAAGACTCCATGCTGGTGCTTTTTCCGGATAACCCTGATAAGCAATACCGGGAAGTGCTGGTGCTGGTTCGCCCGAATGAGCTGAAAGAAAAATGGGATGGTAAGCGCCTGAGAGCTGAGGAAGCCACTGCTATTTCCGGTATCAAAACCATTGTATGGCTGGATTCCCTGGAGGCGCTTTTGCAGATGTGGATACATATAGCAGACACTATCTACCTGAACACCAATGAAAATGACAGGAAGAGCGGATACTACCCGTCCCGCGATTACCGTTATATCGGGGAAATGAAACGGCGTTACCCCCTGCACCATTTTAAGAGAAGCGCACAGATCATTAAAGAGCTGCGTGCTGTTAAAACCGCTGCGGAGGTTTCTGTTATCCAGCAGGCTATTGACATTACGGAAACAACCTTCCGTAAGCTGCTGAAAACCATTAAGCCGGGCATCATGGAATACGAGATAGAGGCGGAAATATATTACGAGTTTTTGCGGAACCGGGGCACGGGACCTGCCTACAGCTCTATTATTGCAAGCGGAGATCGTGCAAGAACATTACATTATGTATTCAACAACCAGGAATGTAAAGCCGGTGAACTGGTGCTGATGGACTTTGGCGCTGAATATGGTGGCTACTGTGCAGACCTTACCCGTACGGTACCCGTAAGCGGCAGGTTCACAAAAAGGCAAAAAGAAGTATATAATGCCTGCCTGCACCTGCATCGTTATGCAGCATCTATCCTGAAGCCGGGTATTTTGCTGGCAGACTACACGGAAAAAGTAGGCGAAGAAGCAACGAAGCAGTTTGTCAAGCTGGGCTTGCTTTCCAGGGAAGATGTAAAAAATGAGGACAGGGGTAACCGGGCATACAGGAAATATTTATACCATGGTATTTCCCACCACCTGGGCATAGATGTGCACGATATAGGGCTACGCACCAAAAAAGTAGAAGCCGGCAACGTGTTCACCATTGAACCCGGCATTTATATTGAAGAAGAGCAGATGGGTGTGCGGATCGAAAACAATTTCTGGATCACCAAAAGCGGTAATAAAGACCTGATGAAAAATATACCGATCACCGCTGAGGAAATTGAATCGCTGATGAAGAAATAAGCGGAAACTTCCTTTACCAAATAATAGAAAAACCAATGAAGCATATACCCAACCTGTTTACACTTTTAAATCTCTTTTTTGGCTGTCTGGCTGTCATCACCATTTTACAAAGTGGTATTACCCTGGTAAACACAGAAGCCGGAGGACAAATGATGAGCATGCCGGAACAGATCTTCCTGGCATCTTTGTTTATTGCCCTGGCGGCGGTCATAGATTTCCTGGATGGTTTTGTCGCCAGGCTGTTCAATGCGCAATCCGAAATGGGAAAGCAGCTCGATTCACTGGCAGATGTAGTGAGCTTTGGCGTGGCGCCGGGCATGATCATATACCAGTTCCTGCGGCTTTCCATAGCAAAGCAGGAAGACGGGCTGGATGCTTCCGTAGCCTGGCTTTACCCGGCCCTGCTGGTACCCTGCGCAGCCGCCTGGCGGTTGGCAAAGTTCAACATTGATGACCGGCAAACCTATTCTTTCCGCGGCGTACCTACGCCGGCTGTCGGGCTGGTAGTGGCTTCCTTTCCTCTTGTATTCTGGAGCACCTCCCCGCAGGTCATTGATCTTTTCCTGAACAAATGGATCTGGTATGGGATCATTTTCATATTGTGTTACCTCATGGTAAGCAATGTACCTATCCTCAGCATGAAGTTTAAAGACTATACCCTGAAGAATAATTTGCCTAAAGTGATACTGGCGGCATTGGTAATAATCCTGGCACTGGCTTTTGGATGGGCGGCGGTGCCTTTAATCTTTATAAGCTACATTCTGTTATCTTTGCTCTTCAAAAATAAAATAGCATGACCTACGCTGTACATATCAATGTGATGCCCCTGAAAGAATTGCTCGATCCGCAGGGGAAAGCTGTTTTGAGCGGATTAAAGAACCTGGGACTGAAAGGCATCCATGACGTACGCATCGGTAAACATATCACCCTGCAGGTAGAGGCAGCTACAGAAGCAGAAGCTAAATCCATTGCGGAAGAAGCATCGAAAAAGCTGCTGGCCAACCAGGTGATGGAACAGTTCGAAATTACCGTTACCCCC
>Ga0222419_101085_pt1 | contig 11937 bp, 6 predicted proteins | sample 1B20Ametagenome_FD_182474 | JGI IMG/M metagenome (GOLD analysis project Ga0222419, IMG submission 182474) | Enriched microbial communities from leaf-cutter ant dump, University of Wisconsin, Madison, United States - 1B20A (version 2) | ecosystem: Environmental > Terrestrial > Nest > Insects nest >... | reverse complement strand
GAATTGTACTTTCATATTGTTTGTAATCGCAACGTCAAGATACAATCTCTTGGCGAACAAACAAAAAAATCCCCGACACTTTTTTGTATCGGGGATTAATCTTTAAGAGGCTTTTTAGACAGCCCCTATTAATAATCAAAATGCAAAACACCATAAAATATATCTGTGAGCCATACACAAGCATTCCAATTTTTTGCCGGAATATTGAGGAGCAGCATTTCAGATAAACTTCACCGTCACATAAATGCTGGAGCTACGGCCTTTGTCGTCCGTACAGGAGATCTTTATCCGGCCTGCTTCGGGTAAGAACAGTATTTTTTCCTGGCTGCCACCGCTTCCGATAAAGCGATCGTTTACATACCAATACACCTTAGTTACATCCCCGGCGGCGGCACAGCTCAGCTGAAGCTGCTGTTTTCCTTTGTCGGTGATCAGGTATGTGGCGCCATTAGTAAGGGAATTAATCTGCGGCGCCGCACCACCGAAATAACGACTACAGGAGGGATTGTGCTCCGGTATCTTATCATATACTATGTGGCGCTGATCATAAAATGCAGCCAGCTCCGGGTCAATATTGGGATATAGTTTGGTCTTGTAACCGGTAGCAGGCAGGCAGGATGTACAGTAGGAAAACTGCTCATCCGCCGATAAATAAACGGTTTTCAAATGCTGACAGGGCCGGTTGTCCGAAACGCCGGGAATGTAAGTATCCATCACCAGGTCGGTGCAATGTTCGGACGGAACCATGCCGGACATACTGCATACATAGCGGGAGCGCAGGCCGGGAGGAGCGTCAACAGCATTGTTCCCCGCATGGCGGTCAATGGCATTGAAGAGCTGAAATAATAAGGGCGTGGCGGTTGCAGCCCCGCTCAGTTCGGCGGCGCCTTGCCCGGAGAAATTACCCAACCATACGGCAATGGTATAACGCTGATTATAACCAATGCTCCAGGCATCCCGTCTTCCGTAGGAGGTGCCGGTTTTCCAGGCTATCTGAGGAATATTCAGGGCGGATACATTGGCGTTCGGTAAATCCGGCCTTTGCAATTCCCGAAGAATTTCCGTCACCATATATGCTGATTCGGGAGATAAGATCCTTACGACACTGTCCGGCTGTCCGGATGCTGCGCTAAGCGGCATGAGCCATTGCAGGGCATAATATTGTCCCTGATTGGCCAATGCCGCATATAAAGCGGCCATAGATTCTAACCGGACACCACAACCGCCTAAGATCATGGATAAACCCATTTTTTGCCGGGCCTGCCAAACGGCATCGAAGCCTGCCGCATGCATATTCCGGGCAAATTCTCCCACGCCGATACGGCTCAGCAGTTTTACTGCGGGAATATTCAAAGACTGGCGCAGCGCATCACCGGTACTGATATTTCCCCGGAAATTCAGATCATAGTTTTCCGGTGTATAGCCGTTAAAATCCGTAGGAATATCGCTGATCATTTTTCTGGGTGTGGCTATGCCTTTGTCAAAAGCCAGCCCGTAAAGAAAAGGCTTCAGCGTACTGCCGGGAGAGCGCAGGGCGCGTACGCCGTCCACCTGTCCGGCATGTTGCCGGTCAAAAAAATCAGCGGAGCCTAAATAGGCCAATACCTCCCGGTTGCGGTTGTCCACCACGATTACGGCGGCATTATGAATTTGGTGCAAACGGAGCGAATGACTGTATTGAGCGGTCAGCTCCGTTACTTTTTGCTGCATGCCGGCATCTATGGTGGTTAGGATATTTTGCATACCCGGGAAACTGCGGCGCATACGCAGGGCAAATTGCGGCGCATGACGGGGTGCTGCTGTCCGGTAGGCTGTAAGCGGTTCCTGCCGGGCATCGGCTATAGTTTGGGCAGGAAACAAACCGGCTTCTTCAAAACGGTTCAGCCAGTTGTTGCGCAGGGTTGTGATACGGTCGTTATTTTTCCCGATCACTAAAAAGTTAGGTCGGTTAGGAATGATGCTGAGCGCCGTGATCTCGGCCAGTGACAACTGATCCGGTGATTTGTGGAAATAGAGCAGGGCGGCGGCTTTTACGCCCTGGATGTTGGAGCCGTAAGGTACCATATTCAGGTACATCTGCAGGATTTCTTTTTTAGAAAAATAAAATTCAAGCTGTAAAGCCCGAAACATCTCTATGAGCTTATTGACATAGCTGCGTTTTTTGGGATACAGCATCCTGGCCACCTGCATGGTAATAGTAGAAGCGCCGGAAGTGCGTTTCCCGTGTATCAGGTTATGGAATGCCGCACGCATTACCGCAGCGGGATTGATGCCGGGATGCCGGTAAAAATATTTATCTTCTTTAAAAATAATAGCCTTGCTCAGCTCCGGTGTAATTTCATCTAAAGTGGTGAACATCCGCCATTGTTCATCTTTTGTGAGGAAGGCATATAATACCGTACTGTCTCTGCTGCGTACTAAGGGAGCATATTCTATTTTGGTTTTAACCGGGAAGATCAGATCGGCGATAAGGAATAACAGGAGCAGGCCGGCGCCGATACCGCATGCTTTATATAACCGGCGCAACCATTTATTGCCCGGTAACTTTAATCTTTTGGAGATGATATGGAAGGATTGCGTTTTCAAGAAAACAAAAGTAGCGTTAAGTCAAAAGTAAAAAGTAAAAATGCAAAATCGGGAAACTGATCATTGATTTAATGACATTTGAGCTATATAGACAGTGTCTTTTACATTACGTGAAATAGCCACCCACCTAAGGAAAAACAATTTGTCATTATGCCTTATACCCTGAGGTCATTCCGTAGGAATCTATAACACCCCAAACGAGAGTAGCTTATTCTCTAATGAAAGTAATATGCAGTTGTACCTTTCCGAATAGTAGTAAGAGTATCCTGTTATGTTTCCGTTTTTTCCGGAAGCTTGCCTATTTCGCTTCGGCTTCAATTTGTTTTTTGCCGTTGATGAGTTTTAGGGTGTAGCCGTATCCGAGTCCGCCTAAAAGCCATAGAGGAATGGATAGCAGCAATTTTTTCAGATGGTAGCTTTCATGCATGATAAGAGGAAACAGTATTACCATGAGGATGTACATGAAAAAAGCCCAGGAAATTCCTTCTCTTATCCAGCCCAGACCGGCATAACGATCGGGAATATGTTCCAGATTCAAATGAGCGTATCTTGCTGCCTGCCTGCTGAGCCATTGGCGCTTCCATGTATTTTTAAACCAGATCCAGACCGGGAATGTGATGCCCAATACTATATAGCTGCCCAGATTGGTCAGGCAGGGAATGATGTTTCCGCAATGGTCGCAGTAGAGGCCGAACCAGTTTTTAAATGCATTGTTTTCCGTGGACCATTTCAATCCTGAATGAACAGTTCCGCAATGCGGGCATGGAATTTTTGTTCTTTCCTGTAGCGTTTTTGAAAAATCTTTCTCTACCCATATCGTCCGGGGAACCCTTTGCCCTAATATCAATTCATTCACCACAAGCCCGGGATTGATGATCCAGTGCAGCATATACGGGTGCTTCCATGTCCAGATGCGGTATTTCGTGGGAGGTGTTGTTGTGGTATTCGTATCTTCAGACAGCATGGTTGTTGATTAAATCGGATTGTATAAACAACTTTGTAAAGACTTTTCGCGTTGGTCAGGTTGGGTTTGCATAGCTCAAAGTTACGAAAAAGAGCGCTTATCAGGAGGGAGATTTTGGATTATGAATTTTGGATTATGGATTTTGAATTATCAATTACGAATTATCAATTTATATCCCGCGTATAGGAATGAATTACCAAATATCTATTGTCAATTATCCATTATCCATTTTCCATTATCCATTTTCCATTTCCCATTCTCAATTATCCATTAACAAAGTACATCTTCATCATGCCTTTGTTCTTAGCTTCAATTTCACCGCGGTATATACAGTTGAATTCATCTTTTACCAGTTCAAAAGTTGTTTCTGAAATATTCACTTTGGCCGGTTCACTGCTGCTTTCCATACGGGCGGCGGTGTTCACCGTGTCGCCCCAGATGTCATAAGCGAATTTTTTAACGCCTACAATACCGGCCACCACGCTGCCGCTGTGGATACCGATACGGATGTCGAACACCTTTTTAGCTTCTTTTCTTTTTTCAATAAAATCTCTTATTTCCAATGCCGCCTGTACTGTTTTCTGAGCATGGCGCGGATCGGAAAGCGGCAGGCCGCAAACGGCCATATAGGCATCGCCTACGGTTTTTATTTTCTCCAACCCGTGTCGCCCGATGATATAGTCGAATGTTGTGAAGCATTCATGCAGCTCCTGCACTAAGGCCTGTGGGGAAAGCTGTTCGGAGGTTTGGGTAAAATTCACGAAGTCCGTAAAGAGTACGGTTACCTTATCGAACTGCTGTGCCTCGGCATAACCTTTTTCTTTCAGCTCCTCGGCTACTTCGTGGGGAAGAATATTCAGCAAAAGCCGTTCTGATTTTTGTTTTTCTGCGGATAATAATACGTTGGTTTTTTTCTGTGTTGTATAGCTTTTAAAAACGAATACGGAAAACAGTAGCAGCGTGGCTACACCAGCAAGCCCCGAATAGGTAAAGCTCTTCTGCTTTTGCAGCTTGAGGTCGGCGAGGCGTTTTTCACCGGCATGGTGCAGGCTGTCGGACAGCACTTTTTTATCAAACTCAAACTGCATCTGCTTTCTGGTGATTTGGTTTTTCACCTCTATGCCGGTGGTGCTGTCGCGAAGAAGAATGTAGTTTTGGTAAGCTTCTAAAGCTTTATCCGGATGTTTTTGCTTCTGATGGATTTCGCTTAGCAGCTTCCAGGTTCCTGCCATGGTTTCAACACTACCTGACTCCGAAGCAATAATGCGGCTGCTGTCGGCAAGTTGCAGGGCTTTGCCATATCTTTCAGAAGGGCGGATGTTCTTTCGCAGGAGCAGGCTGTCAGGCGCTGCAATATGGAACTGAGCCAGACAACCCAATATAAATCCCATAGTGTATGTATCCTTGGTTTCACGTGCTATCCGCAGTGCTTGCTGTAGCAATGTATAAGCATTGATATAATCTTTCAAGAGCAGATGTATATGCCCGATATTGGCAAGCTCAAATCCAATATCGCCGTCTTTTTGCAGCTTCTTGCATAGCTCCAGCGATGCCTTATAGTAGTCCATCGCCTGCGTATAATTGCCGATTTGCTCATAAGCATCTCCTATATTATTAACACTTACTGCTTCAAGGGTTTTGTCCCCTATCTTTCTGGCCAGTTCACGGGAATTCTTATAATAGCCGATTGCCTTCGGATAGTCAGATAAACTTGCGTAAATGCGGCCTAACAATAGTAGCACACATGTTTTTGTATTATGGATACCCAACTCATCGGTTATGGTTTGTGCTTGTTGTAGATATCCAATGGCTGTAGGATAATCGGACAGAATGTAGTAAACGTTCCCTTTTGACATTAGGTTCATGGCTTCTACTTCCTTAAAGCCATACTTTCTGCATATAGCCAATGAGCTGTCGAGCGAACCCAGCGCTTTGGCATTCTCTCCCCGGGACACATAGAAAGATTCTTTAAAACCCATCATCTCCGCTTCAAGCAGCTTGTTATTCAACCGGCTTGCAATGGTTGCGGCTTCCTGCCAATATCCTGCACTTTTATCAAACTCACCGTCAATATCGCAATGCCGGCTAAGCCACATCAAGGCTCTTGCCATCGTCAGTCTGTCGTCTGTTTCCCTGCTCAGTTTCAGCGTTTGTAGAAAATATTCCCGCGATTTGGAAATATCACGCACAAAATAAAGTCGCCCCAAATTCAAAGCAGCGATAGCTTCAATGTCCTTGTCGTACAGCTTCCGATTTATTTCAATCGCTTTACGGCTGTATATTTCGATGCTGTCGGAGCTAAACTCCCAGCAGTAACTCCCCAGGCTGTTGCAAGACATTGCCACGCCTTTATCCCAGTTCAGCTCCTGAGCCAGCCGCAATGCTTTTTCCCCGTACTCCATCGCCTTGCGGGGATGGATATAACCATAAGCATCAGCCAGGTGGTTGAGCAGGTTCGCCCGTACGGTATCGTGCTTTTTATACTTCGCAGCCAGCTCCTCCGACAGTGAGTCAGCATAAGCCTGCCCCTTCTTTTGAGCGTAAGCAGCTACTCCCCAGCCGAGGAAGAAAAATGCGATTATTAAGCAAAATATGAAAAAACCGGAACGTATCATGATTATGGATTTTGAATTTTGGATTTTTAATTACGAAAACTTCATTATCAACTATCAATTGTCCATTGTCCATTATCAATTAACAAAGTACATCTTCATCATGCCTTTGTTTTTTGCTTCAATCTCGCCCCGGTAGGTACAGGAGAAATCCTGCTTTACTAATTCATACGTTGTTTCTGAAATATTGATTTTACCTGCTTCGGAATTTTGTTCCATTCTTGCTGCGGTATTTACCGCATCGCCCCAGATGTCGTAGGCAAATTTCTTTACGCCCACAATGCCGGCTACCACACTACCACTATGAATGCCTACTCTTATCTCAAAAGTCTTGTCGCCTAATTGCTCTCTGCGTGCCAGCATAAATGCTCTTATCTCTAATGCCGCATTCAAGATATGCTGTGCGTGTTGTGTGTCAGGGTTAGGCAGGCCGCAAACGGCAAGGTAGGCATCACCAATGGTCTTTATTTTTTCAATGTTGTATTTCCCGATAATCTCATCAAAGGCTTTGAAGCACTGGTGCAGCTCATCCACCAATTCCTTGGGTGTCATTCGTTCGCCTGCCGTAGTGAAATTGACAAAATCGGTGAACAGCACGGTAACGCGGTCAAACTGCTGTGCTTCCGAAATACCTTTTTCTTTCAGCTCTTCCGCTATTTCTTCAGGGAGGATATTCAACAACAGCTCTTCAGATTTTTCTTTCTCAACGGCAAGCAGGGTATTGGTTTTTTTCTGCTTTTTATAGCTTTTAAACATAAATACGGAAAACAGCAGTAGGGTGCCTACACCTGCAAGACCGCTGTACGTAAAGCTCTTTTGCTTTTGCAGCTTGAGCGCGGCAAGGCGTTTTTCATCGGCATGTTGCAGGCTGTCAGACAATACTTTTTTATCAAATTCAAACTGCATCTGCTTGCGGGTGATTTGATTTTTTATTGCTATTCCGGTAGTGCTGTCGCGCAGAAGGATATAATTTTGGTAAGCATCTAATGCTTTTTCGGAATGTCCCTGCTTTTGATGGATTTCACTTAGCAGTTTCCATGCAGGAACCATATCTTCTATGCTGCCGGTCTCATTGGCATAGTGCAGCGCACTGTCGGCATAAGTAAATGTGTGGTTATATTTTTCCGAAGGTTTTACATTCATCTTTGCCAGCACGGAAGCGGGTGCATGCATGCACAGTTCCGAATACAGGGAGTAGATGCAGGATAGATATATTGTATTGCTTGCTTCCCTACAGGCATTTAATGCCTGTTGTGTATAAGAGAATGCCTGGGCATAATCGGATAGGTAATAGTAAATATGCCCTATATTATATAAGCCTAAAGCTGCACTGCCAAAATTCTCCTGTATTTCTATGCTTATGCGTAAAGCCTCTTTATACCATTTTAGTGCCCGCGGGTAATTGCCTAAGCGTTCATAACAATCGCCGATATTATTGGTATAACTCGAAACGAACAACCTGATCCCGGATTGCTTTGCAATTTTCAATCCTTTCTGATAGTATTTCATGGCCTGCGCATAATCCGATAAAGAAGCATAAATCACACCCATAATTCCTGTTGCATAAGCCGCATTAAAATCATTACCGGTTTCTTCGCTTAACTTTATTCCTTCCTGTAGAAAATCCATGGCTGCAGGGTAATCGGAAAGATTAATCAAAGCGTTCCCAATATTGCCGGACATAATTGCCGTAAGTTCTTTAAAGCCATACGGAGCAGCTATTGTCAACGACTTTTTATAGTAGTCTTTAGCCCAATCGAATTTGCCAGTAGCATAATAGCAATAGCCGGTCCAGTATTCGCCGAACGCCATCATCAAATGATTGCCCGTTTGCTCCCCTGTCTGTAGCGTTTTGTTGAAATACCTCATAGCCTGGTCATATTGACCTAAGCCATGGTATCCTGTGCCTATGTTAAGCTCAACCCATGCTTCCAAAACCCGGTCTCTTGTTTTTCCAGCGAAAGGTAATGCCTGTTGAAAACATTCCAATGCTTTGGAATTATCGGGCAAATTGAAATAGCCCGTACCCATATTCATCAGGCTGTTGGCGATAATGAGGTTGTCGCCCAGTTGTTTTCCAGTTTGCAATGCGGCATTGCAATAGAACAAGGTACTATCGGGTTTAAAAAGTGTACTGTAATTACCCCCGATGTTATATTGTGCGGTAGCCATGCCTTTATCCCATTTCAGCTTTTGTGCTAATTTCAGCGCCTGCTCCCCGTAGTCAATGCCTTTTTTGGCATGTACCCATTGGTAATTATAAGAAAGGCTGTTGAGCAGGTTTACTTTGTGGGTATCGTTTTTTTGTTTGGGCAGCTCCCGGAGGAGGGAGTCAATGAGTGGCTGCCCCTGTTTCATTTGGGCATAAACGGGGCTTCCGCAACCTCTGCCAGGAATAAAGGAAAAGAGGAGGAGTAAGAGCAAGCCACTTTTCCATCTCTCTTTTGTGCGGAAGAATGCGGTTTGTAAAGGGAATACAAAATGGGGTGTAACAGTAGGTATCATAGCTTTGATTTTATTACATTCAGATGGCTGTCTTTTACTGCTTTTCTTAGCCGGATGGCGGTAGGGGTAAAATAATGATGGCTTTCCAGGAATTTCACCTGGAGTACATTCCATTCTTTCTCGGTGTTCAGGATACCGTAGATGCACAGCTCTTCAAACAGCTTATTGCCGATGGTGAAAAAGTCATTCCGGCCGAGATAGTCCAGGTCGGCATCGGCTAATATTTCTTCGAGGTGATTGTGCGGCGTTTGAGGAATTTTGGTCGCCATAATCATTCCGCAAATCCGTTTGATATCCTCTGTTGTGTAGCCGAAACCGGGAAGGTATTGCAGTGCTATGCCGCAGGATTCTTTTTCATGCTCCTGCCGGTTCACCAGGAATCCCGAATCATGAAAGAGCGCCGCCGTCAGCAGCAGTTTGAGTTCTTTCCCTTTTACACCTTCTTCTTTAGCCAGCAACTTGCTGCTGTCAAACACATCTTTTATATGTGCTACGCTGTGGTACGAAAGGTGCTTCGGCAGCTCGTTCTTAAGCTTGTGCAGTATGAATTTTTTTGCTTGTTGAAACTGCATAGAAAAGTGTTTTTTTGGATTTTGGATTTTGAATTATCAATTACGAATTATCAATTTATATCCCGCCCCTATAGGAATGAGTTACCAGATATCCATTATCCATTGTCAATTATCCATTGTCCATTGTCCATTGTCCATTGTCCATTGTCCATTATCCATTGTCCATTGTCCATTGTCAATTATCAATTATCCACTAACAAAGTACATCTTCATCATGCCTTTGTTCTTAGCTTCAATCTCGCCGCGGTATATACAGGAGAAATCATCTTTTACCAGTTCAAAAGTTGTTTCTGAAACATTGATTTTGCCTGCTTCGGAATTTTGTTCCATTCTTGCTGCGGTATTTACCGCATCGCCCCAGATGTCATAAGCGAATTTTTTAACGCCTACAATACCGGCCACCACGCTGCCGCTGTGGATGCCTATTCTGATCTCAAAAGTTTTATCTTTTTTGTGCATCTGGCGTTCAGCCATAAATGCGCTGATGTCCAGCGCAGCTTTAATGATGTGCTGCGCATGTTGTGCATCGGCATTGGGCAGGCCGCACACGGCAAGGTAGGCATCGCCGATGGTCTTTATTTTTTCTATCTTGTACTTATCAATGATGCCATCAAAGATCTTGAAGCAGGTGTCTAATTCTTCTACTAATTCTTTAGGGGTCATTCGCTCACCTGCCTGGGTAAAGTTTACAAAATCGGTGAAGAGTACGGTTACTTTATCAAACTGCTGTGCCTCGGCATAGCCCTTTTCTTTCAGTTCTTCCGCTATTTCTTCGGGGAGGATATTTAAAAGCAACTCTTCGGATTTTTCTTTTTCTTTGGCAAGCAGGGTATTGGTTTTTTTCTGTGTTGTATAGTTTTTGAAAACGAATACGGAAAACAGCAGCAGTGTGCCTACACCTGCGAGACCGCTGTACGTAAGGCTCTTTTGCTTTTGCAGCTTCAGCGCGGCAAGGCGTTTTTCATCGGCATGTTGCAGGCTGTCAGACAATACTTTTTTATCAAATTCAAACTGCATCTGCTTGCGGGTGATCTGGTTTTTAATTGCTATGCCGGTGGTGCTATCGCGCAGGAGAATGTAGGTTTGGAAAGCTTCCAATGCTTTATCCGGGTGTACCTGCTTCTGATGGATTTCACTCAGCAGTTTCCATGCGGGCATCATGTCTTCTATGCTGCCGGTCTCACGGGCATAGTGCAAGGCACTGTCGGCATAAGTAAGTGCCCGGTTATATCTTCCCGAAGGCTTTACATGCATCTTTTTCAACACGGAGACCGGTGCTTGCAGGCATAATTCCGAATACAGGGCATAGGTGCAGGATAGATATATTGTATTGCCTGCTTCCCTGCATGCATTTAATGCCTGATGTCCATAAACCCAGGCTTGGGCATAATCTTTGAGGAAATAATAAATATGCCCTATGTTATAATAAGCTAAAGCTGTATTGCCAAAAGTCTCCTTTATTGCTATGTTTAGGCGCAGGGCTTCTTTATACCATTTCAGCGCCTGCGGGTAATTCCCCGACCGTTCATAACAATCGCCGATATTATTGGTATAACTTGCAACTAACAACCTGATCCCCGATTGCTTTGCAATTTTCAATCCCTTTTGATAGTATTTTATGGCCTGCGCATCGTCCGACAAGTAAGCATATATTACTCCCATGATTCCTGTTGCATAAGCTATATTAAAATCATTACCGGTTTCTTCGCTCAGCTTTATTCCCTCTTGCAGAAAATCCATGGCTGCAGGGTAATCGGAAAGATTAATCAAAGCGTTCCCAATATTGCCGGACATAATTGCTGTAAGTTCTTTAAAGCCATACGGAGCAGTTGTTGTCAACGACTTTTTATAGTAGTCTTTAGCCCAATCGAATTTGCTCATAGCATAATAGCAATAGCCAGTCCAGTATTCGCCGAACGCCATCATCAAATGATTGCCCGTTTGCTCCCCTGTCTGTAGCGTTTTGTTGAAATACCTCATAGCCTTGTCATATTGACCTAAGCCATGGTATCCTGTGCCTATGCTAAGCTCAACCCATGCTTCCAAAACCCGGTCTCCTGTTTTTTCAGCGAAAGGTAATGCCTGTTGAAAACATTCCAATGCTTTGAAATTATCGGATAAATTGAAATAGCCCGTACCCATATTCATAAGACTGTTGGCAATAATGATATTGTTGTTCAGTTGTTTCCCTTTCTGCAATGCGGCATGGCAATACAACAAGACGCTGTCGGGCATAACAAGCGTGTTGTAATTGCCTCCGATGTTGTTTTGCGCAATACCCATGCCTTTGTCCCATTTCAGCTTTTCCGCTAATTGCAAGGCTTGCTTCCCGTATTCAATGCCTTTTTTGGCATGTACCCATTGGTAATTGTAAGAAATACTATTGAGCAGGTTTACTTTTCGGGTGTCGTTTTTTTGCTTGGGTAGCTCCCGGAGGAGACTGTCAATGAGTGGCTGCCCTTCCTTGTTCTGGGCGTAGGCAACTCCTCCCCAATCCCCTCCGAGGGAGGGGAGGAAGAAGCACGCTACTACTAATGTTAAATAAAAATTCAAAATTCAAAATTCAATTCATGTGCATGCCTAAAATAAGTTGACAAAAAACAGTCACTTATCATGGGTAAAAGTAGCCAAAACATAGCGATTCGGGAACGTAGGATTTTCTCTGAATCCTTAAAGAAAAAAATTGTAAAAGAATTGG
>Ga0222419_101082_pt1 | contig 11973 bp, 4 predicted proteins | sample 1B20Ametagenome_FD_182474 | JGI IMG/M metagenome (GOLD analysis project Ga0222419, IMG submission 182474) | Enriched microbial communities from leaf-cutter ant dump, University of Wisconsin, Madison, United States - 1B20A (version 2) | ecosystem: Environmental > Terrestrial > Nest > Insects nest >... | reverse complement strand
TGTAACCGAAAAAGGTGCGGACATCCTGCCCGGGTCAGACAGGGCCATCCTGACTTTGTCAAACGGCCAACAGGTGGAGCTGCGCAACAACGGTAGCCAGGTGATCAACGATGGAGAGCTTGCTATTTCCAATGATGGTGGTGAGCTGGTGTATGCACCATCCGACAAGGTGGTATACAACACGATGACCACACCCAAGGGAGGTCAGTATAAAATTACATTGGCAGATGGCAGTCAGGTGTGGCTGAATGCTGCTTCTTCCATAACATTTCCTACCCAGTTCATTGGCGCAGTACGCGAAGTAAGTGTAACGGGCGAAGTATATTTTGAAGTAGAGCGGAATAAAAAGATGCCTTTTATTGTGAAAACACCGGGCAATACCAGGGTGGAAGTGCTCGGCACACATTTTAACGTCAATACCTATAGTGATGAGGATTATCAGACGACCACGCTCGTTGAGGGACTCGTGAAGGTAAGAAATCAATCTGCGGAAGTGGAACTGAAAGCCGGACAACAGGCAAGTATAGACGAAAATGACGCTTCAGCCAGGGATATAAAGGTTTCGGAGGCAAATGTGGAAGAGGTGATAGGCTGGAAAAATAATCTTTTTGTGTTTAACAATGCAGATGTTCCAACCGTTATGCGCCAGATAAGCAGGTGGTATGATTTGGATATCAGCTATAAAGGGCCGGTGCCTGCAAAGCTGTATAGAGGTAAGATCCCGAGAGACTTTACCCTTTCACAGGTGCTGAATGCCCTGAAGCTGGCGGGTGTAAACTTTGAGGTGAACGGTAAAACACTAATCGTATCGCAAGGGAATAGAAAATAATATCAACGATTGTTAATTGACCGGTAAAAGAAACCGCCCTGGTGTGCAGACCGGGCGGTGGAAAAGCTTGATTAACAATATGACATATGTAGGTATCAATTATTGTTAAACCAAAACTGGAACAAAAGTATGCAAAAACATGCATTTTTTGTCTGGATATTGCGCGATTGCAATGCCAGAACGATCACTAAATTTTTGTTAGTGATGAAACTAACTACTGCGATATTGATAACATTTCTGCTGAATGCCAGCGCGAACGGTATTTCCCAAACGGTTACCTTCAGCGGGAAAAATGTACCCTTGCAGCAGGTGATCAATGTGGTAGAGAAACAGGCAAATGTTTTCTTTTTCTATGAAGCTGACCTGTTGAAGTTGGCCAAGCCGGTCACCATCAATGTTGCCAGGCAGCCGGTGAACGATTTCCTTATTACTTTATTCAAAGACCAGCCGCTTGATTTTCACCTGGAGAACAGGCTGGTGATCGTTACCCGTAAAAAAGAACTGTCTTTTCCGGAACAAATGCTCTCCGTTCCGGCGACCCTGGATATACCGCCGCCCGTGCTGATCCGGGGGAGGGTATTAAACGAGACCGGTGAGCCGATGGTGGCTTCGGTAATGGTAAAAGGAAGCGCGGTGGGTACGACCACGGATGCCGGTGGTTTTTTTGAATTGACCATTCCCACAGAACGTGTTACGCTGGTGATCAGCGGGGTGAACATTGAAACTACCGAAGTGGCAGTGGACGGCACTGTCGATAAGCTGCATAACATAGCGGTGAGTACCAGGATCGTAGAAGGAACGGAAACTGTTATCACAGGTTACTCCGCCCAGCGCAAAAAGGATATTATTGGTTCTGTTGCCGTGGTTGACGTGAAAGCACTCAAATCTATCCCTGCCGGTTCTGCATTGCAGGCATTACAGGGACAGGCTGCCGGTGTTAACATCATCAGCTCGGGTTCTCCCGGCCATGCAAGTAATATAAGGATCCGTGGTATCACTTCCATGGAAAATACCAATCCGCTTGTGCTTATTGATGGTGTACAGGGTAATATCAATGATATTCCCGGTGATGATGTGGAATCTATCCAGGTATTAAAAGATGCCGGTGCGGCCGCTATCTACGGGGTTCGTGGCGCTAATGGTGTTATTGTTGTTACTACCAAGAAAGGAAAATCGGGTAGGATGCAAACTACTTATGACGCTTATTACGGCATACAAACTCCTGCTGCCAGAGATGGCAATATGATGAGTCCGAAGGAATATGCCGAAACATTCAATAAGCTTAATCCTACCAACAGCCCCTTTTTGAATGGTCTTCCCGAGTACGCATGGAGAGGCCCTACGGGGTCGGGTATTGGTTATGGTGTTGCCAATGCGGGCGATCCTGCCGTGAACCCCTCCAGGTATTTTCTCGACATGTCTGATCCCACTAAAAATTATCTTATTCAGAAGTTAAACTGGGAGGGCAATGGAACCGACTGGTTTAATGAGATCTTTAGCCCGGCCCCAATGATGAATCATAATATTTCTGTCAGTGGCGGAAGTGACAGGGCTACTTATATGCTCTCTATGGGGTATATGGACCAACAGGGTACCCTGCTGAACACCCATATGAAGAGATATTCGGTGCGTGCCAATACGGAATTTAAGTTGAGAGATAATATTCGTGTGGGTGAGAATATTTACATCATGTATCGCGATAACCCGCAGGAAAACCCTAATCACCCCTATTTGGCTATCAATGCCGCACGTTCTATGCACAAGTTTATTCCCGTATATGATATTATGGGCAATTTTGGTGGAGGGTATGCCGGTGCGCCGTTGTTTGGAGGAGCAGGTAATCCTTATGCCCTGCGTGTGGCAGCGGGCAATAACAGAAGCCGCGAAATGGCGATAACCGGTAATGTGTTTGCTGAAATTGATTTCTTCAAGGACCTGACCTTTAGAACGAGCTTTGGTGGAAACGTGAACAATTTTTACCGCCAGACCTACGTAGGGCCACAATACTGGAGCGGTGAGCAATTCCAGAACAGGAACCAGCTGGATGAAAATAGCGGATACAGTGCGCTGACTATGTGGACCAATACATTGACCTATAAAAAAACCTTCGGCAACCATAACCTCACTGCGCTGGCTGGTACGGAAGCGATCAGGATGACCGGCCGTAACCAAACCGGCAGCAGGCAGGGATTTGCATTTGAAGACTATAATCTCCTGGTCCTGAACTTCGGGCAATTCAATTTTAGCAATGGAAGCGGTGAGCAGGACGATGCTTTCTTTTCTATGTTCGGAAGAGTGGATTATGCTTACGATGACAGGTATTTGTTGGGAGTGACCTTACGCAGGGACGGATCATCAAGGTTCGGTCCGCAGACCAGGTATGGCACCTTTCCCTCTGTCACTGCCGGTTGGAGGATCAGCAATGAGAAGTTTATGCAGAATGTCCACTGGATCAACGACCTTAAGCTGAGAGCCAGTTATGGTATATTGGGAAATGCTAATAATGTTACCAGTTTTAACTACTCCACATTTTATACGCAGGCGCTTAGCTCCTCTTATTATGACATCGATGGAACCGGTACAAGCGCTGTGTTGGGATACCGCCCTAATAACATCGGAAACCCCGCAGCACAATGGGAGAAAAATATTGTCACCAATATAGGTATTGATGCGGCTTTATTTAACAACAAGCTGGACTTTGCCATTGATTATTTTGAAAAAAGGATTTCAGGATTACTGTTTCCCCAGCCACTGCCTTCAAGCATTATAGGGACATCCCAGGCTCCCACGGTGAACATAGGAAATATTAAAAACACAGGGGTTGATATAGCCGCTACCTATCATGCCAGGTGGGGTAAGGATATAAGCCTGGATATCGGGGCAAACTTTACCACTTATAAAAATCTGATTGACCGTCTTCCCGGTGCTTCAGGATATGTTGATCCCCCCTGGACTCCCGGAAACAGTGTACGTAACCAGGTGGGGCATCCTGTGGGCGCATTCTTCGGATATGATATAGTAGGACTGTTCCAGGACGATGGTGATGTAAGCAGATCGCCAACGCAGGATGGAGCTGCACCGGGCAGGTTCAAATACAGGGATGTAAACGGCGATGGTTCGATCACACCCGACGACCGGACATTTATCGGTAATCCCAATCCCGATTTTGTATATGGGCTGAACCTCGGTTTTTCCTATAAAAAGTTCGATCTGTCTGCAGTCTTCTATGGTTCACAAGGCAATGATATCTGGAACGAATCACGCAGGTGGACTGATTTCCCTTACGGAAACAGCTGGAACTTCAGCAGGAGATTACTTGACGCATGGACCCCTCAGCATACTAACACCAGTCAGCCTATAGCTGAAACAACTCCAAACTTCAGTGCAGCAAATGTGCCTAATACCTATTTCATTGAGGACGGTTCTTATTTAAAAATGCGGTCATTATTGCTTGGATACAATATTGATGCGAATGTGTTGAAAAAGGCTGGTATTAACAGGTTCCGTGTTTATGTACAGGCTTCCAACCTGTTCACTATTACCAGCTATACCGGATCCGATCCTGAAATTACCAGCTATAGAAACCTGACATTTGGTATTGATGAAGGATTCTACCCGAATTCGAGAACAATACTCGTGGGTCTTAATGTTGGATTTTAATATTTACTGACTATAATATTAAAAATTGTTCAAAATGAAACGGCGCTTAATAAATTTTTTCACGCAGGAGAATGTGTACGCAGAGTTCTCCCGCAGGTACGGGACGACCATTGAAAAAACAAAAAATATACGAATGAAACTGATTAAACATACATTAATACTTGCATCTGGCCTGATGTCGCTGGTGATCAGCGTGGGCTCATGTAGTAAGTCTTATCTTGAAAGAGTTCCCATAGCCGGTATCAGTGAGAATACGTTGCTGACGAGGCACGGCGTAGAGGGACTGTTGATAGGAACCTATTCAATCCTTAACGGAACGGCGCGGTTTAATGCTAACGACTTTCATGTCGGTATATCCAATTCCATGGTTGCCGGTATCGCTTCGGATGAGGCGAAGAAGGGATGTCTTTATGCTGCGGGTCCTGAATGGGATGCTATAGAAAACTACACTGTGAACCCGACCCTGGTACATATCGGAGACAGATGGAAGTCTATTTATACCGGTGTGCATCGTGCGAATGAAACGATCCGTTTTTTAAACAAACTTCCTGAAGGAGTGTTCACTGCCGAAGAAGCATTGCAGGTATTGGCGGAGGCCCGCTTCCTGCGGGGCGTGTATCATTTTGAAGCGGCAAAGCTGTGGAGAAACGTTCCCTATATTGATGAATCAGTAGTTTTTGGCGCTGATGATATTTTCAAAAGCAATGAAACTGTGCCCTGGTCGTCTATCGAGGCTGACTTCGAGTTTGCAGGAAATAATCTTTCGGATACAAAAAATAATATAGGAAGAGCCAATAAATGGGCAGCCAGGTCTTTCCTGGCTAAAACCTATATGTTCCAGAATAAGTGGACGGAGGCAAAACCCATTCTCGAAGATATTATCGCTAACGGTGTAACCAGCAACGGTACAAAATACAAATTGGTGGATAAGTATGGAGACACCTGGAACGCCGCTACTAAAAACAGCTCCGAATCAGTATTTGCCGTGCAAATGGCTGCGGTGCCTAACGATGGGGGATATAACGGCAATGCCGGCGAAGCTTTAACACTTCCCGTTCCTGATGGCGGCGCCTGGTACCAGCCTTCTTTTAACCTGGTTAATTCCTTTAAAACGAACGCTGCAACAGGGCTGCCATTGCTCGCTACATTTAATGATGTGCCTATGCATAGCGATATGGGACTCGGGCTCACTGATCCTTTTACTCCTTATGCCGGCACTATTGATGCCCGTCTCGACTGGACAGTGGGGAGGAGGGGAATTCCATATCTCGACTGGGGCGTTTTTGATCTTTCCTTTTTACTTTCCCAGGATGGCGGGCCTTTTTCCCACATGAAAAGCGCCTACTGGCAGAAAGACAGGGCTACCAGTGTAGGATCTTTTGAAGGATGGGCTTTTGTTACTTCAACCAACTATACCATGATCCGTTTTGCGGATGTATTGTTATGGGCGGCAGAATGCGAAGTGGAGATCGGGAGCCTTCCCAAAGCGGAAGAGTATGTGAACATTGTTCGTGCAAGAGCCGCCAACCCGGCTGGATTTGTAAAAACGTATGTAGATAATAACAATCCGCAGGCGGGCTTTACCAATACACCTGCAGCCAACTATTTCGTTGGATTATACAACGGTGAGTTTGCAGCCAATGGAAAGGAATTCGCCCGCGAATCTGTGCGTTTCGAACGCAAACTTGAATTCGGTATGGAAGGACACCGTTTCTTCGATTTGCAACGTTATAATCTTCAGCAATCTGGCTATATGGGAGACCTGCTGGATGCTTACAATGCGGATGAAAACCGGTTTTATATGGATTTAACCGGACAACCTTACCTGATCACCAAGGACGCTCATTTTACAAAGGGTAAATCTGAAGTGCTCCCTATTCCGCAAAGAGAGATCGATTTGAGTGTTACTACGGTGGGCGGACAATCAGTGCTTAAGCAAAATCCGGGTTATTGATAAACCTGTAATCCTCTTCCGCCGCTTTAAAGTGGTGGAAGAGGATTGTAAAAAAATTACAGAATTACATTTCATGAAAAGGTTCAACCTACAGCTTGCTCCTCTTGTTTATAAATGTCTGTTGACTTTTTTCTGCTGGGTTAGCATGGGTACAACAAGTGAGGCGCAGAACCTGTATGTGGGTACCGCAGAAGTGGATATCAGTCCTGAACTGCCAATAGCACTGGCAGGCCAGGGACACTTAAGAATAGCTACCGAAGCCGAAACCCCTCTGCAGGTAAGTATAATGGTCATTGAATCCCGGAAGGGAACAGCAACAGCAGAGACCGTTTTTTTTGCAGCTTGCGATCTTGTGGACATACCACCGGCATACCAGGCAGGTGTGCGAAAATCAGTTAAAAACCTATTGCCTTCTATTGATACCGCAAAGGTGATACTTACGGCAACGCATACCCATACAGCGCCGGTAATGGATACGCTGTTTTCTAAATACCCCATACCGCCGGATATTACCCAGCCTTCGGCATTTGAGAAATTTTTTATTGAACGGGTAAGTGCGGGAATTGTAAAAGCCTGGAACAGTCGTGCTGAATGTACTGTCAGCTGGGGGCTCACACACGCCGTTGTAGGATACAACAGGAGGAGCTCTTATTTTGACGGAACAGCGCTGATGTATGGTGGTACGTATTTTCCGGGTTTTGCGGGCATAGAAGGGTACGAAGATCATGATGTGAATACCCTGTTCTTCTGGAATAAAAAACAGGAGCTGGTCGCAACGGGCGTCAGCGTTGCCTGCCCTGCTCAGAAAACAGAGAATGGAACTGCAGTGAATGCAGACTACTGGCATGAAGTAAGACTGGCGCTTAAAAAGAAATTTGGCAACGGGCTCTGTGTCGTAGGCTGGATCGCAGCGGCGGGAGACCAGTCGCCGCACGTGATGTACCGGCATAAAGCGGATGTCAGGATGCATACATTATCCGGGCGAAAGCCGATGGAAGAGATCGGAAGACGTATTTCGAATGCTGTAATAGAAGCCCATGATCTTGTAAAAAAGGATCAGCATAAGCAGATACCGCTGGTGCATAAATATGAAAACCTGCAGTTGCCGGTACGCATCATAACACACAAGGAATATCTTGACGCCAGGAATACCCGGGATGAAGTGGCTGCAAAAATCGCTGCTGATAATAAGCTGGCGGAAAAACTAAGAGGCGAACAGTTTTTTAACGACAAGATTGTAAAACGATACGAAAACCAGCAGCAGGGAAAACAGCTGGCCCTTCCCACAGAAATTCATGTGGTTCGGTTAGGCGATATCGTTATTTGCACCAATCCTTTTGAATTGTACACGGAATATGGTATCAGGATACAGGGGAGGAGTAAGGCGCTGCAGACATTTGTTGTACAGCTGGCGGGTGAGCAAGGTTATCTGGCAACAGAAAAGGCGGTTAAGGGAGGTGGGTATAGTGCCACGGTATTCAGCTCGATCGTGGGTGCAGAAGGAGGACAGTTACTGGTGGACAGAACAGTGGACCTGATCGCCGACGTGATGGCGTCAAAATAAGACCGGCATCAACCGGCAAAAACAGGGAGACACGATTGTTTTATTTGTAATAATTAAATGATATCACATGAGGCACTTATTGTTCCTGGTAATGATGACTGCATTTCACCATGTGGCGGCACAGCATGACCATGACAACCATAAAGGACATGACAGATCAACTGCAAATACAACTTCTGCTTTCAGTGGAGGAATGGAGGTGCAGCCATTTATATCGCATGCCATCCGTTTAAAGGAAGCGCTTGCTTATATCGGTAGTCCTTTATCCCCGGAGGATGAAAAGAAAATAGAAGCCATCCGGCATGCTGCTTTTACGGTAAAGTCGATGGCGTTGATACAGGAAATACTGGATCCGTATTGTATAGCCCTTGTAGATATCAATCCTGAAGCCAGGGTAAAAGTAGTAAAGGGAACAGCAGTGTCCAGGCTGATGCAGGGAGGATGGAAAAGCTTCCTGGTGAAAGTGAAAAATGACGGGCGGGTAACGGGAAAGCTCGAGGTAGAGAGCCCCAATGCATTCCTGCCTTATAACCGTCCGGGGTGGGGTAGGCATACCAGTGACCCGGTTTCCCCCGGCGAAGCCGCCAATCGTTTCCTGGATGCACAAATGTATACCGGGGGTACGATGAACAAGCATCTTTCCGGCATGCCGGTGGAATATACCATTGTGCAATTGTATAGCAAAGATGCCGGTATGCGGGATGTGGAGCTTGGCTTTAATGTGGGAGTAAGCACAAAAGATATCGGTTTCAGGAATACGACACATATCATGTTTCACATCGATCCGGCCGTTAAACTGTATTTTGATATTACAGACGATGATGGCCAGCCTGTAATGGCAGCTGTTACCATTACAGACAGCATCGAAAGATACCCGGGTAAGCTGGCCAACGTATACCCTCTTCCTTCCAGGAGAGTGGCAGCTTTTGATGAATACCCCGATTTCTTTTTCCAGCAGCATGTATACCGTAAAACCGGGGAGCATGTGGTATTGCCACCCGGAGAATTCACGATCAGGTACACCCGCGGACCGGAGTACCTGCCGCAATATAAACAGGTAACCATACCCGAAAATACAGACAGCGTACATGTTAGCTTGCGGTTGAAGCGATGGATCGACCTGGCAAAGTTGGGTTGGCACAGCGCCGATCATCATGTGCATGCTTCGGGGTGCAGCCATTATGATAGTCCGGAGGAAGGAGTGAACCCCGCGGATATGTGGCGGCAGGCGGCGGGGGAAGACCTGAAGGTATCGTCGGTTTTGAGCTGGGGGCCGGGCTGGTATCACCAGAAAAATAATTTTACGGGTAAGCAGCACGAACTGTCTACCAAAAGCAACATCATGCAATATGACGTGGAGGTATCCGGTTTTCCATCTTCTCATGCTGGTCACCTGGTACTGCTTCGCCTGAAAGAAGATGATTATCCCGGTACGCAAAAAATAGAGGATTGGCCGAGCTGGACCGGTCCCATTTTACAATGGGCGCACAACCAGGGTGCCATTACCGGGTATGCGCATTCCGGCGACGGTCTGGAGCCATTGTATACAGAAAATCATCGCCTGAACCCACCCGTTACGGAGGAGGAAAAAGTACATGCGCCGGCATGGAGAACTCATGAAGAGATCACTACTGCGATACCCAATTACATCGTACCGAAGATGAATGGCATCGGCGCCAACGAATATATTGTTACGGCGCCACACGGATGGATAAACTTTTTCAGTGCCGGTAATACAGGACTGCACCGGGAGCTGAACATGTGGTACCATACGCTGAATGCAGGCATCAGGATACCGATCAGCGGGGAAACAGACTTTCCATGCTTATCTGATGAGAGAGTAGGGTATGCCCGAAGTTATTTCAAAACGAAAGGAGGTGTGAACTACAACAGCTATGTAGAGGCGATCAAAGCCGGCAGAAACTATGTATCCGACGGTTTTTCACACATCATGAACTTCTCTGTGAATGGTATTGAACCCGGTGAAAAGAACAGCTTGCTGAACCTGAAGTCAAAACAAAAAGTAACGGTCAAAGCAGATGTAGCTGCGTATTTACCTGCTGAGCAGGATCGTGGTGGCGAAGTGATCGCCAAAAGTCACCTGGATGTGTTCCCCTGCTGGAATATAGAACGGGCACGCATTAAAAAAAGCCGGAAAGTGAATATTGAGCTCATTATTAACGGGCAGAAAGTGGATGCAAAGGAAATAGAGGCAGATGGTAAGGTACAGCCTGTACAATTTACGCCGGAGATCACGGAAGGAAGCTGGGTAGCCTTGCGGGTATACGCCAGCGCGCATACCAACCCGGTGTATATCGACATGAACGGGAAGTCTGTGAGCATAGACAAAAGCCTGGAATGGTGTATGAAAACAGTGGATCGTTGCTGGGAAATGAAACATCCTCAGATCAGGGTGGAAGAGAGAGTGGCAGCGGAAAAGGCATACCGGGATGCCAGGGAATGGTACCGGGGAAAACTGGAAGTATTAAAGTAAAATAATCGCCGTATGAAATATTGGTTGTTATTGGTTTCGACATTGATATGTACTCCTGCTGCAACACAGCAGGGGCAGAATCCCGGGGACCTGAAGACAGACGTCCAGCCGTTTGTATCGCATGCTATCCGGTTAAAGGAAGCGCTTGCTTATATCGGCAGTCCTTTATCCCCGGAGGATGAAAAGAAAATAGAAACCATCCGGCATGCTGCGTTTACAGAAAAAACAGTGAAGGCAATCCAGGAGATATTCGATCCCTATTGTATAGCCCAGGTTGATTTGAGCGGGGAACCGGCAAAAGTTACAAAAGGAACGGCTGTTCCCAGGCTGCTGCAGGGTGGATGGAAGAGCTTTTTAGTGAAGGTAGTAAACAAAAAAAATGTGATCGGGGAGCTGCGTGCAGAGAGCCCCAGCGCCCGGTCTCCCCAGCACCGGTGGGATTGGGGAATATATGATAAAGATACTATTACCAGTGACGAAGCCGCCAATCGTTTCCTGGATGCACAAATGTATACCGGCGGCACGATGAATAAACACCTTTCCGGCATGCCGGTGGAATATACCATTGTGCAATTGTATAGTAAAGTATCGGGTAAGCGAAATGTTGAGCTGGGATTTTCAATAGATTCTGTTCCGGGAAATACAACCGCTATACCATTCGTGATTGATCCGGCTGTAAAAGTAATTTTTGATATTAAGGACGATGATGGTCAGCCGGTCATGGCTGCCATCACCATTACCGATAGTATAGAAAGAACGCCCGGCAAACTGGGTAGTGTATATCCGCTACCCTCCAGGCGGGTGTCTGCTTATGATGAATACCCCGATTTCTTTTTCCAGCAGCATGTATACCGTAAAACCGGAGAGCATGTGATGTTGCCTCCGGGGAAATTCACGATCAGGTACACCCGCGGACCGGAGTACCTTACGCAATACAAACAGGTAACTATACCCGAAAATAAGGATAGTGTGATCATGAGCCTGCCGCTGAAACGTTGGATTGATGTAGCAAAGCTGGGTGGTTGGTACAGTGCCGATCACCATGTACACGCCGCCGGCTGCAGCCATTATTATAAGCCCGAAGAAGGAGTGAACCCGGCGGATATGTGGCGCCAGGCAGTGGGAGAGGATTTGAAGGTATCGTCGGTTTTAAGTTGGGGTCCCGGCTGGTATCACCAGAAAAATAACTTTACCGGCAGGGAGCATGAGCTTTCTACCCGGGATCATATCATGCAATATGATGTGGAGGTATCCGGTTTTCCTTCCTCTCACGCCGGACATGTGGTTTTACTTCGTTTAAAAGAGGATGACTATCCGGGAACGACCAAAATAGAAGACTGGCCTACCTGGACCGGTCCCATTTTACAATGGGCACACAGCCAGGGTGCCATTACCGGGTATGCACATTCCGGTGATGGGTTGGAACCATTGTATACGGAAAACCATCGCCTGAACCCACCCGTTACGGAGGA
>Ga0222419_101079_pt1 | contig 12018 bp, 11 predicted proteins | sample 1B20Ametagenome_FD_182474 | JGI IMG/M metagenome (GOLD analysis project Ga0222419, IMG submission 182474) | Enriched microbial communities from leaf-cutter ant dump, University of Wisconsin, Madison, United States - 1B20A (version 2) | ecosystem: Environmental > Terrestrial > Nest > Insects nest... | reverse complement strand
ACACCCTGAATTCTACGGTATTAAAGAAGGGATGCACACGAAGGTCCCACCATATTTTTTTGGCGTTATCAATACAGTTCGTTTTTATCAGCAGGTTGACATAGTTATCGTATGCTTCAATGCTTTCAAAGAAATCCGGTATGCCGGTCCTGGGAAATTTATCAAAAACCTTTGTGCGGAATGACTTGAACCCGGTATCCCGGTCTTCCCAAAACGGGGAATTGGTGCTGAGGGCAAAAACGTGGGGAAGAAAATACCGCGCCGAGTTGGCAATGTGGATGGCCATTTTCCGGTTTTCCATTCCCACATGCACATGCAGGCCAAATATGAGATTGCTTCTGGCAGCATCCTGCATTTCGTTTACGATCTCATGGTAACGAATGTTATCTGTGATCAGCTGGCTTTCCCACAAGCTGAAGGGATGTGTGCCGGAGGCGCCCATTGCCAGTCCGAGTTCTCCCGCTATCGATGCTATGGTCCTTCGCAGCACACTTACATCGTTATAGGCAACGTCAATGTTTTCACAGATGTCGGTCCCTACTTCCACCACTGCCTGGTGCATTTCGGCCTTTACCTTGTCCCTTATGATTTTTTGTCCCTCCGTAACAATTTTCTGCTCATGACTTTTTAGCTCAAATGTCTGGGGATCCAGCACCATGTATTCCTCCTCGATGCCGAGCGTGAATTGCTTATAACTGAGATTAGCCATGATCAGGTATGTTGGGCGTTATGTATTGGTCAATTGAATTTATAATTTTTCCCGGATGACGCTTTTTTTGATGAACTGTCCCCAGGTCAGGTTGTCCACACCTTCCCTGAAAGCCTGCGCCCTTTCTATAGCGTAGTTAGCCGCTGTTTCTACCACCCATTCAAAATTTTCCTCACCCACACTGGCTATATCCGCATCGGGCGCAGGATTACAAAAATCGATCGCATACGGTACGCCGTTCCTCAGGGCCAGCTCAACGGTATTGAAGTCGTATCCAAGGTATTGGTTGATGCGCAGCACAATTTCTTCCATTTGACGGTATCTTTCCTCGCCGGGGTTAAAATCGGCAACATAGCGCAGGTGATGCGGGTTGCGTGGCTCGTAAGGCATAATGCGGACATGTTTGCCCCCGATGCAATAACACCTGTAATATTCCTCAAAAACAATTTCTTCCTGGAGCAGCATTACCAGTTCACCGGTTTCCGAATGCTTATTGAAGAAATCGTCCATGCTCTCCAGCCGGTAGACATTTTTCCAGCCCCCGCCCGCAAAGGGTTTCATGTAAGCGGGAAAGCCTACATAATTAAAGATGCCCTCCCAGTCGAGGGGATAAGCCAGGTTGGAAAAAGAGTCTTCGGAAGTATCCGGCGGCAGTTCCCTTGACGGAAGTATCACGGTTTTGGGCACCGGCACATTTATTTTTGTTGCCAGCGCATTGTTGAAAAATTTCTCGTCCGCGCTCCACCAAAAGGGATTATTGATAACGGCGGTACCGCTGATAGCGGCATTCTTCAAAAAGGCCCTGTAAAACGGAACATCCTGGGAAATACGATCGACAATAACAGCATACCCGCTGCTCTCACCCTGCATTACCTTGTCTATGAGAACCGGCTCGGCAATAATTCCGTCAGGTTTTTTCCGGTTGATCCGCTCTACAAATGCTGTGGGGAAGGAACGCTCTTTTCCATGTAATATTCCGATTTTTTTCATATTCTTGTGTTTTTAGCCGGTTTTGGTAATTTTAAAGCAGATCCTGAATATATCTGATTTTTCCCAAATCTATTTTTTTCCTGCTGAATCACCAAAAGGCTTTGTTTATTTCATGAATGTTTTCCCTGTAAGGATAAATTATATGGTTTTTTGAAGATACTGTTTTTAATTTGCCGCCGTTAATACAGTATAATATCCTGTTCCTGTATTTTAATTAAGCAATGACTACCAAAATATCAATACCCGTGACGCATCACGTTATCCGCTCTTCTTTCCTGAAAAGGGAAGTAAAGGTGGATCTCTATTATCCTTTGTCCGGTGCAGAGGGTGCTGGTATCAGCTTATTATTGATCAATGATGGTCAGGATATGGAGAAGCTGGAACTGCGGGACATGCTTACCCGGCTGCAAAGTGACGGGAAGATCGCGCCGCTGTTTTGTGTGGGGATCCACTGCGGTGAGGACAGGAAAAATGAATATGGCGTAGCCGGCGTTCCGGATTATAAAGGAAGGGGCGCCAAAGCCGGATTGTATACCCGTTTTGTTTTTGAAGAGTTATTGCCGTTTATCAGGAAACAAAGCGGGATATACTCTTTTAAGACCAAATCTTTCTGCGGCTTTTCGCTGGGAGGTTTATCCGCCCTGGATATTGCATGGTCACATCCCAGGGAGTTTTTCAGGATAGGTGTTTTCAGCGGATCGCTCTGGTGGCGCTCTAAAGGACTTGATGAAGGATATGTGGAAGAAACAGACCGGATCATGCATGATCAGATAAGGAAGGGGATGTATGCGCCCTGGTTAAAATTCTTCTTTGAAACGGGGACCATGGATGAGACAGAAGACCGGAACAATAACGGTATCATAGATTCCATAGACGACACCCTGGGTCTTATTGAAGAGCTGGAACGAAAAGGATATCACCGGCTGAATGATATCAGGTACCTGGAACTGGAAGATGGAAAACATGATGTAGCTACCTGGGCAAAAGCAATGCCCTGTTTTCTTCAGTGGGGATGGGGTTTAGAATAATCTGGTATAGGCATTTTCTCCCAGCATGGTTTCGTAACGGTCTATTTCCTTTTTCAACATTTGCGTGATCTCATTTTCCGTGTTGATTTTTTTCCCGTCTTTCAGGAGACCGTCTATCCACTCTCCGTTTTTCCAGGATTTGAATATTTCCACGGTTTCACTTTTTTGTCCGGATTGCAATAAGGCAGTGTAGGCGATCAACTGTTCTTTGTCTCTTACCTTGAAGAACAGGAATTTGTGAGGACGGCGCACCCCGATTCTTTTATGCAGCACCACCGCCGTGATATTTTCAGGTAAAATTATTTGATATTGATCCATGATGCAAGTTTTTAGTTAACCCTGACAGGCACCCGATCAAAGGGAAACGGATTACTTAAATAGGAAACATTAAAAATATATTGATTGTATAGCCCAAATATACATTATAATAATGCCGGCACACGATACTATACTGTTAATATTTTAGGTTGCCTCACGTCATTCGTATTGCTTTGAGTCAGCCAATCTTTTTTATAGAAGAGCTTTACTCCCGGTCGTGGTGTGTTATACCTTCATCTGTGCTGAACTGTGCTGGATAAATATCATTTTCATTGTGTTCTTCTGCCTGTAATACAGACAGGAAGAATAAAACTCTTTGTAATGTGTTGCCGGCGCCGGCTTATACGGTGTGACTTGGTATATTTGTAAATTATTTTTCAAAATCTTATTTGCTTAATGCGTATGAACAGGATCTTATTGGCAGCCGTGTTGGGTTTATTGTCTGTTTCGGTTGCTGCGCAAAACAATATCACTATTAAAGGGGCTGTATTAAGTAAGGATATGCAGCCCGTTGCCGGCGCCTCTGTTTACCTGCTGAATACAAACTATGGTACCGTTACGAATAACGCCGGCGTTTTCTCTATCACGAGATTACGTACGGGTAACTATATCCTGCAGGTATCAGCAATCGGTTATACCACGATCAATGAAAATCTTACGGTCACGGAGGAAGGGTTAAATAATCTGCAGCTGGTGCTTGAAGATGCAGACAACAGGCTGGATGCAGTTGTGGTAACGGCTCAAAAAAGGGAAGAGCAGCTGCAGCGTGTGCCGTTAAGTATTACCGCTCTTTCATCAAAAGATATAAAGGAATACCGGCTTTGGCATGCGAACGACATTACCGCTATAGTGCCTAACCTGTATTCTTCCAACTCGGGCGATGAACGGAATGTTACTTCCATCCGTGGTATAGGAACAACTTCTTACGATCCGGCGATCGCTACTTATGTGGATGGCGTAAACCAGTTCACGCTGGATACTTATTCCTCTCAACTGGTAGATATAGAACGCATTGAAGTGCTTCGCGGTCCGCAGGGAACTTTGTACGGCAGAAATGCGATGGGAGGGGTTATTAATATCATCACCAAACAACCCACGGATAAAACAACCGCTTTTGCTGAAGCCAACCTGGGAAATTATGGATTGCAACGGTATGAAGCGGGTTTCCGTACGCCTGTCGTGAAAGGAAAGTTATATCTCGGCGCTTCTGCAATGTATACATCCAGAAATGGTTATTATACCAATACCCTGACGCAACGTTCCTTTGAGGATCAGAAAACTTACGCGGGCAATTATTTCCTGAAATATAAAGTGTCTGAAGCCTGGAATATAAGCCTGAATCTTCGCCACCAGTCCACCCTGAATGACGGTGCATTTCCCTTATCGGGAAGTGTGGAGGAAGCTTTTGAGAAACCGTTTGAAATAAGCCAGAATGCAAAAGCGCGTATGAGTGACAAAACCCTGTTCAGTTCCTTTTCGGTGAACCACAGCGGAAAAGGTTTTATCTTCAGCTCACAAACAGCTTACCAGTCCAACCACCGCTATTATAAAAGCCCGATAGATGGTGACTTTTCTCCGTTGGATATTGTCACTATCATCAATGATTACGGCAGAAAGTATAATAATGTAAAAACCTGGACGCAGGAATTTAAGTTCAGTTCCCCGGCTGCTTCACAAAGCAGGCTGCAATGGACAGCAGGAAGCTTTTTGTTCCTCGATGACCGGCCCAATAAGCAGGCTACCCATTATGGCGAAGATGCCGGTGTTTTCGGTTTGCCGGATGTAAATTTTGCTACGATCAATACGACATTGGGAAAAGGGCAGGGACTTGCTTTCTACGGGCAGGGAACTTATGCTGTTACCGGTAAGCTGGATTTTACCGCAGGACTGAGGTACGATTACGAACATAAAAAATACAGCGGCTTCAGCGAATACCAGGAAGACGGTCAGCCGGCATTTGTAATGCTGCCCGACACGGCTGCCAGTGTAAGCTACAGCGCATTTTCGCCTAAAGCGGGCTTAACCTGGCATGTTGCCGCTACCAGTAATGTGTATGGTACTTATAGCCGGGGCTTTCGTACCGGCGGTCTTACACCATTATCGTCTGATCCGTCTCAACCGCCCCTGCACCCGTTTGATCCTGAGTACAGCGACAATTTTGAAATAGGGGTTAAAAACAGCTTCCTGAATAACAGGTTACATGCCAACCTGGTATTGTTCTTTACAAATGTTACAAATATGCAGGTGCCCACACTTGTGCTGCCGGATGCCGTTACCATTACCCGAAATGCCGGAAAGCTGCACAGTAAAGGATTGGAGCTGGAGCTTGCCGCTACGCCTGTGAAAGGGTTGCAGCTGAATTATAATTTCGGATATACCGATGCGTCTTATACCCGGCTGAAATTATCACAAAACGGAACTTCGGTAGACCTGAAAGGTAAAAAGCAGATCTATACACCTGAATATACTTCCTTGTTGGCTGCGCAATATGGCCTGCCGATCGGTACCCGTCAGCATCTCCGTTTGGTAATACGCGGTGAGTGGGCATGTGTTGGAAACCAGTATTTCGATCTCAGCAACAGTATTGAACAAAAAGCATACAGCTTATTTAATACCCGCGCAGGGTTTTCTGCGAAAAATTTTGAGGTAATGTTCTGGGGAAGAAACCTGGGTGATAAAAAATATATAGCTTATGCATACGACTTCGGCGCCGTTCACCTGGGAAATCCAAGAACACTGGGCGTGAGCCTGGGTGTTCGTATATAGAATAATAATTATTTTTTGAAAAGTCTTCTCACCTTGGAAGGAGGGAAGACTTTTTCATTTAAGCGGACGGAAGGTTACAATACTGGCGTAAGACTGGCTGCCGGGCACCGCATGCAGCCAAATTCCCTGTAGGTGTGCCGCAGGTTATGTTTTTCGTTATTACGATGGCTACTTCTATTGGCTTTAAAAGCCTTTTGTAAATATGCTTGTGAATTAGTATATGTTATACCTGCAGATTATGAATTTTTCTACAGGTTGCCGGTTGCGCCGGAAGGAATTATAATGGAGCGGTATATATAAAAAAATTGAGGCTCATGGAAATGAGCCCCCTTTAGTTTCAACCCTAAACCCTTGAGAAAGATGTCTAGTATATTGCGAAGATTATGCCAAACTTGAGAAAAGGGTTATTTTTTTTATCAAACCACCACTTTGTGGTATGTGTTCGTTTCCTTCTATACCTCAAACTGGTAATGTATTATAAATTAATTGTATTGCTCGAGACTGGAAAAGAAGAAACTTCCTTCGATCAGCGCGTTGGCATCGCTGTCGCTTCCATGCACGGCGTTCCTGCCTACGTCTTCCGCAAAATCTTTGCGGATGGTGCCGGCTTCGGCTTTGGCGGGGTCGGTGGCACCTATCAGCTTCCTGAAGTTCTCCACTGCATTATCTTTTTCCAGGATCGCCGCGATGATTGGTCCGCTGCTCATAAAATCTACCAGTTCACCAAAAAACGGGCGTTCTTTATGGATAGCATAAAATTCACCTGCTTTTTCAGGACTTAATGCGGTTAATTTCAGGGCCACGATCTTAAACCCGTTTTTAATGATTCTGTCAAGGATAGCACCGGCGTGTCCGTTTCCAAATGCATCCGGTTTTATCATGGTAAATGTTCTGTTACTCATTTCGTTTCAAATTTGGTCGGCAAAGGTAAGCGCAGAATTCTAATTTTTGAATTGGCAAATGCTTTAGTTTTAGCATATATGTTAAAAAAGATTTGATCAAATGCTGATTAAGACTGATTTTTGCGCCTCATTATGAAACCCATTCAAGAAATCTACACGTTACTTGATAAGCCCCGTACCATAGTAATAACAATGCATCAAAAACCGGATCCCGATGCCATGGGGTCTTCTCTTGCTTTGGCGGGTGTGCTTAAAAAACTGGGGCATAAGATTTTTGTAATTTCTCCTACTAATTGGCCGGAATTTTTGAAATGGATGCCCGGCGCCCGGCAGGTTATAGATTATGAGGCTTCCACGGAAAAAGCCATGCTTGCGCTGAATGAAGCGGAATGGATCTTTTGCCTGGACTTCAATGCCCTGCATCGCACAAAACATATGGCGGCAGTCCTGGCGGCTTCAAAAGCAGTTAAAATACTGATAGACCATCACCAGCAGCCGGAAATCACGGCTTTCGCTTACGGTGCCAGCGACACGTCCAAAAGCTCTACATCGGAAATGATCTACGACCTGATCGTTGCAGCCGGTTGGGGTAATTTGATAGATGCAGATATTGCAGCCTGCCTGTATGCGGGTATTATCGGAGACACGGGTTCTTTCAGGTTCCCGGCTACTTCGGCGGCTGTGCACAAAATGGTGGCGGTGCTGAAAGATGCAGGGCTCAACCATACCAAAGTGCATGAAAACCTGTATGATAATTTCCTGGAAGACCGGTTACGGTTTATCGGGCATGTGTTGCTGCACAGGATGGAGGTTTTTTATGAATACAATACAGCTTTGATCGCCATTACCAAACACGACCTCTTAAAATACAATATAAGAACCGGCGATACGGAAGGACTGGTAAATTATCCGCTCACCATCCAGGGAATAAAGCTGGCGGCCTTGGTAATAGACCGGGATGAAGAAAGGAAATGGTCGTTCAGAAGTAAAGGCAGCTTTGATGTAAACACCTTTGCCCGAAAATATTTTAATGGTGGCGGGCATTTTAATGCTTCCGGAGGCAGAAGCTCTGTGTCGCTGCCGGAAGCGGTGGCACAGTTTAAAGCCGCCATGAAAGAAAATGAAACACAATTACAATAACATATCATGAAAAAAACAATCGGCTTAGTTGCCATCGTATTTCTATCGGGGTTGTATTCCTGCGGGGATAGTGCGTATACCAGGACCAAATCGGGAATGGAATATAAAATCATCAGTGCGGGAGGCAAGGATAGCGTGGCGCAATACGGAGATGTAATGAAGATACATATAACCAGGAAATACAAAGATTCTGTCAGCCAGCAGACCTACGATAAAATGCCTATTTACCAGGCCCTGGATAGCGTTCAGTTGAACGAATATTTTGAAATATTTTCTAAATTAAAGAAAGGAGATAGCGCCGTAGCCAGGATATTAACGGATAGTGTATTTAAAGAAGGGATGGGCATGATGCCGAAGGAATTCAGGAAAGGAGAGTATTTTGTTACCACTATCAAGCTGATGGATATCTTCAAACCCGAAGCTGTGCAGGCGGACTATGCCGCAGAGATAAAAAGACTGCAGGAAGCAGATTCTATCCAGGCGATCACCCAGAAAGTGGTAGATGACAAAGCGCTGAACGATTATTTTGCAAAGAATAATATCAAGCCTGAAAAAACAGAAAAAGGCACTTATTATGAAATTATAAAAGCAGGAGGAGAGCCTGCCAAAGAAGGGCAGATCATATCTGTGAAATATACAGGTAAGCTGCTGGACGGCACTACCTTCGACAGCAATGTTGATTCCTCTTTTAACCATACAGAACCTTTTGACCTTACTATAGGCGGGGGTGGAGCCATTCCTGGATTTGATGATGGTTTGCAGAAATTTGGAAAAGGAGCGATAGGACGATTGTTTATACCATCTGTACTGGCTTATGGTGCCCGCGGGCAGAATGCTATCAAGCCTAACAGCAACCTTGTTTTTGATATAGAAGTATTGGACGTGAGAGATTCGCCGCATGCGCAAGCGCCGGCGGTTAATCCTGCCGCTCCAAAATAAATCATTGCGAGATATAAAAAGCCGCCTTCAGCCTGCTGGGGCGGTTTTTTTATTGCCTCATTCAATGAAGCATATATAAATGTCCGCCTGGTGTCTTGCAGCTTGTTTTACTTTTTTATCATAAGGGCATAAAGACATACAGCTTTACGAAGGAGTATGGTGGTAGTTTCCCGGGCATTTCCGGCGGCTTCGTGGTTCATGCTTTTTCACTGGTTGCCCTTAATGCCGCTGTTTCTGGAACGCGGCAAGCACCTTCCTGCCCCGGCTTTTAAAAGCCGCCGTTTGATGCGGCATCTGCTCTTCAATCAAAATAGAAAGCTCGGGAATGATTTCCGGGTATTGCCCGGCAAGGCGCTGGAGAATTGTAAGAGAAAAAGCTTTTACCGCCACCGCTTCAGCCGGGTCTGCTATATAGTCAAAACAAATATTCATGACTTCACCCTGTAATGTTTCGGGTATTTCAATATGTTGCAATAGCCTGACCGTATTACGTTTTACCGCGTTATGCAGGTCTTTCTTCTTCAGGTTGAGCACTATTTTCTTTAAATATTTTTTTATCAGCTCCGGATGCAGGATCACGCTTATACTCAATGCCCAGGCAGCCCGCTGTACCACCCGGTATTCATCCTGAAGGAAAATTTTGACAAGCTCTTCAAATCTTTGCGGATCGTTCCCGATATAGGCGACGATCCTGTCGGTCTGGCTTTTGGAATGTTCCGCTATAAGACTTTCACGAATATGCATAACTGTGTCAATTTACGAAAACGTTTGTTTGAATTAAGAATAATAAGCACGGGAAATGAACGGGCTTTTTATTATTCTTTTATCTTTAACCCATATTTATTGGATATGGAGGTACGAAAAATCCTGGAGATATACGGAATGAATGATCCTGCCTTGACAGTAGCATCCTTTGGCAGCGGACTTATCAATAATACATGGAAGGTAGACAACGGGGGAGAGGCTTATATCCTGCAAAGGGTCAATGACAATGTGTTTAAGGTGCCGGAGGATATTGCCCATAATACCAGGAGGATCGGGAACTATCTTGGGGAACGTTATCCCGGTTATCTTTTTGTGCGTTCGCTTCTTACGCAATATAAAACAGATCTGCATTTTGTAGAAGGAAGCGGGTATTTCCGGCTGGTGCCCTTTATAAAAAACTCCCATACGGTAGACGTGGTACAGACCCCTTTGCAGGCGTTTGAAGCAGCGAAGCAGTTCGGCAAATTCACGTATCTGCTGAGAGACTTTCCGGTAAATGAACTCAGGGTGACCATCCCCGATTTTCATAACCTTACATTGCGGTATGCGCAGTTTTTGCAGGCATTGCAGAATGGTAACCCGGAAAGAATAACAGAAGCGGCCGGTGAAATAGCGTGGCTGAAGGAAAAGGATTTTATAGTACAACGTTTTGATGCGATGAAGGCGAATCCCGCCTTTAAGCAAAGGGTAACGCATCACGATACGAAGATCAGTAATGTACTGTTTAATAATGAGGGCAAGGGCTTATGTGTGATAGACCTGGATACCGTTATGCCCGGATATTTTATCAGCGATGTGGGGGATATGATGCGTACTTGCCTGTCTCCTGTAAGTGAAGAGGAAAAGGACTTTTCACTGATACAGATACGTGACAACTATTTTGTTGCCATTGTAAAAGGATACCTGGAAGGCATGAACGGCGAGCTGAGCGAACCAGAGATGGAAAGCTTTTTTGATGCCGGCTGTTACCTGATGTATATGCAGGCGCTCCGCTTCCTCAGCGATCACCTGAATAATGATGTTTACTATGGCGCCCGTTATGAGGGGCATAATTATATGCGCGCCTGTAACCAGATAAAGCTGCTGGAAAAAATGCTGGAGAAGGAAGCCCACTTCAGAACGATCCGTTGATGCGGCATGCTAATGTGAGCATCCGCAGCCACTGCCGCAACTTCCGTCGTTATGTGCATGTGCATGTTGATGGGAGAGCTCTTCCGCAGTAGCTTCCCTGACGCTCCTGATGGTCACTGAAAAATGAAGGGTTCTGCCGGCCAGCGGGTGATTACCATCCAGGACAATTCTTTCACCGTCAATATCAGTTACGATCAGCTCCTGGCCGTCAGATGACTGTACCATTGCGCCCAGCTCCAGGTTACCGACCCCTTCAGGGAACTGCTCTCTGTTCACTTCCACCACCAATTCGGGATTAAATTCGCCGTATGCCTGATCTGCCGTCAATGTCACTTTCTTCTCATCGTCCTTTTTAAGACCGTTCAGCTCTGCTTCCAGCGTTTGTAAAATATTCCCGTGCCCGTGGAGGTACTCCAACGGCTCAAAATCCAGGTTGCTGTCCACTACATTTCCGGTATCATCAATGGCGCTGTAAGAGATGCTGACTACTTTATTTTTTTCAACTACCATACTACTATTTTAGTAAAGATACTACTTCGTTACCGGCCGTCGGCAGCCGTTTCGTTAAAACCATATTTCCTGGAAAGCCAGCTCTTGCCGGCAGGGATAATCCAGTTGTCCTCGAGGTCCTTTTTAGTAAGCACCGTATTGTTAAAATAGGGAGTGTCTGCCAGGATAAAACCGTTTTCAATGCTGTATTCCAGTTGATTCATGGGCAATACCTCAATCTTGTCTTTTACCACAAATGCCAGCAATTGCCTGTCAAATAAACTGATATTGAATTTTTGCTCTATTCCTTTTACCACTCTTACCGAGCTATCGGTACTGCACCCGCTTACTTCCGTCCGGCTTTCATCCGCCATCACCACAATGAACTGTCCAAAGAACACAGTGGCAAATCCTTTAACGGGAATGCCGTGTGCGTTCCAGTCTGCCGTGAAGTCATTGAGGGCTTTTTCCACTTCCAGCACTTCTCCCAGGGCAAACCTCCGGTTACTCTGGTATATCCACACCCTTGAATCAGGAGCGAAGTCCTCGGGTAATAAATTTTTGTATTCCAGGTTCATAATTGCGAAGTTACAGATAAATGATTATTCCATAGAAGCGGCTACCAGTTCTGCAATATCCAGCACTTTCACCGTATCCTCTTTTTCCCGGCTTTTTATGCCGTCTGTCAGCATGGTATTGCAAAAGGGACAGGCAGATGCGATCACATCAGGTGCTGTTTCCAGTGCTTCGTTGGCCCGCTCCTGGTTAACGCGTATGTTTCCTTTTTCTTCTTCCTTGAACATCTGTGCGCCTCCGGCGCCACAACACAGTCCCTTGCTCC
>Ga0222419_101076_pt1 | contig 12055 bp, 16 predicted proteins | sample 1B20Ametagenome_FD_182474 | JGI IMG/M metagenome (GOLD analysis project Ga0222419, IMG submission 182474) | Enriched microbial communities from leaf-cutter ant dump, University of Wisconsin, Madison, United States - 1B20A (version 2) | ecosystem: Environmental > Terrestrial > Nest > Insects nest... | reverse complement strand
AGTCAGAATCCAAACCTGACCATAAACTTGCAGGATGCACCTGAGATCATAGGAGATGAACTCATGGTATTTCAGGTGTTTTCAAATATCGTAGGTAACGCAGTCAAGTATTCATCAAAAGCCAACAGACCGGTCGTGACCATCTCCGGGCGATCTTATGACGATCAGGTCATATATACTGTGGCTGATAACGGTATCGGTATTCCTGCTGAACAGCATGGTGCAATATTTAATTTATTTTCGCGTGCGTCGACGAACGGAGACTTTGAGGGAACTGGTGTTGGACTGGCAATAGTAAAACGGATTCTGGACAAACACAATGGCCGCATATGGCTTGATAGCCGCCCTGGGGAAGGCTCAGTTTTTTCACTGGAATTTAAGCGTCCGAACCCACCTGTGATATTCAACTAGGTTATTGGTCTACAGTGCGCAATCTATTATCGTTTGCTGCCCGCTGCAGGGCTTTGTCCCTGCAAGTCATCTCCTGCATTGACATTTTTCAGGTTGAGTGACTTGCCAATTGCCAGTGCTTTTTGATAATGTTCCCCGATCACCGGCAGAGCGTTTGCCGCAAACGTTTTCAGGTCGCCATCTGGCAACTGGCTTCCCTGGCCAAATAATGCCACCGTCTTTTGATGGTCAGCGATCATCATGGTCATATACTGGGTATCAAACGTACGGCCTGAAAGCGTCTTGAGTTGCGCGAGGTGTTTTTGCTGCGCTTCGTTTAAGGTCAAAGGCGGGCTAATGCCTTTTCCTCTGGCAATGGCAGCAAGATCATTGTTGGTTTTATTATGATCCTTGAGCATTTGCCTGGCAAAAGCCTGGATCTGCGGATTTTTAGTTTTCAGCAGTGCAGCATTTGCGGACTCGACCTCCATCATCCCACCGGAAGCTGCAGTTAAAATAAAGATCTTTTCATCCCCATTCAGATCCACATCAGCTGTAGCCGCCTGTGCGCGTGCGGTACTATCACTTAGTGAATCAGCGATCAGGGTAGCTTCCTGGTCTCTGTCCTTGCGGTCTGCATTTCCGCAGGCCTGAATTATGATCGTTGCAGCGATTATCGCATACGTCCAGGTATTTTTCATATTTTACAAGTTTAATGTCATGGATAGTATAACCGCAGATCAGCCGTTTTAGTTTTCAGGGTGGGAGATTATATGCTCGCTTGAAGCGTTGCCTGAATGGGTGCGAAAGATTCGGCGCCGTTAATCCTGCGAAGGATTGACATACTGCATTTGAAGGAAGGCATTGATGGCCGTCAGGTGAACTTTATCAATACCTTCGCAAGGCTCTACTTCTACCGGATGCAAGGCATTGGTTTTTGATTCTAAAAAGATACCTTGCTGTGAATCGAAACGAAGATATCCCATATCAAAAAAGCGTTCCTCTTCCCTGCCTTCGTCATTTTTTCCCTTGATTTCCATGGGGAACACTTTAAGGTCAGATTTCCGAACCATTATCCAATGGTATCTGTATTCATCAGGAAAGCGGACCTCATCTTTTATTGCAATTTCTATAATGGAAAAGCTATGGTTATCAAGATAGGTCAGGCAATTAAAAAGTAAAGTCATGTCCCAGGTTTATTGGTGGCATGGACTGTCCATTATTAATGCCAGATTGCTTATTTTTATTTTATATTCTATTGATTTTCCTGAAATAGCTGAATCAGGTGTGCTGTTAAGGTTTGAAGTACTCTTTCAAAAGGGATCACTTCCGGAAATGTAGAATATTGACCTGCCTGATCGCTGCGATTTATGCCCGATAAAGGCAATTTATTTCCCACTACACGATCTTACAGGGTCGGTTTTTGTGAATGGTGTAAACCATAAACGGACAGTGTTCATCACGGTTCACGTCCAAATAATTTCCTAAGTTCTCCTTTGGCGTTTTCAAGCACGTCTTTTTGCCCGGCTTCCAGGTTTTTGCCTGCCCTGTTAATGTAAAAGGTCAGCATTGACATCGCCGAGCGATAGGGTCCGGATTTTTTCCGGTCGCTTTGCTCGGCAGATCTTTTCAGCGATCTCGCGATCTTCCCGGGATCTTTAGATTCAAAAATATTTTCTTTCAAGTCTAAAGCGTCACTCGTTTCTGTCACCTTTGCCGACCATTTTTTGGTTCCGGGTTTATTATCCTTTTTTTCTTTTGCCGCGCTCATGTTTCAATAGGATTATCCATTAATAATGTAGGTATCTGCTGAATATAACAATACATTTTTTGATGGGTTTTTAAAAAATTCAACCGTCCCATAAATTGGTAAGTCAGTTTGATATAGACTTTTTATTTGCAACTATGTTGCTTTTTTAAAAAGGATGTTTACATTTGTGGTCTCAACTCAGATGTAAAATGAAAAAATTACCGGTAACCGTACTTAGTGGTTTTTTAGGAAGTGGCAAGACCAGTTTGCTAAACCATATTTTACACAATAAGCAGGATCTCCGGGTTGCTGTCATTGTCAATGACATGAGTGAAGTTAACATTGACGCCGGATTGGTCAGAAACCAGGGGACGCTTTCCCGTACTGAAGAAAAACTAGTTGAAATGAGTAACGGATGTATTTGCTGCACGCTCCGGGAAGACCTGATGCTGGAGGTTGAAAAGCTGGCCAAGGAAGACCGGTTTGATTACCTGATCATTGAAAGTACCGGAATATCTGAACCGGTCCCCGTTGCCCAGACCTTTTCGTTTGCAGACGAAAAGATGGGCATTGATCTTTCCCGCTTCAGTTATGTAGATACCATGGTCACGGTGGTTGACTGCTATAATTTCTACAGGGATTTTGGTACAGATGAAAAGCTTAAAGACCGCGATCTGACCGATATGACTAGTGACGAACGTACTATTGTGGATCTATTGACGGACCAGATAGAATTTGCAAATGTCATTGTTTTAAATAAGACAGACCTGGTAAATGCCAATGGTCTGGGTTTGTTGAAAGCCCTGATGAGAAAACTGAATCCGGCTGCCCGGATCTTGGAAAGTAATTTTTGTAAAGTAAATCCAAATGAGATTTTAAATACAGGTTTGTTTGATTTTAATTCCGCCTCGGAATCAGCGGGCTGGATCCGGGAGCTGAACGGCATGCATAAACCTGAAACAGAAGAGTATGGCATCAGTTCAATGGTATTCCGTGATAAACGCCCGTTTCATCCCCAACGGTTCATGAGGTTCTTACAAACTGAATTTCCGGTTAACATTATCCGTTCGAAAGGGGTGTTCTGGCTTGGCGACCGACCAAAAGAAGCGATGAGCCTTTCTCAGGCCGGTGGTTCGTCCCGTCTGGAAAATGTGGGCATCTGGTGGAACAGCTTGCCTTACAATGAACTGGTCTTTATCGGGCAACATCTTGATAAAGCTGTATTGCGGGCTGAGCTGGAATTGTGTCTGCTGGATGATTTTGAGCTCAGTGATTTCAAGGCTGGAAAGTTTCAGGCAAACGAATTAAAGATCATTGACCACGAGCAACAAATAAACGGATGAAATCATTTATCAAGTCTGGCAAACTAGACCGGCTAGGCATGACCGCCTCGCTCGCTTGCGCCATCCATTGTGCTGTATTGCCATTGGTGGTGACATCTTTACCGCTTATAGGTCTTGAATTCCTTGCCAATGTCTGGGTGGAGATCAGCATGATCCTGCTTTCCGTGGTGATCGGTACATGGTCATTGGCAACGACTTACAAGAAGCTCGGTAACCTGGCTCCGGTTTTGACATTGCTTACTGGTTTTGTGCTTATTGCTGCCGGCCACTTTTTCTGGCACGATATGGAAGCTTTACTGATCCCCCTGGGCGGGCTTACAGTCGCCGGCGCACATTTTATGAATTGGAAACTAAACCGGGTATGTGGACATAACCATCACGAGACAGGCATATGAAGGCTTCCATATTAAAAAGACGTATTTTATTGGTATTTCTTATGCATTTATTGTGCTTAAGTGCAGCATTTGGTCAACACAGGCCAGGCGACCTGCTGACTTCAGCAAACTGGGATATTATTGGTACGCTGAATTTTATGGAACGCGGCAACGATATCTACCCTATCTTTTCTGCTGAACTGAGGCAGCATGCCAACAAGGATTTTGAGCTTACGGGGTACATGATACCGATCAGGGAGGGATTGAAGCAATCTCGTTTTCTGCTGTCAACACTACCCGTTAACCAGTGTTTTTATTGTGGACAGAACGGGATTCCTGCAATGATATTGGTAGAAATGAGTGAGCCTATAAAATTTACTTACCGGCCGGTTAAGCTAAAGGGAAAACTTAAGTTAAAAAAGGTCAATATCAGGGACTATCCGCCAATTACGCTGGGAAATGCTGGTATTCCTCAATGAATCAGTTTGTTGGCAATGATTTTCCAGACTACCCGATGGAAATGAATACGCCTGACGACTTCATCACAATTGAAACAAATTTATAGCGATGAAAAATAAAAGAATTTTGTTTGTTTCTGTTTTGCTGGCAATCAGTGTATTGAATCCTGGTTGCAGGCATGAGAAACCCGGCGCTAAGGCGCTCTATCTGCAATATGTTAAAAGTAAACTGATCGTCCGGTGATCCAGCTTTCCTTTGTTGAGCATCAATATCCGGAAGGCTCACATATTGTCTTTCCGGACTGGGAGATCCAGCGTGGGGCCAAATGGCTGATACTGGGCAAGTCCGGAAGTGGAAAAACGACATTGCTCCATATTCTTTCCGGGCTACTGTGTCCGGTATCAGGAAAGGTTGAGATCGAAGATACCAGTCTTTATCAGCTAAAAGCCCGGAACCTCGACCGTTTCCGCGGCAGTAAGATCGGACTGGTGTTTCAGCAGCCGCACTTCATCAGCAGTCTGACCATACGGGAAAACCTGGCGATCGCTCAAAAGTTTGCTGGTTTTCCGGAAAGCAGGCCTAGGATCAATGAAGTACTGGAGTCCCTCTCCATAGCCGGCAAAGCTGCTTCTTTTCCACAGCAACTTAGTCAGGGACAGCTCCAGCGTGCGTCGATAGCCAGGGCAGTGATCAACCGGCCTGCATTGCTCATCGCGGATGAACCAACTTCAAGTCTTGATGACGATAATGCTGCCACAGCCCTAAAACTACTTTTTACCCAGTCTGAGGAAAATGGTGCGACGCTTGTCGTTGCAACGCATGATCAGAGGATCAGACCGGCATTCACCAATCTTTATCAGTTATGAACATCGTGGCCATTAGTTGGAAGAATCTGAAATTAAAGCCTTTGAACACCGCGTTGAACATCTTGCTTGTGGCTTTTGGCACCGGCATTCTGGTTCTTCTGTTGCTTGCTTCCAGCCAGATCGGTGAAAAAATGGAGCATAATTCAAAAGATATTGATCTTGTGGTCGGTGCTAAAGGAAGTCCGCTTCAACTGGTCCTGAGCAGCATTTATTATATTGATTTCCCTACCGGCAATATCCTGCTGAAGGATGCACAGCGGGTTATGAGAGATCCGGCGGTCAAAAAAGCGGTACCGCTTGCATTGGGCGATAATTATAACGGGATACGTATTGTGGGGACAGATTCAAATTTTATTGATCTTTATGACCTGAAACTGCAATCAGGCCGTTTCTGGCATTCAGATTTTGAAGCCACAATTGGCGCCGCAGTTGCCCTGGACCAGAATCTTAAGATCGGCGACAATTTTTTTGGTGCACATGGACTTACCGGAAGTGCAGATGTGCATAAATCGCATGCTTACAAAGTTACCGGGATCCTGGAAGCCCAGGGCAGTGTGGCAGATGACCTTATCCTGACCAGTGTACGCAGCGTCTGGAAAATGCATGACCATGTTGGACACGATCATGACCATCATGATCACGAACAAACTGATAATGGCGAAAAAGAACTGACCTCCCTGCTCATCCGGTACCGGTCTCCCCTATCTGCGGCCCTTTTTCCGCGCATGATCAATGAAACTACAAACATGCAGGCTGCTTCCCCTGCACAGGAAAGCACGAGGCTGTTTTCGCTGATCGGTATTGGTATAGATACTTTACAGTGGTTTGCATTAATGATCATGGTAATTGCAGGCATAAGCGTTTTTGTGAGTTTGTACAATGCCTTGAAAGAACGGGCTTATGATCTGGCCATTATGCGTTCCATTGGTGCATCCAGGCCGGTTATTTTTGCCATTGTCATCTCTGAAGGTTTAGCAATGACTTTTATCGGGTCTGTTTTGGGGATATTCCTTGCACACCTCAGCCTCCAGCTGATCAGCTGTTATCAGGAAGGCAGCCAGACGCGCTTTAACGGTCTGATATTCATAAACAGTGAACTGCTGGTCCTTGCCGCCGGCTTACTGACAGGAATGGTCTCTTCTGTCATTCCTGCTCTCCGTGCTTATCAGGCTGATATTTCCCGTATACTTGCCGGCAAGTAAAACCGTTCCTTATGTCTGCCTGGCTGAACATTATGGCGACCGGTATTCTGCGAAATGCGCCTATTGACCTGCAGCGGCAGGAAAAGAGGCTACGGAATGAATCCAAAATTGTAGGCTACCAGAAAGCTGATGGTAAAGTTCTTTCCATATCCTTCTTTTAGTCTGGACAGATCGGTGACCTCAAATACAAGCCCGGCAACCGAGGAAAGCGGGTTATCTTTTTTCAGCAAATAGAGCCCGCTTCCTATACCGTTGGTAAACTGGCCGGTTTTAAACTTACCTCTGTAATAATGATACAGGCCGATTCTGGGATTTGATGCGGGGTACCAGAAAAAGTCCAGATTTAGCGGAACCTGATTAAAGGTTTGGTAGTCTCCGGTCCTGACCTTGCTTTTCTTAGTATAAGATCTGGATGTTGATGAGGCTGGATCGTTGATCGTTTTTTCATCGGTCAGCTCAATTTCATCAAGTTCCGCATAATTATTGGCTTTTTGATAGCCCAGCGACAAGGCAATCAGTTTATTGCCTTGTATTTTTAGGTTAAATGCCAGCGAGCTGACCAGTGCGTTGAACGACGCTTTCCTGATCTGGCTGGAAAACGGCGCATCCGGGTTGAAAAGTTTAAATGAACTGCCGTCATAACCGGCTTTCAATGCCAGCCAGCCATCCAGCGTGTTGGAGCTGCTGAAAAATTCCTGAAGTCCTATAACGCCAAGCGCTCTGGTTCCCGGTGAAATATCACCATCGGATATTAGTGGTAAAATACCATTATTTGTTTTACCGGAAATCTCCAGGCCGTAGAATAGCTTCCTGCTGGACACTTTATCTGCGAACGAGAATTTTAAGCTTGCATCGGCTGTGTTCAGACGAAATGTTCCTCCGCTGGGCAAAAAGATTGCGCTGTTACCTGTACGGTCTTCAAATACAGACTGTCCGGTAACTTGCTCTTGCGCCCTGACACAGGTACCGGTGATGACCAGTAGTGTTAATGTTATGAGATGCCTCATGCTACACTTGTATGGACGCTGTAAAAGTTACAAATCCTTTTATGTCAAAAACCCCTGATCTTGAATAGACCTCTTTATCCCGGATTTTGATTTTCAAAGACCAGCTCATTCCTGTCCAACCCTTTAGCCGGACATTCAGGTCCAGCAGCCCTTCTATTGCAAAAGCAGGATATTCTTTATAATAGGTGTTGCTTTCCGTTTCTGACAATGGAACTTCTGTTCCTTCAAGGAATACATCTATTGTTGTGAATTCTCCGGTAAGTATTACTTCTGTCTTGTAGTTTTCCATTAATGTGTTTTACCTGATTATAATAGTCATATCCCTGATATAGCCGGAAAGGCAATATCAAGGAAATTGACTTGAGTAAATATGATGGTAAACTATGTCAGCTCAAATAGCTATTTATAGCCTTTCTGCTGTTAGAACTGGTCAATATCCTGCCAGGGTATGTTTTTGTCAAATGCCATATAGTTCAGCACATCCAGAAAGCTGTTCAGTCCGTTTTCAGGGGTAGGCTGCCTGCGTCCGTTGGCAGTTGCTGCGATACAGATACCGTTGCCGTTGCGGTACAGGATGGCAAATGTTCCGGGCAAACTGCCCCACCAGAACCATTCATCGCCTTCAACTACCCATCCGCAGCCAAAATGAAATCCAAATCCCATACTTGAAGGGGTGATGGTCGTCATGGTTGTAATGGTGGCAGGGGTCAGCAGGTCAGGTCGCGTTGCCGAGCCGTCCACTGCATTGCAAAATAGCAGCAGGTCTTTGGGAGTACTCAACCAGCCCATAGCACCGTCGGCTCTTGAAAAATTGGTGTAGTCATATACGTAACCGTTGTCACCGCCCTGGCCATAATATTTTACTTCATTTTCCTGCCTGCCGGCCAGGGATGGTCCCGCAATGCTGGTATGTGCTGCGCCCACTTTATCCATTATTTCTTCTTTTACATAGGTTGCGTATGGCTTGCCGGATTCTTTGGCAATGATTTTTGATAGCAGCATATAGCCGAAATTACTGTATGCAAAGGCGGTTCCCGGACTGGATGTAAGGGCTAGATTGTCGACTGTCCAGTTAATGATACCGTCTGCGTCAAGATTCTTGTCAAAAAACGCCGGATCATTGTCCTGTCCCCATCCCCCGATGGTATGATGCAGCAGATCGCTAAGGGTAATGTCTGTTACATATCGTTTATAAGGCTGGGTGCCATAGGAAATACCCAGAATACCTCCGGTTCCAAATATTTTTTGGTTCATGGACAACTTTCCATCCTGCACGAGTTTCATGATTGCGACGGAAGTGATGAGCTTGCTTACGCTGGCAACCCGGAAACGGGAATCAATGCTCACTTTTTGTCCGCTTTCCACATCTGCCAGGCCGTATCCTTTCTGATAGACCAGCTTTCCGTTTTTACTTACAGCGAGTGACATACCAGGGAAGCCGTTGTCATTGAGGAATTTCTCCATCTTTTGGTCAATCGCGGCAATATCTGCCTGTACGGGAACAGGTGGTTCTGGCTCCGGCTCATTGTCTTTGCCGTTGTTTTTTGAGCATGCTGCTAAAAGCAAGGTAATCCCCATCAAGGTGCCTGCTACCCACTTTTTTAAATAGTTGTTTGCCATCTTCTTTGTGTTTAGTGTAATTGATACTGATTTCTTTTCACTTTATCGCGGTTACCCGCAAAAGGTGAACAAAAATTCAGTGCCATGCAGATGTTCTGTTCACCTTCTGGTACGTGTTGCGATAGAAGGACAACAGGTTGGATACAGAAGCACCGGCATAGCGCATGTAAAGATTATTTGATGATTAATTATAAACAATGATGAGAACAACACAATTAATGACCGCCCTTCTTGCAGGAATACTGGTTCTGGGGGCTTGCAAAAAACACAGATCAGCCAAAGACGAAGACATTCCTCAGCCTGAAAAAAACGAGATCACTTATGATGGGAAGGTCTATACAATTGAAAAAGCAAGGGAATGGGATTATAAGCAGGCCAGGTACCCTACTCATAATACCTTTGCGTATTTTATGTGGAACGGTTCGGCGTTCAGCCAGTCGGGTGGTTACGATCTCGGCCCTAATGACCCACCGATTGCTTTGTTCTTCTATTTGTCCCTTCCGTCCAGTTCGGGCTATATGATCGGTGATTTTGTGTATCAGCCTTTGCCTGATGACTGGATTGCCAACGGCCTACCGGAAAGCGTGAAGAATAAACAGGTTTTTACCGTTGCTGTACTGCATTTTGATGCCAATAATGACCGCAAGATAACGGCTGATGAAGTGATCCCTGTAACGGGCGGGACCATTGATTATAATGGCCGCAGTAATATAGGGTTTGACCTGAGCCTTGCCAATGGTAAAACCCTGACGGGACGCATTAAGGCAAGTGTAATTATGACCAGTCCTGATAATTGATGAGGGTGTTCGCATCTGCCGTTATAAAAATTGATACAGAGGTAACAGGTTAACGACAAATTGATTATCTTTCGGTTAAACAATAGACCGAGATATTTGGAAAACCCGAAAGATTGGCCAGGTGATGATCCGGAGGCCGCTTTAAAACAGCTCTATAATTTAAATTACCCCTGGCTTGAAAATTATATCAGGCAGAATTCCGGAACGGAGGAAGACGCACGCGATATCTTTCAGGAGGGTCTGATCGCGGCCTGGATCAACTTGAAAGAAGGCAGATTCTCGGGACAGACCGATGCCTTTAGCGCATATCTACGTCAGATATGCAAATACAAGTGGATCTCGCAGATCAGGTCTGCTGCCCGTAAACGCATGCAGTACACCGAAGATGTATCAGTCTTCGAGCAGGCGGCGGAGCATACGGCCGTTACTGAGGACCAGTTGCTGGAAGGACAGTTGCTGAAAAGCAGCTTTGCCGCGCTTGGTGAAAAATGCAGGACAGTGCTTGGGCAGTTCTACTACCAGCGAAAATCACTGGCAGAGATCGCAGCAGCACAAGGGAATACTGAGGAAAGCATCAAAACCATCAAATACCGGTGCATGATGCAGTTGCGTAAAATTTATCTGGAAAAACACAAAGGAAATGGAGAAGTATAATCAAGAGATCAGCAGGGAAACCTTTGAGCAAATAGAAAATTATCTGCTGGACCGGATGGAGGATCGCGAACGGCAGCTTTTCGCGCAGCGGATGGCTGCCGATGCGCAGCTTGCCGCGGAAGTCGCGCTGCAGCGACGGTTATTTACAGCGGTAGAAACAGGCTCACTTTTTCCTGACCGGCAGCCATCAACATCTGACAGAGCTAAACAGAACCACACACGATGGTATGCGGCGGCGGCGGTTTTACTCCTGGTCGGCTGTGCTGTTTTTTGGTTTTTCAGGAAAGAAGCAAGCTTAAGTAATACAGGCTTATATGCGGAATATTACCGTCCGGATCCGGGACTACCGGTTGAAATGGGCATTGCTGACAGTGTTGCCTACACTTTTTATGATGGCATGATCAATTACAAAGAGGGCAATTACCGGGCCGCGTTGTCAAAATGGCAAAAGCTGGAGCAGATGGATTCCTCAACCGATACATTGCAGTATTATATAGGGATGGCTTATCTGAACAATGGAGATACAGACAAAGCGGCTGTGCTGCTGGAGGGGATGACAAAAAGAGCTGATGCCCCTTTTTATGAGCGGGCCAACTGGTACCTGGCTTTAGCTTACCTGAAAAAGGGAGACAAGGAAAATGCGCTGTTGCGTTTGAATAAAATCCGCAGTTACCCAGGTGTTGTTTCCCTGATCAATAAATTGATGGAATGAGGTTTTCTCTGCTGGTCATATGCCTTTGTTTGTTTGTTGCAGATGCCCTTGCACAGGAAAGTGATTATGATAAATCGGTACGGTACTACCGTGAAAACAAGCTGGATAGCGCAAAGTATGTCATTGACAGGGCGGTCATCAACTACCAGCGGCAACACCAGTCTGACAGCCTGGTATTTGCATATACTCAAAAAGTTCTGATTGAATGGGAAATAAACGGCCTTGAGAAGGCAATTGAAATGATGGATACCGTCATTCGGCTGGCAGCACGTCTTGCGCCTAAAAGCATTGCCCGGGTCGCGGCTTATTCCCGTATGGGCCAGTTGTTCGTTCAGCAATTTGAGTTCAAAAAAGCCGCTTCCAGTTTTAAAATTGCAGAAGCAGCAGTTGATAAATGGCTGCCGGCCAACAAGCATTATGTCATGCTTTACAACCAGATCGCTGTCATGAATGTGATGGCCGAACGGTATCCGGCAGCAAAAGAATATGCGGAACTGTCCTATCATTTAAACACGCAACTGGAGGGTAAAGATGGTGCTGCCATGACTGGCATCGTACAAACGCTTTTTTTTGCCAGTCATTACAGTGATGATTTGCAGGCGGCACTTAAATATGGCCTGGAGTTCCAGCGTCTTGTAAAGCTGCATTATCCTCCTGGCCACCCGATCTTCGGTGTGATGCACAACAGTCTGGCTATTGTCTATGAGACGCTTTTACGTTATGACGAGGCATTGTATCACCGCCGTGAGGCTGTTGATATACAGTACAAAAATTTCAAGAACAGTAAAAATTCCTATTCCCTTGCTTCAGCTTATCACAATCTGGGGCTTTTATACGGATACCTGCACGAGGGTTACCTGGCCGCAGAATTCCTTGAAAAA
>Ga0222419_101074_pt1 | contig 12076 bp, 7 predicted proteins | sample 1B20Ametagenome_FD_182474 | JGI IMG/M metagenome (GOLD analysis project Ga0222419, IMG submission 182474) | Enriched microbial communities from leaf-cutter ant dump, University of Wisconsin, Madison, United States - 1B20A (version 2) | ecosystem: Environmental > Terrestrial > Nest > Insects nest >... | reverse complement strand
GAGACTTATCTGGCCGATCCGCGCCCGGGCAAGATCAATCTGGGCGTGGGCATCTATGTCGACGAGCAGGGCCGCATTCCGCTGCTGCCCAGCGTGCGCGAGGTGGAGCAGGCGCTGGCTGCCGAGGGCAAGCCGCGTGGGTATCTGCCGATCGACGGCATGGCCGCGTACAACCGGCTGACCCAGCAACTGGTGTTCGGCGAGGATTCGCCGTTGCTCGAGGCCGGCCGCGTGGCCACCGCGCAGACCATCGGCGGCAGTGCTGCGCTGCGCGTGGCCGCCGACCTGATCAAGCAGGTGGCCGGTGCCAGCGCGAAGATCGCGATCAGCAGCCCGAGCTGGGGCAATCACCACGTGGTGTTCCGCACCGCCGGCTTCGAGCTGCTGGACTACCGCTATTACGACGCGGCCACCCACGGCGTGGATTTCGCCGGCATGCTGGAGGATCTGGGCAAGCTGGAGCCGGGCACCGTGGTGCTGCTGCACGCGTGCTGCCACAACCCCACCGGTGTCGATCTCGACGTGGCGCAGTGGAAGCAGGTGATCGAGTTGCTGAAGGAGCGCCGTCTGCTGCCCTTCATCGACATGGCCTATCAGGGCTTCGACAAGGGTTCCGACGCCGATGCTGCCGCGGTGCGCCTGCTCGGCGAGTCCGGCATCAAGGCCTTCGTGGTGGCCAATTCGTATTCCAAGTCGTTCTCGCTGTACGGCGAGCGGGTCGGCGCGCTGTCGATGGTCGGTGCCGACCGTGATGAGGCGGCGCGGCTGCAGTCGAAGATCAAGCAAGTGATCCGCACCATCTATTCCAGCCCGTCCACCCACGGTGCCGCGCTGGTCGCCGGCGTACTCGGCAGCAGCGAGCTGCGTGCGCGCTGGGAGCAGGAGCTGGGCGGCATGCGCGGGCGCATCCACGAGATGCGTGCGGGCTTCGTCGAGAAGCTGGCCGCCCTGGGCGCACCGGACTTCGGCTTCATCAACCGCCAGGCCGGCATGTTCTCGTACTCGGGCCTGAGCAAGGCACAAGTGCACCAGTTGCGAGACGAGCACGCCATCTATGCCTTGGACAGTGGCCGCATCTGCGTGGCGGCGCTGAACCGGGCCAACCTCGACACCGTGGCCAACGCCGTCGCTGCCGTCTGCCGCTGATCCTCCACTGTCATCCCGGCGAAAGCCGGGGGCCGTCGCCTTGCTCCGTGCAGGGCGACGGACTCCCGGCTTCGACGGCGTTGCATCCCACCGACCCGGATACCGCATGTTCTTCCGCAATCTCACCCTGTTCCGTTTCTCCCCGGCCGTCGCTGCCGATCTCGAACGCCTTGACGAAGCGCTGGCCGAACACCGGCTGCGCCCCTGCGGCCCACTGGAGATGTTCACCAAGGGCTTCGTGCCGCCGGTCGGCCGCGGCGAGGAACAGCCGCTGACCCACTCGGTCAAGCAGTGCACGCTGATGACCGTGGGCGGCGAGGACAAGCTGCTGCCGGCGGCGGTGATCAACGAGGAACTGCAGCGCAAGGTGCAGAAGATCGCCGAGGAAGAGGGCCGCAAGGTCGGTGGCCGCGAGCGCAAGCGGCTCAAGGAGGACCTGCTCACCGAACTGCTGCCGCGCGCCTTCGTGCGCAACTCGCGGATGTCCTGCTACGTCGACAAGAAGAATGGCTGGCTGGTGCTGGATACTTCCAGCCGCAAGTCGGCCGAGAATGCGCTGAGCCAGGTGCGCGAGGCGCTGGGCAGTTTCCCGGCGGTGCCGCTGGCGCCGGAAGAAGGCCCGCGCGTGTTGATGACCGAGTGGCTGTCCAGCGGCAACCTGCCGGCCGGTCTGACCCTGGGCGATGAATGCGAGTTGCGCGACCCGGCCACTGCCACCGGTGCGATCGCCCGCTGCCGTCGTCAGGATCTGGACGCCGACGAGGTCAAGGAACACCTGCGCAACGGCAAGCAGGTATTCATGCTGGGGCTGACCTTCGACGACCGCATCAGCTTCGTGCTGGGCGAGGATCTGGTCATCCGCAAACTGAAATTCCTCGACGTGGTGATGGACGAACTGGGCGACAGCCAGCAGGACGCCCACGCCGAGATGGATGCCAGCTTCGCCCTGCTGACGCTGGAACTGGAGCGCCTGCTGGGCAAGCTGGAGGAATGGTTCGGCCTGCCGCGCCCGGCCGACGGCTGAGCGAAAGGACCATTCCCGTTTCGCCGGTTGTCGCGCCATACTTGGCGCCCGGATTCCCCCCGACCGACCGAAACCGCCCGGCAAGAGCAGGCAGATCATGGCGCAACACCTGGAAGGCGACTGGCTGGAGCTGGCTACCGCGCGCGGCAGCGTCATCCGCGTGCTGAAAACCGCGCATCCGCGCGCACGCCGGCTGCGCCTCACGGTCACGCCCAAGGGTGCCCGGGTGACCTGTCCCGCCGGTACCCACCCGGCCCAGGTCAGCGCCTTCCTGCGCAGCCACGCCGACTGGCTGGAACAGAAGCTCGACGAGCTGAACCTGCTGGCCCGGCCGCTGCCGCCGTTGCGCCTGGGCTACCCCTGCCGATTCCCGTTGCGCGGCGAAGAGGTGGAGCTGGACTGGGCCGAAGGCCCGTATCCGAAGATCGAGCCGTGGGCCGGCGGCCTGACCCTGGTGATCCCGCGCCCGCACTCGCGTGCGCTGCCGATTGCCCGCGGCCTGATCGCCTCGCATCTGGAATCACTGATCCGCCGCGACGTCTCGCGCTGGTTGGCCAGCTACGTGCCGCAGCTGGGCCTGGCGCCCACCTCGCTGCGCATCCGCCCGATGAAAAGCCTGTGGGGCAGCCTCGACACCCGTGACCGCATCAACCTCGACCTGTCCCTGGCACTGGCACCGCCAGTAGCGCTGCGCTACGTGCTGGTGCACGAGCTGTGCCACCTGAAAGTACGCAACCATTCACCACGCTTCTGGAACCAGGTGACCAACCTGATGCCCGCCTGGCACGAACAGCGCGACTGGCTGCGCCAGCACGGCGCCATGCTGAAAGCCGAACTGGACCGGCTGGTGGCGGATGTGGCTGATTGAGGCAGGGAATGGGGAGCAGGGAATAGGGAATGGGAGAAGCGGCTTGTCCGCTGCTTGAGGTTTCGACCCCCTCCCCGATGCTGGCGGCATCACCGATGGAGGGTGCTCTCACCCGTGGATATCGTCTTGCCGATGGTCGAGCAAGAATGACTCCGCGCGGTAAGGCGGGCACTGCCCGCGGCTCTTCCGCCAACCGCCATTCCGCGGCGCGGGCGGTGCCCGCCCTACGGCGTCGGGGCGATCACGATGCGATTGCCGCGTACCTTGATCGCATCTGCGTGGACACCGCTTTGCTGATGATCGAGCAAGGGGGATTCCGCACGGTAGGGCGGGCACTGCCCGCGGCTCTTCCGCCAACCGCCACTCCGCGGCGCGGGCGGTGCCCGCCCTACGGAGTCGGGGCGATCACGATGCGATTGCCGCGTACCTTGACCGCTTTTGCGTGGATACCGCCTTGCTGATGATCGAGCAAGGGTGATTCCGTGCGGTAGGGCGGGCACTGCCCGCGGCTCTTCCGCCAACCGCCATTCCACGGCGCGGGCGGTGCCCGCCCTACGGAGTCGGAGCGATCACGACGTGATTGCCGCGTACCTTGACCTCGTCTGCGTAGACACCGCTTTGCTGATGGTCGAGCAAGGGTGATTCCGTGCGGTAGGGCGGGCATTGCCCGCGGATCTTCCGCCAACCGCCATTCCACGGCGCGGGCGGTGCCCGCCCTACGGAGTCGGAGCGACCACGAGCGATTGCCGCGCACCTTGACCGCTTTTGCGTGGATACCGCCTTGCTGATGATCGAGCAAGGGTGATTCCGTGCGGTAGGGCGGGCACTGCCCGCGGCTCTTCCGCCAACCGCCATTCCGCGGCGCGGGCGGTGCCCGCCCTACGGAGTCGGGGCGATCACGATGCGATTGCCGCGTACCTTGACCGCGTCTGCGTAGACACCGCTTTGCTGATGGTCGAGCAAGGGTGATTCCGTGCGGTAGGGCGGGCATTGCCCGCGGCTCTTCCGCCAACCTCCATTCCGCGGCGCGGGCGGTGCCCGCCCTGCGGATGGGGGCAGGAGCTCACTCGCGGGCGATGCTTTTCCGTCGTGGCGGCGACGGGCCTGCCCCCTTCCCGCGCCTCAGTGCGACAGCGCGAAGCCGGTGAGGATCTGGGCGGTCTGCTCGGGTTTTTCGACTATCGGCAGGTGGCTGCAGCCGGTGAGGGTGCTGGCGCTGATCGCGACGGAGGCGGTGAGGCCGTTGCGCAGGCTGTCCAGTGCGGAGTTGTCGATCACCTTGTCGTCGTGGCACCACAGGCCGAGTACCGGCATGCCGAGCTGGCCGAGGCGGTTCTGCACGGCCAGTGCCTGGGCCGGTTCGCGCAGGCTGGCAAACTGGCGTTCGATGAAGGCGCGATCACGTCGGTTGCGCTCGATCAGCACATCGATGAAACGGCCGGGCGGGTTCGGCGGCTGCACGAACAGTTGTGCGGCGGCGCGCTGGTAACCGGCGCGGTCGTCGAACACGAAGGGGCTGGCTTCGACGTTGCCGGTGAAGGCGCTGTGCTCACTCTTCAGGCCGAAGGCATCGACCAGCGCCAGCGCGGCCACGTGTTCGGGATGCTCGCTGGCGTAGACGCCGGCAACGGCACCGCCGGTGGAGTGCCCGGCCAGGATGAAACCCTGCAGCCGCAATGCCTGCACGAAGGCGTCGAAGCGTGCGGCCTGGGCGTCGATGTCATGGCTGCCGTTGGCATCGCGCGAGGATTCGCCCCAACCCGGCAGGTCGGGGATGATCAGGTGGAAATGCGGCGTGAGCAGCTTGGCGGTTTTCAGCCAGATGTCCTTGTCTTCGGCGAAGCCGTGCAGCAGCACGATGGTCGGGCCTTCGCCGCCCTCGTAGTAGATCCAGTGCGTGTCGCCGGCCTGGATGGCCTGCTTTTCCAGGTGCGCGGCCATCGCCTCGCGTTTGAGGTCCGCCTGCATCAGCCATTGCGGCGCGAACAGGTAGCTGCCGCCCAGCACGATCACCAGCAACGCGGCCAGCCAGCCGATGAATTTCAGGCGGCGCAGCAGCATGCGTTTCCAGAGTGGCGTGTCGGGCGTGGTCGGTGTGGACATGGCGGATTTCATCGGGAGGAAAACGCGCCCGCGTGGAGGGGCGGGTGGGAAGCCGTGTCCGTCATCCCTGCCTGACCAGCCTTCGGCTGTTGAAAAGCGTCTCGCAGGAATGACGGGCACTGGTTCTTGTTACTGCTTGTCACCCTTGGCGCGCGCCAGGATGCCTTCTACCACACCCTGGGTCATCGGGTGGTAGCCGGGCTTGGCCTTGGCGTAGACCTGCTCGGCGTAGGCCAGGCCTTCGGGAGTTTTCGCGAAGGCGCGGTACAGCGGCGTGGTGAGGTAGACCCGGCCGATCCGCACCATGTGCTCGGCGGCGGCATCCCACACGGCCTTGTCGCCGGCGGTGATGGCGTGGCTGTACCAGCGCATGCCGATCTCGGCGTTGGGCGTGCCGGTGAGCTTCCAGGCGGCATCGAGCTGCTGCAGCTTGTCCAGCGGCGCATCGTCGGGCAGGCGGTCGAGGAAGTACATCCACTCCTGGGTGTTCCAGCCCTTGGCGTCGAGTTTGTCGGCGGCCAGCTTGCCGGCGAGGAAGTCGCTGCGTTCCTGGTCGATCGCGTTGAAGCGCGGCGAGTCCGGCAGCGGCGCATCCTTGGGGATGCCTTCGTCGTAGACCCAGGCCTTCACTTCGTCCCAGCTCATCTTGCCGGGGTATTTGTCGATCAGGTTGGCTTTCATGTAGTCCAGCATCTGCTCGGTGGTGATGCTGTGCCAGGCGAAGTGGGCGAAATAGCCTTTCAGGTAGGCGTCGAAGGTGTCGCGGCCGAAGCGCTGCTCCAGCGTGCGCAGGAACCACGAGCCCTTGTCGTAGGCCACGTCGGACAGCGCGTCATCGCCACCCACGCCCTTCGGATCGGGCGCCAGTTTCTGCGCATTGGGACGCATGCCGCCGATGCTCTTCTGCAGCGCGCGTGCCGACAGCAGCGCTTCCTCGTCGGCCAGCGCCTTGCCGTACACCGCCTCGGTGATGCGGCCCTGCACGTAGGTGGTGAAGCCCTCGTTGAGCCAGATGTCGCGCCAGGCGGCACTGGTCACCAGGTTGCCCGACCAGGAATGCGCCAGCTCGTGCGAGACCAGCGAGACCAGGCTCTTGTCACCGACCAGCACGGTCGGCGTGGCGAAGGTCATGCCGGGGTTTTCCATGCCGCCGAACGGGAACGACGGCGGCAGCACCAGGATGTCGTAGCGGCCCCAGGCATAGGGGCCGTAGAGCTGCTCGGTGGTGGCGATCAGCTTCTCGGTGTCCTCGAACTCGTGCGCGGCCTTGGCCACCACCGACGGTTCGGCGTACACCGCCGAGCGCGGGCCGGTTTCCTTCGCCGCCAGGTCGCCGGCGCCGATCGCCAGCAGGTAGGACGGGATCGGATGCGGCTGGTCGAAGCGGAAGTCACCGTTCAGCGGATGGTTGGCGTCGTTGATCGCGCTCATCACCACGCGCACGTCCTTCGGTGCGGTTACGTGGGCGTCGTAGGTGAAGCGCACCGCCGGCGAATCCTGCAGTGGCACCCACGAGCGGGCGTGGATCGACTCGGACTGCGAGAACATGAAGGGCAGCTTCTTGTCCGCGGTCTGTTCCGGAGTCAGCCACTGCAGGCCGGAGGCTTCGGGCGAGGTGGAGTAGACGATGCGCACCTGCGCCGGCCGCTGCGGCGTGTCGATGGTCAGCTTGCTGCCCAGCTCCTTGTCGCGTGGCGCCAACGCGTACTGCAGCGCGGTGGTCTTGCCGGCGTCGTCCACGGCTTCGACCTTGGCGATCTTCAGGTCGCGGGTGTCCAGCACCAGCGAGGTCGCCGCGGGATTCTTCCAGTCCAGTTGCAGCGTGGCCTGACCATCGAGCTGCTTGTGTGGGAAGTCGATCGCCAGCTCCAGCTCCAGATGCTTCACCTGCACCTGGTCGGGCTGGGCGTAGGAATTGGGGTCGCCGGCATGGGCGGCCAGCGGCAGCAACAGGCTGCTGAAGGCGAGGATGGGCAGAACACGCATGGGAAAAGTCTCGTGCCGTGAAAACGTCGAGTATGCCATCGCCGCCGCTGCAGGCCGTCCCGGGAGGCGTCGACCATGACTTTGTGCAGGGGCTTGCATGCAAAATGTAATGATATAACATTTCGCGCCCCCGTCCCCCTTAACGTCCGCTTCCGCGGCCCTCACCGGAATCCGATCCGATGCGCAAAACCCTGCTTGCTCTTTCCCTGGCCAGCTTGTCCGGCGTGGTGCTTCCAGCCATGGCGCAGTCCGCGCCGCCGTCCGCGGATGCATCCACTGCCGATGCCGACACCGGCAGCAGGAACCGGTCAGTGAAAGACCTGCAGGGCGTGGTGGTCAACGCGGTGCCGATGGGGCAGGGCGTCGACCAGATGGTGCAGCCGGTGGCGGTGCTTTCCGGCGCGCAACTGGATGATCTCAAGGGCGTATCGCTGGGCGAAACCGTGGCCAACATCCCCGGCGTGCAGAGCGGCGGCATGGGTACGGCGGTGGGCCGTCCGGTGATCCGCGGCCTGGATGGCCCGCGCGTGGCGGTGCTGGAGAACGGCCTGTCCTCGTCAGATGTCTCCAACGTCAGTCAGGATCACGCAGTCACTCTCGAGCCTTTCCTCGCTGACCAGATCGAAGTGCTGAAAGGCCCGGCGACCTTGCTTTACGGCTCCGGCGCGATCGGCGGCGTGGTCAACGTGGTCGATGGCCGGGTGCCCGAGAAGGCGCCGTACAACGGCTTTTCCGGTCGCGTCGAAGGCCGCTACGACAACGGTTCGAGCGGCCATACCGGCATGTTCCGCGTCGACGGCGGCAACGACTCCTTTGCCCTGCACGTCGATGGCATGCAGCGCGACAACGACAGCTACGACATCCCCGGCGGCACGCTCGCCAACAGCCAGGTCAAGACCACCGCCGGCGCGGTCGGCGCCTCGATGCTGGGCGACTGGGGCTATCTCGGCCTGTCGGTCTCACGCTTCATGGACAACTACGGCAGCCCGGCCGAACCCGGAGATCCGGCCGAGGGCGAAGACCCGATCACCATCAAGATGGCGCAGACCAACTACAACCTCAAAGGCGGCCTGCTGAACCCGTTTGCCGGCATCTCCAAGATCGACTTCAGCCTCGGCCACGGCAGCTACCAGCATGCCGAATACGAGGGCAGCGAACCCGGCACCACATTCACCACCCACAGCAACCAGAGCCGTCTGGTTGTTTCGCACCAGCCGTTGGCCGGCTGGGAAGGTGCGGTCGGCATGCAGACCGAGCATCGCCAGTTCGCTGCGGTGGGCGAGGAAACCTTCGTGCCGGCAACCACCACCAAAGACGTCGGCGTGTTCATCACCGAACAGCGCGAGTTCGGCCCGGTGAAACTGGAACTGGGTGCCCGCCGCGACAAGCAGAGCAGCGAGCCGGAGTACGGCGCCAAGCGCGACTTCTCGCCGACCAGCTTCTCCGTCGGCGCTTCCTGGCGCTTCGCCGATACCTGGCACCTCAGCCTCAACCTCGACCGCGCCCAGCGCGCCCCGGCCGAAGAGGAACTGTTCGCCAACGGCCCGCACGAAGCCTCCGCCACCTTTGAGGTCGGCGACGCCAACCTCGGCATGGAAACCTCCAACCAGGCCGAACTGGGCCTGCACTTCCACGGCGACTTCGTCGAAGGCAAGGTGGCCGTCTACTACAACCGCTACAAGGATTTCATCTACCTGGCCGACACTGGCCGCATCGACGACGACCTGCCGGTGCGCGTGTGGTCGCAGGCCGATGCCAACTTCCGCGGCGCCGAGGCCGAGGCCACCTTCCATCTGGCGAAGAATCATCACGGCAACTGGGATCTGCGCGTGTTCGGTGACACCGTGCGTGCCAACCTCACCGATGGCCGTGGCAACGTGCCACGCATCCCCGCCGGCCGCCTCGGCGCCGAAGCCAGCTGGAATGCCGACGACCTGCGCGCCAGCCTGGGTGCAGTGCGTTACCTGAAGCAGGACAAGACCGCCGAGTTCGAAACCGACACCGCCGGCTACACCCTGGTCAACGCCCACTTCGCCTGGACCTTCCACGACGACGACCGCAGCCAGTGGGAAGCCTTCGTCGACGGCAACAACCTCACCAACCAGACCGCCCGCCCCGCCACCTCGCTGTTCAAGGACATCGCCCCGCTGCCGGGCCGCAATGTCTCGGTAGGCGTGCGCGCGTACTTCTGACGCGTTGTTTCATCGCGGATGCCGAAGGGCCGGGACGCATGTTCCGACCCTTTTCGTGCGTGCGCGGGATGCATGTTCGTGCTGGTCGGCATTCGTGGCGTGGAGTGCGTGGATCGCACGCCATGTTGAGCACCAGATCAACCAACAAAAATCCAGCAAAAAACGCGCCGAATGACTGCCTGATGAAGAACTTGACTTTCCACTGACAAGACGAGGAGTCTCGGCACACGGCCTGTGTTCGCAGTCGGGCCCAGAGGAAGAACATGAGCGTTCGTGGCAGGGGGGGCTGCCTTGCAGCAGTCATGGCGTTGAGACAAGGGGGCGGAGGGAATTGATTCGTGACTCGCCAGTACGACGCCAATGGCCAGCCGCCCAGTTTGACGTATCCCGGTTTATTGCCTCCGTCCCCTTTGGCTAGCCCATTTTTCCCGTAAGACTTCAAAGTACGGGTGTAAGCAATACGGGTGACAGTAAAATGAAATTTGTTTTCTTTGTGTTTATTGAGGTTGTTCTGACCTCACTTCTTTGTTCCTGTTCCATAAATAAAGCACGCAGCGATGACTACCTTTTCATCAATGGCCATGGGAAAGTGATCTCCTTGAGTGATGCTGGAGCGATCATCGATGATGACTACTATGTTGCCACGGACTGCTCAGTCGAAGGTTTCAAGTGTAAAAAATATGGAAAATTGTTCGCCATCATATCTCCCGAGTTTTGTGATCAAATTGAAGATTATGAGTGGAGTGGCGCAGGTGTTGGTTCGTTCTTGATGGCAGTGACGCCGCATGATTCTTCCGATGCCCTCCTGAGTACAACATTTGGTGGATGGGTCTCCTTTGGTTATGCGGGCTCCAGGGGGGTGGTTGCTCTTTACTATGATCGTGGTCAAAAACTTGGCGAGAAGGAGGTTTGGTACAGCACGGATTACGTCGATCAAGAAAATACGGTATATAAAAAAGTCGGTTTGTCGAATTTCATGCCTTGTTCTTCGAGATGAATGAGGGGCTTGATTAGGGGCAAAGGGCGCAAAGGGGTTGGAGGGAATTAATTCGTGACTCGCCAGTACGACGCCAATGGCCACCTGTCGGGCCTGACGTATCCGGCCAGCTACCTCGGCTCGATCGTGGACTATGCCCCCAACGCGCCGGGCCAGCCGACCAAGGCTGGCATCTATGCCAGCGCTGTGACGTACTTCCCCAACGGCGTGATCCGGTTTATTCGGTTTATTGCCTCCGTCCCCTTTGGCCCCCTAAAGCAAGTGGTGAACGATGTTTTTCAGAATAATGTGCAGAAGCCTGCTGAGTATTTGGCTCATAAGACAAGCGACAAACTTAAGAATGTTGACTTGAGGCTGGAGGCCTCTGGTGCTAGGGGGGGGTTGGTGTTAAGGCTTCTGTAAGTTTGCTTTATGGAGATTTCGGCGTATCCTTCATTCCCTCTGGTTATGGTCAGAACATCAGCCTTATGTTGCAGCCAAAAAAAGGCATTGAGATAGATTTTTCAAAATCCGCTACTGATTCGCCAATAATTTTTGAACAAGCTGGTGAGTTAAATGTAGGCGAAGGATTGGCTGCGAAAGTTGATATTAGCTTTAATCCCTCTGGCAAGTTTGAAGTTAAGCCGGGCTTTGGTTTTGGGAAAGGTGAAATAGTTTCATTCGGCCCAACAATAGGGATTTATCATTATGACCTTATTTCAAAGGATGAAGATTGATGAGTGATGCTGTGATCATTGGCCTGGGATCTATATATGTATACGTATATATATATATGGGAAGGTACCTTGTTCGTAAAGTTGTATTGATAAAAAAAAAGCTTGGGTATCGTAGATGCTCCATCGAAAATTAGGGGGAGGATTTCAATTTTTTCTGTTTTATTTGATGACGGCACAGTCGATTTGCTTCCAGCTGGGTTTTTAAAAATCATTTTTTATATCGTAAAAATCATGCTTTTGGCGTCTCCTTTGATGTTTATTTTGATATTTTATTTCATTTAACTTTATCGATTAATTGGCGTCATGATTTTGAGTAGCTGTTGAAAGGGCGGAGAGAACGAGGTCAGGTTCGTTTTTCGAGCGAGCAGCAGGGGGCGCAGTGCCAGGAAGTGAACCTGGCCCTGAGGTTTCCCCACGAATTCACGTCGGCACCCCTAGTTGATGGAGTAGCTGTGGACTGGGTCGAGCAAAGGGGACGGAGGGAATTAATCCGCGGCGAGCAAAGGGGACGGAGGGAATTAATCCGTGACTCGCCAGTGCGGCGCCAACGGCCACCTGTCGGGCCTGACGTATCCGGTCAGCTACCTCGGCTCGATCGTGGACTATGTCCCCAACGTGCTGGGCCAGCCGACCAAGGCTGGCATCCATGCCAGCGCGGTGACGTACTTCCCCAACGGCGTGATCCGGTTTATTCGGTTATTGCCTCCGTCCCCTTTGGGGGTGGAGCAGCACCAAGAGCATCACTGTCGCGTTGGTGCCGGCCGTGCCGAGCAGCCTGAACGTGAGCAGCACAGGCCAGCCTGGCCGGCCAATCGTCCATGTGACCTGGAACGCAGCCAGTCGGGCCACGAGCTACCAGTTGCAGGGGGACCACCCGCAGGATGGCACGTCGATCTACTACGACGGCCCCAACACCAGCTTCAGCCAGTTGATCCTGGGAACCAACGACATGTACTTCCGTGTGAGGGCCTGCAACGCGGCGGGCTGTTCCGCCTGGAGCGCGGACAGCATATTCCCGCTGCATCTGGTGGGGGGTGATCCGCC
>Ga0222419_101073_pt1 | contig 12087 bp, 6 predicted proteins | sample 1B20Ametagenome_FD_182474 | JGI IMG/M metagenome (GOLD analysis project Ga0222419, IMG submission 182474) | Enriched microbial communities from leaf-cutter ant dump, University of Wisconsin, Madison, United States - 1B20A (version 2) | ecosystem: Environmental > Terrestrial > Nest > Insects nest >... | reverse complement strand
CGTTATCCGCTATATAAGCAAAAGCGCCGATGAATACATTTTCCCCTACCCTGGCGGACGGGGATACATAAGAAGGTTGTTGTATACCGGTCAGCTGCTGGCTCATGATCTCCTGGTATTTAGCGAGCAAGGTAGCAAAAGCGGAATAGGCATCAGGCACTCTCAACAGGGTTCCCTTAACCGGCTGTCTTAACTCCAGCTTTTCATTTACGATCACAACAGAAGCCTCCGTTGTATACAGGTAATCTTCGTATTTGGGATTTGCCAGGAAGGCAAGATCGCCTTCTTTGGCATACTCAATTTTATTAAATGAGCCCACCTTCGCTTCAGGGTTTCCTTCAACGCTTGCATTGATCAGTAAGGCTATTTGAGCGGCTGTGAATGTCATAAAGATCATTTATAATAGCAAATGTAGAATTTTTTTACAGGGCTGTACATGTTATGTTGGATCAGGGCATTGTCCACTTCGGAAATATCTTTTATCCGCCCGTCCTTAAAAAGGATATTGATCTTTTCATTGTTTGGGTTATACGTTCTGTTGACTGCTTCGCCGGTAAAAACCAGGAATGCGCTTTCTTCGCGCGAGAGGCCCAGGCGCATCATGATCTCTTCCGTTCTTCCGGTTAATTCTGCCTCGTCAATAGGCTGGTTCTGCAGCCGCAGCTTCAGCAGTCTTCTGTTCAGTATACTTTTACAAAGCAACGCCAGCACCCTGTCTTCATGCCTGCTCCATTGCTTGATAGAATAAGATATATCGGTATCATCCAGCGAACAGAATGCTTTCAGGTTATTTCCTATATCTGAAAGCTTTCCCAACAGGAATTCCTTAACAATGCCATCCTGGAGGGTATGCGGTTTTTTCAGTCCCACTTCCCTGGCTCTCTGCAGAATTTTTACCAGCATTACTTCAGCACACAAAACAGATTTATGGAGGTACACCTGCCAGTACATCAGGCGGCGTGCGATCAGGAATTTCTCGATAGAATAGATCGCCTTTTCCTCTACCATCAGCTCACCCTGGTGAACTGTTAACATTTTTATAATTCTGTCGTATCCTATTACGCCTTCATTCACACCGGTAAAAAAGCTATCCCGGTTCAGGTAATCCATACGATCCACATCCAGTTGACCGCTTACCAGCTGATGCAGGAATTTTTTCGGATAGTTTCCGGTAAATATCTCGATCGCTGTGGTAAGTTGTCCGCTAAACTGCTGGTTAAGATCCTGCATCAGCAGCAGGGATATTTCTTCGTGGTGTACATTTTCTGCTAAAGTGCTTTCCAGAGCATGTGAGAAAGGTCCATGGCCGATGTCGTGCAGCAGGATGGCGATCTTGGCACCGACATCTTCTTCTTCCGTGATGTCCACACCTTTCTCCCGCAGCTCGTGCAGCGCGTTACACATAAGATGGTATGCTCCCAGGGAATGATGGAGCCTTGTATGCACCGCACCCGGGTATACCAGGTGCGCTAACGCCATTTGCTTGATGCGGCGAAGCCGTTGGTACCAGGGATGAGATATCAGGTCGAAGATTAACGGGTGATGGATGGTAATAAAACCATACACCGGATCGTTGATAATTTTTTTGAAAGCCATGCGAAAATGTTAAAAACAGGCATTTAACCTACGCAAAGGTAAAAAGGGGGAAATGAATAAGTACATTTGAAACATTAATCATTAAATAAACTTTCAATGTCTCAGGCAAAAATTCTGTGGGTAGATGATGAAATAGAAAGTCTTCAGTCGCAAAAGATGTTCCTTGAAAACAAAGGATACCAGGTACATACCCTGACCAACGGATATGATGCGCTGGACTATGTGAAAGAAAACATTATTGATGTGGTGCTGCTGGATGAAACCATGCCGGGCATTACAGGACTGGAGACCCTTGCCAGGATAAAGGAGATCAACCAGCAGCTTCCGGTAGTGCTGATCACCAAAAATGAGACCGAGAACCTGATGAACGAAGCCATTGGCTCCCAGATAAGCGATTATCTTATCAAACCGGTAAACCCGAACCAGGTACTGCTGAGCCTGAAAAAGATCATTGAGAACCGCCGGCTGGTTGCCGAAAAAACGACCAGTACCTATCAGCAGGAATTCCGCAACCTGTTTATGGCGCTGAACAGCAACCCCGATTACAACGAATGGATGGAGCTCTATAAAAAGCTGGTGTATTGGGAACTGGAGATGGAGAAAAGCGACAGTCCGGAGATGCAGGAAGTGTTCCAGACGCAAAAAAATGAGGCGAATACGGAGTTCTTCAAATTCATCAGCCGGAATTATGCTTCCTGGGTGAACCCCAAAACCGCTGATGCACCTATCATGAGCTCCACGCTTTTCCGCTATAAGATACTGCCGCATCTTGAAAAAGGGAAGCCGCTTTTTGTGATCCTCATCGACAACCTGCGATATGATCAATGGAAAGCGATCCAGCCTATATTTTCAGAAAGCTTTCGCATACAGGAAGAAGAAACTTTTTATTCCATCTTGCCCACTGCCACGCAATATGCCCGTAACGCCATATTTGCCGGTATGATGCCTGCCGAGATTGAAAAAAGCTTCCCGCAACTATGGAAGAATGACGATGAAGAGGGAGGAAAGAACCTGGCAGAAGCAGAATTATTGAAAGCCCAGCTGAAAAGGGTACTGAAAGCAGATGTTAAACACTCGTATACCAAGGTGCTGAACCACCAGGATGGGCAAAAGCTGGTGGATAATATCCATAACCTGATGCAGAACGACCTGAATGTGATCGTTTATAACTTCGTGGATATGCTCAGTCATGCCCGTACTGAAATGGAAGTACTGAAAGAGCTGGCAAGCGATGAAAGCAGCTACCGCAGCCTGACCGCAAGCTGGTTTGAGCACTCTCCCCTGCACCAGGCATTGAAAAAGATAGCCGATAAGCCGCTCACGCTCATTGTGGCTACCGATCATGGAAGCGTAAGGGTAAAAACACCCTGCAAGGTAGTGGGCGACAAACAAACCACCACCAACCTTCGATACAAGCATGGGCGCAACCTGAACTACGAGCCCAAAGAGGTACTTGCTTTCCGCGATCCTAAAGAGGCTGGATTACCGGTTCCGAACGTAAACTCCTCCTTTATTTTTGCAAGGGAAGACGGCTATCTCTGCTATCCCAACAACTATAATTATTATTCCAATTATTATAAAAATACCTTTCAGCATGGTGGTGTAAGCCTGGAAGAGATGATTGTGCCGGTGATCAGGATGATCAATAAATAGCGGATTGCTGATGGGGGAATGGCTGATTTTTGATGTAATGCTTTCTGAAATCAAAAATCCCAAAATCGGAAATCTCCAAATCAGAAATCAGAAATAACAAAACGCCCCCGCTATCCACACCTGTGGAAAACCCGGGAGGAAAAACCTGCTTCCTATCGGTAAATTTGCATACCATGAAGTATAATCAGCCTACTTTAAAGAAAATTGAGGAAATACTGGGCGAATCCGGCTACGTAGTGCGGTATGAAAGAGGGAACTTTCAAAGTGGCTATTGCATCCTGCAACAAAAAAAAGTGGTAGTACTCAACAAGTTCCTGACCATGGAGGGCCGTATCAATACGCTGGTGGATCTGCTGCCGATCCTGGAGATCAATTTTGATGCGCTTACCCGCGATTCTCAGCAACTGTACGAGGAAATAATGTCCAAGCCGGCAGATGAATAACCGCTTTTTGATTTCCTTATTTTAGAATAGCTTTGGCAGGATGAGTTATCCGCCTATTACAGTTCGTTTCCTCGGTACCGGCACCAGCAGCGGAGTGCCTATGGTTGCCTGCGACTGTGCCGTTTGCACCTCTACAGATACAAAAGACAAACGGCTTCGCTCCAGCATTTTGATACAGTCTGCCACCACCACGGTTGCGGTAGATGCGGGGCCCGATTTCCGGGCACAGATGTTACGGGAAAATGTCAAAAAACTGGATGCAATCCTGTTCACACACTCCCATAAAGATCATATTGCAGGACTGGATGATGTCCGGGGGTTTAACTATTTCGCACAAAAGCCGATGGACATCTTTGGAAGCGAAATGACATTTGAAGTCATTATACGGGAGTTTTCATACGCTTTTACCGAAAAGAAATATCCCGGCGCGCCGGAGATCCGCCTGAATACGATCAATAATACCCCCTTCACCATCGGCGATCTTGTTATAGAACCCATTCCTGTATGGCACCTGCATATGCCTGTTCTCGGCTACCGTTTTGGAAAATTCACCTATATCACCGATGCCAACAAAATTGAGGAAGACAGCAGGAAAAAAATAAGAGGCAGTGACATCCTTGTGCTGAACGCGCTCAGGAAAGAAAAACATATCTCACATTTTACCTTAGGGGAAGCAATTGATATGGTAAACGCTTTGGAAATACCCCGGGCCCGCTTTACCCATATCAGCCACCAATTAGGCAGGCATGAAGACATAAGCCGGGAACTGCCGGAAGGGATAGCGTTGGCATACGACGGGTTGCAGCTCCATCTGCCGGAAGCCAAATAGTTCTTTTCCTACTCTCCTTGCTGAAGGTTCTCACAGATAACACAGATGCGCACAGGTTTTTATTATTCTAAGCTTGCCTGGGCGATCGCTGCCCGGCATGCATGTCTACCATGTACCGTTAAAAGCAGTTGAATTTACCCGTTACGCCCCGCCTCTGTCTGCCGTTCGGCAGGTCAGGCAGGCAGAGCGATGCTTATAAATATTATTATGTGGTCTTATTCCTCCCTGAAGCCGGGATGCCGGTTCGGTTAAAGCTATTTTTTCATAGGTTTGTTCCGTAAACAAGATATCATGAAGAAGATTTTTATATCGTTGCTATTGATGACCTCCTGCTACACAAGCATTGCCGATGAAGGTATGTGGCTACCTATGCTGCTGGGCAAGCAGGTATATACCGATATGGTAAAAAAAGGATTAAAGCTGACACCGGCTCAGTTGTACGATATCAATAAGGCCTCTATCAAAGATGCGATCGTAATATTCGGTGGTGGCTGCACGGGGGAAATGGTAAGTAACCAGGGACTGTTGTTCACCAATCATCATTGCGGCTATTCGGCCATTGCCGCTGCCAGCACAGTACAAAACAATTACCTCAAAGACGGCTTCTGGGCGCGTGATAAAACACAGGAGATCCCTGCTGCCGGGCTGAGCGTACAATTCCTGCTTGCCATAGAGGATGTAACGGGCGAGATAGCACCGCAACTGGAAGGCCTGGATCCCGCTGCGCGAGCGAATAAACAATCTGAGATCATGGGTTCCATCAATGAAAAATATTCAGACCCCGCCAAAAATATCGAAGCCAGGGTCAGCCCGTTGTTCAAAGGGAACCAGTTTCTCGTATTCATATACCAACGTTACACCGATATCCGCCTGGCAGGCACACCTCCGGAAAGCATTGGAAAATTCGGTGGCGATACCGATAATTGGGAATGGCCGCGGCATACCGGTGACTTTTCTGTTTTCCGGGTGTATGCCGGTAAGGACGGAGCCCCGGCAGCTTATTCGAAAGACAATATTCCCCTGAAGCCCAGGCATTTCCTGCCGGTATCTGTGAAAGGTTTTAAGGATGGGGATTTTGCGATGATATACGGCTACCCTGGAAGCACTAACCGGTATGAGACTTCTTATGGCATCAAACTGGCCACCGATATCGTAAGCCCTTCGCTCGTAGCAATGCGGGATATACGCTTAAAAGCCATGTTTGAAGAAATGGTAAAAGATCCGGCTGTGAAGCTGAAGCTGGCTTCTGTTTATGCCGGGGTGGCTAACTACTGGAAATTTTACGACGGAGAAACCAAACAATTGTTGAAGTACAGGATCTATGAAAAGAAGCAGGAGGAAGAAGCAAAGTTCACCCAGTGGGCAAAAGGGAAAGCAGAATTTGAAAACCTGTTCAATGAATGGCCGAAAGTTTATGAAACCTGGAAACCCTATGCCCGGCAAAGAACTTATCTCTACGAAGGCATCCTGGGTTCGCCACTGGCAAGGTTTGCCGCTACCCTCGTGAAACTGGAAAATGACATGGTGAAAAGCGGCGTGGATGCTGCTATTGTAAAACAGGGACTTAAGGAAGCTGATGCTGCCAGAACAGCCTTCCTTGCAGCAGAAGATAAAATATCGGACCAGCTTTCTATGGCGCTTATCTGCCAGAAGTTTTACAAAGACATCGATAAAAATCAGCATCCCATCGGGTTTTATGAAAAGCTGAAAGCAGCATACGGCGACCTCAATGAAACATCTACTTATAATAAATGGTCCGAAGCGCTTTTTAAACATACCATGTTGCTGGATGAAACAAAATGGCGCGCCTTCCTGGCGCGGCCGGATGCGGCTACCCTGCAGGAGGATCCGGCATATCTGTATGCCGGCGGATTCTTAAAAAGTTACACCGGTAAATACGAGCCGCTGTACCAGCAGTTCATGCTGAGGAACAATGATCTCGGCAGGCTATACCTGAAGGGCGTGATGCAGATGAACCCGCAAAAGAAAATGTATCCGGACGCTACTTTTACCATGCGGGTCAGCTATGGAAGCATTAAAAGTTATTTTCCGCGCGACGCGGTTAAATATGACGCAGTGTGTACCATGAGCGGCTTGCTGGACAAATATGTACCCGGCGATTACGAATTTGATCTACCATCCAGGCTTATTGAACTTGCCAGGAAAAAAGATTACGGACAGTATATGGATCCAAAACATAAAGACCTGGTGGTAAACTTTATTACCAACAATGATATTACCGGCGGTAATTCGGGGTCTCCGGTCATAGACGGCAATGGCAACCTTATCGGCCTGGCATTTGATGGCAATTACGAAGCGCTCAGTCATAAGCTGGCATTTGACAAGGATATGAACCGCACTATTTGTGTGGACATCCGTTATGTGCTGTGGTGTATTGATAAGCTCGGGGGCGCATCACATATCATAAACGAGCTGAAGCTCGTAAAAATGTAGGCAGTCTTTATGAAAAGGGATACGATCCCTAAATAAACTGAAGGTATAACTTATCCGCTCTGCGGAAAAGTCTGGCGGTACACTGCGTCCGGCTTCAAAACTTGGGGCTGATCAGGATTAAAGAGGTATGCTTCAAATCATAATAGAGCGAGAATCTAACACAAACCAGTTAGCCAAGCTAGTGTTTAAGATTCACATTATTTCGTACAGCTATAGATCTTCTCTATTAATACTTTACTGGCATTTATATCCTTATACAGTATTTCTTCATATTGCAGTAACTCACCATCCTCGCCATAAAACACCATGAAGCAATTACAATTTGGTCCTGTACAAGTTTCCCCGTAAATCACCCTCTCTTTATATGTAAACGAAGATATTGCAATACCACACTCCGGGCATTTCTTTTCCGCTGCTATGATCTGTTCGCGGATTGGTTCAGGTAGTCCCTGAAGATCAGTTTTTATATCTTTTCCTTTTGAGCAGGAGATCATCAGCAATAATAATAACACAGAGAGGTAATTTTTCATATCATCATTTTCTCACCTGATATTACCAAAAGGCTAAGCGCTGCATGCAGCCATAAAACTTTATGCTACCCACCCAAAGTTTACAAACTTCCGGGCTCTATGTTCCATCCGTTTCCAACGGGAGGAGCCTGCCAGGTCCGTTTCACTTCTTCTGATGTAAGGGCATAAAAAAACCGATCAGTAAACTGACCGGGTCAATAAATATGATACCTACCGGATTTTATCCCGCCTGCGGCGGATGCAGTACCATCGTGCGCCGGCGGAGTATCGGTATGGAAAGAGATGAATAGATCGTATTACAAAACGAGTTAAACTGCCTGAAAACAAAAAACCCCACCAGTAAACTGATGGGGTTCAATAAATATGGCACCTACCTACTCTCCCGCATTGTTGTGCAGTACCATCGGCCATAAGGGGCTTAACTTCTCTGTTCGGCATGGGAAGAGGTGAACACCCTCGGCAAAAGCACCATAAGAAGGTACTAAGTAGTAAACGTTTAGTAATTAGTGGTAAGTAAACTGATTGCTTATCACTGAACACTTACAACTTAAATAAGTTAACATATTGGGAAATAACGAATAACAGTTAAATAAATAATTATAAAAAAATTAAAGCGTACGGGCAATTAGTACTACTCGGCTTTGATGTTACCACCTTTATACCTGTAGCCTATCAACGTTGTAGTCTACAACGACCCTTAAAAGTAAACTCATCTTGTGGAAGGTTTCACGCTTAGATGCTTTCAGCGTTTATCCTGTCCGTGCGTAGCTACTCTGCATTGCACCTGGCGGCACAACAGATACACCAGCGGCACGTACGACCCGGTCCTCTCGTACTAAGGTCATGTCCACTCAATTTACTAACGCCCACCACAGATAGGGACCGAACTGTCTTGCGACGTTCTGAACCCAGTTCACGTGCCACTTTAATCGGCGAACAGCCGAACCCTTGGGACCTTCTCCAGCCCCAGGATGTGACGAACCGACATCGAGGTGCCAAACCTTTCCGTCGATATGAGCTCTTGGGAAAGATCAGCCTGTTATCCCCGGAGTACCTTTTATCCTTTGAGCGACGGCCCTTCCATACAGAACCGCCGGATCACTTTAGCCGACTTTCGTCCCTGCTCGGCTTGTATGCCTCACAGTCAAGCACCCTTATACTAATATGCTCTTCGTACGATTACCAACCGTACTGAGGGTACCTTTGCAAGCCTCCGTTACTTTTTAGGAGGCGACCACCCCAGTCAAACTACCCACCATGCAATGTCTCCCGTTAGGGATTAGACTCTAAATGACAGAAGGTTGGTATTTCAACGACCGCTCCACAACTCCTGGCGAAGCTGCTTCAAAGCGTCCCAACTATCCTACACATCTGTAATTCAAAATCAATGCAAAGTTGTAGTGAAGGTTCACGGGGTCTTTCCGTCCCGTGGCGGGTAACCGGCATCTTCACCGATACTACAATTTCACCGGGCTCGTGGAGGAGACAGCGTTCAACTCATTAGACCATTCGTGCAGGTCGGAACTTACCCGACAAGGAATTTCGCTACCTTAGGACCGTTATAGTTACGGCCGCCGTTTACTGGGGCTTCAGTCAGGAGCTTTGACTTGCGTCGAACACCCTTCCTTAACCTTCCAGCACCGGGCAGGTATCAGGCTCTATACGTCAACTTACGTTTTTGCAGGGCCCTATGTTTTTGTTAAACAGTTGGTTGAACCATTTTACTGGGTCCTACCTTGCGGTAGGAACGCTTTATCCCGAAGTTACAGCGTCAATTTGCCTAGTTCCTTCTCCACGGCTCACCCGAGCGCCTTAGAATACTCATCTCGTCTACCTGTGTCGGATTCCGGTACGGGCCGCTTCAGTCATACCTTAGAGGTTTTTCTTGGAGGTTTGATTAGGGACATTATCAGCGCCGCCGAAGCTTTGCTGTACTATCAGGTTCGCCATTTCGTACGGATTTGCCTGTACAAAATATAACTACACCCTTTAACGTGAACATCCGTTGCCACGCAGTCCTTTCACTACCCCGTTACCCCATCGAAACTAAAGCGGGTGCTGGAATATTAACCAGCTTTCCATCACCTACCCCTTTCGGGTTTGGCTAAGGACCCGACTAACCCTGATCCGATTAACGTTGATCAGGAAACCTTAGACTTACGGCGAACAGGTTTTTCACCTGTTTTATCGCTACTTATGCCTACATTTTCTTTTCTGAACGCTCCAGCATACGTCGCCGTACACCTTCAATGCAGATCAGAATGCTCCCCTACCGATATACCACCTAGTGGCAATCTTAGAACTTCGGTTCATAGTTTGATGCCCGATTATTTTCCGCGCAAGACCTCTCGACCAGTGAGCTGTTACGCACTCTTTAAATGAATGGCTGCTTCCAAGCCAACATCCTGGCTGTTATAGAAGTCTCACATCGTTTGATCAACTTAACTATGTATTAGGGACCTTAGTTGCTAATCTGGGTTATTTCCCTCTCGGCCATGGACCTTAGCGCCCACAGCCTCACTGCCGCAGATATTTACTAGTATTCGGAGTTTGTCAGGGTTTGGCAGGCGGTGAAGCCCCCTAGCCCAATCAGTAGCTCTACCTCTAGTAAACTTCTATATACGACGCTGTTCCTAAAAACATTTCGGGGAGAACGAGCTATCTCTCAGTTTGATTGGCCTTTCACCCCTATCCACAGGTCATCCCAAGACTTTTCAACGTCAACGGGTTCGGTCCTCCAGTATGTGTTACCACACCTTCAACCTGCCCATGGATAGATCACAAAGTTTCGCGTCTGCCCCCACTGACTAAGCGCCCTGTTTGGACTCGCTTTCGCTGCGGCTCCGTTACTAAAGAACTTAACCTCGCCAGTGAGGAGCAACTCGTAGGCTCATTATGCAAAAGGCACGCCGTCATCCCGCATTGCTGCGAGACTCCGACCGCTTGTAGGTACGCGGTTTCAGGTACTATTTCACTCCCCTGTTCGGGGTGCTTTTCACCTTTCCCTTACGGTACTGGTTCACTATCGGTCTCTGAGGAGTATTTAGCCTTACCAGATGGTGCTGGCAGATTCAGGCAGGATTCCTCCGGTCCCGCCTTACTCAGGATACTGCTCGTCCTTGTCAATTTACGCCTACGGGGCTATCACCCACTATGGCTTAACTTTCCAAAAAATTCAGCTTGATGACAATTTCTAAATGCAGTCCTACAACCCCCGGTCGGCACGCCGACCAGGTTTGGGCTCTTCCCGTTTCGCTCGCCACTACTCAGGGAATCATTGTTTATTTTCTTTTCCTCTCCCTACTTAGATGTTTCAGTTCAGGAGGTTGGCTTCCTTGCGGATTTCGTATCTTCAATACGAAAGGTTGTCCCATTCGGAGATCCCGGGATATATTGCTTGTGTGCAGCTCCCCCGGGCTTATCGCAGCTTACCACGTCCTTCATCGCCTCTCAGAGCCAAGGCATCCACCACGTACCCTTATTAGCTTTAAAAAAGTTTGCCGTTACTCGTTACTTCTTTTAGAAGATAACTTTTGATTGTTTCAATTATTATTTTCCCAATATGTCAAAGAACTTTAGATTAATGTGAAAACATGCAAATCTGCAAATTATCCACCTAACCGTAGCTGATAACCTGGCTTCGAGCCAACTAAACGCCTCTCAGGCATTATCAATATTAAAAGAACTCATTTCCACTCTCTCACATTTCCGGATCTTCACATTTGTTTGTGGAGGATATCGGAGTCGAACCGATGACCCTCTGCGTGCAAGGCAGATGCTCTAGCCAACTGAGCTAACCCCCCATTTAAATTTGACAATGAGGTAATTTGAAAATTTGAAAATGTTTGTCATCATTTTCAAATTAGCACATTTTCAAATTGGCTAATTGTTAGTAGACCCGACCAGATTTGAACTGGTGACCCCTACATTATCAGTGTAGTGCTCTAACCAGGCTGAGCTACGGATCTGTTTGGTAGACCCTCATACCGATTAAAATGCACCAGTAAGTGCTCTAACCAGTCCGCCGCAGCGGATACGGATCTGAGTAGCCCCTTATCGGGTAACTAATTAATTATGAAAAAGAACTTTAAAATTGAAAGTAAAAGAAAGCAACAACTAAAAAGGTAACAGCGTACTCTAAAAAGGAGGTATTCCAGCCGCACCTTCCGGTACGGCTACCTTGTTACGACTTAGCCCCAGTCACCAGTTTTACCCTAGGCAGCTCCTTTCGGTTACCGACTTTAGGTACACCCGGCTTCCATGGCTTGACGGGCGGTGTGTGCAAGGTCCGGGAACGTATTCACCGTATCATTGCTGATATACGATTACTAGCGATTCCAGCTTCATGGAGTCGAGTTGCAGACTCCAATCTGAACTGAGAGGCGTTTTTTGGGATTGGCTTCACATCGCTGTGTTGCAGCCCTTTGTACGCCCCATTGTAGCACGTGTGTAGCCCTGGGCATAAAGGCCATGATGACTTGACATCATCCCCTCCTTCCTCACGTCTTACGACGGCAGTTTCACTAGAGTTCCCAGCGTTACCTGATGGCAACTAGTGATAGGGGTTGCGCTCGTTGCGGGA
>Ga0222419_101069_pt1 | contig 12143 bp, 10 predicted proteins | sample 1B20Ametagenome_FD_182474 | JGI IMG/M metagenome (GOLD analysis project Ga0222419, IMG submission 182474) | Enriched microbial communities from leaf-cutter ant dump, University of Wisconsin, Madison, United States - 1B20A (version 2) | ecosystem: Environmental > Terrestrial > Nest > Insects nest... | reverse complement strand
ACAGGAACAGGATGGCTATTACTATATATATGATATAATCATGCAGGTTTTGAAACGATGGGTTCTTCTGCAAACCTTCTATCGCCGATGTGATCGTAATAGGCGGCGTGATCATGCCATCCGCCAGCAATGCTGCCCCGCCGATCATGGCAGGTAGTACCAGCCACTTTTTTCTGCGCCTTACCAATGCATACAAAGCAAAAATGCCTCCTTCCCCCTTGTTATCTGCACGGAGCACCAGGACAACATATTTTACAGTGGTCTGGAGCGTTAATGTCCAGATAATGCAGGAGAGGCTGCCTACGATCAGCGTCTCTGTAATTTCCCTGTTGGTAATAATGGCGTTAAAAACATATAACGGTGAGGTACCAATATCTCCGTAAATAATTCCTAAAGCTATGATAAGCCCCGCTGCGGTAACCTTGTTGGTGTGTTTGCCCACTTTTGATGCAGGTTAATGAGTTTACGTTTGTAAACAAACGCCAAAGTTATACGCTTAATTACAAAAGAAACAAATGTTTTTGGTTGAGATGGTGAAACACGGACTTTACAGCTCTTTGGGGGCAGGTATTTACCTGCGTGAGAAAAGTTACCTGCGGTGAATAGTTGGAGTCTTCGCATGCGGGTGCCCGCCGTTAACGTCCGGTACCGGTCGGGTTCCCCAAGTTGACGCCTGTGGTAAGACCGCGACCGGAAAACCTGCATAACATAACGAGTTGAGCCAAGCTCACCGAAAGTAAATTCATCCTTCTTTAGGGACTTTATATAAGAATTGCTGAAATTTGCAAAAAACCGAATAATGAACTGGATATTTTTAATTCTGGGTGGCTTTTTTGAAGTGGGATTTACGTTTTGCCTGGGCAAGGCAAAAGAAACATCCGGAAATGAGATGTATGGATGGTATACCGGTTTTGTCATATCTCTTTTTGCCAGCATGTATTTGTTGATAAAAGCTACACAAACGCTGCCACTCGGTACTGCTTATGCCGTCTGGACGGGAATCGGCGCGGTAGGAACCGTGCTGGTAGGCATCCTGGTATTTAAAGAGCCGGCTACCTTCCTGCGCCTGCTTTTTATCACCACCCTGATAGGTTCTATTATCGGCTTAAAAGCGGTTTCCCCGGAATAGACGGCTTTAAAATTTTCAAATCATCATTCTTCCACGTTTCCCGTAAAGCACATATGATTACCTTTGCGCGCTCATGAAATATACAGCCGAGATAAACAAACGGAAAACATTCGCTATTATATCCCACCCGGATGCCGGTAAAACCACCCTTACCGAAAAATTACTGTTGTTTGGAGGCGCCATCCAAACAGCCGGTGCGGTAAAAAGCAACAAGATAAAAAAGCATGCCACCAGTGACTTTATGGAAATTGAAAAACAGCGTGGCATATCCGTGGCTACCAGTGTAATGACCTTTGAATACAAGGATATGCTGATCAACCTGCTGGATACACCGGGGCACAAGGACTTTGCTGAAGATACCTACCGCACCCTTACGGCGGTGGACAGCGTGGTACTGGTTATTGACAGTGTAAACGGGGTGGAAGAGCAAACCCGCCGGCTGATGGAAGTCTGCCGCATGCGCGATACGCCGGTGATCGTGTTCATCAACAAAATGGACCGCGATGGCAAGCTGCCGTTTGACCTGCTGGAAGAGATTGAAAAAGAGCTGCATATCCAGCTTCACCCGATGAGCTGGCCAATCAACAGCGGGAAAGATTTTAAAGGCGTATATAACCTGTTTGACAGGAACCTGTTATTGTTCTCTGCCAATACAAAGGCGAATGACGAAGATGTGCTGACCATCGAAAACCTCCAGGATGACATCCTGATAGAAAGAGTAGGCGAAAAAGATGCCGCCCAGTTGCGGGAAGACGCCGAGCTGATCGAAGGTGTATACGGACAACTGAATGTGGAGGATTACCTGGCGGGAAAAACAGCACCCGTATTTTTCGGCAGCGCCGTCAACAATTTTGGTGTGAGAGAAATGCTGGACACCTTTGTACGCATTGCCCCCGCTCCGCTTTGCCGGCCCACTTCTGAAAAGGAAGTATGTCCCGGGGACGAAAAATTCAGCGGCTTTATCTTTAAGATCCACGCCAATCTCGACCCGAGGCACAGGGACAGAATTGCCTTTTTAAGGGTCTGTTCCGGACGCTTCGAAAGGAATAAATACTACCATCACGTACGGCTGGAAAAGGACGTCCGCTTCAGTAATCCTTACTCTTTTCTTGCCCGCCAGAAAGACGTGATCGAGGAAGCTTATCCCGGCGATGTGGTCGGCCTGTTCGATACGGGCAACTTCAAGATCGGCGACACCCTCACGGAGGGTGCTGACTTTTATTTTACCGGGATCCCCAGCTTTTCACCGGAACTTTTTAAAGAGGTAGTCAATAAAGATCCTATGAAAACCAAACAGTTAGAAAAAGGTTTACTTCAATTAACGGATGAAGGGGTTGCCCAGTTATTTACCCAGCATGGAGGCAATCGTAAGATCATCGGCTGTGTGGGGGACCTCCAGTTTGAAGTTATTCAATATCGTTTGCTACAGGAATATGGCGCTTCGGTTCAGTTCAATACGCTTCCGTTTTACAAAGCCTGCTGGATCACCGCAGCAGATCCGAAAAAAATGGAGGAGTTTATCCGTTTTAAAACAGCCAATATCGTGCTGGATAAAGACGGACATTATGTGTACCTGGCGCAAAGCGAATGGTTCCTGAATACGGAGATATCCAATAACCCGGATATCAAGTTCCATTTCACCAGCGAGATCCATAAAGCCTGATCAACCTGCATCTTTTCCAGGCCTGAGGTTTCGGAAAAATTTAATGACCTCGCTCAGGAAAAGAGGGAACAATCCCAAAGCCATGATCTCCAACCATCCCCTGAGATGGAGGGACTGCAGCCGGAAGGCACCGGACAATGCCGGCACTTCCAGCACCAGCACCTGTAAAAGAAGGCCCAGGATGATAGCCCCTGCCAGGTACCTGTTTTTGAATAACCCGGCTTTGAATACAGACTGCCTCGCATGCCTGAATGACAGCGCATAAAACAGCTGGCAGGCAATAATGGTCATGAATGCCAGGGTCCTGGCATACTCCAGCATATTTTCAGGGATATTTTTGTCAAATGGCGTGTAACCGTGCTCGGTAAATCCAAGCCAGTAAGAGATAATGGTGACAAAACCTATTGAAATACCCCCGGTTGCTATATTACCCACAGCGCCCCGGGCAAAAAAGCTTTCCCGGATGCTGCGCGGTTTTTCCTTCATCACATCCCTGTTCCCGGGATCGAGCCCGAGCGCAATGGCCGGCAGGGAGTCTGTTACAAGATTGATCCACAACAGCTGTGTTGCTATCAAAGGAGCCGGCATGCCTGCTACAATAGCCAGCAGCATGGCTATTACTTCCCCCACATTGCTGGACAAAAGGAAGATGACAGATTTTTTAATATTATTATAAATATTTCGACCTTCTTCTATAGCTGATATAATGGTAGAGAAATTATCGTCTGCCAGGATCATATCCGACGCATTTTTGGCCACATCCGTTCCCGTTATGCCCATTGCCACCCCGATGTCCGCAGCATTCAGCGAGGGAGCATCATTCACACCGTCACCCGTCATGGAAACAACATTGGCGTTCGACTGAAAAGCTTTCACAATATTTACTTTGTGTTCGGGCGATACCCTGGCAAACACCCTGTATTTATTTACCTGCGCTACCAGATCATCCATTGACAGCCTGTTCAGATCCGCACCCGATATAGCCTGCCGGCTGTCCTGTGCTATCCCCAGCTCCCGGGCAATGGCTACGGCGGTGTTCTTGTGATCGCCGGTGATCATTACCGTTTCAATACCGGCAGCCCTTGCAAGCCGGATGGAATCTTTTACTTCTTCCCTGGGCGGATCCATCATTCCTACCAGTCCTATCATGATCAGGTCCTCTTCAAACTGACCCTTATCAATATGATTATCCACGGGCTTATACGCTGCAGCCAAAGTACGCAAAGCATCATCCGACATCTGGCTGACCGCTTCCATCAACAGATGCCGGTGGGTATCTGTCAACGGAACCATGTTTCCCTGCTCAACGATATACCTGCATTTCAGTATCAGGCTGTCTGCCGCACCCTTGGTATATACTACCAGTGACCCGCTGTCTTTCTGCAGCGTGGACATCATTTTCCGGTTGCTGTCAAAAGCCAGCTCATCCATCCTGGACTGGGTCCGGTGTATTTCTTTTCTATCGAAACCAAGATCATCGGCCCATAGCAGCAAAGCAATTTCTGTAGGGTCGCCTGTGGCATTTTCTCCTTCCAGCGTAGCGTCGGAGTTAAGCACCATTGCTTTTACCAGCAGGGCAGCCTCTTCAGAAACAGGTGTGGTATTTTTAATTTCTTTTATTCCGTCGGTATACGTAAAATAAGCTGTTACCGTCATTTTGTTTTGCGTAAGCGTCCCGGTCTTGTCTGAACAGACAATATTGACTGAGCCGAGTGTTTCTACCGCAGGTAATTTCTTAATAATAGCATTTTGTTTTGCCATCCTGGTAACACCAATAGAGAGCACAATCGCTACAATAGCCGCCAGCCCTTCTGGAATAGAGGCAACCGCCAGCGAAACAGCCGTAAGGAACATGTCTGCAACATCCCTGCCCTGCAGGTAACCGATGCCGAACATCACCACACATATCACCACTGCTATTTTTCCGAGCGCCTTGCCAAGTTCCGCCAGCTTTTTTTCAAGGGGTGTGGTCGTAACTTCTTCTTCGCTGATGATGGTAGCAATTTTTCCGACTTCAGTCTGGTGCGCTACTGCCACTACCACTCCTGCGCCTCTCCCATAGGTTACCAGGGTAGACATATAGGCCATGTTCAAACGATCGCCGATAGCGGCATCTTTATCTGCAAGAATGAGAGCGGCATCCTTATCCACCGGTACAGACTCTCCCGTCAATGCCGATTCATCAATCTTCAGGTTAGCGGATTCGATCAGCCGAAGATCGGCCGGCACATAACGACCGGCATCCAGTATAACGATATCTCCCGGCACCAGGTTTTCCGACGGAACTTCCAGCTGTTTTCCTTCTCTCTTAACGAGCGCTCTCGGAGAAGCGAGTTTCTTCAGGGCTTCAATAGCGCTGTCTGCCCGCATCTCCTGGATCAGTCCCAAAACAGCGTTCAGTATTACCACGGCGAGTATAATGATGCCATCAATGTATTCACTCATTAAAAAAGTGACTGCCACAGCGCCCAGCAATACATAGATCAGCGGATCGTTGAGGTGACTGAAAAAAGCCGCCATCAATGATTTCTTTTGCTGTCTGCTCAGTGTATTGGGTCCGTACTGTGCCAAACGTTGTCCTGCGCCTCCATTGCTTAACCCGTTCTCACTACTGTTGGTGAGGTTCAGTGTTTCTTCTGCCGTCTTTAAATACCATCCGGTTGTCATCATGAAATAAAATATTTCCGGTTTTATCCGTCAAGGTCATTGTATAAGCTGATTAAAAAAGAAACACTGAATTCAGATATATAAATGACCTTGCCTAATTTTACAATTGCAAGGCAAACAAGCAAATCTTTTCTTTAATACACAAAAGTGGACCCTTATATACTGTTCCTGCTCGGTTTAATCATCATTACCATTGGTGCTGAGATACTCCTCAGGGGTGCGTCCCGTATCGCCTCCCTCCTGGGCATACGTCCCATTATCATAGGCATGACGGTTGTCAGCATAGGTACCAGCTTACCAGAACTGGCTGTAGGTATCGCCGCTATCCACGATGATGCGGCAGATATGGCTATCGGCAATATAGCAGGCACCAATTTAGTAAATATATTGCTGATATTGGGACTTAGCGCAGCTATTCGTCCGCTGCCGCTGCAATTGAAGTCTATCAGGATGGAGTTGTTTGTAATGGTATTATCTGCCATCCTCCTGTTCCTGTTATGCCTTGATGGCGTGTTATCCTACCTGGAAGGTGTCATGATGCTGGCAATAGGTGTGGTGTATATCTATATCATCATCCGCAACAGCAAAAAGGAATCTCCACCCATGCAAAAAGAGTTCCAGGAAGCATATGAACCCAGTACACCGTTGGAGAAAAAAAACTGGGGTACCTGGATCATAAACATCATTTTTTTATCAGGCGGTATTGCCGCCACCATATGGGGAGCAGACCTGCTGGTAGGCGGCGCCTCTTCTATTGCAAGGGAATTAGGCTGGTCGGATGCTGTTATCGGACTTACCATTGTTGCGATCGGCACTTCCGCGCCGGAGTTGGTGACCACCATTGTGGCAACCTTAAAAGACAGTCGCGATATAGCAGTAGGTAACCTCCTCGGCAGCAGCATTACCAACATACTGTTCATCCTCGGCGCTACCTGTCTTTTTGCTCCGCAAGGCCTGTCGGTAGACAGGAATATATTGTGGTTTGACCTTCCTCTGGCGGCACTGGTGGCGCTGGTATGTTACCCTGTATTCCGAAGCGACCAGATGGTAAGCCGCAGGGAAGGCATTGCATTTGTGCTGAGCTATTTCGTGTACCTGGCTGTAATTATCCTGTACAGGAGCTGACACCAATGGATATAGCCAGGCGTATACAATAACTCATTATTCCTTCGCTATTCATTAAATTGCGGTTATATTATACAGTAAGGTTATTCATGAAAACTTTAATACTGCTGCTGCTCATATCAGGATCTGTCAGCGGATTTGCACAAAAACGGCTCCGCGACGAAGGCGTAATGATAGGTGTGTTACCAACAGGCAGCTTGAATGCGATTACTGATGTGCCAGGGGTAAAAGTAGGACATACAACTTTAATACAAAGCAGCGCTGTTCGTACCGGGGTTACCGCCATCCTGCCGCACGATGGCAATCTTTTCCAGGATAAGGTTCCGGCAGCTGTATATGTGGGTAACGGTTTCGGCAAGCTTGCCGGCAGCACACAGGTATCAGAGCTCGGCAATCTGGAGTCTCCGGTGATCCTGACCAATACACTCAGTGTCGCGGCGGGTGTTGAAGCCGTAATAGAACATACGCTGACGCAAAAAGGAAACGAGTCAGTGTTATCCGTAAATGCCCTGGTAGGTGAAACCAATGACGGTTACCTGAACGACATCAGGGGACTGCATATAAAAAAGAAACATGTGCTGGAAGCGATACAATCTGCCTCCGGCGGAAAGGTAGCGGAAGGAAATGTAGGCGCCGGTACCGGCACTACCTGCTTCGGCTTCAAAGGTGGGATCGGAACATCCTCCCGCAAGCTGCCTGCATCCGAAGGCGGTTATACAGTCGGGGTATTGGTGCAGACGAACTTCGGTGGTGTGCTGCAGATCAATGGCGTGCCTGTGGGAAAGAAGATGGGGAAATACTTTTTGAGCGACCGGCTGCAGGATAAAGCAGACGGCTCCTGTATGATAGTGGTGGCAACCGACGCACCGCTGGATGCCAGGAACCTGGAACGGCTGGCAAAAAGGGCTTTTATGGGACTGGCCAAAACCGGAGGCATAGCCGCTAACGGCAGCGGGGACTATGTGGTTGCTTTTTCTACTGCCACAGGCGTACGTATTCAACACCAGGCTGCAAAACCAACTTATACTACTACCCTTTTGCGCAACGACCACGTTTCCGCCTTATTTATGGCGGCGATCGAAGCAACGGAAGAAGCTGTTATTAATTCCTTATGGGCAGCGGAAACCATGACAGGAAAGGACGGTAATACTGCAATGAAACTACCACAGGAAGAGGTGCTGCAGATAATGAAACAATACAAGGCTATCGACAAATGATGTACAGCTTTCTAAATGGTGAATTCCTGCCGGCAGACAAAACATTCCTGCATATCAGTGACCTTTCCGTGCAACGCGGTTACGGCGTTTTTGATTTTTTTAAAGTAGTCGATGGAAGGATTCCTTTTTTTGATGACTATATCAACCGATTCTATTATTCCGCGGCACAGATGTTTCTCCCGGTACCTCTTTCAACAGAAGAATTGAAGCAGGTTGTACTATCATTGCTGGAACGGAATGGAATGGCGGATGCGGGTATCAAGCTGCTGTTGACCGGCGGGTATGCAGGGGACGGCTATTCTATCAGCCAGCCTAACCTGGTCATTACACAGCATCATCTGCCGGTTGTTCCCGGCAGGCTCATAGAGGAAGGTGTGAAAATAATTACGCATGCGTTTTGCCGTGAGCTGCCCCAGGTCAAGTCCATCAACTATGTAACCGGCATCCGGCTGCAGCAGAAAGTCAGGAAAGCACAGGCCTACGATGTTTTATACCACCTGGATGGCGTATTAAGCGAGTTTCCCCGTTGTAATATATTCATTGTCAGGAAAACGGGAGAAGTGGTCACCCCCGGCTCCAACGTCCTGGAAGGCATCACACGTAAGCAGGTACTGGCGCTGGATGGTATCATCAGCATCAAAACCGGGTTGGTAACCATGCAGGATTTGCTGGAAGCAGAAGAAGCTTTTCTCACGAGCACGACCAAACGTATTCTTCCTATTGTGTCGGTAGATGACAACAACATTATTGGTACCGGCAAACCAGGCGCTGTTACCATCAGCTTGCTGGAGCAGCTAAAAGCAAGGGAACAGAGCGGATCCAAATAACGATTGTCTCTACTTCATATGACATGGAGCCCGGCATCGTTGTTATTATTACCATGTTCTTCGCGGGTATTGCCTGTACCACCCGGTGCTATAACTTCTCGGCTATATGTTCCGGCAGGATATAACCTTCATCCAGCTCTATCACCTGCAAATTCCTGAACTCAATCCGGGCACCCTCTGCTTCCAGGCATAAGTAGCCTTTGCGTCGTGAAGATTCACGGATACCATTTACATATTTTCCGTTGACAGACAACTTGATCGTGCCATCCACACATACCACCGTGTATGTATTCCACTCCCCCACGCCCATGCACCTGTTCTCTATAGACTTGCTTCTTTCACCCCGCGGATGATCAGGTATCGTCCTGGTTTTACCCGCCCCGAACAGCTCACCGTGTACATAAGCGATCGGTGGTGTTTCCCCATTCCGTTTGTTCTGGTTTACCCAGTCGAGCTCCAACATCTGTACTTCCACCCCGCTTGGCAGCCTGTTATGATCTTCCGGTTGGGCATCGCACCAAACAAATATCCCTGAATTACCTCCTTTTTCCATATGCCTCCATTCTACGTGCATGATAAAATTTTGGTACATCCTTTCCGATCTTACAACACCGATCGGCCAGCCTTTTCCCACCAGTGTATCGCCTTTTTTGTACCATGTGGTATCGGTGGTATTTACATCTACCCATCGCAAAGGCTGCACGGCGTCCTCTCCCCCGATCAGCTTTTCAAAGCTTTTTCTTTCTCCAAATTCAAAAAGCATTTTCTGGCCGAAACCCGGCATACACACAGCAAGGTTAAAAATAACAAAAGCATGTTTCAGGAATTTCATTCTATTGATTTAATCATGCAAAACATAATGACAGGACAAATCTACAACCCTTTGCTGTATTCTTCGCGAGGCTTATTACGTCCCTTGTCTCCCTGAGTAAACAATCAGCGCAAGTCAAACGCTTTCACTGGTAAATTCAATCTGTATCCAGCGGCACGTGAGAACACGCACCGGGGCAGTGGGCAGCCTGGTTGCGTGTCCCCACGCAACCTCACCCTCCATATTTGGCATACATACCAAACGTTCGTACTTCCATCTATCTTTATTCTGCCGCCCGTCATCCTGAATAAACCATCAGCGCAACTCAAGCGCTTTCACTGATACATTCAATCTGTATCTAACGGCGCGTGAGGACACGCACCGGGGCAACGAGCCGCCTGGTTGCGTGTCTCCACGCAACCTCACCCTCCATATTTGGCATACATGCCAAACGTTCGTACTTCCATCTATCTTTATTCTGCCGCTTGTCATCCTAGGTAAACCATCAGCGCAACTCAAGCGCTTTCACTGATAAATTCAATCTGTATCTAACGGCACGTGAGGACACGCGCCGGGGCAACGAGCCGCCTGGTTGCGTGTCCCCACGCAACCTTCTGGCACTGGAGATTTGGCATACATGCCAAACGTTCGTACTTCCATCTATTTTTATCCTGCCGCTTGTCATCCTGAGCCTGCGAAGGATCTATGCATGATTGATGAAGCAAAAAGCAGATTACCTTCCGTGCATATACATAGTTTTATATACTTTTACAGCATCGGCATTGAAATGAAAATAGAACAAAATATAAAGCTCGCAGTAGACGCTATCGTTTTCGGGTATGCGAACAACAGCTTAAATGTATTGCTGATCAAGCAGAAGTTCGGACCTATGAAAAACCAGTGGGCGCTGGTAGGCGGGTTTGTAAAAGACAATGAGTCGCTGCAGGACGCCGTAAACCGCGAGCTGCATGAAGAAGCCGGTATAAAGGTCAATTACCTGGAACAATTGTACACCTTTGGGGATAATATCCATCGTGACCCGCGTTTCAGGGTGGTATCTGTCGCTTATTTTGCATTGGTCAACTCAACAAAATTTATATTGACCGCCGACAGCGATGCCGAAGAAGCCGCCTGGTTCCCCATAGACAGCCTGCCAAAACTGGCCTTCGATCATAGGGAAATCATCAAGCTGGCCAGGAAACGCCTGCAGGGAAAGCTGACCTATCAGCCCATAGGCTTCGACCTACTGCCGAAAGAATTCCTATTTTCCGAGCTGGAAAACCTGTACTGCACTATTCTTGAAAAGGAAATTGACCGCCGGAACTTCCGGAAAAAGATCCTGAGCTTCGGCATCGTAGAAGAAACAGTCCTGTTTTCCCCTAAAAAAGCCGGGCGCCCGGCAAAATTATTCCGCTTTAACAAGCAGCAATACAACAGGTTACAAAAAGAAGGTTTCGTATTTGATATTAATTTTGCGTAATTTTTACACAAAAATTTGCAGGAAATCATTTTTACAGGTACATTTGCGTAAATAATACGCAATATGAACAATCTACAGCTTCACCTGGATAAAGGCTTCAGGCCGTCAGCGGGTCAGGAAATATTATTTGATCAGTTGCAGTTTTCCGGCGGCGAGCCGCACATTAAGATCCACCCGGACTTCGACCGGCATATACCGGTAACCGTTACCCACCGCATCAACTCATTTAATGATCTCGGGCTGCTTTGCCTGGCGGTGGATGCCTTGAAAAGAATGAAGGCAACGATCCATGAATTGATCATTCCTTATTTTCCGGCTGCCCGCCAGGACCGGGTAATGATACCGGGCGAGCCCCTCTCAGTGAAAGTATATGCAGATATAGTGAACCAGCTGGGCTTTCAAAAAGTGACCATACTGGATGCACATTCGGATGTAACACCGGCATTGGTTGAAAACTGCGAAGCTATTTCCAATCATGCATTTATAAAGGAAGTATTAAAGCAGGTGGCGGTTGAGAGTCTCGTTTCCCCGGATGGAGGCGCCCTGAAAAAAATATACAAGCTGTCGGAATATCTCGGAGGGATGGAAGTGATAGAATGCAGCAAAAGCAGGGATGTAAAAAACGGCCGGCTCACGGGTTTCAGGGTATATGCGGATGACCTGGCCGGTAAAGACCTGCTGGTAGTAGACGATATCTGCGATGGCGGCGCCACTTTTACCGGGCTTGCCCGGGAACTGAAGAAGAAAAATGCCGGAAAGCTCTACCTGGCAGTAACACACGGCATTTTCAGCAAAGGACTGGAGGAGCTGGGCAAAGACTTTGAAAGGATTTTTACGACCGACTCAATCCGCGAGATCAGTCACCCTTCTTTAACCCAGATAAAGCTGAACCATGGACTTTTATCTTAACCCAGACAATGCAAGGACCCGCCTGGTGGAAGAATACAGGCAATACGGATCGCTGGTAATAGCATTCGATTTTGACGACACCGTGTATGATTTTCATAAAAAAGGAAGGGATTATAAACAGGTGATAGCGCTTCTGAGAAAGCTGAAAGCCATCAATTGTTACCTGGTATGCTGGACCGGACAGGAGGATAGGGACTTTGTAGCCAGGTATCTTACTACGCACAACATTCCGTTTGATGCTATCAACGAACATCCGCCTTTTTACACATCTCCCGGCAGGAAAGTATACGCAAATGTTTACCTCGATGACCGTGC
>Ga0222419_101067_pt1 | contig 12164 bp, 6 predicted proteins | sample 1B20Ametagenome_FD_182474 | JGI IMG/M metagenome (GOLD analysis project Ga0222419, IMG submission 182474) | Enriched microbial communities from leaf-cutter ant dump, University of Wisconsin, Madison, United States - 1B20A (version 2) | ecosystem: Environmental > Terrestrial > Nest > Insects nest >... | reverse complement strand
ACATGTCGCGCCAGGCGGTGCCGGTGCTGCGCCCCGAGAAGCCGCTCGTGGGCACGGGCATCGAGCGCGTGGCGGCCGTGGACTCGGGCACCGTGGTGACGGCCGATCGCGGCGGCATCGTCGATTACGTGGATGCGACCCGCATCGTGATCCGCGTGCACGACGACGAGGCCGTGGCCGGCGAGGTGGGCGTGGACATCTACAACCTGATCAAGTACCAGCGCTCCAACCAGAACACCAACATCCACCAGCGCCCCATCGTCAAGAAGGGCGACGTGCTGGCCAGGGGCGACGTGATCGCCGACGGCGCCTCGACCGACCTGGGCGAGATCGCGATCGGGCAGAACATGCTGATCGCCTTCATGCCCTGGAACGGCTACAACTTCGAGGACTCGATCCTGATCAACGAGAAGGTGGTGGCCGACGACCGCTACACCAGCGTGCACATCGAGGAACTCGTGGTGATGGCGCGCGACACCAAGCTCGGCGCTGAGGAAATCACGCGCGACATCCCGAACCTGTCCGAGCAGCAGCTCAACCGCCTGGACGACTCGGGCATCATCTACGTGGGCGCCGAGGTGGTGCCGGGCGACACGCTGGTGGGCAAGGTCACGCCCAAGGGCGAGACCACGCTGACGCCGGAAGAAAAGCTGCTGCGCGCGATCTTCGGCGAGAAGGCGAGCGATGTGAAGGACACGTCGCTGCGCGTCGAGCAGGGCTCGCAGGGCACGGTGATCGACGTGCAGGTGTTCACGCGCGAAGGCATCACGCGCGACAAGCGCGCGCAGCAGATCATCGACGACGAGCTCAAGCGCTATCGCCTGGACCTGAACGATCGCCTGCGCATCGTCGAGGCCGACGCGTTCGACCGCATCGAGAAGCTGCTCGCGGGCAAGGTGGCCAACGGCGGCCCGAACAAGCTCGCCAAGGGCAGCAAGATCGACAAGGCCTACCTCGCGAGCGTTGACCGCCACCACTGGTTCGACATCCGCCTGGCCGACGACACGGTGGCCGCGCAGCTCGAATCGATGAAGAATGCGATGGAGCACACGCGCCACGAGTTCGACCTGGCCTTCGAGGAAAAGCGCAAGAAGCTCACGCAGGGCGACGAGCTGCCCGCGGGCGTGCTCAAGATGGTGAAGGTGTACCTGGCCGTCAAGCGCCGCCTGCAGCCCGGCGACAAGATGGCCGGGCGCCACGGCAACAAGGGCGTGGTTTCCAAGATCGTGCCGGTCGAGGACATGCCCTACATGGAAGACGGCACGCCGGCCGACATCGTGCTCAACCCGCTGGGCGTGCCCTCGCGGATGAACATCGGGCAGGTGCTGGAGGTGCACCTGGGCTGGGCCGCCAAGGGCCTGGGCCAGCGCATCGCCGACATGCTGGAGCGCGAGGCCAAGGCGGTGGAGGTGCGCAAGTACATCGAGCACATCTACAACGCGCGCGGGCGCAGGGAAGACCTGGTGCAGTTCGACGACGCGGCGCTCATGGCCATGGCGCAGGAGCTGCGCAAGGGCGTGCCCTTCGCCTCGCCGGTGTTCGACGGCGCGTCGGAGGAAGAGATCAAGGAGATGCTGCAGCTCGCCTACCCCGAAGAGGTGGCCAAGGCCAAGGGCCTGACCGCGCCGCGCACCCAGGCCTACCTGTACGACGGCCGCACGGGCGAGCGCTTCGAGCGCCCGACGACCATCGGCTACATGCACTACCTGAAACTGCACCACCTGGTGGACGACAAGATGCACGCGCGCTCCACGGGGCCGTACTCGCTCGTCACGCAGCAGCCGCTGGGCGGCAAGGCGCAGTTCGGCGGCCAGCGCTTCGGCGAGATGGAAGTGTGGGCGCTGGAAGCCTACGGCGCCGCCTACGTGCTACAGGAAATGCTCACCGTCAAGTCCGACGACGTGCAGGGCCGCACCAAGGTCTACGAGAACATCGTCAAGGGCGAGCACTCGATCGAGGCGGGCATGCCCGAGTCGTTCAACGTGCTGATCAAGGAGATCCGCTCGCTGGGCCTGGACATCGAGATGGACCGCTCCTGACGCGGGGTGGATGTAATGGAAAAGTGAGCTATTTGCGCTTGTCTATCCACGGTTTCAGAATGATTTGTATCTGAAATCGTTGTGTATAAAGCGTGATTAGCTCTTGTTTTTGATGCAAGGGAAAGAGTCACATGAAATCGCTACTCGACCTGTTCAAGCAGTTCACGCCCGATGAGCATTTCGACGCCATCAAGATCGGCCTGGCGTCGCCCGAGAAAATCCGTTCCTGGTCCTTCGGCGAGGTCAAGAAGCCCGAGACCATCAACTACCGCACCTTCAAGCCCGAGCGCGACGGCCTGTTCTGTGCCAAGATCTTCGGCCCGATCAAGGACTACGAGTGCCTGTGCGGCAAGTACAAGCGCCTGAAGCACCGCGGCGTGATCTGCGAGAAGTGCGGCGTGGAAGTCACGCAGGCCAAGGTGCGCCGCGAGCGCATGGGCCACATCGACCTGGCCGCGCCCTGCGCGCACATCTGGTTCCTCAAGAGCCTGCCGAGCCGCCTGGGCCTGGTGCTGGACATGACGCTGCGCGACATCGAGCGCGTGCTGTATTTCGAGGCCTACGTCGTGACCGACCCCGGCATGACGCCGCTGAAGAAATTCGGCATCATGAGCGAGGACGACTACGACGCCAAGGTGGCCGAATACGGCGACGAGTTCGTCGCCAAGATGGGCGCCGAGGGCATCAAGGACCTGCTGCAGGGCATCGATCTCGAAACCGAGATCGAACGCCTGCGCGGCGATTTGACGGGCTCGGAAGCCAAGGTCAAGAAGAACACCAAGCGCCTGAAGGTGCTCGAAGCCTTCAAGAAGTCCGGCATCAAGCCCGAGTGGATGATCCTGGAAGTGCTGCCGGTGCTGCCGCCCGACCTGCGCCCGCTGGTGCCGCTGGATGGCGGGCGCTTCGCCACGTCGGACCTGAACGACCTGTACCGCCGCGTGATCAACCGCAACTCGCGCCTGCGCCGCCTGCTCGAACTGAAGGCGCCGGAGATCATCGCGCGCAACGAAAAGCGTATGCTGCAGGAAGCCGTCGATTCGCTGCTGGACAACGGCCGCCGCGGCAAGGCGATGACGGGCGCGAACAAGCGCGCGCTCAAGTCGCTCGCGGACATGATCAAGGGCAAGGGCGGGCGCTTCCGCCAGAACCTGCTGGGCAAGCGCGTCGACTACTCGGGCCGCTCGGTCATCACCGTGGGCCCGCAACTGAAGCTGCACCAGTGCGGCCTGCCCAAGCTGATGGCGCTCGAACTGTTCAAGCCCTTCATCTTCTCGCGCCTGGAAGCCATGGGCATCGCCACCACCATCAAGGCGGCGAAGAAGGAAGTGGAAAGCGGCACGCCAGTGGTGTGGGACATTCTCGAAGAGGTGATCCGCGAACACCCCATCATGCTCAACCGCGCGCCGACGCTGCACCGTCTGGGCATCCAGGCCTTCGAGCCGATGCTGATCGAAGGCAAGGCGATCCAGTTGCACCCGCTGGTCTGCGCGGCGTTCAACGCCGACTTCGACGGTGACCAGATGGCCGTGCACGTGCCGCTGTCGGTGGAAGCGCAACTCGAAGCGCGCACGCTGATGCTGGCGTCCAACAACGTGCTCTTCCCGGCCTCGGGCGAGCCCTCCATCGTGCCCTCGCAGGACGTGGTGCTGGGGCTGTACCACGCCACGCGCGAGCGCGTCAACGGCAAGGGCGAGGGCATGGCCTTCATGGACCTGGCCGAGGTGCAGCGCGCGCTGGACGCGGGCGAGGTCGAGCTCACGAGCAAGATCCACGTGCGCCTGGCGCAGTGGGTCAAGAACAGGGAAACGAACGAGTTCGAGCCGGTCGTCAAGCTTGTGGACACCACCGTGGGCCGTGCGCTGCTGTCCGAGATCCTGCCCAAGGGCCTGGACTTCAGCCACATCAACAAGGCGCTCAAGAAGAAGGAAATCTCGCGCCTCATCAATGCGTCCTTCCGCAAGTGCGGCCTGAAGGAAACCGTGGTGCTGGCCGACAAGCTGATGCAGAACGGCTTCCGCCTGTCCACGCACGCGGGCATCTCGATCTGCGTGGACGACATGCTGGTGCCGCCGCAGAAGGCCGAGATCATCGGCCGCGCCGAGAAGGAAGTGAAGGAGATCGAGCAGCAGTACGTCTCGGGCCTGGTCACCGCCGGCGAGCGCTACAACAAGGTGGTGGACATCTGGGGCAAGGCGGGCGACGACGTCTCCAAGGTCATGATGGACCAGCTCAAGGTCGAGAAGACGATCGACCGCCACGGCAAGGAAGTGGAGCAGGAATCCTTCAACTCCATCTACATGATGGCCGACTCGGGCGCGCGCGGTAGCGCGGCGCAGATCCGCCAGCTCGCGGGCATGCGCGGCCTGATGGCCAAGCCCGACGGCTCCATCATCGAGACGCCCATCACCGCGAACTTCCGCGAGGGGCTGAACGTGCTGCAGTACTTCATCTCCACGCACGGCGCGCGCAAGGGCCTGGCGGACACGGCGCTCAAGACCGCCAACTCCGGCTACCTCACGCGCCGCCTGGTGGACGTGACGCAGGACCTGGTCGTGACCGAGGAAGACTGCGGCACGCACAACGGCACGCTGATGCGCGCCGTGGTCGAGGGCGGCGAGGTCATCGAGTCGCTGCGCGACCGCATCCTGGGCCGCGTCGCGGCCGAGGACGTGCTGCACCCCGAAACGCGCGCCGTGCTGGCGCCGGCCGGCACGCTGCTGTCCGAGGACGTCATCGACGGATTCGAGACCGCGGGCGTGGACGAGGTCAAGGTGCGCACCGCGCTCACCTGCGACACGCGCTACGGCCTGTGCGCCAAGTGCTACGGCCGCGACCTGGGCCGCGGCGGCCTGATCAACCTCGGCGAGGCCGTGGGCGTGATCGCCGCGCAGTCCATCGGCGAGCCGGGCACGCAGCTCACGATGCGCACCTTCCACATCGGCGGCGCCGCCTCGCGCGCGGCCGTGGCCTCGGGCGTGGAAGCGAAGTCCAACGGCAACGTGGGCTTCAACGCCACGATGCGCTACGTCACCAACTCCAAGGGCGAGCTGGTGGTGATCTCGCGTTCGGGCGAGATCGTGATCCACGACGAGCACGGCCGCGAGCGCGAACGCCACCGCGTGCCCTACGGCGCCACGCTCCTGATCAAGGCCGACCAGCAGATCAAGGCCGGCACGCACCTGGCGCACTGGGACCCGCTCACGCGCCCCATCATCACCGAGTACGCGGGCCGCGTGAAGTTCGAGAACATCGAAGAGGGCCTGACGGTGGCCAAGCAGGTGGACGACGTCACGGGCCTCTCGACGCTCGTGGTGATCGACCCCAAGCGCCGCGGCTCGGCCAAGGTGGTGCGCCCGCTGGTCAAGCTGATCGACGCCGCCGGCTCCGAGGTCAAGATCCCAGGCACCGACCACGCGGTGGCCATCGGCTTCCAGGTCGGCGCGCTGATCCAGGTGCGCGACGGCCAGGACGTGGGCCCCGGCGAGGTGCTGGCGCGCATCCCGGTCGAAGGCCAGAAGACGCGCGACATCACGGGCGGCCTGCCGCGCGTGGCCGAACTCTTCGAGGCGCGCTCGCCCAAGGACAAGGGCATGCTCGCCGAGATGACCGGCACGATCTCCTTCGGCAAGGAGACCAAGGGCAAGGTGCGGCTGCAGATCACCGACCCGGACGGCAAGGTCTGGGACGAGCTCGTGCCCAAGGAAAAGAACATCCTGGTGCACGAGGGCCAGGTGGTGAACAAGGGCGAGCACATCGTCGACGGCCCGGCCGACCCGCAGGACATCCTGCGCCTGCTGGGCATCGAAGAGCTCTCGCGCTACATCGTCGACGAGGTGCAGGACGTCTACCGCTTGCAGGGCGTGAAGATCAACGACAAGCACATCGAGGTGATCGTGCGCCAGATGCTGCGCCGCGTCGTGATCGACAACCCCGGTGAATCCAGCTACATCGTCGGCGAGCAGGTCGAGCGCTCGGAGGTGCTCAACACCAACGAGGCGCTGCAGAAGGACGGCAAGATCCCCGCGACCTTCACCAACCTGCTGCTGGGCATCACCAAGGCGTCGCTCTCGACCGACTCGTTCATCTCCGCTGCGTCCTTCCAGGAAACCACGCGCGTGCTGACCGAGGCGGCCATCATGGGCAAGCGCGACGAGCTGCGCGGCCTCAAGGAGAACGTCATCGTCGGGCGCCTGATCCCCGCCGGCACGGGCTTGGCCTACCACAAGGCGCGCAAGGCCAAGGACGAGATGGACGAGGCCGAGCGCCGCGCCATCGATGAAGCCGAAGCCGCCGACCTGGCCTCGGGCGGCGCCGAAGTGGCCGCCACGCACGAGAGTGACGGCGACGCGCTGCAGTAAACGAGCGCTGCCGCGCATGGACAGGCCCGTCGCACCCCCCGGTCGGCGGGCCTTTTTCGTCCGGCGGAGGGCGGGCGCATGACCTGGCTGCACTGGCTGGCGCTGCTGCTCGCGTTTGCGCTGTTCTGGATGGTGGGCGCCTACAACCGCCTCGTGCGCCTGCGCTCGGCCGTGCTGCAGGCCTTCGGCGCGCTCGACACCTTTTTCGTGCGCTGGATCGCGCTCACCAGCGAGTGCCTGGCGGCGCTCGATGAACGCGCCGCCGATACCGGCCTGGCCGACGCCCATGCGGCCGTCGCCGCCGCCACCACGCAGCTCGGCGCCTCGCTGGCGGTGGCGCGCGCGCGTCCGCTCGATGGCGGTGCGATCGCCGCGCTCGGCGCCGGCGTGCAGGCGCTGAGCGGCGCCTGGCAGACCTTGACCGGCCATGACGGCCGCGGCGATGCGACGGTGCAGGGCGAGCTCGCGCTGTGGGCGCGCCAGTTCGAGGGCCTGCGCCAGCAGAGCGTCACGGCGCGCACGGCCTTCAACGAGGCGGTGGCCGCCTACAACGGCGCCGTGGCGCAGTTCCCGGCCAGCCTGCTCGCCTGGCTGTTCGGCTTCAGGGAGACGCACGGCCTGTGACGGACGAGCACGCCAGCGTGCCGCTGTGGCGGCTGCTCCAGGAAACCGCGGGCTGCGTGTGCGCGGTGCGCCAGGGTACGTCGGCCACGCAGGCCCTGGCCGCGGTCGCGCCGCCGCTGCGCCCGGGCACGCAGGCGCTGAGCTTTCATGCGCTGCGCCAGCTCGGGCGCGCGCAGGCGCTGGCCCGCGCCCTGGCGCCGCGCCCGCCGCCCGCCGACGTCCACGCGCTGCTGCTCGTCGCGCTGGCCCTGCTCTGGGATCCGAAGGCGGCGCCCTACGAGCCCTTCACGCTCGTCAACCAGGCCGTGGAAGCGGCCCGGCGCGGCGCCCGCACGCGCGCGCAGGCCGGCTTCGTCAACGCCTGCCTGCGCCGTTTCCTGCGCGAGCGCGACGCGCGGGTGGCCGCGACGCAGGGCGACGAGGTGGCGCGCACCAACCATCCGGCCTGGTGGCTCGAGCGCCTGCGCGCCGACCATCCCGAACACTGGCAGGAGATCGTGCGCATCGACGATCTGCCGCCCTCCATGACGTTGCGCGTTTCGGAGTCAAAAACGGCTCCAGGCCAATACCAAAAAGCGCTGGCAGCTCTTGGAATGGAAGCGGACCGCACGGGCGAAAACGGCCTGATCCTGCGCCGTCCCGTCCCGGTCTCGCGCCTGCCGGGGTTCGACGCGGGGTGGGTGGCCGTGCAGGACGCGGCCGCCCAGCGCGCGGCGCCGCTGCTGCTCGCGGGGCTCGATCCGCGGCGCCCCCTGCGCGTGCTCGACGCCTGCGCCGCGCCGGGCGGCAAGACGGCGCACCTCGCGGACTGGGCCAAGGCGCGCGGCGCGCCCTGGCGCGTGACCGCGCTGGAGGTCGATGCCGGGCGCGCGCGGCGCATCGACGAGAACCTGCGGCGGCTCGATCTCGCGGCGCAGGTGCTGGTGGCCGACGCGGGCGCGGTGCCGGACTGGTGGCAGGCGGCGGGCGGCGAACCCTTCGACGCCATCCTGCTCGACGCCCCCTGCACCGCCTCGGGCATCGTGCGCCGCCACCCCGACATCCGTTGGCTGCGCCGCGAGAGCGACGTCGCGCAACTGGCGGCGCAGCAGGCGCGCCTGCTGGAGGCGCTGTGGCCGTGCCTGCGCGCCGGGGGGCGGCTGCTGTACGCCACCTGCTCAGTCTTCCGCGCCGAGGGCGATGCGCAGATCGCGGCGTTTCTTGCGCGCCACAGTGATGCGTGCCCGATGCCGTCTCCGGGCCACATGCTGCCCTGCCAGGCACCGGCGGACGCCGCCGTCCCGGACAATGCGGACCGTGAGCACGATGGTTTCTTCTATGCACTGCTGCGCAAGTCCGCGGCCTGACGGGCTCCTGCCGCGCGTCGCCCGCGCGCTGCGGGCGGGGCTGGCCGTCCTTGCGCTGCTCGGTGCGCTGCCGCCGCCCGCGCAGGCCCAGGAGGCGCAGGAGAGCGAGCACGCCGCGCTGCAACTGCGGGTCGAGCGCAGCGAGCAGGGGGTCTTTCTCTCGGCCGCCGTGCCGGTGCGGCTGCCGCCGTCGGTGGAAAACGCCCTGCTCAACGGCATCGCCATGCATTTCGTGGCGCAGGCGCAGATCCTGCGCCACCGCTGGTACTGGAGCGACAAGGTGCTGGTGAACGCCATGCGCTACATGCGCCTGAGCTACCAGCCGCTGACGCGGCGCTGGCGCGTGGCCCAGGCGAGCGAGCCCATCGCCCCGAGCGGCCTGGGCATCGCGCTGGCGCAGAACTACGACACGCTGCAGGAGGCGCTCGCGGCCATGGGGCGCATCTCGCGCTGGCGCGTCGCGCAGGCGTCCGATCTCGACGAGGACGTTCCCTACACCCTGCGCCTGCTCTACCGGCTCGATACCTCGCAACTGCCGCGCCCGCTGCAGTGGGGCGCCGTGGGCGGCGTCAACTGGAATTTGCAGGTGGAGGGCGCGGCCCCCGTGCCCGAGGCCGCGCAGCCGCTGCCCGAGGCGCCGCCGCAAGAGCCATGACCCAGGAAGCCCCCCGTCCCGCAGGCTCCGCGCGGCGCGCGGCCAGCCGCTCGCGCAGCGTGCGCTGGGCCGTGGGCATGGGCATGGGGCTCATGTCGGCCATCGCCATCGTGCTGCTGTTCCTGCTGACCCTGGCGACGAACAACCGCGTGCTCTACGAGCGCAATTTCAGCTGGCTGGTGACGGTCAACGTGCTCGTGGCGGGCATCCTGCTCGCCGTGCTGCTCTGGGGCGGCGTGCGCCTGCTCGTGCGCCTGCGCAAGGGGCGCTTCGGCAGCCGCCTGCTGCTCAAGCTGGCGGCCATCTTCGCGCTCGTGGGCGTGGTGCCCGGTGTGTTGATCTACGTCGTCTCCTACCAGTTCGTCTCGCGCTCGATCGAGACCTGGTTCGACGTGGAAGTGGAAGGGGCGCTCAACGCCGGGGTGACCCTGGCCCAGGTCACGCTGGAGACGCTCGCGGGCGACATGGCCGCCAACACGCGCAGCGCCAGCAGCCAGCTCAGCCAGGTGCCCGATGCCGGCGCCGGCCTGGTGCTCGAACGCATGCGCGACCAGCTCGGCGCGAGCGACCTCGTGCTCTGGAGCGCGGCGGGCCAGCCGCTGGCCAGCGCCGGGCAGTCGCTGCTCAAGCTCAACCCCACGCGCCCGAGCGCCCAGATGCTGCAGCAGGCGCGCCAGCAACGCGGCGCCTGGCAGATCGAGGGCCTGGAAGAGGCGGGCGACGCGCACGCCGACCTGCACGCGCGCGTGCGCGTGCTCGTGCCCGTGGTCAACCCGCGCGTGGGCCTGCTGGAGGAATCGCGCTACCTGGAGGCCGTGATGGAGCTGCCCCCGGCGCTCGTCAGCAATGCCGTGGCCGTGCAGCAGGCCAACCGCGAATACCAGGAGCGGGCGCTGGCGCGCGTCGGCCTGCGCCGCATGTACATCGGCACGCTCACGCTCAGCCTCTTCCTCGCGGTCTTCGGTGCCGTGCTGCTGGCGGTGATCCTGGGCAACCAGCTCGCGCGCCCGCTGCTCGTGCTGGCCGACGGCGTGCGCGAGGTCGCGGCCGGCAACCTCGCGCCCAAGGCCGCGCTGGAGAGCCATGACGAGCTCGGCCAGCTCACGCGCGCCTTCGCGCTCATGACGCAGCAGCTCGCGGACGCGCGCGCGGCGGCCGACCACAGCATGCAGGCGCTGGACAGCGCGCGCGCGCGCCTGCAGACCATCATGGACAACCTGACCGCGGGCGTGATCGTGCTCGACCCCGAAGGCTGCATCCGTACCTGCAACCCGGGCGCCACGCGCATCCTGCGGGTGCCGCTGGCGGCGTGGCAGGGCAAGCCGCTGGCCGACGTGCCCGAGCTGGCCGACTTCGCGCACGCGGTGCAGCAGCAGTTCGAGCTCTTTCTCGGCAGCCTCGACCGCCACGGCCTCGATCACTGGCAGCATGCCTTCGAGCTGCACGGCGCCGGCAACGCCGCCGCGGGCCTCGCGTCGCAGGGCATCAGCCTCGTCGCGCGCGGCGCCGAGCTGCCGGACAACGCACGGCTGCTGGTGTTCGACGACATCTCCGAAATCGTCTCGGCCCAGCGCGCCCAGGCCTGGGGCGAGGTGGCGCGCCGCCTGGCGCACGAAATCAAGAACCCGCTCACGCCGATCCAGCTCTCGGCCGAGCGCCTGGCGCTCAAGCTCGACGGCAAGCTCGCCGCCGCCGAGCAGGCCGTGCTCGCCAAATCCGTGAAAACCATTGTCGAGCAGGTGGACGCGATGAAGCGCCTGGTCAACGAATTCCGCGACTACGCCCGCCTGCCCGCCGCCAACCTGCATCCGCTCGACCTCAATGCGCTGGTGGGCGACGTGCTGCACCTGTACGGCGAGGAAACCGCGGCCGTGCCCGTGCGCGCCGAGCTCGACCCGCGATGCCCCCTGGTGGCGGGCGATGCGCAGCAGCTGCGCCAGGTGGTGCACAACCTGCTGCAGAATGCGCAGGACGCCAGCCTGCAGGCCGCGGGCGCGCGCGGGCACGCGCCCGAGCCGGTCGTGCTGCGCACGAGCTGGAACGAAGGCACGCAAAGGGTGCGCCTGACGGTGAGCGATGGTGGCACGGGTTTTCCGGAGCACATCCTGCGCCGCGCCTTCGAGCCCTACGTCACGACCAAGCCGCACGGCACCGGGCTGGGCCTGGCCGTCGTCAAGAAAATCGCGCAGGAGCACGGCGCGCGCGTGGACATCTCCAATCGCGTCCAGGAGGGCGCGATCCTGGGTGCGCAAGTCTCGCTATCATTCGAGGTGGCGCCGCAGGCGGCGGCATGACAAGACCGCCGCGGTGAATCGAGAGGGTGCATTCAAAGACATGGCAAATATTCTGGTGGTCGATGACGAGTTGGGGATACGCGACCTGCTGTCCGAAATCCTCAACGACGAAGGCCATAGCGTGGATCTCGCGGAAAACGCCAGCCAGGCCCGCGCCGCCCGCGAGACGAGTGCCTACGACCTGGTGCTCCTCGACATCTGGATGCCCGACACCGACGGCGTCTCGCTGCTCAAGGAGTGGGCCACCTGCGGCCAGCTCACCATGCCCGTCATCATGATGAGCGGCCATGCCACGATCGAGACGGCCGTGGAAGCCACGCGCATCGGTGCCTATTCCTTCCTCGAAAAACCCATCACCCTTCAGAAACTCCTCAAGGCCGTCGAGCAGGGCCTGACGCGCACGGCGCCGGGTTCAGGCAAATCCCGGGGCAACGGCCGGGCCGGCGCCCCGCCCGGCACCAACGCCTTCACGGGTGGCGCTCCCCTGGGCGACGCGCCGCCCGAATCGGAACCCGACCCCGGCCCCCTGCCGCATCAGGGCTTCGACCTGGACCGGCCCCTGCGTGAGGCGCGCGACGGGTTCGAGAAAGCCTACTTCGAATTCCATCTCGCGCGCGAAGGCGGCTCCATGACGCGCGTGGCCGAGAAGACGGGCCTGGAGCGCACGCACCTGTACCGCAAGCTGCGCCAGCTCGGCGTCGACCTCGGGCGCGGCAAACGCAGCGGCTGAATGCGCCGCCGTGCCGTGAATCGGCGCGATTTCCCCTATATAATCACGCGCTCTGGCCCGGTAGCTCAGTCGGTAGAGCAGAGGATTGAAAATCCTTGTGTCGGTGGTTCGATTCCGA
>Ga0222419_101065_pt1 | contig 12183 bp, 11 predicted proteins | sample 1B20Ametagenome_FD_182474 | JGI IMG/M metagenome (GOLD analysis project Ga0222419, IMG submission 182474) | Enriched microbial communities from leaf-cutter ant dump, University of Wisconsin, Madison, United States - 1B20A (version 2) | ecosystem: Environmental > Terrestrial > Nest > Insects nest... | reverse complement strand
CAAAACACTCGATATCCGGCGTTGCCTTTGTAACCAGGTATCCTAGATGATGCTGTGTGATAATATCCAGTACGAAACAATGGGTATTTATTTCGATGTTCGGCTGATTCTTTACCGCATTCAGCAATGCTCTTTCCATTTCCATACCCGTAACGTCCTTGTAGTGAAGAATGCGGAACTCGCTGTGTCCGCCTTCCTTTCCCAACGAGTAGTTACCGCCTTCGTCCTTATCAAAATTTGCGCCCCACCCGATGATCTCCCTTATCCTGTCTACACCTTCTCTCACTACAATCTCCACTACCTTTTCGTTGCAGAGTCCATCTCCTGCAACCAGGGTGTCTTCTATGTGTTTCTCAAAGCTGTCGTTTACCGTATCCCATACCCCTGCAACCCCACCCTGCGCATACTTGGTGTTTGTTTCTTCTGAATTTGCCTTGGTAAGCACCAGTACTTTTTTTTCGGGATAATGCTTTGCTACTTTTAATGCATATGTCAATCCTGCTATTCCTGAGCCTATTACTAAAAAATCTGTTTGCATTGCCATCGTTCTGAATTGAGCTTTTAAAAGTAAACGATTTATTTTAAATGAATGGTACGTATCAAAGTCCTGATTATAGAAATGACAGACGGATCTCTGTGCTTCAATGTTTGAAGCCAGCCTTTATGATTGAATACTATACCGGGCAGGAACCTGACAAATGCCATAACATATTGCAGGTAAAAAACTTCATGAAAGAACGGGGAGTGAATAAAGGCGTAGAAATAGAAGCAGGGTAACCTTGAAAGTAAAAAAGCGGTACCCTCTCTAAAACAAATAAACACCCCTGACGGAGTGTTTATTCCATGCAATATCTTATTACAATTATATTTAAGCTAAAGCAGTTACTCTTTTAGCCAGTTTACTCTTCAGGTGCGCTGCCTTATTCTTATGGATGATCCCTCTTTTAGCCAGCTTGTCGATCATGCTTTCCACAGTAGGCAATTTTTCGCCTGCAGCTTTCTTTTCAGTCAGGTTTTTTAAATCCCTGATGGCATTACGGGTAGTTTTGCCATTATATTTGTTCCGCTCCCTGCGTTTTGTCGCTTGCCGCATGTCCTTTTTTGTCGCTTTATGGTTGGCCATATCATTTTTTTTGGACGGCAAAGGTAAGTCTGTTATGGATATTATCCAAATTTTATACACAAATATATAACGGAAAAGCAAAAAATGATCCGTCCGGAAGGCTAAAAAGAAATAGTGCAAAGCCATAAAATTTATCCGGAAAATCATTCGTTTATCAAGATGAGAAGATTATTATAACTGACTGCTATTTAAGTATTGATATCATTAAAAAACAGTAGGTTTGTATACCATTTCAAATGACTATCTCCATGAATGATTTTTCGTATATAACCGGTTCCGACCCTGATTATATAGACAATCTGTATCGGAATTTTGTGAAAAACCCCGATAGTGTTGATCCTGAGTTCAAAAAATTTTTTGAGGGGTTCGATTTTGCTGTCGGCAGCGGCAAGGCCAATACCAATGTTCCTGTAAACGGAGCGGCAGCCACCGATGGAAAAGCGACTTTTACCACAACAGACGGTGTTGACTGGAAAAAAGAGCTGGGTGCATACCGGCTCATTTTAGGCTACCGCAATAAGGGGCATTTGATTGCGGATACCAATCCCATCCGCAAACGTAAGGACAGGAATGCCAACCTGAACCTGAACTTTTTCGGGTTTACGGAAGCGGATATGGATAAAAACTATTTTGCAGGAAACCTTATCGGGCTGGGCACCACTACGCTCCGAAAGATACTGGACCACCTGACTGCCTGTTATGCTTCCAAAGTAGGCATAGAATTCAAATACATCAGCGACCAGACAAAAGTGGACTGGCTGACAAGGGAAATGGAGCGGAATTTTACCAATCCGCTGGATTTGAAGAAAAAAGAACGGATACTGGAGAAGCTGAACCAGGGAGTTATGTTTGAGAGGTTTCTCCATACAAAATACATAGGACAAAAACGGTTTTCGCTGGAAGGAGGGGAAACGACGATCCCAGCCCTGGATGCGATCATCAATAAAGCCGCAGAGTTTGATGTGCAGGAAGTGGTGATCGGTATGGCCCACCGCGGACGGCTGAATATCCTGGCTAATATCATGGGTAAAACCTATGAGCAGATATTCAGTGAGTTTGAGGGAACCGGAAAAGTGGACCAGACCATGGGAAGCGGGGATGTGAAGTACCACCTCGGCTTCGGTAGTGAGGTACAAACGCCGGATGGCAATAGCATGCTGGTAAAGCTGATGCCCAACCCCTCTCACCTGGAAGCGGTAGACCCGGTAGTGGTGGGGTTTGCAAGAGGCAGGGCCAATATTCTGCACGAGGCAAATTATGAAAAAGTATTACCTATCCTCATCCATGGAGATGCTTCCATAGCGGGGCAGGGTATTGTGTATGAAGTGTTGCAGATGTGTAAGCTGCAGGGATATTATACCGGCGGAACCATTCACTTTGTGATCAACAACCAGATAGGTTTCACCACCGATTTTGATGATGCCCGCAGCTCCGACTATTGTACCTCCCTGGCTGCCATGGTGCAGGCGCCGGTATTACATGTTAACGGCGATGACCCGGAAGCAGTGGTGAAATGCGCTGAAATTGCAGCACGCTACCGCAAAGAGTTCCAGGCAGATGTATTCATTGACATGGTATGTTACCGCAAGCATGGACACAACGAAGGAGACGATCCTAAGTTCACACAGCCGACATTATATAATCTGATAGACAAGCACCCCAATCCCCGGGAAGTATATATCAACTACCTGTTGAAGCATGGAGAGCCGGAAGCAAGGGAACTGGCAAAAGCAATGGAGAAAAAGTTCTGGGATGATCTGCAGGATCGCCTGGATGAAGTGAAGCAAAATCCACTGCCTTATACCTACCAGCAGCCGGATAAATGGTGGAAACAGCTAAGGAGAGCGGTAGACAAAGACTTCGAGCAGTCGCCGGTGACCGCAATTACCAAAGATCAATTCACTACGATCTTTGATGCGATGATGAAATGGCCGGAAGGATTTACACCACTCAAAAAAGTGGAAAAGATCCTGCAGGATAAGGTGAAGCTGTATGATACGGAGAAAAAGCTGGACTGGGCTACCGGTGAGCTGTTGGCTTATGGCAGCATCCTGCTGGAAGGCAACGATGTACGAATGAGCGGACAGGATGTCTGCAGGGGTACCTTCTCCCACAGGCACGCTGTGCTTTACGGCGAAACAACAGATGAAGAGTATAATCGCCTGAGCCGGATACCCGGCGCATCGGGTAAATACCGGATCTTCAATTCTCATTTAAGCGAATATGGTGTTCTCGGATTTGAATATGGGTTTGCCCTGGCAAATCCCAATGCCCTGGTGGTATGGGAGGCGCAATTTGGCGACTTCTGTAATGTGGCCCAGCCGATGATTGACCAGTTCATTGTGGCGGGCGAAGAAAAATGGAATCGTATGAACGGGCTGGTGATGCTGCTGCCCCATGGCTATGAGGGACAGGGACCGGAACATAGCTCGGGAAGAATGGAAAGGTTTTTACAAATGTGCGCCCAGTTGAATGTGGTGGTCACCAATATTACCACGTCCTCTAACTTTTTCCACGCCTTACGGCGCCAGCTAGCCTGGCCTTTCCGTAAGCCGCTCATCAATTTTTCACCCAAAGCCAACCTGCGGCACGTGGGCACCTATTCCCCTGTAGAGGAATTTACAACCGGCGGTTTTAAAGAAGTGTTTGACGACCCGTATATAGCCGATGAAACGCAGGTGAAAAAAGTGCTGTTCTGTTCCGGTAAGGTATATTTCGACCTGGCTGAAAAACAACAGAAGGATAACCGGGACGATGTAGCCATTATCCGGCTGGAACAACTATATCCCATCCCCTATAAGCAGCTTTCTGCGCTGTATGCGAAATACAAGAAGGCCATCTGGTACTGGGTGCAGGAAGAGCCGCTGAATATGGGTGCCGCATCGTTTTTACAAATGAACCTCAATTCCGGACTGAGATACTACGGACTACCCGAAATAAACTATGGCGTCATCAGCAGGGAAAGCAGCGCCGCACCTTCAACAGGTTTCGTAAAGGTACACGTCCAGGAACAGAAAGAAATTGTAGATACAGCTTTTTCAATATAATTTTGAAGCCACAATTCAGTAATAAACAGCAATAACATGATCGATATTAAGGTGCCGGCAGTTGGAGAATCTATCAGTGAAGTAACCCTGTTGAAATGGATAAAATCAAGTGGCGATTATGTGGAAAGGGATGAAGTATTGGCAGAGCTGGAGAGTGAAAAGGCAACTTTTGAGGTAAATGCAGAAAAAGCCGGCATACTGACGACCAAAGCGAATGAAGGAGATACCATCGCCATCGGGGCTGTAATGGCGACGATCGATGAAACTGCTTCCAGACCCAACGCGACGGAAGAGAAATCCGTAAAAGAAGAGGAACCGGTGAAAGAAGAGGCTGCTCCCGCCAGTGTGACCGCTCCAGAAGTCAAAGCGGCTGGAAAAGGCAAGCTGGAAGTGAAAGTACCCACGATCGGAGAATCCATTACCGATGTAACCCTGGTGAAATGGTTGAAGAACGAGGGGGACCTGGTAAAAAGAGATGAAGTGCTGGCAGAGCTGGAAAGTGAGAAAGCAACATTTGAGCTTAATGCCATAGAAGCCGGTCAGTTGTTTTTAAAGGCAAACGAGGGAGATGTAATAAAGATCGGTTCAGTAGCAGCCGTGATCGATACCGATGTGGCGGTGCCCGACGAAGCTGCGCCTATTGCAGCTACCCGGGAAACAAAAGCGGCAGAAACCGCTAAGCCGCAGGCTCAGGGTGAAGCTAAACCGGATGTAAAAGCCACCCCGGTGGCAGCCGCTATTATTGCGGATAAAAAAATCGATCCCAAAAGTATTACTGCCAGCGGCAGTGCCGGACGGATCGTGAAAGGCGACGTAATGGCTGCTTTGGCGAATCCGGGCAAAAAAGCATTTGACGGGCAGGAGCTTAACAGCAGAAATGTACGGCGGGAGAAAATGACCAATCTGCGTAAAACCATCAGCAGGAGACTGGTTGAGTCCAAGAACACAACAGCTATGCTCACCACTTTTAACGAGGTGGATATGACTGCTGTGATGGAAGCCCGCAAGGTATATAAAGATAAATTCAAAGAGGTGCACGGGGTAGGCCTGGGCTTTATGAGTTTCTTTTCCAAGGCCTGTGCCATCGCCTTATCCGAATGGCCCGCGGTAAATGCATATATTGATGGTGAAGAACTGGTATATCATGATTATGCCGATATCAGCATCGCTGTGAGTACGCCCCGTGGATTGACTGTGCCGGTTATCCGCAATGTGGAAAGCATGAGCATGGCCGAAATTGAAAAGAAAGTAATTGAGCTGGCCAATAAAGCCAGGGATAACAAACTCGCCATGGAAGAGTTGCAGGGTGGAACCTTCACTATTACCAATGGCGGTGTATTCGGCTCTTTGATGAGTACTCCTATAATCAACCTTCCCCAAAGTGCTATCTTAGGGATGCACAAAATCCAGGAAAGACCAATGGCTATAAACGGCCAGGTAGTCATCAAACCCATGATGTACATAGCGTTGAGCTATGATCACAGGATCATTGACGGGCGTGAGTCCGTTAGTTTCCTGGTAAGGGTGAAAGAGCTACTGGAAAACCCGGCACTGCTATTGATGGGAAAAGATCCCGTGAAGACATTGCTGGAATTATAATTTTTTTAATCAACAGAAGTACCGTATGACGAATTTCATTCGTTCAGGAGGAGTTGTATTGCTATTGGGGCTTATACTTGTTTCCTGCCAGAAAGAGTTGCAATTTGAAGAAGGTGAATCAGAAAAGGGATTACGGATCATCAGGGCGGTTTCGGTTACAGGAACAGATACCCTTGTTTCGGAATATAAATATGACCAGAGGTTAAGGCTGGAATCTGAAACAAGTACGGGTAAGCTGTCCGGGGATCCTTATTATAGCTTTACCGGGTTTTCCTGGGATCACCAGGATCGTATTACGGAGTTACTTCACAAAACCTGGGACGACAATGAGACCATTCATACAACCGTGCATTATCCGGATGCTTCCGCTAAGGAATATGATTACCTGATCTCCACCCAAATTTATCATGGAGCGCTGATCCAGGATAGTACAGCTTTTGTATTTGATAATGGTAATATGGTAAAAAATGAAAGTTTCCGGCTCTCCGGCAACCAGGGTTATTTACTTTCCCGCAGGGAGACCTTTCGGTATAATACAAGTGGAAATGTAGATTCTACCGATACCTATTCTTCCATAGGGTCGGTAAACGGATACGTGGTGTTGATCTCCACTTCCTGCTTTACTTATGCAGATCATGCCGATTACCTCTGGACAACTGACAACGCAGCACAGAACTATCTTTTGATAGGTATTCCCAACAGGAACCATAAAAGTGTAAAGGAGCTGAATATAATAGACCGTACCGGATTGTCACCTACTGATTTTAATATTTCTACAACACTTGTGACAGATTCAACAGGCATACCACAAACGGGTACCCGTTATATGTTCCCCCAGAATACTACATCTGATCTTACATTTTATTATCAGCAGTATTAGCTATAAATAAAAAGTTCCGGCTTAAGCACCGGAACTCAAAGATCTTCAGCAGAGTATTATTTAGTAGTCGTTGTTGCTGTTATAATCCCTCTTGTTATAGCCACCACGGTCGCGGTAACCACCGCCGCCACCGCCTTTGTAGCCGCCACCACCACCGCCGCCGAAGCTGCGCTTTTTAAAGCCGCCACCGCCGCCGGATTTTGCGGGTCTTTCCTGAGCTTCGTTAATGACGATTTTTCTACCCAGAATTTCCTTGTCATAAAGGCTGCTTAACGCATTCTGGGCTTCTCCGTCATTCTCCATTTCCACGAAACCAAAGCCTTTGCTTCTGCCGGTTTCGCGGTCTTTCACGATTTTAATGGATGACACAGTGCCATACTGCTCAAACAAATTTCTCAGGTCGTCCTCTGTCATATTCCATGAGAGGTTGCCTACATACAGATTCATTGTAACAAAATTTAAATAAAAAAAAGAAATTAACTCAGTAATGGGAATCTAGTTGCTACAATGATCTGAAAACCGGAGGTTAGCCGCGTAAAACAGCCAGAATAGAACTAATGAACATTACTTCATATAGTGAAGATAATGCATTCCATGTTAAAAGAACAAAAATATAGATACAATTATGGCACCAGCAGGCTTTTGCTGGTGCCATAATATGATTTTAACTTTACATGTGAACAGGATTCACTATCAGACATAAGTAGTTTTACCTATTCTGCTACCACTTCAAAGCCCAGTTCAGTTTCTGTGCCATTGCCAAAATCGATCCTGGCTTTGTGGCTCCCGAGCTCTTTTACTTCGTCCAGGATATGAATACGACGGCGGTCGATATCATAACCTTTCTGGTCGCGGATAGCACGTGCGATCTGCACTGTGGTAATACTTCCGAATATTTTTCCTGAAGTACCTGTTTTGGCACCAAGGGTGATAGGTCCCTCGTTCAACTTAGCAATAACCTGGTTGATCTCAGCCAGTAACTGCTCTTCTTTCTTCCTGATCTGCTTCAGCTTTTCTTCCAGTTGTTTCAGGTTGGAAGGAGACGCCTCGATCGCAAACTTCTGAGGAATGAGGTAGTTACGTGCATATCCGCTTTTTACTTTTACTTTTTCATTAGCGGAGCCTAAGTTATCAACGTCTTTTATTAAGATTACTTCCATAATTACCTCCTTACTTTAAAAGATCAGTTACATAAGGCAATAGCGCCATTTGACGGGCTTTTTTAATAGCCGCAGATACTTTGCGCTGATATTTCAAAGAGTTACCGGTAATACGGCGGGGCAACATTTTACCCTGCTCGTTCAAAAACTTCTTCAAAAACTCAACGTCCTTGTAGTCGATATATTTAATACCGTACTTCTTAAAGCGGCAGAATTTCTTCTTGGGCTTCTCGGTTTTGATAGCCGTAAGGTATTTAATTTCATTAGCCTTTGCCATGTTATTCTACCTCCGCTTTTTCGTTTTTGTAATTGATACCGTTTTTCTTCCTGTCATTGTAGATAACGGCATACTTGTCTAATTTTGTTACCATGTGACGAAGCACCTGCTCGTCGCGTAACAGTTGAACCTTAAATGGTTCATTGAAGCTGGATGGCGCAGTATATTCCAACACCCAGTAAATACCAGTGGTTTTTTTCTGGATGGGATACGCCAGTGATTTCAACCCCCAGGGGTTGGAATGCACGATCTGACCACCGGCATCGGTCACCAGATCCGCATATTTTTTCTGAGCTGCTTTATATTCGTCTTCGCTCAGAACAGGGGTAAAAATCACCATCAATTCATAATTGTTCATTACCCTGAATTTTTGGTTTAAATAATGGGGTGCAAAGGTAATAGATTTTATTGTATCTGATTTATCTATTTTATGGATTATAAATATACCCGGATTTACATACTACCAGTTAATATTATGCTTACAATAGATTGATTATCAATGGTTATCTTTTTTCAACTACTTGATACTACCGGTCACTGTCTCATTATTATAGTCAACTTAAGCGGTCAGTGTCTTCCACCGGCCCGGGAAAATTTTGGATGGCCCTGCATAAAAAAGAGTTGACATCCTGTCAGGTAACGGCCGGCTGGCATTTTATTTGAAAATACATACCAAATTAAATTCTAATATTATAAACGATCATACATTATGCAGAAAGGAAACATCCGGGTGCAAACGGAAAACATCTTCCCGATCATCAAAAAATTCCTCTATAGCGAGCACGACATTTTCTTACGTGAGCTGGTAAGTAACGCGGTAGACGCCACCCAGAAGCTGAAGACCCTGTCTTCCATAGGAGAAGCCAAAGGCGATCTGGGCGAGCTGAGAATTGATATCAAAATTGATACGGATGCCAAAACCCTTACTATTTCGGATAAAGGCGTTGGCATGACGGGGGAAGAAGTGGACAAATATTTAAACCAGGTAGCTTTCAGCGGAGCTGAAGAGTTCCTGGAAAAATATAAGGGACAAAATGAAGCCAATATTATCGGACATTTTGGCTTGGGATTTTATTCCTCCTTCATGGTAAGTGATAAGGTGGAGGTTATTACCAAATCCTATAAAGACGACCCTGCAGTAAAATGGGAATGCGACGGCAGTCCGGCATTCACTCTGGAAGAAACAGAAAAATCAGAGCGTGGAACCGATATTGTTCTGCACATCAATGACGAAAGCAAGGAATTCCTGGAAGCGCACCGCATTCGTGAGATCCTTGAAAAGTTCTGTAAATTCCTGCCTGTGCCGGTTTTCTTTGAGGATAAGCAGATCAACAATACCCACCCGGCCTGGACCAAAAAACCGTCTGAATTAACAACCGAAGATTACCAGAATTTCTATAAGGAATTATACCCCTATAACGAAACGCCCCTGTTCTGGATCCACCTGAACGTAGACTACCCGTTCAACCTGACGGGAATCCTGTATTTTCCTAAGATCAAGCAGAGCTACGAAATACAAAAAGATAAAATACAACTGTACAGCAACCAGGTATTCGTGACGGAAGAAGTTAAGGATATTGTACCGGAGTTCCTGATGCTGCTGCAGGGGGTGATCGATTCCCCGGATATACCGTTGAACGTTAGCCGCAGTTACCTGCAGGGCGATCCCAACGTGAAAAAGATCAACAACCATATTACCAAAAAGGTAGCCGATAAGCTGGAAGAGATCTTCAACAAAGAGAGAAAAGAATTTGAAGAGAAATGGGAGCATATCGGACTGTTTGTAAAGTATGGTATGATGACTGATGACAAGTTCTTTGAGCGTGCCAACAAATTCCATCTCTTTGAAGATACCGAGGGAGGAAAATTTTATACCCTTGAGGAATACCGTATGGCTGCAGAGACACTGCAAAAAAACAAAGATGGAAAGCTGGTGATACTCTACACCACCAACCCCGTACAGCAGGACGCTTATATCCAGCAGGCCAAAGCCAAGGGTTATATCGTGGTGAAAATGGAAACATTGATCGATGCCGCTTTCATTAACCAGGTAGAACACAAATGGGAGAATATTGCGTTTTCAAGAGTGGATGCCGATATCGTTGATAACCTCATAGACAAGCAGGAGTCCTCGGATTCTGTTTTGTCGGCCGCCGACGTAGATGTATTGAAGGGGTTGTTCAATATACAGGTGCAGGATATCAACCTGACCGTGGATGTAAAAGGATTGAGCAAAGATGCGCCACCGGTGGTGGCTACCCGGCCTGAATTTATGCGCCGCATGAAGGATATGGGAGCCGCCGGTGGTCCTATGACCAGTTTCTATGCCAACATGCCCGATGAAGTTTCGCTGACTGTAAACGGCAACCATCCCGTTTACCAGAAAATATTAAGTGAACCTGATGTGCAACAAAAAGAGAAGATCGTGCATAACCTGGCTGATCTTGCATTGTTGTCACAGGGATTGCTGAAAGGAAACAGTCTTACCAACTTTATCAACCGGAGTGTGGAACTTATAGGAGGTGAAGAAAAGAGCAAGATTATACTGGAGAGCTAGGTGGCTTTTTGAAATCTGAAGAAAGGTTGTCTGTACATACAGGCAACCTTTTTCTATGGTATATGCTGCAGCTACAGGAAGACAGCAAACGAGCCGGTACAGCTGACTAAAAAGCGCGTTGAACCTGCGTATAAACAATTAGTGCAGCGCAGGCGTTTCGAAAATGACATTATCGTGTAACGTATCTCGAATGAAATGAGAGATCTCTTGTAGCTTCATGAGATTTTTCTCCCGACCTATGATTGGGAGAGATGACCTTTGCCTATCAGCTTATTGCAAACAGGAGCAGGGAGGAATCCCGCCTGTGGCTGATGCCAATGATATATCATACAAGCCGCTGTTAATTAACGACCCACAATTTTCGAACATCCAAGGTGCGAAAGTTGCGTGGGGACACGCAACCGGGCGGACCTGCTGCCCCGGCGCGTGCTCCCACACCCCGTTGGATACAGATTGAATGTATCAGTGAAAGATCTTGCATGTCACGGTTCAATGATTGGGGAGCCACTAATTGTTAACCCGCAATGACAGGCTTTCTGGGTGGCCCCGGTATAATGTAATATATGCTAACGGCGTTACATACCTGAAGGTACATTGTTTAGTAAGCATCCCGTAATCGTTGTAATGTTTCCGGATATGGACATGAATAATTAAGTTTGGGAAATGAGATTCATACAGCCCATCGTTCATTTTATGTTCCTGATGTTGGTTTGTTCCTGTGCAGGTCATCGGGGTGAAGGCACGCCGCCCACGGCTCTGCCGGAGCAGAAACAGCCTGTTGAAATCAGTCCCCGCGAAACTTTTGGTATCAGCGAAGAAGACCTTCAGTACATTGATCTTATCGTTCCGGAATATGCGGAGATCATCTTTTATTACGAGGATGCGCCTGCAACGCTTGCCTTCTCAGAAAAACTGCTAGCTTATTTCAGGCAAAACCGGGCCAGTATTGAGCTTCATAAAATGAAGAAGATCACAGACCGGAAAAATACCGGCGCAAGAAGGTTTTACATTGACTTTACAGGAGATCACCGTTATGTAGTACGGTTATATAATGATAAAGACCTGTAAGACTTGCAGCGCTGATAGATAGCCTGGCAAACCTTACAGGTCTTTCAAAGAAGTTATGGCAGGATTATCTGCTAATGATGGTGGTGCTGATGTTCTTCCTGCAGCTTCTGGAAATCTTCACGGCTGATCGGTTTTTCCTGCGGGGTTACCTGGCTTTCCACCTTTTCAAATACTTTTTGAGAAAGAATGCGGCGATAAGCGCTTTCTACCTGCTGTTTGTCCTGCAGCAGCTTGTCCACATAATTGCCCAACCAGCTCATATCCCCCTGTAAGCCGGATGCGCCGAAATAGCCCATTACTTCCTGCGCGATATGATCACGTATTTCGTCGGGAGTTACCTCAATATTATTGTCTTTAACTATTTTATCGGAGATCAGCGTCCACTTCAGCTGGTCTTTGAAGGTGGGAAATTCAGCTTCTACCTGTTCCTGCGATTTCGGCGACTCACCACCTGTTTCCATCCAGCGCTTCA
>Ga0222419_101063_pt1 | contig 12187 bp, 7 predicted proteins | sample 1B20Ametagenome_FD_182474 | JGI IMG/M metagenome (GOLD analysis project Ga0222419, IMG submission 182474) | Enriched microbial communities from leaf-cutter ant dump, University of Wisconsin, Madison, United States - 1B20A (version 2) | ecosystem: Environmental > Terrestrial > Nest > Insects nest >... | reverse complement strand
CCCTCAGCACCGGCGAACACCTCGCCGAATACACCCTCGACCCCACCAAGAACTACCAACGCAAAAACGGCTGAACCCCCGAAAACCGGGGGTTCAGCCGTTCACGATGTCCTGAGACATCACACTGCGGAGACGAGGGGATTTGAACCCCTGGTCCCCGTGAGGGGACTCCACCTTAGCAGGGTGGTGCACTAGGCCGGACTATGCGACGTCTCCAGGCATCCAGGCTGTGAGGCTCGGATGCACTCTGCCAGTGTAACGGTTCTGACGGGCGGTCACGAATCGGCCCTTCGACAGGCTCAGAGAGCCGGCCCTTCGACAGGCTCAGGGACCCAAACGCGGACCCGGCCCTTCGACAGGCTCAGGGACCCAGGCGTCAGGAACCGGACGAGTCCCGCACGACGAGCTCCGGCTGGAACCGCACCCGCCGGTCGTGCTCGACGCCGTCGAGCTCCTTGAGCAGGAGGTCGACGCCGGTCCAGCCCAGCAGCCTTGCCGGCTGACGCACGGAGCTGAGCGGCACGACGGTGGCCGAGGCGAAGTCGATGTCGTCGTACCCGACCATCGCGATGTCCTCGGGCACGCGCACCGCCGAGCCGAAGCTGAAGGCCTGCAGCAGACCCACCGCGAGCAGGTCGTTCGCCGCGAAGACCGCGTCGGGACGCGACGACGACGCACGCGCGACGATCTCCTCACCGGCGGCCCGCCCCTGCAGCACGGTCAGGGAGGGCTGCTCGATCACCTCGAGCACGGCATCCGCCACCGCATCCACCGCCGCCTGCGCCCCCGCGAGGCGGTCGGAGACCTGCTGCACCGAACGCGGCCCGCAGACGTACGCGATGCGTCGACGTCCCGCGGCGAGCAGGTGCCCGACCGCGAGGCGCCCGCCCTCGACGTCGTCGACCGACACCGAGGGCAGCACGCCCTGCTCGACCTCGCGGTCGACGAGGATCACCGGCATCCCGCCTGCGGCGAAGCGATGCACGGCCGCCAGGTCGTCGGATGCCGGAGTCAGCAGCACCCCGTTCACCCGCTGCTCCTGGAACAGCTCGAGGTGCGCCTCCTGACGTTCGTCCTGCTCGTCGCTGTTGCCGAGGAGCACCGTCATGCCGGCGTCCGCCGCCCTGTCCTCCGCGCCGCGGGCGACCTCGGCGAAGAACGGGTTGCCGATGTCGGGGACGACCAGGCCGATGCTGCGACTGCGACCGGCCCGCAGCTGCCGGGCCGCGTCGTTGCGGACGAAGCCGAGCTCCTGGATGACCCGCTGCACGCGCTCCACGGTGCGCTCCGAGACCCGGTCGGGCCGGTTCAGCACATTGGACACCGTGCCGACCGACACCCCCGCCGCGGCCGCGACATCCTTCACGCCAACTGCCATCGCCATCCTCTGCTCCGGGATCGCACCAATACTCTCACCGCGCGGCGGGATCCAGCGGATGCGACGCTCGGGGACGGCGCCGACGACGGCCCGACGAGCATCACAGCGACCATGCGGGGATCCGATCCGGCCTCAGCCCGCGTGCCGAGCGATCTTGGCGAACATGTCCTCGAGCAGGAAGCGCACGTCGACGCTCTCGACCACGAGGATCTCCCGGTCGGGGTCGCCCGGCTCGTAGTGCCCGTCCGCGGTGAACCGCACGCCGGCCTGGCGGCGCATGGCCGCGCAGAACGGATCGATCATGAGGGCGATCGCCGGGGAGTCGCCGAGCGAGCGCGACTCGACCGGCAGCCGGTGGTACCGGGAGTTGAAGTCGACGACCTGCTGGGCGAGATACGCACCGAGCTCGCCGTGCGGCTCGACGCGCGCCTCGAGCTCCGCATAGCCGACGACGACCTGCCGGTACACGTTCGAGGGCACCTGCTGCAGGCGGATGCCGGAGTCGAAGACCACGTTCGCGGCCGCGATGTCGTTTCGGAGGTTGAACTCCGGCCACGATCCCACGGACACGAGGTCTCCGTACGGCGGCCCTCCGATCCAGATCACGGTGGTGTCGGTCTCAGCGATGTCGGGGGCGAGCAGCAGAGCGGAGGCCATGTCGGTGAGCGGGCCGAGGAAGGCGATGACCAGCGGCCCCGCATCGGCGCGCCGGGCCTCGTCGATGATCAGCCGCGCACCGGGGCTGTCGACGGGCGTGTGCTCGTCCGGCAGGGCGTGCGGGGCGCCGTCCGCCGTGGGCACCTCATGGCCGAGGTCGAGGAGCCGGATCAGCAGGTCCAGCTCGGCGCGCGACTCGGCGAGGGACTCGGTCGTGCGGTGCGTGCCGAAGTGCGCGGGGATGACACCGCGCACGTCGAGAGTCGGCGAGAGCAGCGCGTGCACGACGGCGAACTGGTCGTCGGCCTCGTTCTTCACATCGGAGTCGATGATGACGCGGCTGGTGCGTCGATCGTCGTTGATCATGTGGTCCTTCTGTCGGTGCGGTCGCTGTCGGTATGACAGCGGGTCGATCGTCGGCTCGGCCGGGCGACGGCGGCGGGTGCGAGCCCGCTCAGCCCGCGCGCTCGGCGAGCAGGCGGGCGGTGGCGGTGGCCATGTGGACGGCCATGGCGGATGCCGCGGCGTCGCCGTCTCCGGCGGTGACCCCCGCCAGGACGGCTTCGTGCTCGGCCGTCGCGAGCTCGGCGTGGTCGCGGTCGTGCACGGCGCGGTCGGCGTAGACCTGCAGCAGCGACCGGATCACGTGCAGGTGGTCGGTGAGGGTGGCGTTGCCCGCCGCCTCGGCGAGCGCGTGGTGGAAGTCGAGGTCCGCACGGGCGAACGCGTTGAGGTCGTCGTACGACTCCCTCATGCGCGCGACGTCGTCCTGCAGGCGCGCGACCGTCGCGGCATCCGCCCTCGCCGCCGCCAGCCGGGCGACGAAGATCTCGAGGCCCTCGCGCAGCTCGAGCAGCTCCGCGGTGTTGCGCTCGCCGATCAGCAGCCCCCAGCGGAGGGTCTGCGGCAGCAGCTCGCTCGCCGCGCCCCGCAGGTACGTGCCGGACCCGGGGCGCACGTCGACGATGCCGAGGATCTCGAGCGCGGCGAGCGCCTCGCGCACCGCGGAGCGACCGACGCCGAGCGTCGCGGCCAGCTGGCGCTCCGGCGGAAGACGTGTTCCGGCGGCGATGGACCCGCCGGTGAACAGATCGAGCATGCGCCGGGCGACCTCGGACACCGGGGTTCCCGAGGGGAGCACGCCGAGCGCGGCCGTGATCTCGGCGGAGCGGTCGTCAGGAAAGGCGGGCATGTCAGACAACATACGGCAGTGCGGCGGATTCCGGGAGACTTTCGGTCAACCGGTTTGTCGGAAAGTTCGACCCAGACCCCGCTGGCCCGACGAGGGCGGGGCGCCATCCGCCCTCGCCCTCGTCCATGCTCTCACCTGACGCGCGCCCGCCTGCGCAGCACGGCGAGCACGGCGCCTGCCAGCACCGATGCCGCGCCCAGCAGCGCGATGACGACCGGCGACCCGGCGCCGGTGGTCGCGAGGCTGCCGGCGCCGGAGGATCCCGATCCGGCATCCGCGTCGGATGCGCCCGACTCTCCGGATCCCCCGGCGCCGCTCTCCTGAGCGAGGACGCGCACCGGGACGCTGCTGACGACGACCGGCTCGTAGCCGTCGCGCGAACCCGTCACCTCCACGTGCACGCTTGCGCCCGCCGACGACGAGGTCAGCGCCAGCGTCGCCGAGGTCGCGCCAGCGATCGGCTCGCCGTCGGCGAACCACCGGTAGGCGAGCGCGACCGGCTGCGGCTCCCATCCCGAGGTCTCGGCGCTCAGCGCCCTGCCGACGACGGGGTCCCCGGTCACGGAGACGGCACCAGGCACGATCGCGCAGCCCACGACGCCGGATGCCTCGTCGCACGAGGCGACGACGGTCACGCGGACGCGGTCGAGGTTCTTCGCGAGCGCGTGGACCGCCGTGGCATCGCCCGTGCGCTCGGTGCTGACCTGCACCGCGGCGAGGTAAGTGCCCGGTTCGTCGTAGACGGTGGTGGCCTCCGGCGCCGGCATCGCCGCACGCCCCGCGACCGGGGCGGCGTACTCGCCGTCCCCGTCGAAGTCCCACGCCACCGCGACGACCTCGCCCGCTCCCTCCGGCACCTGCACGTCGGCCGCGAACGACACCGGGTGCCCTGCGAGCACCGTCACCGCCTTCCCGCCGTCCACGGCGAGCGTCAGGGTCGGCTGGATCCCGTGCCGCTCCGCCGCAGCATCCGGGACGACCACCTGGCCGTCGACGATCTCGTACTCCGTGCTCGCCGGGGGTGCGACGCCGTCCTCCGCCCACGCGGCGACGTCGCGGAGCGCCTGCTCGACCATCCCGTACCAGTCCACCAGGTGCGTGGCGCGGGTGCCGGACACCGGGGCGTCCTGGTGATCGGCGTTCTCGGTGAAGTAGACGCGGTAGGAGTCCGCCACGGCATCGCCGAGACTCTCCTCGACCCGCTGCCGGTACCAGTCCGTGTGCAGCGGGAGCGCATCGGTGTCGGTGAGGTTGGACACCGCGATGAGCTTGCCGCTGATGGATCCGTCGAACGCGGTGTTGCCGGAGACGGCGCCGGAGAAGATCGGCGCCGTCACCTGGCGCTGCGGGTACGACGGCGTCCCGTCCTCGTCGCGGAACTGATCGAGCGCGACCCAGCCCGAGGACTCGTCGGGCACCTGGTAGCGGTAGTAGAAGCGGTTGGCGATGTTCCAGCGGTGCCCGACGGTGTCGCCCATCTCGACGAGCTCCGACCGCATGCGCTCGCCGAGCGGCGACGCCTCCGTCCCGAGGTACCCCTCGGTGTTCCAGAAGTCGTCGACGTAGGTCGGGTCGTAGGCCAGCGGCTCGTCCGAGTCGAGGCCGGCGCCGTAGAACTCCGCGTCGTATCCGAGCAGGTAGTCCGGGTCCTCCCAGGCGCTCCAGGGGACCCCGAGCGCGTGCAGCTCGGTCAGCATGGCCGATTCGGCCGCGTCCAGTCCCGCGTAGGGGTCGCCGTTGCCACCGGGCAGAAGCGCGTCCTGGATCTGCGCGGCCTTGTCCGCCAGGATCAGCTCGGCGGCCGATCGCCCGAGGAAGTTGTAGCTCGTCGGCTGGGGCACCGCCTGCACCATGGGAACGAACCCCTGCCAGACGTCGACGGTGTTCTCCGCCGCGCCGATCGTCTGATACGAGCCCCCGCTCGGGCCGTAGAGGTAGCCGAAGATCGGCCGGTCGCTGCCGTAGTACTCCGCGGCGACCTGCTCGGCGAACTTCGCGGCGGCGGCGCTGTGCCGGTAGCCGAGCGAGATCGAGCCGTTCCCGGCCTGCACCGCGTATCCCCCGCTGCCGAGGGCGAAGCCGATCGCACGGTCCGACGCCTTCGACGTGTCCTGCTCCGGGGTGAACGCGGTCGGGTAGGTGAACTGGAAGAACCGCCCCTCCCACTGGCCCTTGTCCGCCTCGGCATGCAGATAGATCGTGAACTGGATGCCGGTGCCGTCGAAGTGGCCGCGGATGCGATGGTGCGCCACCGGCGTCGTCTCATCGCTCTCGCTGTCGATCACCGGGGACGCATAGGTCTCGTCGACGCAGTCGGCGGTCACCTGCACGGCGCCGTCGATCGTCTCGCAGGCCGTGGCCGCCACGGCCGGGGATGCGGCCAGGGTTCCGGCTCCGAGCAGCAGCGTCGCCGCCAGAGCCCCGCTGACGCGTCGTCGCGTGCGGGAAGGGATCAGGGACATCATTCTCCTTGTTCGGGGGGGCGATGGGTGTGTTCTGCGGTCATGCGGGATCCGGGGTGGAGCGGTAGCGGATGCCGAGGACTCGCCCCTCGGGCACGGGGGACCCCAGCGCCAGCATCCGCCCGGTGAAGCCGCCGCCCACCTCGGTCGAGAAATAGCGGCCGTCCAGCCGGGCGAGCTCGACGACGGCGTCGCCGTCCACGACCGACAGCACGAGCTCGTCGGGCCCGGCGTGCCCGAACGGGATCGGCCGGGTGCGCGGCGCCGTCGCCTCGACCCGCAGGCCGATGCGCGACGCCGAGGTCCTCAGGCGCCCGAGCTCGCGGCTCGCATCGCCGATCTGCACGCGCACCCGTGCCACGCCGTCGGCGAGCTCCAGTGCGCACCAGTGCCGATCGTCCAGACGGACCCCGAGCGACCCGGCGCGCTCCACCGTCGCGTCGGCCCGCCACGCGAGGTCCGCGACGCGCGCGCACAGGACGTCGGCGGGGCGACCGCTGCGGCGGAACGACACGCCGCCGGCATCCACACGTATCAGGGTCGTCGGCTCCCCGTCCGGGACGACCCAGCGGGGGTGCAGCGCGTCCTGATCGAACTCGTCGGCGAAGTCGGTGATGCGCTGCGGGATCTCGAACCGGCCGGCGTCCCACACCGGCCATCCGTCGACCCAGTCGACGCCGGCGAGGAAGGTCTCGCGTCCGAGCACGTGGAAGCCGGGCGTCGATCCGCGCGGCCGGACGCCGAGGTACACGGCGGCCCAGGAGCCGTCCGGCGCGTCGACCAGGTCTGCGTGACCGACGTTCTGCACCGGATGATCCGTGCTCCGATGCGTGAAGACGGGATTCCACGGGCACGACTCGAAGGGGCCGCGGGGGCTGCGGCCCCGCGCGACGGTCGTGCTGTGGCCGCGCTCGGTGCCGCCCTCGGCGAGCAGGATGTACCACCAGTCGCCGATGCGGTGCAGGTGCGGTCCCTCCGCCATCGGCATGCCGCTGCCCTGCCAGACCGGGTAGGACGGCTCGAGCAGCTCCCCCGTGGCCAGATCGATCGGCGCCTGCCGGATGCCCTGCGCGCCGACGGTGAAGTCGAGGAGGTGCCAGGTAAGATAGCACTGCCCGTCGTCGTCCCAGCACAGATCGGGGTCGATGCCGATCGCCTCCGGCACGAAGACCGGATCGCTCCACGGTCCTTCCGGACGCTCGGCGTGCACGATCAGCTGGCCGGATCCGAAGTCGCTCACGTTCGTCGTGGCGAACCAGAACCGGCCGTCGTGGTGGCGCAGGGTGGAGCCGTAGATCCCCGTGGACGGGCCCGTCACCTCGTGACGGAACTGGGACCGCCGGTCGAGGATGTTGCCGATCTGGGTCCAGGTCACGAGATCCCTGCTGTGGAAGATCGGCGCCCCGGGGAAGTACTCGAAGCTCGAGTGCGCGAGGTAGTAGTCGTCGCCGACCCGGCAGATCGTGGGGTCGGGGTGGAAGCCGGGGACGATCGGCGTCGTCTCGGCGCTGACCGCCGCCCGCTCGATCGTGGCGTTCTGCGGATCAGACAACGGCGCTCTCCGATCGGGACAGGAACGCACGGTCCTCGCTGCGCAGGATCCGGCGGGGCCCGCGCACGTCGATCGTCGCGCCGGCCTCCCGGGTGCGGGAGTCGAAGCCGAGCCACAGGTCGACGCTCGAGGGTTCGACGGCGAAGGACCCGTCGATGCCGGTGCAGCCGAGCTGAGCCGCCTCCAGCACGAACGTCACCCGACGGCGCTCCCCCGGCGCGAGCTCCACCCGCTCGAAGCCGGCCAGCTGCTGCGCGGGTCTCGTCGCTCCCGACGTGTTCACCCGGAGATAGAGCTGCACGACGGTCGCCGCCGCGCGGGATCCGGTGTTCCGCACGGTCGCCGAGACCCGCACGGATCCGCCGGTGTCCGTCTCCGGATCCGCGTCGAGGTCGTCGAGCGCGAACGTGGTGTAGCCGAGCCCCTCGCCGAAGGCGTGCAGGGGCGCCGCGGTGCCGTCGAGATAGTGGTCGTCGACGGCCGGCGGCAGCGGATTGCGGTAGCCGGTCCCCGCGTGCTGGTGGTGGTACACCGGGATCTGCCCGGTGGAGCGGGGGATGCTGTAGGGCAGACGGCCCTCGGGGTCGGCCTCGCCGTAGAGCACCGCCGCGACGGCATCCGGTCCGAAGGGGCCCCCGTAGGGCGCGACGATGAGGGCCTGCGCCTGCGCGATCGTCTCGGGGAGCGCGTAGGCGCGCCCTTGGAACAGCACGACGACGACCGGCTTCCCGGTCGCGATGACCGCCTCGGCCAGGCGGACCTGGGCGGCGGGCAGGGCGATGTCCATGGAGTCGCTGCCCTCCCCCTCGGTGCGCTCTCCGTTGAACCAGAGGCTCGCCCCGCCCAGCGCGAGCACGACGACATCCGCCTCCTCCGCGGCGTCGAGCGCCTCGGCCTCGCCGCCGTCGAGATCACGGGTGAGCGTCGACCCGGCGACCGCGCGGGCCGTCGACGCCCTGGCCGCGATCGCGTCGGCGAGCGAGGTGGCCCCGAGCCCCTCGCGGACGAACTCCTCGACCGGCGTCGGCGCGAACATCCGCTCGTTCCACGCGGTCATGCCCGGGTCGATCCCGACCATGTTCCCCATCGCCCCCGAGCTCATCTGCATCGTCATGTCGCGGAAGGCGGGGTAGGTGTACGTCGGGAACTGCAGCTTCACGGCGTCCGCGTGCGGGCCGATCACCGCCACCCGCGACGATCGCGCCAGCGGGAGGATGCCGTCGTTGCGCAGCATCACGACCGATCGCCGGGCGAGCTCACGGGAGAGCCCGCGTCCTTCCGACGCCGCCTCGGCGACGTCGATCCGCTCGGCGGGATAGGGGTTCTCGAACAGCCCCAGGCGGAACTTGGCCGTGAGCACGCGGTGCACGCTGCGGTCGACCAGAGAGACCTCGACTCGGCCCTGCTCGACCTCGGCGACCAGCGCGTCCCCGTATCCGAACGGCGTCGGGAACTCCGTGTCCAGGCCGGCGGCGAGCGCGAGGGCGCCCGCCTCGCCCGGTGTCGCCGCCGCACGCTGACGGTTCACGATGTGCTCGAGGGTCATGTAGTCGCTGGACACGAAGCCGTCGAAGCCAAAGGTCTCGCGCAGGAGGCCGGTGAGCACGGCCGGGTCGGCGGATGCCGGGACGCCGTCCACGTCGGCGTAGGAGTTCATCACCGAGCCCAGGCCCGCCAGGCGGATCGCCGCTTCGAAGGTGTAGCCGTGCAGATCGCGGGTGCGCCGAGGCCCACCCTGGTAGGCGGAGAGGTTCATGCCTCCCGCGGGCTCGCCGTACCCGATAAAGTGCTTCGCCGTCGCGATCGCGCCCTCGCGCAGATCGTCGGTCTGCAGCCCCCGGGTGTAGGCGACGGCGAAGGCCGCCGCGAGATACGGGTCCTCGCCGTAGGTCTCGTGCACGCGGCCCCAGCGCGGGTCGAGCGCGATGTCCATGTTCGGGGAGAGCGCCTGCCGCAGGCCCATCCGCCGCATCTGACGGCGGATGAGATCCGCCATCTCCCCGACCAGCTCCGGACTCCACGTCGCGGCGAGCCCGGTGGGCGTCGGGAAGACCATGTGGCCTCCGACGAGCACGCCGTTCAGCGCCTCCACGTGCAGCAGCAGCGGGATCCCGAGCCGGGACCCCTCGACCATCGTGCGCTGGAGGTCGGCGACGACGCGCGCCATGGACGCGGGGTCGTCGACTCCGAAGTTCGAGACGTGCCCCGGCGCCTTGGCGAGCCATTCCGCGCGTGCGTCCGGCACTCCGCCGTCCGGACCCACCAGGTACCACGGCGGCACGGAGACCAGCTGGTGGGCCTTCTCCACGAGCGTCATCTGCGCGAGGAGGAGTCCGGCGCGCTCTTCGGCGGCCAGGCGGTGGTCGAGATGGGTCATGAGGTCTCCTCGAGTGCGGCGATCCGCGCGAGGCGGCGCTCGCGCTGGATCGTCGGATCGGCGATGGGCGCCGCCATCTGCAGCTTCCGGGTGTAGGGGTGGGCGGGCCGGGTGGCGACCTGCTCCGCGTCGCCGAGCTCGACGATCTCGCCGCGGTACAGCACCGCGATGCGGTCGCTGATGCGGTGCACGACGCCGAGATCGTGGCTGATGAAGAGGTAGGCGACGCCGGTGGCCTGCTGGATGTCCTGGAACAGCTGCAGCACCGTCGCCTGCGTGGTGACGTCGAGCGCGCTGGTGGGCTCGTCGCAGATGATCACGGCGGGCTCGAGCGCGAGGGCGCGGGCGATCGCGATCCGCTGGCGCTGCCCGCCGGAGAACTCGCGCGGATAGCGCGCCGCCGCGTCCGCGGGCAGCCCGACGGCGTCCAGGAGGCCGCGCACCCGCCGGCGCCCGTCGCGGATGCCGGCGGCGGCGAGCGGCTCGACGAGGATGTCCTCGATGCGCATCGACGGATTCAGGGAGGAGTAGGGGTCCTGGAAGACGACCTGGATGTCGCGCGCGATCCGCCGGCGCCCTGCGCGGCTCGCCGTCGCGATGTCCTCGCCGCGGAAGCGCACCCGCCCATCCGAGACCGGCGCGAGGCCGAGAATCGCGCGACCGATGGTGGTCTTGCCGGAGCCGGACTCGCCCACCATGCTCAGCGTCTCACCGGGGTGCAGGTCGAAGGAGACCTGCTGGATGACCGTCTTCTGCGCGCGGCCGGAGCCGAATCGGACGACGAGGTCCTCGACCTGCAGGATCGGCTCGGTCATGCCTCGACCTCCATGATCTCGACGCTGCGGGAGGATCTCAGCAGCTCCTGCGTGTAGGGATGCCTCGGTGCATCGAAGATGTCCTGCACCGAGCCGCGCTCGACGATCTCGCCTTCGCGCATGACGCTGAGGGTGGTGCACAGATCCGCGACCACTCCGAGGTTGTGCGTCACCAGGATCATCGCGAGACCGCGCTCCCGGCTCAGCTCGCGGAGCAGCTCGAGCACCTCCGCCTGCACGGTGACGTCGAGCGCCGTGGTGGGCTCGTCGGCGACGATGATGTCGGGGTCGGAGGCCACGGCGCCGCAGATGAGCACACGCTGCGCCATGCCGCCGGAGATCTCGTGCGGATACATCTTCATCACCCGCTCGGCGTCCTGGATGCCGACCCGGTTCAGGAGCTCGAGGATCCGCTCGCGTGCCCGCGCGGCGGGCATCGGCCGGGCGGCTCGCAGCCCGTAGACGAGCTGGGCGCCGATCGTGAAAGACGGGTCGAGGTTGCTCATCGGCTCCTGCGGGATGTACCCCACGCTGCGCCCGCGGGCCGCGGCGAGCGCCCTGCGATCGCGCAGCACGTCGGATCCGTGCACGAAGACGCTGCCGCCGAGCGCGACCGCCTCCTTCGGAAGGATGCCGAGGACCGAGAACGCGATCTGCGACTTGCCCGACCCCGACTCGCCCACGAGCCCGTGGATCTCGCCGCGGTGCAGGTCGAGGTCGACGCCGTGCAGCACCTCGCGCACCGAGTCGGCCGAGTCGGGGTACCCCAGGCGCAGATCGCGCACGGCGAGGACGACGTCGTCGTCGGGGGCCTGGGTGCCGACGGCCGACGCCGCGTCGGCGACGATCCGCCGCCGCTGGGAGGGCTTCAGCGCGTGCGCGGATCCGGCCGCCTGCATGACGTCGCGCATGACGTTGCCGAGCAGCACGAAGGCGAGAATCGTCAGGCTGATCAGCAGCGCCGGCCACACGATGCCGACCGGGTTCTTGTAGATGCTCCGGAACGACTCGGACAGCACCCGGCCCCAGGAGGGCGTGTTCGGGTTGCCGAGTCCGAGGAAGTCGATGCCGGCCTGGATGCCGATGCCGGCGCCGAGGATGCCCGCCGAGTGGATCACGATCGGCCCGCGCACGGCCCACAGCACGTGGCGCCCGACGATGCTGACGTCGGAGAGGCCGACGACCTTCGCGGCGTCGATGTACAGCTCGGCGCGCACGGTGTGCACGACCGAGCGCACGAGCCGGAAGTACGTGGGCGCGATCAGGATGCCGAAGACGCTCATCGCCGCGACCATGTTGGGCCCGGTGCGGGCGTACAGCGCGATGAGGAGCACGATGCCGGGCAGCGACATGATCGCGTCCGCGACGAACTCCAGCACCTGCTCCACGCGACCGCGGTAGTAGCCGGCGATCAGGCCGGTGACGGTGCCGAGGGTCATCGAGACCCCGAGGACGAGCAGGCAGGCGATCAGCGTCTCGCGCGCTCCGTAGAGCAGACGCGAGAGCACGTCGCGGCCGGAGGCGTCCCCGCCGAGCACGTGGCCGTCGGAGAGCGGCGGCGCGTTCGTCGCGGCGAGGTCGGTGAAGTTCGGGTCGTAGGGAGAGATCCAGGGCGAGAGGACGCCGGCGAGCACGACGATCAGGAGGTAGCCGATCGTGATCGCCCCGAGCGGGTTCTTCAGCATCCCCACGATCACGGGCTGGGACTTCGCGCGCGGGGCCAGCGAGGTCACCAGGGTCTCGGTGCCGGGTGC
>Ga0222419_101062_pt1 | contig 12191 bp, 8 predicted proteins | sample 1B20Ametagenome_FD_182474 | JGI IMG/M metagenome (GOLD analysis project Ga0222419, IMG submission 182474) | Enriched microbial communities from leaf-cutter ant dump, University of Wisconsin, Madison, United States - 1B20A (version 2) | ecosystem: Environmental > Terrestrial > Nest > Insects nest >... | reverse complement strand
TTTTTCCGCCAGAGAATGCTGGTGTTGAGCGCTGATTCTTCCGCCCGGGAAGAAGTATTCCGGTTGTTATTATTTACCAGGGTTGCATTCTCATTTAATGCCTCTGAGAAAAAATCATTGCTGGATGTTGATACTCCCTTATAGCCATTGAAGATTATTTTCAGGGAAGAGCTGGAGTCTATCTGCCATTCATACTTTCCGTTAAGGCTGTTTCGCATCCGTTGCGAGAAATTTGTGCTTTTTTGGTTCATATAATACAGGGTGTCCGGAAGTATATATTGTGTTTTAGTCTCATCCTCTCCATAGATGTTCAGCTTCTTATAGGAATAGCTGGCGTTGAAATTCTGCTTGTCTTCGTTCCATTTGTTGGAAAAATGAGCGCCGGCTGTCCATGTGGTGGGGAGACCGTTGCCATTGAATTCGAAATTATCACTGGAGCCAAACGAATAAAAAAAGCCACTGTTCTCGTCATATTCGAAATTATCCTCTGTGCCGGCATATTTGCGTGCGTCGTCCCAGTTTAACCGTGTTTGGCCGGTATTGGACATAATGCCATAGGCAGAAATTTTCTTTTTGCCCTTGAAGTAATTGATCATGGCTTCATTGTTGAACTTATCTTTCAGCCCTCCTCCGGCGGATAACTTTCCGAAATATCCATTCTTTTTATCCTCTTTGAGCTTCAGGTTAATGGTTTTGGTTTTTTCACCGTCGTCTATGCCTGTAAATGCCGCCTGGTCGCTTTTCTTGTCAAAAACCTGCACTTTGTCAACCGCATCCGCCCTGATGTTGCGGGTAGCCACGGTGGGGTCGTCACTAAAGAACTCTTCTCCATCCACCAGTATTTTTTGTACCTCCTGTCCCTGTGCTACTATCTTCCCGTTGCGGTCTACCTGTATGCCGGGCATTGCTTTCAACAGCTCTTCTGCATTGGCATTGGCCCTTACTTTAAAGCTGTCTGCCGTATACTCCAGCGTGTCTCCTTTCATCCGCAGGGCCTGGTTCTGCCGGATCACGATTTCGTTGAGCAATACACTCTTATTGATCAGGTTGATATTCCCCACATCGATGGGTTCTGTGCCGGATATGACCAGCATGTCCACATAATCGGCAAATTTTGGATAAGATACCATGAGCAGCCTGTTCCCTTCAGAAACACCCTTGAGATAAAACCTGCCTTCGGCGTCTGTTCTGGTATGAGCTATAAGTGTGGAATCATCGGGATGGAGAAGTGAAACTACCGCATATTGAAGCTGTTTGTGGTTAGAGGTGTCATTCACTGTGCCGGAAATAGTGGTGTTATTCTGGCTGAAGGCGGTATTGATAGTACAAAATGTAACTAACAATACACCCCAAAGTTTTGGTTTAAGCATCGTTTATGGAGTAGATTGGTTATAATGGTTAAAAATGGATAATTAAAAATCACATAATTAATCTTAAATTGAATTATGATATATTTAATCTTACGTTAAAATATAGTGCTTTGATGCAGAAAACGGAAAAATGCATAACAGATCCTATAATTTTTTACAAAAAACGTTTCTGAGATTCATTTAAATTTAAAAATGTGATGAACAACGAAGGTAAAGAGACAAATGGTACACGTTATGAGGATATCTACTTTGTAGACAGTACGAAGCCGGTATGGAATTATTCTCTTTTTTCAGAGGAAGATGTACGGAACTTTCAACAGGGGACGCACTATAGCCTTTATGAACTTTTCGGTTCCCGTCCTTTGCAGGTGCTGGATAAAGATGGGTATTATTTTGCAGTATGGGCGCCCAACGCCACTTATATTTCTGTTACCGGAAATTTTAATGACTGGAATGAAGATGCTCATCCGTTGTTTGTCCGGCAGGATAATTCGGGTATATGGGAGGGTTTTATACCCGGGCTGAAAAAGGGGGAGGTGTATAAATACCATATACACGGATTTAAGGGGCGGAAGCTGGATAAAGGGGATCCTTTTGCCTGGTTCTGGGAAAAAAGACCCGATACTGCTTCCATAACATGGGACCTGGAGTTTTGGTGGAACGACAATTCCTGGATGCAAAGCCGTAAACAGCACAACAGTCTTGAAGCGCCCTGGAGCGTATATGAGGTTCACCTGGCCAGTTGGATGAGACCGGACAGGAACAATGAAGAAAGCTATTGCAGCTACGACGAGATAAAAGCCCGGCTGGTGCCCTATGTAAAAGAGATGGGATTTACGCATGTTGAGTTTATGCCGGTAATGGAGCATCCCTTTGATGGCTCCTGGGGTTACCAGGGAACCGGCTATTTTGCACCTACTTCCCGTTTTGGCGATCCTCAGGGCTTCATGTCACTGGTAGATGTATTCCACCAGGAAGGGATTGGTGTAATACTGGATTGGGTACCGTCTCATTTTCCATATGATGCGCATGGGCTCTTTATGTTTGACGGCACCCATACCTACGAATACGCAGATATGCGTAAGGGGTTTCATCCGGACTGGAACAGCTACATATTCAACTATAAGAGAGGAGAGGTGAAATCTTTTCTCATCAGCAGCGCCCGGTACTGGCTTGACAAATACCATGCGGATGGCATGAGGGTAGATGCCGTCAGCTCCATGCTGAAGCTGAACTATTCCCGTACTACCGGCCAATGGGAACCGAATGAATATGGCGGAGACGGAAACCTGGAAGCCATAGCCTTTATCAAGGATCTGAATGAAACCATTTTCAGGGATTTTCCGGACGTACAAACCATTGCAGAGGAAGCCACCGATTGGCCGGGCGTGAGCCGTCCTACTTTTAAAGATGGCCTGGGTTTCGGAATGAAATGGATGATGGGATGGATGCATGATACCCTGGATTATTTCAAGCTGGATCCGGTATACCGGAAATATCATCAGGACAAGTTCACCTTCAGCATGATGTATTATTACGATGAAAACTTTATGTTACCGTTAAGTCATGATGAAATAGTGCATGGTAAAAGCCCGATGTTATATAAAATGCCGGGTGATGAATGGCAAAAGTTCGCCAACCTCAGGTTGATGTACAGTTATATGTTCACGCATCCGGGCGGTAAGCTGCTGTTTATGGGAGATGAGTTTGGACAGAGCAGCGAATGGAACTATAAATCGGACCTGGACTGGCACCTGTTGCAATATGATGCTCATAAAAAGCTTAAGGATTGTGTCAGGGATTTGAACAGGTTGTTGTGTGACGAGCCGGCGCTGTATGAAAACCAGTTCAATATCTATGGCTTTGAATGGGTTGATCTGAATCACCGCGAAAACTCTGTGATGGCTTATAAAAGAAAAGGAAAAGATCCGGCGAATGATGTAATAGTTGTGCTGAACATGACGCCGGTAGTGCATCGCGACTGGAAATTGCAGGTGCGTGGAAAGTCAGCGTGGAGGGAAATATTCAACAGTGACCTGCAGGAATACTGGGGTTCAGGCGATGTTTATAATCCAGATATAGTAACGACAGTGATAGAAGAAGAGGAAGGAGACCTTTATGAGATAAATATCCATCTGCCACCGCTTGCTGCTATTGTGTTAAAATAGTTGTTAAGGATGGAGTAATGAGCTGGCTTACGTATAAGCTATACGCTCTTTTTCAGTAATTTTAAGCCATTACAGGCACCGGCTGTATCAGTAACGGGAAGGGATAGCGTTTTTAAATCTTTTGGCAAAAAGATACTGGATTATGGCACGGGCTTTGTTTAATTAATGAAGTAGGATAATATCTATACCTCTCTATCAATATACATTGAAATCCAGATCCTGCAGTGCCCTAAAAAATAATTAGAACTTTAATACAAAAAGTATAATGAAAGGTTTTTGCCTGTATGGCTATAGAATATAAATTGACTTATCACTAAAATTAAAAATTATGAAAACAGATTCAAAAGTGATTTTAGGTTTTCTGGCAGGGGCTGCAATGGGCGCAATTGCAGGCATATTGTTTGCTCCGGACAAAGGATCGGAAACAAGGAAAAAAATAGCCAAGAACACAAATGATGTGGGAGAGAACCTGAAAAGCTCTTTCAACGATTTTATTGATACGGTGAAAGATAAATACCGCAAGGCAAAACACGAGGCGGAAGAAGCTGCAGAGAAAGGCGCTGAAAAGCTGAGCTCCATTGGCAAACAGTTGAAGAATTCAGAAGCCTGACCGATATACATTTCAATAAACTTCCTGGAACCGGGTTTTGCCCGGTCCGGAAGTTTATTGATTAAAATGAATGGACTATCATCTTAAATTTAAGAACCATGATTACGGAAAATATAGAAGCTATTTTGAAAGATGCGGGCCGTTATGTAGAGGTGAAGTCGGAAATTTTTAGTTTAAAAGCTTCAAATAAGGTAGCAGAAACCGGATCGGCGCTGGGAACGATATTGCTGCTGTCGGTTGTATTGCTGCTGGGGCTGCTGTTGCTCAGCGTGGGCGCAGGGTTTTGGCTGGGGACGATTTTGGGCGAGATTTATTACGGGTTTTTCATTGTAGCTGGTTTTTATTTTCTGGTTGGATTGGTCCTTTATCTTTCCAGGGGCAGCCTTATTAAAACGCCCCTCTATAATTCCATCATTAATAAATTGACCCGATGAATCATATAAATTCTGAGCAATTGAAAAGCAGGATCGCTGCCCTGGAGCTGGAGGCAGAACAGATAGAGTCGGATATGAGAGAGCGTGTGAACCGGATTTATGAAGGAATGAATCCTGTCAATGCCATTAAGAGTGTTTTTAAAAGCGTTAATGCTTCGCCTGATACCAAAAAAGAATTATTGAATACCGCTCTTAATGTGGGCGTGGGGCTCCTTGGCTCAAAGCTGCTGATGGGAGGCAAAGGCGGTGTTATTAAGCGTGTTGCGGGGGCTGCGCTTCAAATGGGTGCGGGAAGCAATATTGTAAAGAACCTTGGAGTGTGGAAAAGGTTTGCGACGAGCCTGTTTAAAAAAGAGAAGAAAAAAAAGAACGTGGAGACCATTCCATTTGATCCCGTTGCCGTTTGATATGATGAACTGCTACTCATAAGCTGCAGGGTCTATATTTCCTTTTATTGTTCCCCTCAGGCGTTTCCAGAAACTTTCCCTTTTTTTCAACGGAATAAAATTCCTGTCATACGCTTTTTCAAAGTCTATCATTGGGTCTGTCATCGTTGGTTCCAGTGCACGCAGGGTATCAGTTACCATGGGAATGACAGCTATATTTTTACTTACCCTTTTTCTGGTGTAGCTGCGTAACATTCGGGATTGAAAAGGATCTGATGCAAGCGCTACTTTTTGAAATCCCTGTTTTAAAGCCAGTTTATAGCCATAATAGATGTTTTCTGTACTGTGCTCTGCCTTTATCTCCGTGTAAATATGTTCTGCAGGAATGCCTAATGCACGTGCATACATTGCCATGATCTCCGCTTCCTGATAGGGTGTATGAACAGCCCCGCCGGAATACATAATGTTCCTGGCAATTCCTTTGTCATAAAGGTATTTGGACCAATAGATGCGTCCTTTTATTATCCGGCTCCATTGCCCGTTCTCAAACGGATATCCCGGCACGATAATGATATCGTAGGGGCCCGATTTTTCAGCCTCCTGCAGCAATTTTCGGGTAGCCTTTCCCGTGTAGCTGCAGGAATACAGGCAAAAGATGAAGCCTGCCCATATCAAAGCAGGAATGCGGCATCGTTGGTTCAGAACGTCTGTCACGGATTGTTTTTTGTTGGTGATAAAGCGCGTGCTAAAAATAATGCATAATTCACGGATGGAAACAATAAGGATGCGGAGGAAATACCTTTTAATCAATTAAATTATTTACGGCAAAAAGAATTTGTTTGCAGGTATCGGCCTGTACAGTACATTTGCAACACAGTTACAAATATTTGAAAGCGCTTATCTTGATACAAAAATGGGTTGCGGTATTCCTGCTGCTGGTCTTTGCGGTTGTGACCACACCCAAGCGGCTGCTCCATCATTTACTGGTCAACCATAGTTCAGCAACAGAGCAATGCGATAAGCAGCACAGTGCGGTATTGCAAAAACAGGTACCGGAATGTCCCTGCGATGACCTCGTTGCAATACCTGCTTTTTTAACGGCATACGGACCCGAATTAACTGAACGGCAGCCGGTACCTGTATTTTCACAGGCAGGTTGTTACCGGGCGTATTTTCCCTGTGGTCAATGGTTTCAAAACAGCCTGCGCGGACCTCCCTTTTTGACCGTATAGTTATAATGAATGTCTGTTCTCCCGGATCCCGCTTTTTACCCGGTTAATTTATTTTTTCTCATTTTATAGTGTAGAATTTATGTATTTTCTTAAAGGCAGTTTCATAGCTGTACTCATCTGTATCGGTATTGTTACAAATGCCCAGCAAAGATCTATTCTTATCGGCAGTGTTACAGATACGGCCGGCAGCCCGCTTCCCGGTGCTTCTGTTGCCATACACAATACAAAATCTTTTGCTGTTTCAGGTGTGGATGGCAGCTTCCGTACAGCACCGGTGCCACCGGGCAGGTACCTGGTAGAAGTTTCGTATGCAGGTTTTGAGAGTATTATTGAAACCATTGATATAAATGGATCCGTCACCAGGCTCTTTGTTATGCAGCCATCTGTTACAGAAGAACAGAATGTGATCATTACCGGCGTCAGTACGGCAACGAGGATCCGTCAATCGCCTCAGCCTGTCGAGCTGATTAAAAAAGGAGCACTGTTACAGTCGGCGGAATCCAATATAATAGAAAAGCTCACCCGGGTGCCGGGCGTAAGCGCTCTCACCACGGGTCCCGCCATTGCAAAACCTTTTATCAGGGGACTGGGCTATAATCGTATTCTCACGATCAATGACGGTGTGCGGCAGGAAGGGCAGCAGTGGGGGGATGAACATGGTATAGAAATAGACGATTACAATGTGCAAAAGGTGGAAATCCTGAAGGGACCTGCATCGCTGATGTATGGCTCAGATGCATTAGCCGGCGTGATCAATATCCAGTCCCTGGTGCCTGCACCTGATGGAACCATTCGGGTGAACGCGATCACCGAATACCAGACCAACAACAGGCTGAGGGGTGGGTATATCAATGTTGCCGGATCAAAAAACGGATTCAGCTTTAATGCATATGGTTCGCATAAGGAAGCCGCAGATTATAAAAACAAATATGACGGATACGTATTCAACTCCAAGTTCAATAACACCAATGTGGGAGGGATGATCGGATATGGCGGTACCTGGGGACACAGTTATCTGTCTGTGACCAGCTTCAGCCAGAAAATAGGAATGGTAGAGGGAGAGCGGGATGAATCGGGGAATTTTCTTAAGGCGGAGCCCGGCGGTGATGAGACGGTACCTGGTAACAGTGACTTCAGGTCTGTATCGCCTTTTGTACCCTACCAGGATGTCAATCATCTGAAACTGACCAGTGACAATACCATAAAGGCCGGTAATGCCGACATAGATCTGAACATTGCATGGCAGAACAATAAACGGAAGGAATTGGGAGATCCGGACTCACCATCCATACCGGAAGCTTATTTTGATCTCAACACCTTCACTTATAATGCCAGAGTACGCTTGCCGCAATATGGAAGCTGGAATAACAGTTTGGGAATATCTGGCATGCAACAGACCAACAGGAACAGGGGAGAGGAGGCAATTATTCCCGACTATGCATTGTTTGATGCAGGTGCGTTTGTATTCACGCAGTACCGGAAAAACAAGGTCACATTGAGCGGCGGGTTGCGTTTTGACAGCAGGTTCGTATCCGTAAAAGAGATGAAAGAAGATGATGAAACAAAATTTAGTGCGTTCCGCAGAAGCTTTTATAACCTGTCAGGTAGCGTGGGATTTAGTTACGAGGCATCTGATGCTGTAGCAGTTAAATTCAATGTGGCGAGAGGGTTCCGCGCACCGTCACTTGCCGAGCTTTCCAGCAATGGCGCTCATGAAGGAACCAACCGTTATGAAATAGGCAATGCAGGATTAAAATCAGAAAACAGTCTCCAGGCAGATGCGGGTATATCGCTGAAGTCAGAGCACCTGAATGTTGATGCAGGTATCTACTATAGCAATATCAGCAACTTTATATTTTATCATAAGCTTGTAAATGTAACGGGGGGCGATTCCGTGATACTGGATGATGACTCCGGCAGGGAACTGGATGTATTCCTGTTTTCCCAGCAAACCGTCAACCTGTATGGCGCAGAGATCAGACTGGATATCCATCCCCATCCGTTGGACTGGTTACACTTCGAACATATATTTTCCATCACAAAAGCCCGTTTTGTGAATGCTGTTGATGGTTCATATCATGTTCCGAATATTCCTGCAGCCCGGTATATTGCTGAATTAAGGGGCAATTTTATGGAGAAGGGAAAACGGTTCAGGAACCTTTATGTAAGCATTAAAAGTGATTATACTTTCAGGCAGGACAGTCCTTTTACGGCATATCATACGGAGACAGCAACCGGAAGCTACTGGTTATTGGGTGCGGGGATAGGAGTAGATTGGGTGGGTAAAAAAGGAGTGCCTTTCGCCAGTATACATTTAACGGGACAAAACCTTACAGACGTTGCCTACCAGAATCATTTGAGCAGGTTAAAATATACTGATGAAAACCTGCTTACCGGTAGAAGGGGAGTATTTAATATGGGGAGAAGTTTCGGGATCAAATTGAATATTCCGCTTGGGTTTGACTGGAAGTAAAAGGAAACAAAAAGAACCTGCTCTTTATTTTGAGAATACATTCCCGTATAAACATCAAAGGATGCCGGGCTTTTTCGGCCTGTTACTGTACAGGCATACCGTTGCTACAGTTCAAAACTCATCGCCAGGTAAACGTTTTGCCTGGTTAGACTGGATGTAGGAGGGAAATAAAAAAGAGATTGTTCCACATGAGGTGATAACCACCCGGGGACAGTCTCTTTTTTATTATAATTATCTAAACCCGGTAACTAGCTGAACAGATCAGGTGTTCCGCTGTTATCATCATTGTCGCTTTCATTATCATTTACGGGAGCGTCAACTATAATGTCATCCACGGGGGTAATAATAGTTTCTTCTATAACTACTGCTCCTATGATATCTGCTTTCGGAGTTGGTGGCGCGGGTGCCTTAACTGCCGGTTTTTTAGTTGTCTTTTTTTTGCTTACAGCTTTTTTCGGAGCAGCTTTCTGAGGCATTGCTTTTTTAGCGGCTGCTTTTTTGGGAGCAGCTTTCTTCGCCGCTTTTTTCGGAGCAGCCTTTTTTGCTGCCTTTTTGGGAGCAGCTTTCTTGGGAGCGGCCTTCTTCGCCACCTTTTTAGGGGCTGCTTTCTTCGCCGCTTTTTTGGGAGCTGCTTTTTTTGCTGCCTTTTTCGGAGCAGCTTTCTTCGCCGCTTTTTTGGGAGCTGCTTTTTTTGCTGCTTTTTTAGGGGCGGCCTTTTTCACTGCCTTTTTAGGGGCTGCTTTTTTTGCTGCTTTTTTCGGAGCAGCTTTTTTTGCACTTTTTGTTTTTGCTTTGGCCATGATGTTGGAATTAATGTTTGTAGTAGAGATGAAATAATGCAGAAAATTAGTCAATAAAATTTAATATTATAAAATTCCGATTCATTTTTTTATAAACTTACATCCGGGGTTGAATAAGACCGCATGCAGAAACATTGCAACGGCGGTGTGACATGTGAATTTACCCCGCCGGAACTGCTCATGCCGATGCGATTAAAATCTTTTAACTGCCCAGCCTTTGCGGTAATTTCTTTTCAGCATGGGGTTGGCAGCAGGATAATTAGGGAATTTCATTTGCTCCGGCTCCCATTTTAGCAGTATACCCGGGTTCCTGATCGCTACTGTTCCCAGCAGGATGGCCTCCGTCATAGGACCGCTTTGGGCAAAAGCGGATTCATTTTTTGCCTTTTTCAGGCAGGCGTCAACAAAGTGGTGATAATGGTTTCTTTCCTCAAGATCTGGCAGCGAATAAGAGGAAAACTTTTCTTCCGGCAGCAATACCGGCGTGCCGCCGTGCGGGATCAGCAGGGCACCTTCCGTGCCTATCAGCATGGCAGACTCTTCCGGGTAGTCTCCTTTATAGAGTGACCTAATTTCCCCGGGAGGGTAGTAGGCACCATCGAACCATTCCAGTATAAGGGTATCGTCTTCGGTATATTCATTGCCCGGAAATATCCAGGTGATGTGATCTCCCTGGGGCCAGGTGTCCTCCATCCTCGCTTCTGAATTCTTCCAGGACTCCTGTACTTCAGCCATTACAGAAAGGGGTGCTTTCAGGTCTATCCCTTTCCAAACCGCATCAAATATGTGGCAGCCAATATCGCCTGACCATCCTGTACCAAAGTCCTGCCACGATCTCCAAAGTACGGGATGGTATATTTGGGGTGCATAGGGACGTTGGGGAGCCGTACCGAGCCACAGATCCCAATTAAGTGAAGCGGGGGCCTCGGCGGCTGTTTCCGGCCTGGGGCCTTCCAGCCTGTAATTTTCTACCGCTCCTTTACGGTTGGAGCAGAGGTAGGCATGTTTTATTTTGCCGATAGCTTTTTGTTTGAGCCATTGCACAGCTGTTCTGTCTCCTTTACTGGCAGCAACCTGGGTACCGAGCTGGGTTACTACTCCTCTTTTGATGGATTCTTTGGTTAGTGCTCTTACTTCTGCTACATCATGACACATGGGTTTCTGGCAGTAGATGTGTTTGCCTGCCCGCATAAAATGGATCGCTATGATAAAATGGTTATGATCGGGAACGGTAACATTGACAGAATCAATATTGTTCTTTTCTTTTTTCAGCAGTTCCCGCCAGTCGGCATAGGTACGTGCATCGGGGAAGGCTTCTGCGGCCTTTTTCAGGTTATTCGCATCTACGTCGCACAGCGCCACTATTTTAACGCCAGGATGGGTTTTAAACTGATGAAGATCGTGCCAGCCCATGCCGCCTACGCCGATACAGGCATGTCTTAATACTGATGGCTGACCGGCCTGCACCCCGGCTTTGGCCAGCAGGGAAGATGCGGCTACAGCGGCCGCAGCAGTAGATACAAATTTTCTTCTGGAAATGAATTTTTCGTTCATAGCAATCAATTAAACGGTGAATTTAAGGTGAATTGCCAATACTTTGCCTGACTAAGTGGAATCAGCAGATACCTGTCGTAAAAACGAATGACAGGGGTAGGCTTTATAGGCCCTAGTGTCATGTCAGCGATAAAACGACGGCTAATATTTCCCGCTGATTTCGCAAATAAGCGCAGAAGGTTTTGATTATCTGCGGAATTTAGCGGAATCTGCGGGAGACTTCAAATGAAAATTCATGTTTGACGTGACACTAGTATAGTTCTCAGTTTACCGGGAAAGCCGGAGCGATGTAAGGGGCGGCCGTTTTTTATTTATCTTCGGTCGAAATTATTAATTATAACCATGAGGAGTGTTTTATCCGCCTTGTTTTCCGTCCTTCTTTTGGTTGCATTTACAAACTCCGTTTTACGGGATATACGCACTAATAACTGCCACCCGGGAGACTTGCGGAACCGGGTAGTGGGTGCCCGATTACAAAAAGACGGAAAGGATCCATATTTTTATAAATGGCAGCCTGCAGATGGTGTCCGTTATTATGAGCCGTCAAATTTTGATATTTTCAAAGCTTCCAGGATGACGGCCAGTCCGTTTTTTCATACTTTGCTCTATCCTTTAACCGATATTCCATATAAAGATCTGACTTCGCTTTGGCTGTTGCTTTCATATATGGCATTATTTGTTATTTCGTGGATAGCAGCCTGTTTTACCAGAAATAATATTGAACGATGGTGTGTCGTGGTGTTAGCTGTGGCATTGACCTATACCGAAGCCTGGACAGATCTGGTTATTTCCAAGCAGCAATACCTGGTTATTCCGTTTATGGTTGCATTATTTTTTTTTAGCCTCAGGAAAAAGCCTGGTTCAATATGGTGGTTTGCTGTGGCGGGCATTTTATCAGCTGCATTGATATTGATCCGTCCCAATACGGTTGTATTATTCCTTCCGTTCCTGGCATTAATAATGAGGTATAAGCCCGCCGCTGTCAGGGCTTTTTTGATATCTTTTCTTTTGTTGATCGGATTTTCTTCCTTTACGCAGTCAGCTCTTTGGAAATCATATTATGAAAACATATCGGAGCAGGTAAAAATACATCAGGGTTTGGGGCCGGCTACCCAGGACAATTATCCCTATCCTGACTACCAACTGTGGGAAGGGTGGGACTGG